>Ga0193751_1000157_pt1 | contig 62103 bp, 55 predicted proteins | sample L1c2metaG_FD_143050 | JGI IMG/M metagenome (GOLD analysis project Ga0193751, IMG submission 143050) | Soil microbial communities from a riparian zone of the East river system, Colorado, United States - L1c2 | ecosystem: Environmental > Terrestrial > Soil > Riparian zone | place: USA: East River...
CCTGCCGCCGACCAGGAGAACGAGATCGGCGTCGTCGAGCGCCTGGTAGCGGCCCATCCCGAGGTAGAGCGGATGATCGGTGGGGAAATTCGCATAGGCGCACGAGCGGCCGTTGATCGCCGGAATCGCCAATGCGTCGGCGAGCGCCGCGAGCGCCGCGAAGGCGGCGGGCCGCCCGACGTCCGCTATTGAGTCCATTTCGGACGACATATGCTCGGCGTGAGGTTTTCTCAGTTTGACCCAACTCGGACATGATCGACCGATTTCGCTATGATTCGCGTCATAGAACTCCGCTCCAAGACCTGTTATATTTACTCAATAATCCTCGACCCGGGGAGTGTAAGCTCATGAAGCGGCGGGAATTCATCGGTTTGCTTGGCGCTGCAATGATTATTCGGCCCCACGATAGCGTCGCCCAACCTTCGGCAAAAACCTATCGTCTGGCGTCCCTCACCGGAAATGTACCGATTAGCGCGAACAGCCCGAATGCCACGACTCTATTGAACGCGATGGCGCAGCGCGGGTATACGCTTGGGAAGAACCTCGCTTACGATGCACGCGGTGCAGCCGGGCAACTCGAAAAGATTCCGCTGCTAATAGAGGATTTCAAAGCGAGCGGCGTCGACGTGCTGGTGACTGTGGGCTATCCGGCGGCGCTCTCTGCCAAGGTCGCTGGCATCCCCACTGTTATCGCCTATGGCTCGGGGGATCCTGTTGCCACCGGTTTAGTCAACAGTCTGGCGCAGCCTGGTGGCACGGTCACTGGCATTTCGGATGACGCAGCATTGCTGTCTACCAAGCGTCTGTCCCTGCTCAAAACGCTATCACCCAATATTCGCAAAGTTGCGATGCTGTGGAATAAGAATGATCTCGGGATGTCGCTGCGCTACGAAGCGTCGGCGAAGGTGGCCCGGGAGCTGGGTGTGACTGTTCAAGCGCTGGGAGTACAAGAGCCAGACGATTTCAATGAAGCATTCACGGGGATGGACCGTGATCCGCCTGATGCAATCCTAATGGTTTCCGACTCACTCACCACGCTTAATCGTAAGCGGGTTTTCGCCTACGCCGCCGCAAAACGCCTACCAGCGATATACGAGTATGACGCGCTAGTGCTAGACGGGGGCCTTATGTCATATGGACCTGATCTTAACGAATCCTTTGAGCGGGCTGCAGCCATGATTGATCGCATTTTCAAGGGTGCCAAGCCATCAGAAGTGCCTTTCGAGCAGCCCACGCGTTACAAATTTCTGATCAACTTAAGGACCGCAAAAGCGATCGGCATCGAGATTCCACCTACCCTTCTCGCGCTCGCCGACGACGTGATTGAATGATGGTCGTGATTGCTGCGGTGCATGAGTCCGCTTATGGCAGATTTTGTTGCAGAAGCCGTTGATGAGATGGGCGAAGTCCGCCATGGCGGCCTTTTTTCGATTGCGCCGAACCTCTGCGTCAAACGCCTCTTCTTGCTGAGCGCTACGCTTGATCGAACGCCCGTGTCAGGTGCCAGCGCAGCCTACGAATGTCCGCTTTTGGGGCAAGAGCGGAAAACATATGCTCAGTGCGAGTATTTCCCAGTTTGACCCATAAGAGACATCAGGGCGCGACGTGGCCAGCGATCACCGATCCAGGGCCCTGTGGCAATGAAAGATTGTGGCGTGCGATGATCGGTCGCTAGTCATGGCACGTAGGCATCTGCACTGCCAACCGCATGGGGGAAAAGGCTATGAAATGCGCAATAAACGCAGTGACAATTCTCGCGTTGGGGCTATTTCGGACCACAAATACTCGCTGCGAGTATTTCGCATTTTGACCCACAACGGACTTCGGGTGTGATCTTTTTCTGACGCCGGTGGGGCTTAATTTCTCACAAGTCGCCCGGTAAAAAGGTGCTAGGCTTTAGATCGTGCAGGTCGTGTTTTCCAAGGGCTAGGGAGCGAATTATGAAATCGGCATGGTTGCTTTTGGGTTTTTCTTGCTTCGTGTTCATTTCAACGGTGCCGACCGAGACTCGGGCCGAGAGCGATTTTAAGGTGACGCTCCTTGGAACAGCATCTCCCCAAGCGCGCACCACGCGATTTGGACCTAGTACCTTGGTCGAGGTCGGCGGACAGACCCTGCTGTTCGATGCCGGTCGCGGCGTTCCCATTCGAATGGGTCAACTCAAAATACCCCTCGGTAAGATCGACGTGCTGTTCATTACGCACTATCACTCCGATCACGTCTCCGGCATTCCGGATGTCTGGCTGACCGGCTGGCTCGCCTCGCCTGTAAACCGGCGAAAGGCTCCGTTTCACGTCATCGGGCCAACCGGCGCTAAGAATTTGATGACCAATCTGGAAAAGGCCTATGCGCTCGATATCAGCATTCGCGAGGTAGACGAGAAACTGCCGCCGCAGGGCGTGGCGCTCAATGTCGAAGAATTCGCCAATGATGGCGTCGTTTACGAAAAGGACGGCGTGAAGGTGATCGCGTTTGAAGTAGATCATGGCGACGTCATCAAGCCTGCCTACGGCTACCGCATCGAATACAAGGGGCGCGCGGCGGTGATCTCGGGCGATACACGCTATAATCAGAACGTCATCAAATACGGCACCGGGGTTGATCTTTTGATCCACGAAGTGGCGATTGCGAGGCCGGAGCTAATGTCTAATCTATTCGCGCAGGCCATCATTGCCCACCACACCAGTCCACACGACGCCGGGCGCGTATTCGCGCAAGCCAAGCCGAAACTGGCCGCCTACACCCATCTTGTCTTCCTCAGCAATGAGAAGGTTGCGGAAGCAACCTTGGAAGATTTATTGGCGCAGACGCAGGAAACCTATAGCGGACCGCTTGAGATCGGCGAGGACCTAACCTCATTCGATATCGGTGAAACGGTGACTGTCCATCGCTTTAAACCGTAACAAGCATAGCCGCGCGGATGAGGGGATCGAGTAAATGGGCCAATGACCGCTTGTGGCACAAAGCGGACCTGCCGATATGTCTGCGATTTGGCTGCTTTCGAGGGCAAAGCGGACATCACAATTACGGTGACAGTGCACTCAATTACCTATTGTTACTGCCTGCCTTTGAGTGAATTGAATGCACTGTCACCGAAATTTTGGGGGCGCGCACTACCGCGTGACGTGCACGTTCAGCATCGCCGTCCGCCCCTCTTGGATCGCCGCCAATCCGCCGCGCACCGCATCGCTCAGCTCGGCGGTCTTTTCCACGCGCCGGCCGTAAAAGCCGAAATGGCTGCCCAATTGCTCGTAGTCGGGGCCGTCGATGGTCACGCCATGGTGCAGGTTTTTGCTGACCGCGGCGCCGTCGGGATAGTGATGCACGTGGCCCATCCGCATCGCTGCGTATTTCTTGTTGTTGAGGATGACGATCATCACCGGCAGCGCGTGACGCCTGGAGGCGCCGAGCGCCTGGACGATGGGGTTGTAGAGGAACGAACCGTCGCCCACCAGCAGCGCGACCGGCCGCTCGCGCGCGGCGAGCTTGATCCCGAGCGCGGTGCCGATGCCTTGGCCGAGCCCGCCCGAGCCGCGGAAGAAGCTCTGCGGCCGGGTCATCGGCAGATGCTGGCGCAGGATCGGCGAGTGGGTGATGGTCTCGTCCACCCAGATGGTGTCGGCGGGCATCGCCGCGCCGAGCGCGCCGACGAGGGTGAGCGGATCGATGTGCTCGCCGCGCGCCTGCTCCCGCTCTGCGCGCAGGCCCGCCACGTAGCTGTCGTGCTCGCGCGCCCAGCGCCGCCGCCGCGCGTCGACCGCGTCGGCATCGATCTGGCGCGAGCGGATCGCGGCCGTGAGCAGCTTGAGCGATTCGGCGGTGCCGCCTTCGAGATAAAAGTCGGCGTGCAGGCTCTGATAGACCATGTGGTCCTTGTGCGGGTTGTCGCCGACGGCGACGATCTTGCCGCCGGTCGGCCTGCGCCGGGGCGGATACCAGGGTGCCCTGCCGCCGACCAGGAGAACGAGATCGGCGTCGTCGAGCGCCTGGTAGCGGCCCATCCCGAGGTAGAGCGGATGATCGGTGGGGAAATTCGCATAGGCGCACGAGCGGCCGTTGATCGCCGGGATCGCCAACACGTCGGCGAGCGCCGCGAGCGCCGCGAAGGCGGCGGGGTCGCTGCCGGCGGTTTCCGCCACGATCACCGGGCTGTGCGCGTTGCGCAGGAGGCCGGCGACCTGCGCGACCTCCTCGGGCCGCGGCTGCGTGACGGGCGCCGGCGGCACGTCGCGGGCGGCGGCGGGCGGCGTCCAGTCGTGCAGCATGTGCTCGAGCCCGACGTTGAGGTAGACCGGCCCCTTCGGCACGCGTTGCGCCATCTCTCCGGCGCGGATGACGGACTCATAAAGCGTGTAGGGGCTGGTCACCGCGCGCGCCCATTTGGTCACCGGCTCGATGAAGCGCTCGGGGCCGCCCACCGTGAGCCCGCCGTACCACTGCGGCTCGATGTCGAGATCGGGGTTTTCGCCCAGCGAGTGGGATTCCCCCGACATCACCACCATCGGCACCTCGTTCTGCAGGGCGCCGTGCAGTCCCATGCTTCCCTGCAGCATGCCGACGCCGGCATGCAGCAGCACCGCCTGCGGCCGTCCGGTCATCAGGGTGTAGCCGGTCGCCATGTTGACGGCGAGCGTCTCGTGCCAGGACTCGACGAACGCGGGGCCGGCCTTGTTCTCGAGCTGCTGGCGGGCCAGCGCTTCCCACACCGGCGACCATTCCGAGCCCGGCGACGACATGATGTAGTCGATCTTGAGCTTGCGAAAGGCCTCGAGGATCGCCTCGCCGCCGTCGAGATAGTTCTTCATCGCCGTCCTTCCCCTTCGGTCGCGCCGCGGCGGGGAGCCAACACTGAATTGTCGCGCCCCGCAAGGGTTGCCCCGCCCCGCAGCAGCGGCGCGGCGTCATGGTTGTCGTGGATATTGGCTGCATGGACCAAGCAGCCGCGATGTTTGACTCGTCATGCCCGGCCTTGTGCCGCGTAGCACTCCGTAGGGTGGGCAAAGGCGGTCCATATCTCAATGCGTTTGCACGGTGCGAATTCCGCCGTGCCCACGCCGTGGGGCCTCGCCGCGGGTGCCGTTTGCCAATACGCGAGCGCGCGGGCACGGCGGAGCCGGCACCGTGCGTCAAACAAAGCCTTCGGGGCCGCCTTTGCCCACCCTACCGCTCTGGACGAGAGCCAGAACTACCGATCCTCCGCCGCCGGGCGGCGCGCCACCTTGTCTTACACTGCTGCAGCGACCTCGATCAGCCAGAGGTAGCGTGCCATCGGACGAAAATCGCGATCGTTGTGGAGAAGCGGCCTGTCGTTTTCGATGCACTAGGTGCCGATCAGCAAGTCGATGGTCTTGCGGATCGTGATGCCTCGCCGGCGCAGCGAGCGGAAGTTGCGGGCCGCGGCAATTGCGATCGCTTCGCCGGCCATTGGCACGATGTCGAAATGGCGCGCCGGGTCTCGACTTCGGCGGCTGCGGGCTCGCTCTCAAGGCCTTGCAATATTTCGCAAAGCATCAGGTCTCCGACTATGATCTCCTCGCTGCCGAGGAGTGCGAGCAATCGGCGAGCCTGGAGTGAATTGCGATCGTTGAGGAAATCGATCCAGACGCTGCTGTCGACTACGATCACTGGGTGCTGCGGCCCCTGCGGCTTGCGGAGAGGTTGCCACGCCAGCGGTATTTGCCGCGCGCCGCACCGACTTCCCTCTGCCGGCGCAATCTGATCATCAAACGCAATGCTTCCTCGACCGTCTGTTTCTTGCTGGTAAGCCCGCAAGCCCACTGCGCCTCGGCCATCAGCGCGTCATCTATGTCTATATTGGTGCGCATCGCGCCATCCATGTGTATGAGATGGCTCTACAATACGCACACTGCCCCTGGGACGTGCAAGGTTTCGATCGGTGCCGCGCGCATATTGCTTGAAATAATGTCGGGGGGAACCCCGCCGATCAACGATCCGGTTCCGCCGGACGGCGCAGCATCCAGAAGGCGACGCTGCCGCAGGCATAGAAGACGATCGAAAGCGTGAAGGCGACGCGATAGCTGCCGGTCACGTCGAAGCTCCATCCCGCGAGCCACGAGCCGAGCGCCGAGCCGACGCCGGTGCCGACCGTGATCGCCCCGAGGATGGTGCCGAGCTGGGGCCCGGGAAAAAGGTCCGCGGTCTTGGCCGTGATCGAGGGTCCGCGCGCGCCCCAGGTCAGCCCGAAGAAGCACGCGTGCAGCCACAGCAGCAGGTGCTGGTCCGGCGACGTGATGAACAGCGCGCAAACGACGCCGAAGATCGAGGTCGCATAGGTGATGACGCCGGCAAGCTCGCGCCCGATCCGGTCCGACAGCCAGCCGGTGACGATGACGCCGGGCAGGGACAGGAAGGCCCCGAGCCCCAGCACCTCGGCGGTATAGAGCTTGTCGAAGCCGACCGTGACCGCAAAGGCGAGCTGGTGCAGCGCCACCAGGAAGCTGCCCAGGCCGGTGAACACGTAGACCAGGAACAGCAGCCAGAAATGCGGCGTGTGCATCGCCCGCTTGAGCGTCCAGCTCGCGGGCGCCGCGGCCTGGGCCGTGACGGCGCGCGCGGGCTCCGCGTTCCGGAACAGGGCGGCAAGCGGCAGGACGGCCGCCGCCATGAAGCCGCCCTGGGCCAGATAGGCGCCGCGCCAGCCGAAGCCGTCGATCAGCAGTTGCGACAGCGGCGCCGAAAAGGCGCGCGCAAAGCCGTTCGCCGACTGCACGATCGCCACCGCCATGCCGCGATTGCGCACGAAGCGTCGCGACAGCATCGGGACGAACACGACGAGCCCGAGGCAGTTCGCCCCGAGCGTCATGACGACGCCGTACAGCAGGATCAGCTGCCACAGGGCGTCGACGAACGCGCTCGCCAGCAGGCCGAGCGCCAGCAGGACGCCGCCGATCAGCACCAGCCGTTGCGGCCCAAGCCGGTCCACCAGCACGCCGACGAAGGGCGACGTCGCCCCGCTGATCAGTTGCGACACCGAATAGGCGACCGAGCTTTCGCCGCGGCTCCAGCCGAACGCCTCGATGAAGGCGACCAGGAACACGGTGTAGGACTGCATGCAGGCCCCGCTCACCGTGAAGGTGATGAAGGCCGCGGCCAGCAGCAGCCACGAACGGCGCGCGGAAGCGGCCCTCGCCGCGTCCGCCTGCTTGCTGTCCGGGAGCTCGGGCATGCGCGTCATCCGGGTGGCGGTCGCGAAATGCCCGCCCCCTCCGTCATTGCGAGCGAAGCGAAGCAATCCAGGGCAACGCGCGGCGGCTGCGCGTCATGGATTGCTTCGTCGCCCTGCGGGCTCCTCGCAATGACCGGCGCGTGGCGGTCGCCCATGCGCGGCCTACATCTTCTTGATTCCCGCCCGCTCGATGATGTCCTTGTACAGCTCGATTTCCTTGGTCAGCCGCGCCCAGGCGTCCTTGGCGCCCTTCGGCCGCACCTGGAAGCCGGTCTGGAACAGCTTCTCCTTCATGTCCGGGGTGGCGAGGACCTTGAGGGTTTCCGCTTCCAGCCAGGCGACGATGTCGGGCGGCGTCTTCGCCGGCGCCAGCAGCACCGTGTCGGTCGCGAACGTGAAATCCTTGTAGCCGGCCTCCTCCATGGTGGGCACGTCCGGCAGGTCGGGCCAGCGCGCGTCGCCGGTCACCGCCAGGCACCGGCAGGTTCCCGCCTTGATGTGCGGCTGCGCCGGCGGCAGCGAGCCGGAGCTCAGCTGCACGGTGCTGCTGAGCAGCGCCGCAAAGGCGTCGCCGCCGCCCTTGAACACCACGTCCTCGAGCTTCGGCAGGTTTTCGCGCAGCTTGAGGACTTCCAATTGGATCTGCGCGGTGGTGCCGATCGGCGGCGTCGCGCAGTTGTATTTGGTCGGCTCCGCGCGGGCGAGGGCGACGAAATCCTTGATGGTCTTCGCCGGCAGCTCGGACCTGACCACGAACGTGTTGGGCGACGTCGCCAGCTCGCTGATGGCGACGAAATCCTTGTAGGGATCGAACGGCAGCTGGTTATACAGCCCGTAGTTCACCGAATAGGCGTTGGTGGCGAGCAGGATGGTGTAGCCGTTCGGCTCGGCGCGGGCGGCGTACTCCATGCCGATATTGCCGCCGGCGCCGCCGCGGTTCTCGACCACGAAAGTTTTGCCGGTCGCCTGTTGCAGCGCGGCGGAGACGATGCGGCCGACGATGTCGGACGGGCCGCCCGGCGTGTTGGCCACCACGACCTTGACCGGCCGCTCCGGATAGGCCGCCTGGGCCGCGCGGATGCGCAGGAACGCCGGCGCGGCGGCGCCGGCCATGAGCGCGCCCGCGCTCCTGATGAGGCTGCGGCGCGACGGCCCTCGCTGCTTGTCCAATTTTGACATCGTCCTTCCCTTGATCCTCTTGTTTTGCAGCGGTCGTCTACGCTGGCGGCCACAGCGCCTTCTTGAGCGCCGCCGCCATCATATCCAAGGCGGTGTTGCCGGCGCGGATGATTTTGCCCTGGCCGACGAAGCCGTGGGTCTGGTCGGAAAAATGCAGGTGCGTCACGCGCACGCCCTCGCGCTCCAGGCGGCGCGCATAGGCGATGCCCTCGTCGCACAGCGGATCGTACGCGCAGGTCAGCACCAGTGCCTGCGCCACGCCGGAAAGGTCGGCGGCGCGCAGCGGCGACGCGCGCCAGTCGCTCACGTCCTTAGCCCCGCGCAGGTAGTGATCGACGAACCATTTCATCGTCTTCGACGTCAATATGCCGGTGTTGACGGTCCGCGACGAAACCGTCGTCATCGCCATGTCGGTCGCCGGATAGACCAGCAGCTGGTAGGCGAGCGGCGGCAGGTCGCCGTCGCGCGCCATCAGGGCCAGCACGGCGGCGAGATTGCCGCCGGCCGAATCGCCGCCCACCGCGACGCGCGCGCGATCGATGCCGACCGCGCCGGCCTGCTCGACGATCCAGCGGGTGGCGGCGGCGCTGTCGTCGACCGCGGCGGGAAACTTGTGCTCGGGCGCCATGCGGTAGTCGACCGACACGACGCGGCAGCGCGCGCCGTTGGCATAGTGCCGGCAGGCGCCGTCGTGGGAATCGAGATCGCCGAGCAGCCAGCCGCCGCCGTGGAAATAGATCAGCACCGGAAGGATTTGCTGCGCGGCGGCGCCGAGCGGCCGGTAGGTGCGCAGCCCGATGTCGCCGTGCGGGCCGGGGCACGTCAGGTCGCGCACCTCGGCGACGTCCTGCGGCGGCGGCTGGGTGGCGGCGCGGCCGGCCCGGAACGCGCGGCGCGCCTCCTCCGGGGTCAGCGTCTCGAACGGCGGACGGCCCGCCGCCGCGATCATGGCGAGCAGGGTTTCGGCATCGGGATCGAGCGACATGTTCAGTCGGTCCACTGGAGGATTGCCGCCGCGACTTCGTCCGGACGGTCGAGCTCGGCGAGGTGCCCGGCGCCGGGGATCACGGCGATCTTCGGCTTGGTCTTGAGCGATGCGGCGAAACGGTCGGCGTAGCTGCGCGGCATGATGCGGTCCTGCTCGCCCCACAGCAGCAGGGTCGGCGCCGCGATGAACGGCAGGCGCTTCTCCAGCCGCGTGTTGCCGAGCGGCCAGAACCCGCGTGCGGCCGCTTCGCTGGCGCGGGTCTGCTCGATCGCCCACTCGGGCGAGTTGGCGCCGGCGGGCGGCTCCTTGAGGGCGTTCCACACGGCCGGATCGGCGCACATCAGCTCCGGCACCGCGTCGCCGCGCTGCGCCCACGGATCGGTCGGCGGGTCCTTCTCGTCGAACAGGCCGAACGGCGCGATCAGGGCGAGCCGGCGCACGGTGGCGGGCCAGATCGCCGCCATCTCGGCCGCGAACGCGGCGCCGACCGAGCTGCCGGCGAGATCGGCGCCGTCGAGATCGGCGGCGGCCAGCACCTGGCGCACCGCCAGCAGCCAATCGAGATGACTGTCGAGCACGGTGTGGCCGAGCGCCCCCGGGTAGCCGGGCAGCGACGGCACGATCACGCTGCGGCGCGCCGCGAGGCGATCGAGAAACGGAATCCAGCGCGGCAATCCGCCGAGGCCGGCGAGAAAGCCGAGCTTCGGCCCGCTGCCCTTGCGCCAGACCCGGCAGGGAAAGCCGTTGATCTCGACCGTAGTAGTTTGTGGCTCGCTCAAAAACACTGCTCCCGAGATGAAGAACCCGGTCGTCATGCCCCGCGAAAGCGGGGCATCCAGTAACCACTACCGCTGCAGATTATTCTGAAACGGCGTCGTTTACTGGATTGCCCGCTTTCGCGGGCAATGACGAGGTCCGAGGGCTACTACTACTACTACTACTCCGCCGCGGTGGCGTGGGGATGGAACGGCGCCAGCGAGGCGCGCGCGGCCGCCGCCATCGGCTGCGGCCACCAGCGGTCCTCCCAGTCGGCGAACAGATCCTGCATTTGCGGCATGACGCGCTCGGCGAACAGCTTGGTGTTGTAGCGGGTCAGGTCCTTGCCCATGTTGCCGAACTGCAGCAGCAGCATGAGGTGGCCGACGTTGAGGTTGACGGCGACCTCGCGCAGCTGCTCCGCCACCTCGTCGGGCGAGCCGATGATGACGTAGCCGCGCTCGACGATGTCCTCCATCTCGCGCGCCAGCATCTGGAACTTGTCCTGGTACCGCGGCGGCGCGGTGCCGGCGGCGCGCGCCACCTGGCTCTCGATGCCGGCACGCTGGGTCGCTTCGCTGATGTAGCCGGGCGGCTGGGCGAACTTGGCGCCGACGTGCAGGCAGCGGCCGTAGAAATATTCCGCCGCCTCGGCGTAGAGCTTCATCGCCTCGGCGCGGCTCTCGGCGACCCCGACGAACTGCAGGAAGCCGGCGCGGTATGGATTGCGGTCCTTGCCCAGCCGCGACATCTCCTTCCAGAAGCCCTCCATGGTGGCGCGGCCGGCCTTGTAGCCGAAGTACGACAGGTACGAGTACACGTAGTCCTTGGCCGCGCACCACTGCCAGGTCTCGACCGAGCCGCCGCCCGGGATCCAGATCGGCGGGTGCGGGTTCTGGATCGGGCGCGGCCAGATGTTGACATAGCGCTGCTGGTTGAACCGGCCGTTGAACGCGAAGGTGTCGCGCTCGGTCCAGGCGCGCATGACGAGGTCGTGCGCCTCGTAATAGCGGTCGCGCAGCATGCTCGGGTTCTGGCCGTAGGCGAAGCAGGTGTCCATCGGCGTGCCGACCGGGAAGCCGGCGATCAGCCGCCCGCCCGAGATGCAGTCGATCATGGCGAACTCTTCGGCCACCCGGGTCGGCGGGTTGTAGAGCGCGAGCGAGTTGCCCATGACGCACAGCGCCGTGTCGGTGGTGCGCCGTGCCAGCGCCGAGGCGATCAGGTTGGGCGAGGGCATCAGGCCGTAGCCGTTCGAGTGATGCTCGTTGACGCAGATGCCGTCGAAGCCGCATTCGGCCGCGAACTCCAGCTCGTCCATGAAGTCGTTGTACATCAGGTGGGCGCGCTTGGGGTCGAATAGCGACGAGTGGATGTCGACCCAGACCGACGGATGCTTGTCGCGGAAATCGTCGGGCAGCTCGGTGTAGGGCATCAGGTGGAACCAGAGCAGCTTCATGGGGGTCCTCCGGTCGTCCGGCTCGCGCGTGGAAGCTTATTGGGGCCGGCGCCCATTATCCGATGGTTTGCGCCGGGCGAGAAGCCCCGGCCGGGGACAAGGCACCCCCCGTGGACATGATAGGTTCCGGCGAATGGATTTTCGTGCCGCAAGCCGGTCCTTTCGAGGTTTAGCCTTCCATGTCGCACACCTTCACGTTCCCGGGCGTCTTCATCGAGGAAACTCCGAGCGGCATTGTCACCATCGCCGGCGTCGCGACCTCGATCACCGCATTTGTCGGCCGCACCCTCATGGGCCCGGCCGCGCCGACGGACTGTTTCGGCTTTGCCGACTTCACGCGGAACTTCGGCGGGCGCGCATACGACTATCCGCTCGGCTACGCGGTCGAGGATTTTTTCCAAAACGGCGGCGGCCACGCCATCATCGTGCGCGTGCTCCCCGCGGCAGGCGCGACTGGGGCGCTCGGGGCCGACGACTACGTCGGCGATGCGGCTCAGCTCAACCATACGGGCATCTACGCCCTCGACCGTGTCGACCTGTTCAATCTTCTGTGCATCCCGTGGGACCGGCGCGGCATGGATCTGCCGGGCGCCGTCTACCAGAAGGCCGCCGAATACTGTCTCAAGCGCCGCGCCATGCTGATCCTCGATCCGCCGAGCAATTGGATCGATCATGCCCGGGCCGGCGACTTCGGCAAGATTCAGCCGACCGATCTGAACATCGGCAGCCCCGACATGCGGGAGCGCAATTGCGCGGTTTATTTTCCCCGGGTCAGGAAGGCCGACAGCGAGAAGGACGGCTCCGTCGACGTCTTTCCCGCCTGCGGCATCATCGCCGGCGTGATAGCGGCGACCGACGCTCGGCGCGGCGTGTGGAAAGCGCCGGCCGGCAGCGGCGCCGGCATCCGCGGGATCGTCGGGCTGGAAATGAATCTCACCGACGAGCAGAACGGCATGCTCAACCCGCTCGGCATCAATTGCCTGCGCGATCTGCCGGCGGTCGGTCCGAGCGTCTGGGGAGCGCGCACGTTACGCGGAGCGGACATGCTCTCAGACGAGTACAAGTACATTTCCGTCCGCCGACTCGCCCTGTTCATCGAGGAGAGCCTCGACCGCGGCACAAAGTTTGCGGTGCTCGCGCCGAACGACGAGACGCTATGGTCCCAATTGCGGCTCGCCGTCGGGACGTTCATGAACAATCTGTGGCGCCAGGGCGCGTTCTACGGTCAGCGCGCGGTCGACGCGTACGCCGTCGCCTGCGACCAGACGACGACGACCCAAGACGACGTCGACCGCGGTATTGTGAACATCACGGTGGCTTTCGCGCCGTTGAAGCCCGCCGAGTTCATCGTGCTGCAGATTCACCAGCAGGCCGGCCAGACCGCCACGTAAGGAGCCGTCGCTCTTACGTTAACGACCGCCCTGCGCCGCTGACCTCTCGTCACGGCGGCCTCAGGTCTTCGCGCCAAGTTCAAAACGTTCGCGCGCCGATCACGTTTTGTTGTTCCGAATTCGGCTGATTGTTCTCGCGCGGGGCGCTTGTGCCTGCGCTTGATTGTCAAATGAACGGGAAGACATGCGAGGCAAACAAAACGTGCTGCGCCGCACCAAGGGCTTGTAAGTATCAACGAAAATACAAGCGCGCGGCGCGTGGAGCAAACGTCAGGAGCCGGCCAAAGCCGTTGAATTTATTGGTCGAATTGGTACGCAGGAAGCTGGTGCGATGCAGCACGCAGAGAAAATATCAACCTCGATCAAGCACGATCGCGCCGACGCGGTTTCCGCCCGCATGGCCACGGCCGGCATTGTAAATCGGTGCAGATCGTTGCTGGATCCGCGCCGCGCGGCCGTCCACACGTCTTCGTCATTGCGAGGAGCGAAGCCTTTAGCCCGCGCGAAGGCGGGGGGACGAAGCAATCCAGGAGCCGGGCGTGCGGCCTGGATTGCGTCGTCGCGCTTCGCGCTCCTCGCAATGACGGGCCTCTATCTCACGAACGCGCCGTGCTCATGTCCGTGATGGCCGCCGCCCCAGCGGTCGATGTGGTAGGGCATCTTGGCGAGGCCGGGGCAGAAGGTGTTGACCACCTGTTCGACCTTCTCGAACAGCTGCCGGTTCGGTGCGTTTGTCTCTTCGAGCCGCGCCCGCGCCCCCTCGACCTTGCGGGCGAGCGCCGCCATGTCGACGCCGACGGCGCGGCCGTTCTCCACCACCAGCCGGCCGCCGACCAGCACCGAATGGACCGCGTTGCCATCCTCGGTGTGCACCAGCTGGTTGACCGCGTTGTTGAGCGGCAGCCAGTTCACGTTGGTGAGGTCGAGCAGCACGATGTCGGCCTTGTAGCCGGGGGCGATGCGGCCGAGCTTGTCGCCGAAGCCGAGCGCCTTGGCGCTGCCTTCGGTCGCCGCCGCGAAGACCTCGCCGGTGGTGAGCCACAGGTCGGTGTCGGGCCCCTGCGCCTTCGACACCATCGAGGCCAGCCGCATCGACTCGTACATGTTGAGATTGTCGGAGCAGCTCGCCCCGTCGGTGCCGATGCCGACGTTGACTTTGCGCTCCAGCATGCCGCGCACGTCGGCGAGGCCGTTGCCGAGGCGCAGGTTGCTGCCGGGATTGTGCGCCACCGACGACCCGTGGTCGCCGAGGCGGCGCATGTCGTCGCGATCGAGCCACACGCCGTGCCCGACCGTGAAGTCGGGCCCGAGCAGGCCGAGGTCCTGCAGGTGGGCGGTCGGCGTCTTGCCGTAGCGCTTGAGCGCGATCATCACCTGCGGCTTCGATTCCTGCACGTGGGTGTGCAGGCCGACCGCGTGCTCGCGCGCCAGCGTGGCGCAATCCTGCATGAACTTGTCGGAACAGTGATGCGGGATGGTGGGCGCCACCGCCGGCCGCACCAATTCGCGGTCGACCTTCCAGTCGCGCAGCGCTTGGCGCATCGCGCTCACGGTCGCGTCGCCGGGCGCGAGCCGCAGCCGCTCGGTCTCCTTCTGCAGCGCCGGCGGCAGGACGTCGAGCAGGCCGGGGAACGCCTGGTAGAAGCTGAACTCGGCGACCATGGGGGCGAGCACGGCGCGCAGCCCGGCGTCCGCGTAGCCGCGCGCGCAGGCCGCGAGCCCGTCCACCGTCGGCACCGGAAACTCGACGCACAGGTCGTAGCATGCGGTGCAGCCCTTGAGCAGCATCTCGAGCGCGCCGAGATAGGTGGTCAGATATTTGTCTTCCAGCGTGCGGCCGCCGGCGAGCCAGGGCCCGGCCGCGAGCAGCAGCTCGAGCGTCCAGCGGTCGCCCATGCCCTTGCTCAGGTTGCCATGGCCGTGGGTATGGGCGTTGATCAGGCCCGGGTGCATCAGCTTGTCGCGCGCGTCGATGGCGACCGCGTCGGCCGGCGCGGCCAGCCCGGGCGGGCCGATCTCGGCGATGGTGTCGCCGACGATCAGCACGTCGGCGAGATCGCCGCGCGGATGGACGGCGTCGACCAGCCGGCCGCCGCGAATGATGGTTGCATGCTTGTTCATGGGTTCACCCGTTCACAATGTTTGCTTGTCCGCGTCGACCGCCCAGGGGAAAAACACGCGCTCGACGATCACCACCGCCTGGAACAGCACGATGCCGAGGATGGAGAGGAGCACCAGCGCGCCCCACGCCAGGGGCACCCGGAAGAACGCCGTGGAAGTCACGATCAGGTAGCCGAGCCCGCGGTCGGCGTTGACGAACTCGCCCACCACGGCGCCGACGACCGAGAGCGTGATCGCCGCCTTGAGGCCGCTGAACACGAACGGCACTGCGTAGGGCAGGCGGATGCGCCAGAGCTCACGCCAGCGGCTCGCCTTGCAGGCGCGGCCCAGCTCGATCAGCTCGGGCGGCACCGACGTGATGCCGGCCGCGATCGACAGCACCAGGGGAAAGAACGCGACCAGGAAGGTCACGACCACGCGCGGCAGCTCGTTGCTGCCGAAGATCACCACCAGGATCGGGGCCAGCGCCACCTTGGGGATCGATTGGGTCACCACCAGCAGCGGATAGACCGCGTTGGCGATGGCGGGCGAAGAGGTGATGAGCACCGCGAGCGGCAGGCTGACGATGACCGAGGTGAGGAACCCGAGCAGCACCGTCTCGGTGGTGGCGAGCGTGTGCATCGCCACCGGGCCGGCGAGCTGCGCCGTGTCGGTGAAGATCGCCGACGGCGTGGGCACCAGGTAGGCCGGCACGTGAAAGACGCGACAGATCAGCTCCCACGCGACCACGAAGACGACGACGGCGCCGAGCGGCTGCGCGATGTCGGTCGCCCACGGCGCCAGCGGATGCAGCTTAGCTGGCGCGGGCATGGCGGGCGCCGAAGATGAGAGTGCGGATGCGGTGGGTGGAGTCCTGGAACTCGCGGCGCGCCTCCATGTCGAAGTCGCGCGGCCGCGGCAGATTCACCTCGACGATCTCGGCGACGCGGCCGGGCCGCGCCGACATCACCACCACCCGGTCGGCGAGCAGCACCGCTTCCGGGATCGAGTGGGTGACGAACAGGATGGTCTTCGGCCGCTCGCGCCAGATGCGCATGACCTCGATGGTCAGCTCCTCGCGGGTGAGGGCGTCGAGCGCGCCGAACGGCTCGTCCATCAGCAGGATGTCCGGGTCGTGCACCAGCGCGCGGCAGATGCCGGCGCGCTGCTGCATGCCGCCGGACAGCTCGCGCGGGTATTTGCCCTCGAACCCGGCGAGGCCGACCAGCGCCAGCAGGTCGCGCGCGCGGCTGCGCCCGGCGGCGTCGAGCTTGCCCATCATGTCGAGGGGAAACAGCACGTTGTCGAGGACCGTCGCCCACGGGAGCAGGGTCGGCGCCTGGAACACGATGCCGGTGTCGGCGCGCGGCTCGGTCACCGCCGTGCCGGCGATCGACACCGCGCCGGCGGTCGGCGCCACCAGGCCGGCGACCAGCCGCAGCAAGGTCGACTTGCCGCAGCCCGACGGCCCGACCAAGCAGACGAACTCGTTGCGGCGCGCCTGCAGCGACACATCGGCGAGCGCCGCCACCTCCTCGCCGCCGCGCGACACGAAGGTCTTGGCGACGCGCTCGAGCACGATCACGCAAGCACCGTACGTAGGATGGGTTGAGCGCAGCGAAACCCATCGATGGGTATCGCCGCGAGGCGCGGCTCAACCACTCGGCCGGGACCGGTACGTAGGATGGGTTGAGCGCAGCGAAACCCATCGCGGCCATCGCAGAGATGATGGGTATCGCCGCTTCGCGGCTCAACCCATCCTACCGACATCGCGGTCACTCGGCCGGGACCAGCGAGGTGTCGAACGCCTGCTTGGGATCCCATTTCGGGTCGAGGTCCTGGGATTCCGCCACCGCCTGCCAGGTGACCGCGAGCCGCTCGGGCGATTCCTTGCCCCAGCCGTACTTCTGCTCGTGGTCGGAATAGACGAACGTCATCACCGCCTTGACGCTGTGCACGCAGTCGTCGAGCGCGACTTCCGGCACCTTCTCGATGTGCAACCGGCAGGCTTCCTCCGGATTGTCCCGCGCCCAGTCGAACGAGCGCTTGATCGCCTTGAGAAACCGCCGCGTCAGGTCGGGGCGCTTGGCGATGGTCTCGTCGGTGGCGATGATCGAGGCGGCGAAAATCTTGAACCCGACTTCCACGAACGGAAGCGCGACGATCTCCTCGCCGGCCGCCTTGGCGGCTTTGTTGATGTAGTAGTGGTGGATCGAATAGAACGGCGCGGCGTCGATGTTCTTGGCGATCAGCTGCCCGGCCATGGCGGCGCCGTCCATGTTGACCCAGACGATCTTGCTCGGGTCGGTGCCGGATTTCTCCGCCACCTTGGGGAAGTAGAACTTGTGGCTGTTGCCCGGCGTGATGCCGATCTTCTTGCCCTCGAGCCCCTTGAAGCTGGTGATGCCCGAGCTCTTGAGCACGAACAGCGAGTGCGGCGACTGGGTGTAGAGCACCGCGATGGTCTTGACCGGCACGTTCTGGCGCGCCCGCGCGGTCGTCACCGCGGCGACGTCCGCGACCCCGAAGTCGAACGCGCCGCCGGCGAGCTTGGTGAGCGTGTCGCCCGAGCCGTACCCGCGGGTGATCGTGACGTCGATGCCTTCCTCGGCGAAGATGCCCTTCTGCCAGCCGCCGTAGTACATCGCGTGCTCGCCCGAGGGCAGCCAGTCGGTCTGGAAGCGGACCTTGTCGCCGCCGGCGGCCGGCGCCGCGCCGACGAGCGACCCGGCCGCGAGGACGGCGATCAGCGCCAGAGCATGATCGCGAAAAAGCCTGCCCCGCGCGTGATGCGGGGTGGATACCGGTTTCCCGCCTGCGCGAAGCCCTGGCACCGTTCGCCATTTTGGCTTGATGCTTCGGCGGGCGAAGGCAGGTCGGAAAAAGATCATGCTCCGCGAATATGCACGTGCTGGATGATGCATCCGATATTCTCCTGCGCCCGGCGAGGTTCAGAAGAACGGCAGTGTAGCAGACGGCGCCGGCCGTTCGAGTCGCCACCGAGGTTGCGCACAGGAGGCGTGCAGGCGCCGCGCACGCGGGGCGCGCGTCAGGCCGGGTTGAGCGGAGATTTTGCGGCGGCGAAGACGGCGCGCGGCGGCGACCTGCCGCCGGTTCGATCAGCGATGCGGCAGCTGAAACTGCACGCCGACGGCGCGGTCCTTGCGCCATTTGACCCGGCACGCCAGCGCCGCCCGGCTGTCGTCGAACACGAGGTCGAAGGTCTCCGGCACCAAGGTCGGCGAGGGCAACTCCAGGCGCGCGCCGGTCGACGAGAAGTTCCGCACGACGCAGTTGATCCGCTTGGCCCCGCGGGAAGCGATCATGGCGTTCTGCGCCGTGATCGCCCGCGACCTTTTCCTGCGTTCGCTCATTGCCGGCTCCCGCATGTGCGTAGAATGCGCCGCAGATTATGGGGTCCTGGTTTCCGAAGGCTTAATGCAGCGGGCGTGAGGTCCGCGGCTACCCGCCCGCACCCCGCGCTTGCGCATCCAAGGTTGTGGCCGGCGCGGGATGCCAGCCCCGATCTGCCGCAAGGCCGTCGCGGCACAATTAAAAAAGACGCATCGCTCACATCGCGCTACCGGGGCGGTTGTCGATTTGTTTGTTTCGCAGTGACGACAAGCGCGCGTGCGGGCTTCGTTCCAGACATTCGGCAATCGATACAAGTTTTTGTTAAAAGGGACCTGATCTATTTGCGCTGCAGCACGTCCATGACCTCGATCGTCGTGCAGCCAAGGCAGGAATCACATGCCGGTACTCGCGCCCTATATGGACGACGTGATCGAAGTCCCGGGGGACGCGCCGTGCGAGGACGTCAGCGTCATCGTCAGCATTGCCGGGCGCTACATGCTGGCCAACAGGCGCAACCTGAAGGGCGAGCGCTGCCAATTCGCCTGCCGCATCGTCAAGGTGTCGCTCACCGACATGGTGCTGGCGGCGCCGGTGCCGGGCCAGCTCGGCGAGCGGGTGATCGTCTACACCGAGCCGTTCGGCCGTCTGCACGGCGCCATCACGCGCCTGATGGGCGACGGCTTCGTCATCTCGCTCTCCGCGACGGCGCAGACGCGCGAGAAGCTGGGCGTGAAGCTTACCTGGCTCGCCAAGCAGAAGGACGCTCCCGAGCTCGAGGACGGCAGGCGCCACGCCCGCGTCGTCCCGCGCAATCCGACGGCCACGATATTGACGGCGGATGGGTCCACCACCTCGTGCCTGGTGATCGATTTTTCCGATTGCGGCGTGGCGGTGTCGGCCGATCTCTATCCCGACATCGGCACCCCGCTGGCGGTCGGCAAGATGATCGGCCGGGTGGTGCGCCGCTTCGCCGAGGGTTTTGCCGTGGAGTTCCTCGGCAAGGAGGAGCTCCCCGACGTCGAGCGCAAGCTCGCCAGCCCCGACCTGGGTTCGCTGTCGTCCGCGAAGTCCTTGCGCCGGCGTTGAAAATTTTCGCCTTCCGGCCGGGCGGGCGGCCCTGCGCCGACCGCAAAACAGCCTTTATATACAGGTCTGATTTACCAAACGGGCGCATGATGCGCGGCCCGCCCGCGACCGTGCCAGGCCGATGAACGCCATTCTGATCAAGGTTTTCGCCACCGCGCTTGCGCTGAGCCAGGTGACCACCCGGCCGGACGCGGTCAAGACCCAGTTCGACCCGGTGCGCGACCGGGACGAGGTCGTGCAGGTGCTGCGCGACGGCTGCGCCCACGTGCGCAAGGCGTTCGATATCGAGGACATCAACCTCGACGACCTCATCTCGACCGCCATGGACGACCCGCAGGCGGCGGCCGGCATCAAGTCGTTCCGCGGCCTGGAGTTCCCCAGCCTGCTCGCGGCCTACCGCCAGTTCTGCGCCAACGAGCCGGTCGACACCGCGATGTTCGACATCGGCGAGGTCGTCGGTTTCTACAACAAGGCGCTGGCCGACCTCCCCGACCATGCCAAGCTCAAGGGGCTCAAGCTGCCCGGCCTCGCCACCGTGCTCGACGGCAAGGGCGAGCCGTTCGCCGAGGTGTCCGAGCCCGAGCAGCGGCGCATCTGGGTCGGGCTCGACGATATCCCCGAGCCCGTGCGCCGCGCCTTCGTGGCCGCCGAGGACAAGCGTTTCTTCCAGCATCACGGGGTCGACGAGCGCGGCTTGATCCGCGCCTTCGTGGGCAATCTGGCGCAGCCGCGCCGCCCGCAGGGGGGCTCCACCATCACCCAGCAGGTCGCCAAGAACCTGCTGGTGGGCGACGACGTGACCTATGAGCGCAAGATCCGCGAGGTGGTGGTCGCTTCGCGCATCGAGCAGACGCTCAGCAAGGCGGAGATCCTCGAGCTTTATCTCAACACGATCTATCTCGGCCGCGGCGCCTGGGGCGTGGAGCTGGCGGCGCGCAGCTATTTCGGCAAGCCCGCCAAGGCGCTCACCCTGCCGGAAGGCGCGTTCCTGGCGGGATTGACCAAGGGCCCGAGCTATTTCGGCCCCGACCGCCACCCCGAGCGCGCGCGCGAACGCTTCGCCTATGTGCTCAACCGCATGCGCGAGGACGGCACGATCGACGCCGACGCGATGAAGCAGGCGGCCGCCGCGCCGCCCGCGCTTGCTGCCTATCAGCGGCCGCACCGGGACGCCGGTTTCCATTTCGTCGATCATCTCGCGCGCGAGGCCAAGACGCTCGCCGGCATCGACAGCCTCACGGCCGGGTCCTACACGGTGCGCTCGACCTTGATCCCCGGCCTGCAACGCATGACCGAGGCGGCGCTGCAGGAGGGCCTGGCGCGCTACGAGCTCATGACCGGCCGCGGCCGGTTCGCGGGCCCGGAGGCGAACCTCGCCGAAGCCGTCAAGCGCATCGAGACGGACAATGCCAAGGACGCTCCGGCGGCAAGCTCCGGGCCGCGCCTGCCCGCCTGGCAACAGGCGCTGCAAGCCGCCCGCCTGCCGCTTTATGACGTGCACTGGCCCGCCGCGATCGTCCTCGACAAGGGGCGCGGCAAGACCGCCGGCGCGGTCCGGGTCGGGCTGGGCGACGGCCGGATCCTGCCGTTGGCCGGCGCCAGCGCCGCCGCGCGGCGCATGCTCAACCTGCACGACGTGATCTACGTCCGCGTGACGGAAACGAAGCGCAACGGCGCGCAGGCGGAGCTGCGGGTGCGGCCGGCCGTGCAGGGCGCCGCCGTGATGCTCGACAACAAGACCGGCCGCGTCCTCGCCATGGCGGGCGGCTTCTCCTATCCGCTCAGCCAGCTCAACCGCACCACCCAGGCGCGGCGCCAGCCCGGCTCCGCCCTCAAGCCGATCACTTATCTGGCCGCGCTGCACAGCGGCCTGCAGCCCAACACGCTGGTGCTCGACACGCCCGTGACGCTGCCGCCGATCGGCAACACCGACTACGCCCGCGAGCGCGACTACTGGACGCCGAAGAACTACGACGGCGGCAGCTCCGGCGTGCTCACCTTGCGCCGGGCCCTGGAGAACTCGAAGAACCTGGTGACCGCGCGGCTGCTCGATGGCGGCATCGACGCGGCGCCGGAAGAGAGCCTCGACCGCGTGTGCGAGATCGCCATGGAGGCGCAGCTCTACGCCCAATGCGTGCGCTATTATCCGTTCGTGCTCGGCGCCCAGCCGGTCCGGCCGATCGACCTCGCCGCCTTCTATGCGGCCGTGTCCAACGAGGGGCTGCGGCCCGCCCCCTACGCGATCGAGGCGATCGAGCGCGACGGGCAGCCCGTCTACCAGCATCCGCCGGTGTCCGCGGCATTGATCGGCACCGGCGACCGCGCCGCGTTCTATCAGCTCAAGACCATGCTGCAGGGCGTGGTGGAGCGCGGCACCGCGCGGTCGATCCGCCAGCTCTCCCCCTACGTGGGCGGCAAGACCGGCACCAGCGACCAGGAGAACGACGCGTGGTTCGTCGGTTTCACCAACGAGGTCACGGTCGCGGTGTGGGTCGGCTATGACAACGCCGACGGCAAGCGCCGCACGCTGGGGTCCGGCGAGACCGGCGCCAAGGTGGCGCTGCCGATCTTCACCGCGATCATCGAAGGGGTGTGGTCCGCCTACGCTCCCAAGACGGTGCTGCAACCACCGTCGAGCGACGCCCAGCGCCAGCTCGTCGACCTGCCGATCGATCTCGCCAGCGGCGACGTGCTGACGCGCGCGGGGCCGCGCACGTTCGTCGAGCACTTCCGGCGCGAGGCCGACGGCGAGGCGGCCGACACGCAATATCGCCTGGTCTCGCGCGAAGATGCGGTTGCCTCCCGCGAGGGCGATCCGCGCGACGGCGAGGTGGTCGGCGGCTGGTTCGGCTACGACAATCGCTATTATCAAGCGCCGCAGTGGCGCGAGCCGCCGCGCGCCGCCGCCCCGCCGTGGCGGGGCTTGTTCGGAGGCCAGTCCTGGTGGGACGATGACGCGGCGCGGCGCCGTCCCCGCCGGGTCGATCCGGATTACCCGTGGGGCAGCCGCGGCCTCAACTGACGCAGCCCATGAAGTCCATGCACCGCGCGATTGCGATTCTCGCCGCCCTCGTGGCCTGCGCGCCGGCCGCCGGTGCCGCCGACTATGCGCTCGATGAGGTCACGTCGCTCGGCGCCGCCGGCGTCAGCCAGCTCAAGCCCAACGTCATCGCGTTCACCGACCACCGCAAGGACGACCTGGCCGATCCGGCCACCGGCCTCATTCGCTTCGAGGACTGGGCGCGCGTGCGCCCGGTGCAAAAGCAGTTCCTCAGCCTCTATCCGTCCTATGTCGAGCCGATCGTCGACGTCAGCATCGCGGGCGTGACCAAGCCGACGATCGAGAAGCTGCAAATGTACGTGGCCGAGGCGCGCTTTCTGGTCGGCAAGCAGCCCGCGGCAATCGACCTTTCGCGCTACGCCACGTTGCCGTCCCTCGAGCGGATCGATCCGGCCATCAGCCATCGGCTGATCACCGCCGCCGACCTGTTGCCGCCCAAGGAAATCAATGCCGCCGTCTACCGCCATCCCGACCGGCCGTGGTGCGAGGCGCGGCCGAACGCGATCTGCATCCAGTCGCGCTACCAGCTCGAGGGCAAGCTTCCGGTCGGCGTCCGCCTCGTCAACAAGCTGATGGACGGCGAAAAGAAATTCGCCGATTATCTCGAGTTCCAGAGCGAGCTGCGCGTGCTGCTGCCGGCGGAGATCGATCAGATCGGCCTGGTCAAGATGACCGGCATCAATTCGCCGGTGACCGGCGCGCTCGAGCAGAACATCTTCTACGTCAACCAGATCCTGCGCTTCGGCAAGTTGCTCGCCGTGCTGCAGCAGCACCCGGCCGACCCCGGCCAGACGATCGTCACCGCCTACGTGGCGCTCGCCATCAAGGCGAAGGTGCTCGAGAACAAGAAGGAATACGAGTCGGTGCCGATCCTGCGCAACCTGGTGCCCGCCCAGGTCCTGGTCGGCAACAGCTCGTTCAACAGCGGCAGCTCCATCAGCGCCGGCTTGCCGGTCTATGCGCGCAACCAGGTCAAGGCCATGGCCGCGATCCTGGCCCAGTAGGCGCGCGCGAGCCCAAGCATGGCGCGCATCTTTCTCACCCACGTGCCCGACATGCTGCGCAATTACTACGGCGCGCGCGCCGTCGCGGCTCTGCGCGCGCTCGGCGAGGTGCGCATCAACGACACTGGCGCGGTGCTCGACGCCGCCGCACTGGCGGCGGCCGCGCGCGGCTGCGAGATCGTCGTGTCGGACCGGCAGACGCCCGGTCCCGCCGCGTTCTTCCGCGACGCGCCCGATCTCGTCGCCTTCCTGCGTTGCGCGGTCGATATCCGCAACGTCGACGTGGCGGCGGCGAGCGCCGCCGGCGTGCTGGTGACGCACGCGACCCCGGGCTTTGCCGCCTCGGTCGCCGAGATGACGGTCGGCCTGATGGTCGATCTTGCGCGCAACGTCTCCGATGCCGTGCTGGTCTATCGCCAGGGGCGCGCGCCCGAAGCGCGCATCGGACGCCAGTTGCGCGGCGCGACGCTGGGGATCATCGGCTACGGCGTGATCGGCCAGTACCTCGCCCCGCTCGGCGTCGCGCTGGGCATGACCGTGCTGGTGAACGATCCGCACAGGCAGGTGACCGAGCCTGGCCTGCGCCAGGTCGCGTTCGCGACCCTGCTGGCGGAGGCTGATTTCGTCGTCTGCCTCGCGGTCGCGACCGAGGCGACCGAGAACCTGATGAACGCGGCGGCGTTCGCCCGCATGAAGCCGGACGCGTTCTTCATCAACATGTCGCGCGGCAACCTGGTGGACGAAGCGGCGCTCGCCCGCGCCCTCGATGAGCGGCGCATCGCCGGCGCCGCCATGGACGTGGGCCGCGCCGCCGACCAGATGCCCGCGCTCGCGCTCGCGTCCCGTCCCGACGTCATCGCCACCCCGCACGCGGCCGGGCTGACCCCGCAGGCGATCGAGCACCAGGCGTTCGACACGGTGAAACAGGTCGCCGAGCTGGTGGCCGGGCGGATGCCGCCCCATGCGGTCAACCCCGAAGCCGCCAACCGGCTGGCGCGGTTGCGCTGACGCTCGGGCGGCCTCCGGGCCAGCGCCGCCGCGCCTGCTTGAATCCCGCCGGGCGATCCCCGAAGATCGCACGGCCGATCGTTCGGTCGGCGCCGGCCCCACCAAGCATGAGCGAACGCATGACGGTCATCGACTGCCACGGCCACTACACCACGGCGCCGCGCCCGCTCGAGACCTATCGGCAGCGCCAGATCGCCGCCTTGAAGGATCCGGCGCAAACGCCGGCGCGCGACATGCTCACGTTCAGCGACGACGAGATGCGCGCGAGCGTGCAGTCGCAGCTCAAGTTCCAGCAAGAGCGCGGCACCGACATCACCATCTTCTCGCCGCGCGCATCCGGCATGTCGCACCATATCGGCACCGCCGCCGTCAGCCTCGACTGGTCGCAGGTGTGCAACGACCTGATCCACCGGGTGTGCACGCTCTATCCCGACAACTTCATCGGCGTGTGCCAGTTGCCCCAGTCGCCGGGCGTGCGGCCGGACAACTGCGTCGGCGAGCTGGAGCGCTGCGTCAAGCAGCTGGGCTTCGTCGGCTGCAACCTCAATCCCGATCCGTCCGGCGGCTACTGGACCGACCCGCCGCTGACCGACCGCTGGTGGTACCCGGTGTACGAGAAGCTGGTCGAGCTCGACGTGCCCGCCATGGTGCACGTCAGCGCGTCGGCCAATCCGAACTTCCACGGCACCGGCGCCCACTACATCAACGGCGACACCACAGCCTTCATGCAGTTCCTCACCTCCGACCTGTTCAAGGACTTTCCGACCCTGCGGATGATCATCCCGCACGGCGGTGGCGCCGCGCCCTACCATTGGGGGCGCTATCGCGGCCTCGCCCAGGACATGAAGCGGCCGCCGCTCGACGAGCTGCTGCTCAAGAACGTCTACTTCGACACCTGCGTCTATCACCGGCTCGGCATCGAGCTGCTGCTCAAGATCGTGCCGATCGACAATATTCTGTTCGCCTCCGAGATGGTCGGCGCGGTGCGCGGCATCGATCCCACCACCAGCCATTATTACGACGACACCAAGCGCTACATCGACGCCGCCGACTGGCTCAGCGACGCGGACCGGCAGAAAATCTTCGAAGGCAACGCGCGCAAGGTCTACCGGCTGGACAGGGGCGCCGCGGGTACCAAATAGCCGCGGCTACGCCGTCGCCCGGCGCAAGGTTCCGGCCGCCCAGTTCTTCACGTCCGCCGGCAGCGCCGCGTATTCGCGCATCACGTATTCGGGCGGTAGAGCACGCGGTTTCCTTGTTTCGCCCGGCGCCGCGCCGAGGCCGATGCAGGCGCCGAGATCGCGCGAGCGGGCGACGATCCAGTCGCCGAACCGCAGCCGTTCCCGGTCGTAATAGGCGAGCGCGGCATCGAGGTCGGGCTGCGCCGCCGTCGCATCGGCGAGGCAGGCCGCGTCCAGCGCCGCCTTGGTGACTCCGGCGCCGACGTGCGGCCGCGCCACGAACGCCGCGTCGCCCAGCAGCGCCACGCGCCCGAACACCAGCCGCGGCGAGGCGAAATCGAAAATCGCCTGGAAGAACGGCTGCTCGCTGCGCACGAACACGTCAGCGACCGCCGGCGCCAGCAGCGCGCGGGCGGCGGCCTTCACGGCCGCCGTTACCTCGGGGCGGATCAGGGGCGGCGGCACCTGCTCGTGGCGCCGCCCGGCCGCATCGGTGTTGAGGTCGGCGAGCTGCCGTTCATCGGTCGGCCGGTACCAGACGACGTTGTAGTCGCGGTGTCCCGGCCGGATATCGCCGTCGCGCGCCGGCACCGGATAGGAAATCAGCAGCTCGCCGTCCGGAATGCAGAACGTGAGATGCTCGAACAGCGCATCGCGGGCGACCGCCGTCACCTCGGTCTCCGCCACCAGCGCGCGCCACGCCACGTAACCGGCGTACTCCGGCTTCACGTCGGGAAGGAACTGGGTGCGCACCGTCGAGCGCCCGCCGTCGGCGCCGACCAGAAGATCGCCGGATATGCGCGTGCCGTCGGCGAACACGGCGGTCGCGCCGCGCGCGTCCGTCTCGACGCGTTCGAGCGCCATGCCGGGATGATAGTTTGCCGGCGGCAGCGCATCCTTGAGCGGGCGGTAGAGGCGCGCCCATGCGCTCATCACGCGCTCGAGCCGGATTTCGTTGACGGCGCGGCCGTCGCGGTCGCGGCACACATAGGCGTGGGTCGCAACGCCGAGCGGCGTGACGACGTCGATGCCGATGCGCCCCATCAGGTCACGCAGCGCATCGTGGGTGCCGAGCCCGGCGCCGCGACCCGCCAGGTCATCGCCGATGCGCTCGAACACCTCGACGTCCCAGCCGGCCGCGCGCAGCAGGTGCGCGGCGAACAGGCCGCCGAGCGAGCCGCCGATGATCAGCGCGCGGCGCCGGCCCATTGTCAGCCCGCGAGCGCCAAGCAAAGGGCCCGCATCTAGAACTCCCGTCCCAGCTTGCGGTCGAGCGAGCACGCGCCGCCGCCGCGAATGAGGAAGTAGAGCGCGACGAAGAGGATCAGGAGCGAGTACTCGAAGCCGCCGGCGGTCCAGAAGAAGCCCTTGGCCGAGGTGACGTAGATCGCGTTGAGCATGAAGATGACGACCGCGAGCGCGGCCGGGCGGGTGAACAATCCGAGGATCAGGAGCAGCCCGCCGAGCGCCTCGGTCAATCCGACGACGATGACCCAGAACAGGCCGGGCTTGTAGCCGAGGTTGGCGAAGATCACCGCGAACTTGGCAAGCCCGAGGCCGCCGAGCCAACCGAACAACTTCTGCAGGCCGTGCGGGATGAGGATCGCGCCGAGGCCGATGCGCAGCGCCGCCTCCACGCAGGGCGAGAACCTTTGGTAGATGCGGCCGAGCGATGGAACATACAGGCGCGGTGAAGGATCGGGCATCGTGTCCCCCTGGACGGCCGGAGGGCTCCGGCCTTCTCCCTTGCTTGCGCCCGGCACTGTGGACTCGCGGCCGCCGCAGGGTCAATCGGGGGGTTGTTCGCTACGCCGCCTTTCCCTAGCGTGCAACCCCCCATGACCGTGCACGCCGCCGTCCGCAAGCCTTCCGAGCGCCTCGCCGCGCTCAAGCCCTCCGCCACGGTCGAGATGACCGACCGGGTGCGGCAGGCGCGGGCGGCCGGCCGCAAGGTCATCGGGCTCTCGAGCGGCGATCCCAACCTTGCGACCGACCCGCGCATCATCGCGGCGGCCGAACGCGCGCTCGCGCGCGGCGATACCCACTATGCGACGCCGGCCGGCCAGCCGGAACTGCGCGCGGCGATCGCGCGGCGCGAGGCCGCGCGTTGCGGCGCCGCCTACGATCCGGCCGACATCCTGGTGACGCCGGGCGGCAAGTTTGCCCTGCTGGCTGCCCTCATGGGCGCGCTCGAGCCGGGCGACGAGGTCATCGTCCCGCAGCCCGGCTGGGTGAGCTACGGCCCGTGCGTGCGGCTCGCCGGCGGCGTACCGGTGCCGCTGCCGATGCTCGATCGCGTCGATCCGGCGGCGCTCGGCGCGGCCGTCACCGCGCGCACCCGCGCCGTCATCCTCAATTCGCCGGCCAACCCGACCGGCCGCATCTTGCGCGCGGACGAGATCGGCGCCGCCGTCGATCTCGCCCAGCGGCACGGCCTGTGGCTGATCTTCGATCAGGTCTACGCCGACCTCGCCTATGGCGAGCCGGTGGTGTACCCGCAGACGACCGACGGCGGGCGCCAATGCACCCTCGTGGTCGACAGCCTGTCGAAGACCTTCGGGATGACCGGCTGGCGCCTCGGCTATTTGGCGGCGCCGTCGATCCTCGCCCGGCCGATCCTCAAATTCCTGCAGCACTCGATCTATTGCGTGGCGCCGTTCATCCAGGCGGCGGGGGTCGAGGCGCTGGCCCTGTTCGACGAGGTCGTCCCCGGCTATCGCGCCTTGTTCCGCGGCCGCCTGCAGTGCGCGGTCGCGCGGCTGTCGGCGGTCGACGGGATTTCATGCTCCCTGTCGGACGCGACCTTCTATCTGTTCCCGGCGATCGACGGCGACGACATGGCGACCGCGAAGCATTGGCTCGACGCGCTCGACGTCGCGGTGCTGCCCGGCTCCGCCTTCGGCGATGCCGGCGCCGGCCACCTGCGCCTGTCGCTCACCGCATCCGACCCGGAACTCGACGACGCGTTCGACCGCATCGCCCGCGCCGGGATCGTGCAGTGAACAGGCTGCGGAAAGTGCGTCTGCTGCTGACGGCGTTCGCCGCCGTGCTGCTGACCGCCGTGCCCGCGTTTGCCCAGGACAGCGTGGCGAAGATCAAGGAGCGCGGCAAGCTCATCGCCGGCGTCAAGTTCGACACGCCGCCGTTCGGCTATCTCGACGACAAGAACGAGCCGGTCGGCTTCGACCTCGACCTCGTGCGCAAGGTCGGCGAGCGGCTGGGCGTCCCGGTCGAGTTCGTCAAGGTCACGTCGCCGACCCGCATTCCGCTGTTGGTGAGCGGCAACGTCGATCTGGTCGCCGCCTCGATGACCCACACGCGCGAGCGCGACAAGGTGATCGACTTCAGCATCACCTATTACACCGGCGCGCAGTCGCTGATCGTCGCCAAGGCGAGCGGCATCGGCGGCCTCAAGGACCTGGCCGGCAAGCAGGTCGCGGTCCAGCAGGGCACCACGCTGGAGGCCAACATGGCGGCGGCCGCGCCCGGCGTCCGCATCATCGGCTTCCGCGACTACAACAGCGCCTGGTTGGCCCTGGTCCAGGGCCGCGCCGACGCGTTCACCGGCAGCCTCGACATCCTGCGCGGCTTCGCCAAGGAGAATCCGAATTTCGTCATCCTGCCCGACCGCTTCAGCATCGAGCCGTTCGGCATCGGCGTGCGCCAGGGCGATGCCGCGCTGCGCGACGAGATCAACTTCACACTGCAGGACCTGTGGACCTCGGGGCAATACGCCGCGCTTTACCGCAAATGGTTTCACGCCGATCCGGAAGTCCCCATCGAGGTCTGGCCGTGATCTTGCTTTTGCTTCACCTCTCCCCGGAGGGGGGAGGTCGCATAGGCGGCCCTTGGCCGCCTATGCGGGTGAGGGGGTTCCCGCGCTATCGATAGGCCGGTAACCCCCTCACCATAGCCGACGCTTCGCGTCGGCGTTCTTTAACACTAAGAACGGCGGCCGGAGGCCGCCTATCCCTCTCCCCTTCGGGGAGAGGGAGCCGCAAACCTCATCGACTGAATCCGCCATGGACTACCGACTCGACTGGGGCCCGATCTGGGACAACCGGGGCCTCATCGCCGAAGGCTTCGCCACGACCATCGCGCTGTCGGCGGCGGCGCTCGTCCTGGCGCTCGCGGTCGGCGGCCTCGTCGGCACCGCCGGGGCGGCGCGCCCGCGCGCGCTGCGCAGCGCCGCCGCCGTCTACGTCGAGACCATGCGCAACATTCCGCTGCTGATCCACATGTACGTCTGGTACATGGCGCTGGCGTTCCTCAAGCTGCCCGCCTTTGCGTGCGCCGTGCTCGGCCTGTCGATCTATTCCGCCGCCTACGTGGCCGAGATCGTGCGTGCCGGCATCGGTAGCGTGCCGGCCGGTCAGTTCCACGCCGCCCTCGCCAGCGGCCTGACCGGCTTCCAGACCCTGCGGTTCGTGGTCTATCCGCAGGCGCTACGCATCGTCGCGCCCTCGCTCGCGAGCCTGATGTCGCAGCTCATCAAGGATTCCTCGCTCGCCTCGGTGATCGCGGTCGCCGACCTCACCTATCAGGCCGGCGCGATCGAGGGCCAGACCTTCCGCACCTTCGAGGTCTACATCACGATCTCGCTGCTCTATTTTGTGCTGGTCACCGTGGTGAGCCGCCTGGTGATGGTGTGGGCGGGCGACGCGGCGCCGGGACTGTCCGATGCCTGAAGTCGTGCTCAAGAACATCCCGTTCCTGCTGCATGGCCTTGCGGTCACGGTGGAGCTTGCGCTCTGGACTATCGTCGGCGGCACCCTGATCGGGCTTGCCGTCGGCGTCGTGCGGTTCCTCAAAATGCCGGTGCTCGGCCCCGTTTCGACGATCTACATCGAGCTCGTGCGCGGGACGCCGCTGCTGGTGATGCTGTTCGTCACTTACTTCGCCTTCCCGGCGCTGCTGCACTACCGCACCACGGCGTTCGCGGCCGCCGTGGTGGGCTTCATCCTGTTCATCGGCGCCTACCTCGCCGAGGACGTGCGCGCCGGCCTGCGCTCGGTCCATCAGGGACAGGTCGACGCCGCCCTGGCGCTCGGCCTCACGCGCCTGCAGGCGCTGCGCTTCATCGTCGTCCCCCAGGCGGTGCGACGCATGATCCCGACCCTGTTCAATCAATACGTCCGCCTGTTCAAGTTCACCTCGGTCGCCTCGGTGATCGGCGTGACCGAGTTCACCGGCGCCGCGCTGCTGGTGAACGCGCGCGAGTTCCAGCCGGTGCCGATCCTGCTGACCGTGGCGCTCACCTATCTGGTGCTGTGCTACGGCCTCTCGCTCGTCGGCCGCGTGCTCTACCGGCGCTTTGCCGTGACGGCGTGAGGCACTCTTACCCTACACCCGCGTGCCGCTCACCTGGCGCCTGAACGCCGGCATGACCTCGCGGGCGAACAGGCGCAGCGATTGGGCGGCATCCGTAAAGCGCATGGCGCCGAACACCATCTGGCCGAGCAGATAGTTGATCCCGGTCTCGCGCTGGAGGTCGTCCAGATAGGCGCGCACCGTCCCCGGCGCGCCCGCGACGCCGTGGCCGATCGCCTGCAATTCCTCGAATGTCTCCGGATAGATGCCGGCGAGCACGAAGTCGACCGCCGAGCGTTCCCAGATGAAGCCCATGGCGTCGCGCCAGCCCGCATAGGCGTCGCGGGCGATGCGCTGCGCCTCTCCGTCCGTCTCCGCCACCACGATGTGGCGGGTTATGCCGATCATCGGCAGGTCGTCGCCCTTGCGCCGCAGCGCCGCCCATTCGCCGCGGTAGCGGATGGAAATGTCGCGGGCGCGCGCGGCCGGGCCGAGCGACACCACGTTGACGCCGCGCGGCGCCGCCCAGCCGATCGCCTCCGCGTTGGGAGCGCCGTACCAGATCGGCGGATGCGGCCGCTGCAGCGGCTTGGTGGTCACCACGTAGTCCTTGAAGCGATAGAACCGGCCGTCGAAGTCGAGCACATCCGTCGTGCAGGCGCGCATCAGCACCTCGAACGCCTCGTGATACATCGCCTGCGCGGTCGCCGGGTCGATGCCGTAGCGCTGGTGCTCGAGCAGCGCGCCGCCGCGCCCGACGCCGAGCAGCAGCCGGCCGCCGCTCAGGTGGTCGAGCATGCAGACTTCTTCATAGAGCCGCAGGGGATGGTGCAGCGGCAACACGTAGACCAGCGGGCCGAACCGGATGCGCCGCGTGCGCTGCGCCAGCGCCGCCAGGAACACGCTCGGGCACGGCACGGTGCCGAGCGGCGTCGAATGGTGCTCGGCGAGGTGATAGGCGTAGAAGCCTTCCGCTTCGAGCAGCTCGACGAGCTTCAGGCGCTCCTCGAACTGGACGCCGCGCGGCGTGCCGTTGTCGTCGAGGTGATCGAAGACGCCGAACGTGAGCATGCCGATCCGGTAACGGCGCGCGCCGCGGCCGTCAACCGTGCGATGGCCGGTAGGGTGGGCAAAGCGCCGAAGGCGCGTGCCCACGCGTGATCATCGCCGCAAAACGCGTGGGCACGGCGCCATCAGGGCGTTTACGCCCGTCTTCCACGGGCTATGGCGCCTTTGCCCACCGTACGCGCTACCCGCGCGGCGCCGGATTGCGCAGCACCAGGCAATGGCCGCCGACGGCGCGCAGCCCGGTGCACAGCTTGTCGGCCTCGGCGCGCGTGCCGGCGCCGGCACGCACCTGATAGAACGCGCTGGTGCCGCGGGTCAGCAGCCGCGCCCGGATGATCATGGGGTCGTGGCCGGTGAGAACCGCGCGATATCTGCGTTCCATCGCCGCGTAGATGGTGAGCGCCTTGTCGCGGGAAAATCCGGCGCTGAGCTGCACGCCCCACGGGCTGGCGGCGCCTTCGCCGACCCGCCGCTCCAGCTCCGCCACGAACGTGTTGGGCGTGCGTTTGATCAGCGCGGTCACCTCGTTGCAGGGCGGCGCGGGCGGGCCTTTGCGCTCGCGCGGCGCGGTGCCGAGGGCCGCCCATTCCTCGGCCCCGCGGCCGGTCACCGCCTGCACGTAATTGCGCGTCTGGCGCGGCAGCCTCCGCCGTCCGGCGAGCCAGTCGCGCACCCGCTGCGGGCCGGCGTTATAGGCGGCCGCCGCCAGCCCGAGATTGCCGAACTGCCCGCGAAGCTCGCTGAGAAACTCCGCCGATTTCGGCAACGCCTCCACCGGATCGAACGGATCGAGCAGGCGCCGCTCGGCGGCGGTCCCCGGCATGAACTGGCCGATGCCTTGCGCCCGTTCGCCGCTGCGGGTGGGCGGGCCGACCGCGTCCGGCTTGTAGCGGCTCTCCCGCCAGATCACGCGGGCGAAGAACTCGACCGGCAGCCCATTCGCGACGGCGGCGGACTCGATCAGCAGGCAGATGGATTCCGTGGTCTCGCTGGGCGTATCCGCCGGCGCCGGGGCTTTCTCCTCTGCCGGCGGGGGTGTTGGTTCGTCATGCCTGTCCTGCCCGGCGGCGCTCGCGGCAAACGCGAACGCCATGATGACGGAGGTGACGAGGCTGCGAAGCGGCATGGCACGACAACGTGGCGGCCCGACTGGCGATCATAGGGCATGATCCCGCGCACGTCATTGCGAGGAGCCCGCAGGGCGACGAAGCAATCCAGGAGCCACGATCACTGCGCCCGTTGCTCTGGATTGCTTCCCCGCGCCTTCGCGCGGGCTAAAGGCTTCGCATAGCCGACGCTCCGCGTCGGCGTTCTTCAATAGTAAGAACGGCGGCCGGAGGCCGCCTATGCAATGACGTCAAAACAAGGTGAGCTGCCGGTCCTCGGTCCGGCGCCGGGCCGGCTGCGCCTGCTGGTGGCGCACCAGCGCGGCCTCGATGTCGCCGAGGAACGGGGAAGGCTCGAGCGCGCGCACCTTGCCGCGCCACAAGCGTGCTTTGGCACGCGAAAGTATCAGCCGGTCCTTGGCCCGCGTCATGCCGACGTAGAACAGCCGCCGCTCCTCGGCGTCGGCGGCCTCATCACGCGCGCCCCAGCGCAGCGGCAAAATGCCGTCTTCGAGCCCGACGACGAACACCACCGCGAACTCCAGACCCTTGGCGGCATGCAGCGTGATGAGCGACACCCGCTCGGCGCGCGGATCGAGGAAATCCGCTTCGGTCGCCAGCGCGATCGCGTCGGCAAGGCGCGTGCGGTCGCCGTCGCACGGCGCGGCGAGCGCAGTGAGGCGGGCAAGCGCAGCTGTGATTGCCGTTGCGTCGGCGCCGGCCTGTTGATCGAGCCGGGTCGCGGCGGCGGCGAGCCGGTCGGTGAGCGGCGTATCGTCTGCATCGATGTCGGCCATGAGGGCACGGACTGCGGGGTCGTCGGCGAGGCGCCGGTGCGAGCCGCTCTTGAACGGGATGCCGGAGCGCGCCAGCGCTTCGCCCACCATCGTCGTCTGCGCGTCGGTGCGGCACAGCACGGCGAAATCCGCAAAGCCGAGCGCATGCTCGGCCGGCCCGGTGACGCGGCCGCTGTCGATGGCAAAGAAGCTCGAGCCGCCGATCAGCCGCTCGATCGTCGCCACCACGAACTCCGCCTCGGCGCGCTCGGTCGTGGCCGCGTGGATGGCGATGCGCTCGCGCATGTCGCGCACCAGGGCGAGCGCGTTCTCCTCGGGCGCGGCGATGACCTGGGCGGAGGCCGTCACGATGGTGCCGGTCGAGCGATAGTTGCGCTGCAGCCGGACGACGGCGGCGCCGGGATAATCGGTTGCGAAACGGGTGAAGCATGCCGCGTCGGCGCCGCGGAAACCGTAGATCGCCTGGTTGGGATCGCCGATGACGCACAGGTTGCCGCCGGGCGGCGCCAGCAATTGCACCAGCCGGTACTGTTGCTCGTCGACGTCCTGAAACTCGTCGAGCGAGACGAAGGGGAATCGGTCGCGCCAGCGGGCGGCCAACGCCGGGTCGCGCGTCAGCATCTCGACCGGCAGCGCGACCAGGTCGTCGAAGTCGACCGCGTCGCGCGCCGCCAGCGCATCGCGGTACGCGGCCAAGGCGGCAGCGATTTCGGCGGGCGGCGGGGCCTGCGTGCGCTTGGCGTTGGAGACGGCGCGCAGCAGGCGCGCCGCCTTGCCCGCGGATAGCGCGAGCGTTTCGGTGAGCAACGCCAGCCGCTCAGCTTCGCCGGCGACGCGGAAGCTGCGCTGCAGGCCGGCCGCGCCCGGGTCGTCGCGCAGGATCGCCAGGCCGAGCGAATGGAAGGTGTGGACAGCGATTGTACCTGCCGCGTCCGGGACCAGCTGCGCCAAGCGCTCGCGCATTTCGCCCGCCGCGCGCCGGGTGAACGTGACGGCGAGGCAGTTGTTTGGTGCGACCCCGCGCTCGGCCACCAGATGGGCGATGCGGAACGTGAGCGTGCGCGTCTTGCCCGATCCAGGTCCGGCCAGGATCATCAGCGGCCCGTCGACGATCTGTGCCGCCGCGTGCTGGTCCTCGTCGAGCCCCGCGAGGATGCCACTTTCTTCACCTCTCCCCGGAGGGGAGAGGTCGGAAAGCCGCAAGCTTGCTTGCGGCTTTCCGGGTGAGGGGGTTCCCGTCCCATCAGAATGTTTCGTAACCCCCTCACCATAGCGGACGCTTTGCGTCGGCGTGCTTGATGATAAGAACGGCGGCCGAAGGCCGCCTATGCCCTCTCCCCTATGGGGAAAGGGAGTCTGCGCGCGCGGCGCATCCTTCCGAGGCTGCGTCTCTTCCGTCTCGAACAGCACGGCGCCGCCGGCGCGCAGGCGCCGCAACTCGCGCTCCTCGAACAACCGGATGATTCCGTATTCCCCGTCGTAGCCGGCCTCGCGGATCACCTGGCCGGCGCGAAGCCGCGTGATCGCTTCGGCGAGCAGCGAGGACGTGGCGCGCGAAATGTCTTCGACCGGCACCGCGTCGAGGATCGAAAGCTCCGGGCCGAGGGTCGCGATCAGCCGGTCGTAGTTGCGCGCGACCGCCTTGCTCGCCGCGCCGGTACCGTTGATCTCCGCCAGCACCTCCGGCAGCGGCACCAGGTTTTCCGCCTTGCCGGCGGTCGGCGGCGGCACTGCCTCCTCTTCGCTGCGGTCCGCCAGCATCTCGATCCGGTGCAGCACGCCGACCGTCACCGGGTCGCCGCACACCGGGCAGCGCCCGCCGTTCGCCAGGGTCTCGCGCGGGGTGAGCCGCGCCGCGCATTTGCGGTGGCCGTCGAGGTGGTACTTGCCTTCCTCCGGGAAGAACTCGACCGTGCCGGCATAGCCCACCCCGGTCTCCAGCGCGCGCTTGATCGCGAAATAATCCATGCCGCCGTCGAACGCGGTCGCCTCGCGGCCGAGCTTGCCGGGCGAATGGGCGTCGGAGTTCGACACCAGCCGGTAGCGGTCGAGAAACGAGAGGCGCCAGTTCATCGCCGGGTCCGACGACAGGCCGGTCTCGACGGCGAAGATGTGCGGCGCCAGATCACGATAGCATTCGACGATCGAATCGAAGCCCGACTGCGACCCGAGCGCCGCAAACCACGGCGTCCAGATATGCGCGGGCACCAGATAGGCGCCGGGGCCGCCGTCGAGCGCGATCTCCAACAGGTCGCGCGAGTCGAGGCCGAGAATCGGCCGCCCGTCCGACGCGATGTTGCCGATGCGCGCCAGCCGCGCCGAGATGCGGTCGACGGTCGCGAAATCCGGAGCGTAGATCAGGTGATGGACCTTCCGGGTCTTGTCGCCCTTCTTGTAGATGGTCGAGATCTCGACCTCGAGCATGAAGCGCACCGGCGTGCGGCAGGCAGCCGGCAGGGTGCGCATCAGCGCCGTCTCGATGTCGGGGGCGAGCCGATAGAGGCCGGCCTCGGCCGGCACCAGCTTCTGCTTCAGCTCGGCCGCCCACGCCGGATGGGTGAAGTCGCCGGTGGCGACGACCGCGATGCCCTTGCGGGCGGCCCAATGCGCCAGGTGCTCCAGATCGAGATCGCGGCTGGTCGCGCGCGAATATTTCGAGTGGACGTGCAGGTCCGCGTAAAAGCGCATGGAAGCCGCACCGTGTCCCAGTGGTGCGGCGGACTATAGGGGCGCCGGATGATTCGCGCGAACGTCAGGCTGTGGACAATGTGTAGGGTGGGTTAGGCTGCGAAGCAGCCGTAACCCACCGCCTTGTGATGATTTGTTTGAAAAGGTGGTGGGTTACGCGGCTTCGCCGCTAACCCACCCTACGAATACTTATATTTCGGCGCCCAGCCGCCGGCGCCTTCCGGGATCAGGTCGAAGAAGTGCCAGATGGTGCAGAAATCGTCGCCCGGGGAGAAGCTCGTATCCGACACCCGGAACATCTTGCCGCCGCGCTTGCGGAACACCGACACGCCCGGATGGTGGCCGCCATCGCCGCGGTAGCCCATGTCGGCCGCGAACGTGCTGCCGCCATACGACACCATGCGGAACCGCCAGTCGCGCGCGGCCTTGAACTTGTCCTGCTTGTCCGGGTCGTCGGGCGAGGCGAGCACGAAGGCGGCGCGGTTCTCGATATGCGCAACGAAACCGTTGAATCCGTCGGCCCACAGGGTGCAGTAGGGGCAGCTCGCGCCCATGTTGTGGATGACGAACAGATGGTCCTTGTCGCCGAACAGCTCCGACAATCGCACCGGCCCGCTGCTGGTGGCGAACGCGTAGTCGGTCACCTCCTGCGGCTCGAGCGACGCCTGCAGCGCGCGCATCTTCTTGCGCAGCGCGGCGATCTCACCGCGATAGTGCGCCAGCTTGTCGGTGGCGTCCCGATAGTCCATGGCCTCGTTCCTTCTCTGATGGGGCAGCTCAGGCGCGGCGGCGCGAACGTTTGGGCCTGGTGCGCGGCAGCGCCGGCGGCGGCGCCGCGGCCTTGCGGCGCTCGAGCTCGTCGAGCCAGGCGGCGAGCGTGTCGAACTGCGCCTGCCAGTATTTGCTGTAGCGGTTGACCCACACGGCGGCCTGGTAGATCGGGCCGGCATCGAGCCGGCAGCGGCTGATGCGTCCGGTGCGCTCCTGCGTCACCAGCCCGGCGCGCACCAGCACCTGGATGTGGCGCGACACCGCCTGCAGCGAAATCGCGAACGGCTCCGCGAGTTCCGACACCAGCAGGTCGCGGCCGTCGAGCCGGCGCAGGATGGCGCGGCGCACCGGATCGGCCAGCGCCGCGAACACGCGGTCGAGCGCCGCCGGATCGGGCTCGTCGGGAGACGGGGGAGCGGAATCGGCCATCGGGTCTCGGTCAACGCAGAAGTTGATAGTCAAACAGATTGTTGAGTATCCGTCAACGCCACTCGCCGACCAGCGCCTTGCGCCGGCCGCAAATCCGCGCCACGGGAGCGCACGATCGGGTCGGGTCGGGCGGAATGAAGTATCTTGTCCTCGGGCTTCTGGCGCTGGCGGTGATGACGGCCGATGCGCGCGCGGCCGCGCAACGCGCGGTGCCGTTGCCGCGCCCCCGGCCGACCGACCTGCATGCGCCGCCGCCCGCGGCGCCCGACGACGGCAAGGCGGAGCCCAAGGAGGCCGCGCGCGACGAGGCCTGCCTCGATCGCCTCAAGGCGGCGGGCATTCAATTCGAGCCGGTGCATGCGCCGGCCGCCGCCAATCCGGCCTGCATCATCGACACGCCGGTGCGGCTCACCGCGGTCGCGGTCGCGACGCGGTCCGGCGCCGTCGTGCGCCTGCCGGAAGAGCCGATCCTCGCCTGCCGTTTCGCCGAGCGGCTGGGTCATTTTTTCGGCGACCTCGCGGCGCCGCTGGTGGCCGGCCGGCTCGCGGTCGACCTCAAGGCGGTGCGCACCGGTCCCGGCTACGAATGCCGCAATCGAAACCGTGCAACGACCGGACATCTGAGCGCCCATGCGCTCGGCCTCGCGGTCGATGTGGCGACCTTCGATCTGGCCAACGGCAAGGCGCTGCCGGTGAAGCCCGACGGCGACGAGCGCGCCCATGCGGCCGTCGAGGCGATCCGCACCGCCGCCTGCGGCTGGTTCACCACCGTGCTCGGCCCCGGCTCCGACGCCGCCCATACCGACCACATGCACGTCGACATCCAGATCCACGGATCGAGCGACCGGTATAGAATCTGTCAGTGAGGCGGCATCTGTCGCCGTCCCGCCTGGACGCGCACGCGCGGCGCGCTCGTCCCGGTCTCGCCCGCTGCAACAAGCTCGCTCATCGCCTGGCGCGCCGCCGTGCCATCGCGCCGCTGCACCGCCTCGGCGATGGCCTGATAAGCCGCATCGTTCCGGCGGCTCGGGTCGGCGCGCCACAGCGCCGTGAAGGCCGGCACCAGGCTGGCGGCAATCCGGTTGCGGGCGGCCTCAAACAAATGCGCGAGGAACGCGACCTGCGCCTCGACCGCGCGCGCGGCGTCAGCCGCCGCCATCGCCTCGCAGGCTTCGGCGAGGCGGAGCGTCTGCGTCGTGGTCGCATGACGCGCCGCGAGCGCGGCGATCTCCGGCACCACCATGGCGGCGAGCTGGGCCAGCTCGGCGAGCGCGACCCCCCGGTGCGTCTGGGCCGCGAGCGCCCAGCCGACCAGCTGCGGGTCGAGCAGGTTCCACCGGGCGACCGGCAGCACGACCGTGCCGCCGCGCCGGTTGGTGCGCAGCAGCCCCTTGGCGGCGAGCGTCTTCACCGCCTCGCGCACGACGTTGCGGCTGACGCCCAGCGTCCGGGCAAGGTCCGCCTCGACCGGCAACGCGGCGCCGGACCTGTGATCGCCGTTTACAATCGCGCCGCCGATTACCCAGGCGGCCCGTTCCGCAAGGCTTTCCGCGTGACTTTCCATAGATACTATGATAATAAATTATCATAGTATGTAAATCGAAAACACGCCGCGTGATAGGGGTTCGCCGGCGGGTCGAATGCCGCGGCGATGTCCGGTGCCCGGACGCCCGAGCGAGTTGAGATGATGCAGCCATGCGCGGTTCAGGCTAAAACTTTTGCGGATTTCGCGCGTATGTCCGTGGGCACTGCTCGCACCGGAGGTTGCTCATGCGGCTCGATCGCAGACAGGTTCTGGCGATCATCGCCGGCGGCTTCGCCACGCCGGCCCTGGCACAGGGGGCCGCGCCCATGAGCCGGGTCACCGCCTACGCGTTCTCGTTCACCCGGCTCGACGGCGGCGACATCCGCCTCGCCGATTTCGCCGGCAAGCCGATCCTCGTCGTCAACACCGCGTCGCTGTGCGGGTACACGCCGCAATATGCCGGCCTGCAGCAATTGTGGACCCGGTTCCACGACAGCGGGCTGATGATCGTCGGCGTGCCGTCGAACGATTTCGGCGGCCAGGAGCCGGGCGGCGCGTCCGACATCATGCAGACCGCCAATCATCAGTACGGCGTCACCTTCCCGCTCGCCGGCAAGGCGGTCGTGAAAGGGCCGGGCGCGCACCCGTTCTACAAGTGGGCGGCGGCCGAGCGGCCGCTGGAAACGCCGCACTGGAATTTCCACAAATATCTGATCGGTCGCGACGGTCACATCGCCGCCGTGTTCCCGACCGAGACCGAGCCGACCGATCCGAAGGTCGTCGCCGCGATCGCCCGGGAGGCGGGGCGGGACTAATGATCTTTGCCCGGCTGCCGGCGCGCCAGGGGAACACCGGTCGTCCTTGCGGGCGCTTGCCGCGCAGCTATAGACTCCTGCCGAGCGACAAGGGAGTTGCGCAATGGCCTCGTTGAGCGACTGGAAAGTGTCGCCGTCCGTGCAGCCGAAGCCGGAGAACTACGACTACGATCTCGAGCGGGCGCTGTCGTCGGTCGTCGGGCTGCGCACGATTATTCCGCCCGACGCCTTCACGGCGGAGACGCTCGGCACCGAGCGGGCCGGCAACGGCGTGCTCATCCGCGGCGACGGTCTGGTGCTGACCATCGGCTATCTGATCACCGAGGCGCAGACCGTGTGGATCACCCTGATGGACGGTCGCGCGGTGCAGGGCCACGTGCTGGCCTACGACCAGGCGACCGGCTTCGGGCTGGTGCAGGCGCTGGCGCGGCTCGACATGCCGTTCCTGTCGTTCGGCGAATCCGGCGCCACCGAGGTGGGCGATCCGGTGGTGGTGGCCGGGGCCGGCGGGCGCCAGCGTTCGGTCGCGGCCCGCATCGTCTCCAAGCAGGAATTTGCCGGCTATTGGGAATACGTGCTCGACGAGGCGATCTTCACCACGCCCGCCCATCCCAACTGGGGCGGCACCGCGCTCATCGGCGCGGGCGGCGACCTGCTCGGCATCGGCTCGCTGCAGGTGCAGCAGTCGCGCGAAGGCGGCAAGGCCGAGCACCTCAACATGATCGTGCCGATCGATCTTCTCAAGCCGGTTCTCGACGATCTTCTCACCATGGGCCGGCCCAACCGCCCGCCGCGCCCATGGCTCGGCCTCTATGCCACCGAGATCGAGAACCGTCTGGTGATCGCCGGGCTCGCCGGCCGCGGCCCGGCGGAGCGCGCCGAACTGCACATCGGCGACATCGTGCTCGCCGTCGGCGGCACCCAGGTGCACGACCTCGCCGGCCTGTTCCGCCGGGTCTGGTCGCTCGGCCATGCGGGGGTCGAGGTGCCGCTCACGGTCTATCGTGACGGCCGCACCTTCGAGGTGCGGGTGGAATCGTCCGACCGCGGCCGCTTCCTCAAGGCGCCGAGCCTGCATTGAGCGGCCCGCAGGGCCGTTCCTCTGCGCCCGCATGGCAACGCGACGGCGGCTGCGGCGAAATCTGCTAGGCTGGAAAGAAACACGCCCGCTCGTGCGGTCGACGCCGGGCGGATGCGGCGAACAGGGAGAGGCACGATGAGGAAGGCGCAGGGTTCGGCGTTGGCCGGAATAGCCGTCGCGTTTGCCGTCCTGCTGGGAGGCAGCTGGATCGTGCCGGCCCTCGCCGCCGACGTGGTGCTGTCCGGCGCCGTCAGGTCCGCCGCGGGCGAGACGATGGGCGGCGTCACCGTGTCGGCCAAGGCCGAAGGCCAGACCATCACCACCACGGTCTTTACCGACGACGCCGGCAATTACTATTTCCCGCCGCTGCCGGTCGGCGCGTATCGGGTGTGGGCGCAGACGCTCAGCTTCGAGACCGCCAAGGCCGAGCTCGATCTCGCCGCCACCCGCCGTCAGGACTTCATGCTGCGGCCGATCACCGACTTCGAGCGCCAGGTGCGGCAGCTGCCCGGCGAAATGCTGCTGGCGGCGCTGCCGGAGGACACCGAGCGCGACCATCAGCTCAAGATCATTTTCCGCAACAACTGCACCGGCTGTCACACGCCGAGCTACCCGCTGCAATTCCGGTTCGACGAAGCCGGCTGGAACGCCATCATCGACCTGATGAAGCGGGTCAACGTGGCGGGCGTCTACCAGGGCCCCGACGGCAAGGCCAACGCGATCCTCGACTTCAATCAGAAGGAGCTGGCCGCCTACCTCGCCCGCGCGCGCGGGCCGGAGGAAAGCTCGCTCAAGATCAAGCCGCGGCCGCGGCCGTCGGGCGACGCCGCCCGCGCGGTGTTCACCGAATACGACGTCCCGCTCAATCCCGATCTCAATCTCGGCACCAAGTATCAGATCAACGACGGCAGCGATTGGACGCTCGCCACCACGTCGAAGTGGGGCATCCTCACGCACGACGCCGGCATGGACCTCGACGGCAATCTTTGGTTCACGTCCAACAACCCCAACCGCGTCGTCACGGTCGGGCGGGTCGACGGCAAGACCGGCGAGGTGCGCTTCCTCAAGGTCGACGCCGCCAACGGCCTCGCCGCCAACGCCCATGGGCTGGTGCGCGACCAGAAGGGCATGTTCTGGTTCGACGCGAATATCGGGCGCCGCAGCCTCGGCCGGCTCGATCCCAGGACCGAGCACATCGACGTGTTCACGCCGCCGGCCTCCATGTCGCCGCTCGGCGGCGCGGTGACGGTCGACGTGGACGGCAAGGGGAAAGTCTGGGCCTCGTCGCCTGACGGCGTCCTGCGCTTCGATCCGGACACCGAGACGTTCACCGAGTTCAAGTCGGCGGTCTACAAGTCACCCCACGGCACCGGCATGACCTACGGGGCCGCCGGCGACCGCGACGGCAACGGCTGGTGGGCGCAGATGGCGTTCGACATCGTCGGCAAGGCCGACGTGGCGAGCGGCAAGCCGCTGCAGGTGAAGCTGCCGCCGGTGATCGAGGAGACCAAGCGCGTCACCGCGGAGGCGCGCGTGGTCTACGAGAAGTTCGACGATCTCAACTTCAACACGCCGGTCCCGTGGTCGCAGGGACCGCGCCGCATGGGCACCGACAAGAACGCCGACGTGCTGTGGGTCGGCAATTCATGGGGCGGCAGCCTGGCGCGCATCGACACCCGCACCATGGAAACCACGATCGTTCCGCTGCCCGATCCGATCGCGCATCAGCCCTATCACATCGTGGTCGACCAGAAGCACAACGTGTGGGGCAACCTGTGGAACGCGGATCAGATCTACCGCTACGACCCGGCCGCCGGGACATGGACCTTTTTCAATCTGCCGCGCCGCGGCACCGAGATCCGCCACATCTCGCTGAGTGAGCGCGACGGCAAACTGCAGGTGGTGCTGCCGGTCTACCGGACCAGCCAGATCGCCGTGATGTCGGTGCGCAGCGAGGCGGACCTGCAGGCGCTCAAGGCGCAGGCGGAGCGGCAGTGACATGCGCAGGATGTTGATGGCGGCGTGCGTGCTCGCCGCCGCATCGCAGGCACCGTCGGCTGCCGCGGACGACGGCCTCACCGCCGCCCAGCAACTGGGCCGGCAGTTGTTCGGCCAGTCCTGCGCGGAGTGCCATCTCAAGCCGCAGGTGACCAGCGCCACCTACGGGCCGTCGCTCTCGCGGGCGTCGCTCGGCGGCCAGGACGACGTCATGCGCGAGGTGATCGCCAACGGGACCCCGCGCATGCCCGGTTTCAAGTATCATTTCGAGCCGGCGCAGATCGACGCGATCGTGCAGTATCTCAAGACCGTGCCGCCGCAGCCGTAGCAAACAAATGACGCCGTCATCCTGAGGCGGCCGCCGAAGGCGGCCCTCGAAGGATGGAAGCAAACGCGCTTGCTGCCATCCTTCGAGGCTCGCTGCGCTCGCACCTCAGGATGACGGTCGTGGGTGGGCGTGGAGTGTCCTCACGTCCTTCCAAGAAACTCCGCGATCGCCTTGGTGAACCGCTCTGGCTGATCCAGGTTGGAAATGTGCCCGGCGCCGGGCAATTCGACGAAGCCGGAGCCCGGCACCTGATCGTGCATCTGCCGCATGGCGGCCGGCGTGGTGCCGTCCTTCTCGCCGACGATGAACATGAGCGGCCGGGTGACCGTGCCGACCGCCGAGCGGAAATCGTGGTGGGCGAGCGCCGCCGCACAGCCGATGAAGCCGTTGACCGGCGTGGTGCGGATCATCGCCCGCACCTTGTCGAGATGCGGCGGGTTGGCCTTGACGGTCTCGGGCGGGAACCAGCGGGCGATGGTCGAATCGACCAGCGCCTCCATGCCCTGCTTCTGCGCCACGGCGATGCGCTCTTCCCATTGCTGGCTGGTGGCCGGGCTCGAGGCGCAGCCGGAATCGCAGATGATCGCCCGGTCGATGCGGTCGGGATGGCGCAGCGCCAGCCCGAGCGCGGTGGCGCCGCCCATGGACAGGCCGCCGAAGTGCGCGCGCCTGATCGACAGCGCGTCGAACAGCGCCAGCGCGTCGGCGATGAGCAGGTCGAACGTGTAGCGGCCGGCCGGCGCATCGGTGCCGCCGTGCCCGCGCTGGTCGTAGCGCAGCACCCGGAACGAGCGCTTGAGCGCGGCCGCCTGCGGCTCCCACATCGACACGTTGGTGGCGAGCGAATTGCTCAAGACCAGCCACGGCGCTCCCTCGGCGCCGTCGACCTCGCAATTGACCGTGATGCCGTTCGCCTTGATGCGCATGGCCATGCCCGCTCAGCCGCCCACCGGGGCGGAATATTGCGCGTCGGTCACGTGCTCGAGCCACGTCACATGGTTGCCGTCGAGCGATTCCTGCATGGCGATGTGCGTCATGCCGGTATTGGGGCCGGCGCCGTGCCAGTGCTTCTCGCCCGGCGGGATCCACACCGTGTCGCCGGCGCGGATTTCGCGTACCGGACCGCCCAGCGCCTGCACCCGCCCGACGCCCAAGATGACGTAGAGGGTCTGGCCGAGCGGGTGGGTGTGCCAGGCCGTGCGCGCGCCCGGCTCGAAGCTCACGCGGCCGCACCTGATCCGGGCCGGCGCCGGCGTCTCGATGATCGGGTCCTGCCACACGGTCCCGGTGAAGGAATCGGCGGGCCCCCGCCGCGTCGGCTTCGAGCCGGATAGAGCGATATCCATGGGCACTTCCTCCGATGCTGGGCTTTTGATGGCTGGAAATCGAGGCTGAAGGCTACGGCATCCGCGATCCCGATGCGAGTGGCTTGGGGGATGCAGGGCCGCCGCAAGGCCTATAGAGGCAGGTCGCCCATTGGGTTACGGTCGCCTGCCGTCGAGGCGACGCACGGCGTTCTGTCCGGCCGAGCCGTGCGGCCATTCAATCCATATGGGCCGCAGGGGACCTCGCACATGCCGAACCGTCTTGGGATTGCACTCGCCGCGGCTATGCTGCTGGTGGCGCCCACGCAGCGCGCCGTCGCGCAAGCCGCCGGACCCGTCGTGGTCGCGGTCGAGCTCGAGATCGTGCCGTCCGAGCTGGAGAACTTCAAAGCCGCCATCAAGGAGAACGGCGCCGCCTGCGTGCGCGAGGAGCCCGGCTGCCGCATGTTCAACATCGCGTTCGGCAAGGACGATCCCAACCGCGTTCTGCTGTTCGAAGTCTACGAGAACGCGGAAGCCGTGACGGCGCATCAGTCCGCCCCCGCCTTCAAGAAATACCAGGCGACGGTCGCCAACATGGTCAAGTCGCGCAAGCGCACGGAGATGGTGCCGCTCGCCCTCAACGCCAAGGGACATTGATCCCCGCCGTGCAGCGGAGCGGATCGTCGGCTACGATGCGGAGCGCGGGGATGCCCGCGCTCCGCGCGTTTCATCTGCCCGCCGTGTCCTCGCACTCAGGCTAAAGCCTCCCGATCGTGCCCCCCGATAAAGCTCCCACCGCCTCCGCTGCCGTCGGCGCGCCCCAGGGGCGCCACCTGTTTTTTCGCGTGTTCCCGTCGATCATGCTGCCGATGTTCCTGGCGGTGGTCGACCAGACCATCGTGGCGACCGCGTTGCCGGCGATCGCCGCCAGCCTGGGGCAGATCGGGCGCGCCTCCTGGGTCGTCATCGTCTATCTGATTGCCACCACCGTCGCGGCGCCGATCTACGGTCAGCTCGGCGACGTGTTCGGCCGCAAGCGCATGATGTTCATTGCGCTCGCCGTGTTCATGAGCGCGTCCATCCTGTGCGCGGTATCGCAAAGCATCGAGATGCTCACCGCCGCGCGCACCCTGCAGGGGCTCGGCGGCGGCGGGCTGATGACGCTCTCCCAGGCACTGATCGGCGAGACCATCCCGCCACGCGAACGGGGGCGCTACCAGGGCTATCTCGCCGCCATCATGGTCACGTCGAGCGCCTTCGGACCGGTCGCCGGCGGCTTCCTCACCCACTACTTCGGCTGGCGGTCGGTGTTCCTCGTCAACCTGCCGATCGGCGCGATCGCGGTCGTGCTGACCATGCGCCTCGAGCCCCATGCGGGCGAGCGCGGCGAGTGGCGCTTCGATACGCCCGGCCTCGTATGGTTCATCCTGTTCGTCTCGCCGATCCTGCTGGCCCTGGACCAGGCGCAGCGCTGGGAGCCGCGCGCGCTGCTGACGATCCTCGGCCTCGTCGGCCTGAGCATTGCGTCGCTCGGCCTGCTGCTGCGCCAGGAAAGCCGCGCGCGCACCCCGCTGCTGCCGGTCGCGCTGTTGCGCCAGGCGGCGATCTGGCGCAGCGATGCGCTGGCGGCGTGTCACGGCGCCGCGCTGGTGTCGATGATCACCTTCCTGCCGATCTATCTCCAGGCCGTACGCGGCCTCTCGCCGCAGCAGACCGGGCTGCTGCTGCTCCCGCTCACCGCCGGGATCGGCCTCGGGTCGCTGATCACCGGGCGGATCGTCACCCGGACCGGGCTCACCACCATCTTCCCGATCTGGGGCCTCGTCATCGTGACCGTGAACCTCGTCCTGTTCGCCTTGTTGGCGTCGCGCATCGATACCGTCTACCTGCCGTGGGTGTTCGGCTGGAACGCGTTGTTCATGGGCACCGTGATGGGCGTCGTGCAGATAACCGTGCAGGTCGTCGCCGGGCCGAACATGCTCGGAGCCGGCGCCGCCTCGGTGCAGTTCTCCCGCTCGGTCGGCGCCGCGTTCGGCACCGCGATCGTCGCCGCCGTGCTGTTCTCCGTGCTCGCCACCACCGACCGGGAGACCGCGCGCCTGTTCGGCATCATGGTCGAGCGCGGCCCGGCCGCCATGGCGGAACTGGAACCCGCCCGCAAGGCGCTGGTTCAGGCCGAGATCGCCGATGCGTTCCGGGCCGCGTTCCTGGCCATCGCGGCCTTCACCGGCATCGGCCTGGTGCTCGCCTGGTCCATACCGGTGCGGCGGATCTAGCGGGAGCGATGAACGTCGTGCGATGAGTGTAGGCGGCGAAGTGAGGTATTCGTGGACCGTAAACGCGTTGCAGGTTTGATGATTGTCGCGCTGGCGGCCGCCGCGCCGCCGGCGCGGGCAGCCGATGCCGTGCCGGTGATCGATGCGACGGCGATCGATCGCACGGTCTCGCCGTGCGAGAATTTCTATCAGTTTGCCTGCGGCAACTGGATCCGGAAAAATCCGATCCCGCCCGACCGCGGCCGCTGGACCCGCTTCGACGCGCTCGCCGAGCACAATCTCGACAAGCTGCGCGCGATCCTGGAAGCGGCTGCCGCGGGCTCCGATCCGGCCACCCGCAAGATCGGCGATTTCTACGCAAGCTGCATGGACGAGGTTGGGATCGAGGCCAAGGGCCTGGCGCCGCTCGCGCCAGAGCTTGCCCGCATCGACGCACTGACCGGCGCCGACGGGCTGCCGGCCCTGCTGGCGCGGGAGCATCAAACAGGAACCCGCGCGTTCTTCTCGTTCCGCTCCGCCCAGGACAACGCCGACGCCACCAAGGTGATCGCCGACGCCGACCAGGGCGGCCTCGGCCTCCCGGACCGCGATTATTACCTGCGCGAGGACGCCGCATCGGTCGACGTGCGCAACGCCTACCGGCGGCACATCGGCAACATGTTTGCGCTGCTTGGCGAGGAGCCGGCGGCGGCCGCCGCGAACGCCGACCGCGTCCTGGCGATCGAGACCGACCTCGCCAAGGCATCTCTCGACCGGGTGAAGCGGCGCGATCCGAAGAATCTCGATCACAAGCTTAGTCGCGACGCGCTCGCCGCCCTCGCGCCCCGGTTTGCCTGGGGCGATTACCTGGCGGCCATCGGCCAAAGCTCAATCGAGACGCTCAACGTCGGCTGGCCGGATTTCTTCAAGGGTTTCGCGGGCGTGCTTGACGCCTACGACGTTGCGGCCCTCAAAGCCTATCTGCGCTGGCATCTCGTCAGCGGCGCCGTGCCGTCGCTGCCCAAGGCGTTCGTCGCCGAGCGCTTCGACTTCCAGGGCCGCGTCCTCACCGGCGCCAGGGAGGATCGCCCGCGCTGGAAGCGGTGCGTCGAGCAGACCAACTATCTGCTCGGCGAAGACCTCGGGCGGGCCTACGTGGCCGCGGCATTCGGGCCGAAGACCAAGGATGAGACGCTCGCCCTGGTGCGGTCGATCGAAGCGGCCTACGCGGACGACATCGCGACGCTCGACTGGATGACGCCGGACACCAAGGCGAAGGCGCTGGCGAAGCTCGAAGCGATCGCCAACAAGATCGGCTATCCGGACAAGTGGCGCGACTACTCGGCGCTCGCCATCGTGCGGGGCGACGCGCTCGGCAACGTCATGCGGGCGCGGGAGTTCGAGTTCCGCCGCGGGCTCGCCAAGATCGGCAAGCCGGTCGACCGCGGCGAATGGGGCATGTCGCCGCCGACCGTGAACGCCTATTACAGCGCCCGCTATAACGACATCAATTTTCCGGCCGGAATCCTGCAGCCGTCGTTCTACGACCCGGCGCTCGATCCCGCCGCCAACTACGGCGCCATCGGATCGGTCATGGGCCACGAGATGACGCACGGTTTCGACGACCAAGGCCGCCAATACGACGGCAGCGGCAATCTGCGCGACTGGTGGACGCCGGCCGATGCGACCGCCTTCACCGACCGCGCAGCCTGCCTGGTCAAGCAATACGGCGACTACACCGCGGTCGGCGATCTCAAGGTGAACGGGCGACTCACTCTGGGCGAGAACATCGCCGACAACGGCGGCGTGCGCCTCGCCTACGCGGCGCTGGCGAAGGCCCTCAACGGCGCCGCGCCGCCGCCGGTCGATGGCCTGAGCGCGCCGCAGCGCTTCTTCATCGCCTACGCGCAGACCTGGTGCGGCAGCGCCACCGACCAGGACGCGCGCCGCCGCGCCCTGACCGATCCGCATTCGCCCGGCGAGTTCCGCGTCAACGGCGTCGTGGTCAATCAGCCCGCGTTCGGCCGGGCATTCAGCTGTCCGGCCGGCTCGCCCATGGCGCCGCCGCCGGAGAAGATCTGCCGCGTGTGGTAGCGGCCGGAGGAACGCAGCATGACAGGAGGGATGACTCTTGGTCTTCACCCGGACGAGCTGGCGCTGCAGGCGCGCGCCCGCGAGTTTGCGCAAGGCATCGTGCGGCCGCGCGCCGCCGCGATCGACCGCGACGAGCAATATCCGTGGGACATCGTGCGGGCGCTCGCCGACGCCAAATTCCTCGGCATGACCATTTCGGCGCAATACGGCGGGCAGGGGCGCTCGTTCCTCGACGCCGTGCTGGTGATCGAGGAGATGGCGAAGGCGTGCACGGTCACCGGCCGCATCATCGTCGAGACCAACATGGGGGCGCTCTCGACCGTGATGGCGTACGGCACCGACCAGCAGAAGCGCCTCGCCGCCGGTCTCGTGCTGGCCGGCGACAAGCCCGCCATCTGCATCACCGAGCCGCAGGCCGGCAGCGACGCGCTGGCGATGACGACACGCGCCGACAAGCGCGGCGACGGCTACGTGATCAACGGCCGCAAGCACTGGATCACCGGCGGCGGGGTGTCGCGGCTGCATCTCATCTTCGCGCGCGTTTACGACGAGCGCGGCGCGGACCTCGGCATCGGCGGCTTCCTGGCGGTGCGCGACGAGGCCAAGGGCCTGCGCGTCGTGCGACGCGAGGCCACCATGGGCCTGCGCGGAATGCCGGAGGGCGAGCTGGTGTTCGAGGACCTGGAAGTGCCGGCCGCCTTGGCGCTGCTGCCGCCGTCCGGTTTCCGCCGCGGCTTTGCCGACCTGATGAACGCCTACAACAGCCAGCGGGTCGGCGCCGGCACCGTCGCCATGGGGATCGCGGCGGGCGCGCTCGACCACGCGCTCGACTGGGCCAAATCGCGCGAGCAGTTCGGCCGTCCGATCGCCGAGTTCCAGGGCCTGCAATGGATGCTGGCCGACATGCAGACGCAGCTCACCGCCTCGCGCCTGCTGCTCTACGCCGCCGCGCGCTCGCGCGGTCCGGCGGACAGCGCGTTCCCGGACCCGATGCTCGCCGCCCAGGCAAAAATCTTCGCGTCCGAGGCGGCGATCCGCATCGTCAACGACGCGCTGCAGCTGTTCGGCGCCCGCGGCTATTCCCGTGAATTTCCCCTGGAGCGCATGGCCCGCGATGTGCGCATGTTCACCATCGGGGGCGGCACCGCCCAGGTCCTGCGCACCTTGGTCGCCGGCAAGATGCTCGGCTGGAAGCTGCCGCAGACCCGCGACGGCTACGCCGAGGCAACGGCGCACCCGCTCGCGGCGGAGTAGCGCCGCTCTTCCGTAGGGGACGGACTCCCCCGCATGTCGCTTCGCTCATGCGGGCTACGGTACCTACACTGCCCTTGCACCTGAGGCACCGCGGCAGGTTAAATGGCCGGCCGCCAACCGGGGGACGTGCATGCAGACCCAGACGCCATCGCCGCTCAAGACCTATACGGACCACCTCGAGCGTGGCGAGCTCGCCTATCAGTTCAGCCCGACCGCCAACCGGGCGGTGTTCTATCCGCGCGTGCTGTGCCCGTTCACCGGCAGCGACCGGCTCGAATGGCGGGTGAGCGCCGGAACCGGAACGGTCTACGCCACCACCACCGTGCATCCGCCCGAGGGCGCGCCGTTCAACGTCGCGCTGATCGACTGCGACGAGGGCTTCCGGCTGATGAGCCGCGTGGAGGACATCGCGCCCGACCAGGTGAAGATCGGCATGCGCGTGCGCTTCCGCGTGCATCGCCCCGGCGGCGAGGAGCCGCCCTGTCCGGTGTTCGTTCCGGAGGACAAGCGATGAGCGGGCTCAAGCGCGGCGGCGCCGCCATCGTCGGCGCCGCGGAATCCGATCTCGGGCAGGTGGCCGACGGCATGTCGCCGCTCGACCTGATGGCGCAGGGCACCCAGCGTGCGTTGGCGGATTGCGGGCTCGCGCTCAAGGACGTGGACGGCCTGTTCTGCGCGACCGCCCAGAGCCGCCTGTCGGTGCTGGCGTTCGCCGAATATCTCGGCATCCAGCCGGCCTACGTCGATTCCACCATCGTGGGCGGCTCCTCGTTCGAGTATCACGTGGCGCACGCGGCGGCCGCGATCGCGCTCGGCCTGTGCAACGTCGCGGTGGTCGCCTATGGGTCGACCCAGCGCAGCATCGGGCGCCGCCAGGCCTCCATGCGCGAGATCAATCCGTACGAGACGCCGTACCGGCCGTTCATGCCGTCGAGCGCCTATGCGCTCGCCGCCTCTCGCCACATGCACCAGTACGGCACCACCCGCGAGCAGCTGGCCGCGGTGGCGGTGGCCGCGCGCGAATGGGCACTGCTCAATCCGGCCGCCTGGGAGAAGAAGCCGCTGACCGTCGAGGGCGTGCTGTCGGCCCGCATGGTGAGCTATCCGTTCACGGTGCGCGACATCTGTTTGGTGACCGACGGCGGCGGCGCCATCGTGATCACCTCGGCCGAGCGCGCCCGCTCGCTCAAAAAGCCGCCCGTCTATGTGCTCGGCTGCGGCCAGAGCGTCACCCACAACGCGATTTCCAGCATGCCGGACCTCACGGTGACGGGCGCGGTCGCCTCCGGCAAGGAGGCCTTCGCCATGGCCAAGCTCGGCCCCGCCGACGTCGACGCGGTCGAGCTGTACGACGCCTTCACCCTCAACACGCTGCTGTTCCTCGAAGACCTCGGCTTCTGCAAGAAGGGCGAGGGCGGGGCGTTCGTGTCGGGCGGACGCATCGCCCCCAAGGGCGCGCTTCCGGTCAACACCAACGGCGGCGGCCTGTCCTACTGCCATCCCGGCATGTACGGCCTGTTCCTGCTGATCGAGGCGGTGCGCCAGTTGCGCGGGGAATGCGGCGCCCGCCAGGTCAAGGACTGCGACGTCGCGCTCGCCCACGGCAACGGCGGCGTGCTGTCGTCGCAGTCGACGGTGATATTGGGCAGCCAGGCGACGGTGTAGCGCCATAACCAGTGGTCATGTGACCGCGCGGGCGACAGCATGCTTGACGGGCCATTCTAAATAGTATAGGATTGAAATCCAATAGTATGCTCTCGGCGATAAGTCGATCGTCCTGTTCGAGCGCCGTAATGCGCCGGGCGCGCAAGGCCTACCGGTATCTGCTCGACGCCGTGCCGGAGCAGGGACGCGACCCGCTGTTCACCGTGTGCGTTGAAGACCGGGAGATCAATTCGCTGCTGCACAGCGATTTGCCGGCGTTGCTGCGCTGCTCGCCAGGCATCTTGGTTTCGTTGCCGGCGCTCGCCACGCGCCCATTCGCACGGTGCGCGATGACGGCAGCGAGCATGAGGAGGGCCCGGCGGCTCGGGCCGAGCGGAGACGGAGGAGCGGCTGAACTTATGATGGTGCCGAACAACAAATATTGCTATAGCTCAACGTTGTAGCCCGCAAACTCGAAGAAGTCTGATGTACAAACACAATAGTCGCATATCAGCATGGGCGCTATGCTGCGTTGGTGCGCTTGTCGCCGCGAACTTAGTATTCGTCAATGTGCATGCGCTCGGCGATTTAAGGAAACAATCTCCCCACACAGCAAGTATCATTACAGAACTTCCTATGGATCATGTGTCGCATCCTACCTGGTGCTACGATCGCGATCCGGCGTTCGTGTTCAGCCAAGGACAGTCGCTATTTCTTTCTGACGTTGCAGGACGAATTACTCAGCGGGCTGAAGCCGCGTATAAAATCAGCATGATCTTCTGCTCGGAAGACGGGCAAACCATCTATACAGTCAGCCCAAAAATCGATCGCCTGACAATATACGATGCGTGGATGCGCCAACAAGCGGAATACTCCTTGTCTCCGCCTCCGCTTTTTAACCAAGGACCGCGTTCTTTTATGTCTGCTGACGGCAGCGCGTTTGTTCTACCATCGCATCCAACCATCATTTCCGGGAAAGACGTGTTAAGCAAGAAAACGGTTATACAAATCGACAAGGCAAACGCTTACTGGACAAGGAACGTTCTGTTTCTGCCGGACATCGAGAAGAATAGCTATCGATTGCGCCGAGTTGCCGATTCTGCCGATCTTGGGCTTCTAAAACTTACGTCGGATCGCTTTATACAAGGCATATTTGCCTGTGGTGAATCGTACTTCGTACTGTATTGGGTTGACGAACGACAACGGCAGATGCTTGTCCGGATAGATGACAAACGGTTGCAAGGCGAGGAGACGACAAAGGAAACGAATAAGAAGTATGACGACGTCGGCGTAGTCGATCAGTTCAATGGCGCGTGTACGATATCGTTCGTCCACGACGTGAGGGGCATAGAGCGGGTGAAAAGCGCACTCATTTTGAAAGACAAAACGCAAGAGCTGGTGGACTTGCGCAAATTGGGATTCCTAGGGAACTGGCTCAGTGCGTCCAAGAACCGGCACTTAATTCTCGGGATGAGATTTCCCGATGCGCGGCTCGACAATCCGCCTACCGGGAGCAGTCCTGTTCGCATTGTCGTAGCTCGCATCGAAAGATAGTCAGAGTGGTGAAGCTTCGGAGAAAGCAGAATGGCAACCAACCGCATTACCCGTGCGCCATCGTCCGGTGGCCCTGTATATAATCCAGGTTACCCATACCGTCAGTCCAGCCCCTACGGCCAGCGAGGATCCGAGTTCCACGTCGGAATCGACTATGCTGCACGCGCGGGAACGCCGATCCCGGCTGCATCACCCGGCGATGTGATATATTCCGGTCCGAGTGGCGGATTTGGCTATGCCGTGATGGTCGAGTCGGTCAGTCCGGATGGATCAACATACTACACAATATATGGCCACGTTGACCCGGACAGTGCGTTGTCGGCAGGCGCGCGAATCACGCAGGCAGGCGTTCCAATCGGAAACGTGGGCACGCCTAACCCGGTCGAGGGTGAACGTTCCACTGGACCGCATGTCCATTTCGAGATCACGACACAAGAGTTGCTTCGTCAATATGGCAAAACGCCAAATCACGGTAGTTCAGGCGGACTAGGATTTTCTACGAGGCAGAAACGGCTGTTCGTTAACCCCAATGAGTTCACCGGTTGGGCCAACGGTGCGCCGTACCACGCGCTTACGAATGCGAATGCACTCGTCCCGCATCTTGAGCAATACCTTGACTATGCGAACCAGCACTATGATACAGGGGCGGCGCCGCCAAACGTCTCGACCGACGTCACCCACGGCGCGCAGACGTATCGCGGCCCTGACTGGACCGCCGGGCAACCGGCCACATACCCCTCGCTCGGTCAAGTACCGCTGTACGGATCGATCCCAACGATTCCCGGGGGCGCTTCGTCACCAACGGATCTTTACGCGCCAACGCCCGACAGTTCGCTGTCTGATCCGACGCCGATGTTGCCGCCGTCTCAGGAGACATTACTGCCTAGACCGGCGGTGGTTTTCGGCCCGCGTGGTTACCAATCGTTTCAACCTGGCCCGGCGGTGCCCCCGTCGTTTCAACCGGGACCGAATGTGGCCCCGTCGAGCGGCAGCGCAACCCCGCCGGGATTATGGGACTTCCTGGGGAAATCGATTCACGATTTTATTTTCCCGCCGGCGCGGCCAGCGGTCCCAACCAATCCGCAGCCGCAGGGCAACGTCATCCCGGGCAATACCTCGGCGTTTGATGCCGCGCTGCTGACCGGCTATCCGGTGGCCCCGTCGGGCATGCGGCTAAGCGACGGGATCACCGATCCCGGCGGGATCGCCGCCGCCGCCGATATTTTGGCGGCAAGCAACGCCGGCAGCAACGAGGGCGACGTTAAAACAAACGCGGCGTCATCCTGAGGCATAAGCCGCAGTTCGCATCGGAGTGTGCCGCAAAGGTGTGCGAGCTTCGGAAGCGGGACACCAGCCTGCTGTGCATATCAAGTAAAAAACAATGTCACGCGCCGATCTGGTCGAGAAATTCGGCGATCGCATTCGCCACCAGCTCCGGCGTCTGCACCGCCATGTAGTGGCCGCTCTCGAGCAGCTTGTACTGCGCGCCCGGGATCGCGCGGGCGACCGGCTCCGCCGTGGCCGGCGGCCGCGTGCGGTCGAAGCGCCCGCCGATCACCAAGGTCGGGCAGGCGATGCGGGCAAGCTCGCCGGTGAGGTCGGTGGCGGCGAGCATGCGGTAGACGGTGGCATAGCTCGCCGGGTCGTTGCCGAGCCAGCGCGCCCGGAACGCCGCGAAGCGTGCCATGTCGCCGCGCAGCTCGGTCGGATAGCCGGACGCGAAGCTCTCGTCGACCGCGCTGCCCATGCCCTCGTGCTCGATGCGGTCGACCCGTGCCAGCACGGCCGCGCGCCGGTCGGCCGCGACGGCGACCGCCGGGCTCGTCGCCACCACCGCCACGACCCGCGCCGGATGGCGCACCGCCGCGTGCAAGGCGATCGCCCCGCCCACGGCGACGCCGGCGAGCGCCGCCTTGGCGATGCCGGCCGCGTCCATCAGCGCCACCAGGTCGTCCGTCATGGTGTCGATCGACAGCGCGCCGCGCACCTTCTGCGACAGGCCGGCGCCGCGCATGTCGTAGCGCAGCACCCGCCGATGCTTGGCCAGCAGCGGCACGGCGCCGTCCCAGCTTTCGAGCGTCCCGCCCATCTCGTGGATCAGCGCCACCGCGCGCGCGCCGCTGCCGGCGACCTCGTAGCGCAGGCCCGCGCCGTTCACTTCGGTGAAGGTCGCCATCATGCTCCAAGCTGTAACAGGCGAACGCCTACGTCATTTCGCACGCTTGCGTTTTTTCGCGGGCGTCTTGGCCTTTTTTCGGCCGGGAGCACGCGCGGATGCCGGAGCGTGAGCCGGCGCAGCCGCCATGGGCGTCAGCAAGCCGGCAAGCTTGGCACCGTTTGGCGATCCGAGGCCGCTGCAGGGATCCCATCCCGGCCCTGCATCGTAGCCGACATTGCTAAAATGCTTGAAGGTGCAGCGGTTGTTGCCATCGGTAATGTCGTTGAACGCACCCGAGGTCGGCGGCAACGCATATATCTGCGGGTTTATGAAGCCGACCCGGCCGCGCAGCTTTTGGTTTAGGCGCGCGATGAGTCCGGCCCAAAGTGGAGCCACGGCGCTGGTGCCGCCGATCGTACGCTTCTCCCTATCGACCAAAATGTTGTAGCCGCTGTCGGGGTCGCCATCGCCGGTAACGTCCGGGACGCCTCGACCCTTGAATCCGGGAGGATTGAGCGATGGCGGAACACCCGCGTTGCTCTGATAGGGAGGCAAGCGGAAGGTGCCGCTCACGCCGCCGCCGCCGGAGCCAAACGTTCCGTTCGGCCCCGCGTCGCGCGACAAGTTGGCCTGATGCTGATTCCAGATCGATTCGTGAGCCACCGCGTTGTTTGCCGCGATGAGACGCGTGCCGCCGCAGGCGAGGGCGAAGGGGCTCGACGCCGGGAAGTCGACGTGCGCCTTCCCGTCCCACGCCCTCGGTCCGATGTCGGCAGCACCGTCATCGCCGGACGCCACGCATACCGTGATCCCCAGCATCGCCGCCGCTTGCAGCACTTGGTCGAACTGTTTCTGGAATCCGGTTGCGCTCGGATCCTCGGGGCCGCCCCACGAGATGGAAATCACGGAAGGGTTGTTCTCCGTGTCGTGGACCGCCTTGGTAATGGCGTCGAGGAAGCCGTCGGATGCTCGATCGTTGGTGGAAAAGTACACGACGATCTTTGCGCCGGGAGCAACCGCGCTCGCAACCTCGATATCGAGCACGACCTCGCCGTCGTCGCTGTCGGCATTGGTCGGCGAGTTGACCGCGCCGTCGACCGAGACCGGAATGACGGTCGGAACCGGCAAGCCGAGTTTCGTAAAGTAGTTTTTCAAATCTTCAGGGCGATAACCCCCGCCGAGCTCGATGATGCCGATCGTTTGTCCGGTGCCGTCGACGTTCGGAGGAAAATTGTAGAGCTTGGCGACCTCGTCCGGATTGAACGGATGCGCTTCATCGGCCTCGGTCGGCGCATTGTTCGGTGCGTGACGTTTGGCCACCGGTCGATTATCGAGACCGAACACGCCTTCGACGATTTGCGCCAGACTTGCCGGGATTCGCACCGGGCCGACGCGCCCCCGATAGGTCCCGTCCGGATGGCTGTAAGTTTGCAGCTTGACGCCGAAGGCCTTGTTGAAGCTCTCGACGGTGCCGGCCAGCATGACGCTTCTGCGGCTTTGGCTTTCGCGCACGATCGAGAGACCGTTCGCCCGAGCAAACTTCCGCAGTTGGGCTATGTCCTTCGGCGTGGCGCCGTATCGCTGTTCGAACTCCTCGTGCGACAGGATCTGGCGCGGCGCCGCAGAGGGCTTGAGCATATCGGCGGCGCTCGGCAAGGGCGTTCGCGGCCGCAGGCGAACCGTGACCTCCAGCCGCTCGTCCTTGGGGGCGGGTGCAATCGCCTTGGCGTTCGGCAACGGCTTCTTTTGGCTTCCGGGGATAGCGACCATTCTTGGCATCGGGCTGCTCCTCTCAATTGGTAATTCGGGGATAGCGAGCTGAGACAGGGATCGAAGCTAAAGTCGATTTGAGTATCCAGGTTAAACACTATCCTACGATGTAAACAGGAACAAGATCAGCTATACGCGTGCCTGCGCGGACGACGCGCGCTCCGGCGACTGGCGCTATTCGGCGATCTGCTTGGCGCGAAGGGGTTCACTCCGCGTCCGCCATGGCCGGCGCGGTGAGCGGCCGGCAGTCGTTGGCGAAGGTGAGCGGCGCGCCGGAACGCGACTGCAGCGTTTCCTGGTCCATGCCGTCGAGCACCTCGCGCACCACGAAGCCCGCCGGCGTCACCTCGACCACGGCGACGTCGGTGTAGATGCGCCGCACGCATTTGACCGCGGTGAGCGGCAGGCTGCAGGCGTCGCGCAGGCGCGGCGTGCCCTGCCGGGTGTTGTGCTCCATGATGACCCAGACGGCACGCGCGCAGGCCGCCAGATCCATGGCGCCGCCGACCAGCGGGCCCTTGTTGGGCACCCGCATGTCCCAGTTGGCGAGGTCGCCGTTCCGCGCCACCTCGAACGCGCCCAGGATGGTCACGTCGATATGGCCGCCGCGGATCATGGCGAACGACCACGACGAGTCGACGATCGACGCGCCCGGCCGCAAGGTGATGCGCCGGCTGCTGGCGTCGACCAGATCCGGGTCGGCGCGGTCCGGCGCCGCCAGCGGCCCGGCGCCGACCACGCCGTTCTCCGAATGGATGAAGAGGTCGACGCCGTCCGGCACGTAATCGGCGACGTGCACCGGCATGCCCATGCCGAGATTGACCACCATGCCGTCGCGGATGTCCTGGGCGGCGCGCCACGCCATCTGCCGGCGATTGAGCGGTGTCATGCCTGGTTATTCCTTCGACGTGGATTTCGGGGCGCAACCGAGTGCAAGCGCCGGCACACCCGGCGGCATGCGGCGTGCTTTCGTGGCCTGCTCGAACGCATACGCAAGGCGCAGGAGCACCGGCTCGCTCCAGGCGCGGCCCGTGAACGTGACTCCGTAGGGATATTCGGGCGTCTCCTTGTCGCTCGCCGCCGTGACGGTCCCGGGCGGCACCGGCGCGGGTCCGGTCACCATGCCGGCCGGCACCAGGACGCTCGGGTAGCCCGCCTTGGCGGCGATCGACGCGCCCGTGTTGGCGGGGAACAGAATCGCATCGAGCTTATGCTCTTCCATGTAGGCGTCGAGACCGAGCGTGCGGCTCGAACGCAGGTCCATTTGCCGCGCCGAGATGTATTCCATCTCGCTCAAGTCGCCGTGCGTTTCCTCGGCGGCGAGAAATATGTCCTGGCCGAAGCGCAACGCACGCTCCGCGTTGGCCTTGTTGAAGGCGATGATATCGGCAAGCGTCCGCACCTTGGCGCCCTTGGCCCAGTCCCGCAGGTAGGCATTCATGTCGTGCTTGAGCTCGTAGAGATAAATTGCGGGAATGCGCGCCGGCTGATTCCTGGTCGGGCTTTCCGGATTGCGGTTGAGGATCGCGGCCTCGGTGCCGGGCCCGCCGATCCAGCCGGCGGTCGGTATATTCGCACGGATCACCGTGGCGCCCGCCGCTTCCAGCGCGGCGATGGCCTCGCGCATCACCGCGGCCTGGGGCGGCCGCAGCGGCTTGTAGTAGACGTCGTTGCCCGGATCGGCGGGATCGCTGGGAACGCCGATGCGCGCGCCGCGCAGGCCATCCGGATCGAGGAATTTTGTGTAGTCGGCGGGGCGCTGCAACTGCCGCGTCGCGGGGTCGTGCGGATCAGGCACGGCGAGAACGTTCAAGAGGATCGCGGCGTCGCGCACCGTGCGGGTAAGCGGACCGGCCGTATCCTGACTGGCTGCGATCGGCACGATGCCGGCCCGGCTGATCAGCCCGACCGTGGGTTTGACGGTGACGAGCCCGTTCTGATTGGCAGGCGAGAGCAGGGAGCCGGACGTTTCGGTGCCGATCGCGGCCGCGGCAAATCCCGCGGCGACCGCGACCGCCGAGCCCGCGCTCGATCCGCCCGGCGGCACGAACGGTATGCCGCTATCGTTGACCTCGGGCGCATACGGGTTGCGTACTTGTCCCCCGAGCGAGCTGTAGCCCGACGGCATTCCGACTGCCAGAATATTGGCAAACTCCGTCAGGTTGGTCTTGCCGAGGATCACGGCGCCCGCGTCGCGCAGAAGCTTTGCCACCGTCGCATCGCGCTGGGCGCGGGCGTCGGCCAAAGCGAGCGAGCCGGCCGTCGTGTGCTGCGCATCGCCGGTCGCGATGTTGTCCTTGATGAGGATCGGGATGCCCTCGAGCGGGCGGCCCCTGTTGCGCGCCGCCGCATCGAGCTCGCCGGCGATCGCCGGTGCGTCCGGATTGAGCTCGCGGATCGCATTGAGACGCGGGCCGGCGCGATCGTAGGCCTCGATCCGCGCCGTATAGCCCCGCACCAGATCAGCCGACGTGATGCGACCAGCGGCAAGCGCGCGCGTGAGCTCGTCAATCGTCGTATTCTCGATACACACAGTTTCCTCCGCGGCGACCGCCGGCATGCCAAGCGCCAGCAGCAACACGAGCCACGGCCACCCCATTTGCCGACGGTTGAGCGGTTGCATGGGTCAGCCCACCGCCACCAGGCGGTCGACGTAGATGCCCGGAAGCTGCACGCGGTCGTGCGGCAACGGCTCCTCTTCCACCGCGCGCACCTCGGCGACCGCGAGCTTCGCGGCCGTCGCCATGACCGGCCCGAAATTCGCCTGGGCAAAGCGGAACGTCAGGTTGCCGTAGCGGTCGGCGGTGTCGGCGCGCACCAGCGCGAGGTCGCCGGTGATCGCCTGCTCGAGCACGTAGTCGCGCTCGCCGAACCGGCGCACCTCCTTGCCCTCGGTCAATTCGGTGCCGAAGCCGACCGGCGTGTAGAACGCCGCGATGCCGGCGCCGCCGGCGCGGATGCATTCAGTCATGGTGCCCTGGGGCAGGCAGGTCAGCTCGATCTTGCCGGCCATCCACAGCTTCTCGAACGCGGTCGGCTCCTTGGTGCGGCCGCGCGCGGCGCTGCAGATCACCCTGCGGACCAGCCCGGCGTCGATCAGCTCGTGGGTGAACGAAAGGGGATGGGTCGCCGAATTGACCACCAGGGTCAGGTCCTTCGGGGCGCGCTCGCGCAACGCGCGGATCAGCACGTTGGGAAAGCCGGCGCCGCCGAAGCCGGAGATCAGCACGGTCGCGCCGTCCGGCACGTCGGCGACCGCGTCCGCGGCGGACTTGACCCGCTTGTCGATGGGCATGTTGGCCTCCCGGCCGGACTATAGCGGACCTGTAGGGTGGGCAAAGCCGCGGAACGCGGCGTGCCCACCATACGACTCTATGCATCCAATTCCTTGTAGTGCCGGAAGATGCCGCTCTGGTTGAACGGAATGCGGCGGTCGGAGGTCAGGTAGGCGGCAACGCGCGGGCGTGCCGCCACCAGGTCGTGCACGGCGACGATCCGCGGGTGCTTCTTTTCGGCCTTCGCCATCGCCCTGGGGAACGCGTAGCGCATCCCGGCGACGATCTGGAACAGCAACAGGTCCGCGCAGGTCAGGCGCTTGCCCACCAGATATTTGCTGCCGCGGTTGCGGCCGAGCACGTCTTCGAAATAGCCGAAATATTTCGGCACACGGTTCTGCAGGAAATCCGCGGTGCGGCGCTTCGCTTCCTTTTTCTGGTCCTCGTAATAGAGGCCGCTGCCGATCGGATGGTGGGTGTCGTGCGCTTCCACCACGAAGTCGGCGATGGTGAGCTGCAACTGGTGCACCCACAGGCGGCCGGCTTCGTCCTTGGGTGCGAGCCCGTGACGGGCGCCGAGAAACAGCAGGATGTTGGTGGTCTGGCCGATCAGCATTTTGCCGGCCTTGAGGAACGGCGGCGCGAACGGAACCTGCTTGACCCGTTCGTTCTCCATCAACTTGAACATGGCCGCCGTGCCGCCCTTGCGCCGCGCCACGTCCACATAAGATGCGCCGGCCTCTTCGAGCGCAAGCCGCACGAACTCGCCGCGTCCCTGGATCTCCGGCCAGTAATAGAGCTCGTAGGGCATGAGAATTTCCTCGCTTTTTCTGCTCCCTCTCCCCGGAGGGGAGAGGGATAGGCGGCCTTCGGCCGCCGTTCTTATTCTAAAGAACGCCGACGCAAAGCGTCGGCTATGGTGAGGGGGTTCCCGCGCTATCGATGGGCCAGGAACCCCCTCACCCGGATCGCTTCGCGATCCGACCTCTCCCCTCCGGGGCTAACTTGAGCACACATTTCTGGCGAGGTGGTAGCCGTCGACGATGCCGTTGAAGCGCTTGAGGCCGTCTCGCATGGTTATGGGGCCTGCGGATTTGTCGCTTTTGTATCCGGTCCAGCCTCC
>Ga0193751_1000158_pt1 | contig 61999 bp, 48 predicted proteins | sample L1c2metaG_FD_143050 | JGI IMG/M metagenome (GOLD analysis project Ga0193751, IMG submission 143050) | Soil microbial communities from a riparian zone of the East river system, Colorado, United States - L1c2 | ecosystem: Environmental > Terrestrial > Soil > Riparian zone | place: USA: East River...
CCGTCGTCGTCCGCAATAGTTTGGAGTGGACAGCGGCCACTCCATTCGTGCTGTGCGAACCGACGATCGCGAGGTTGGCCATCCGGATCTTGCGCTGGTTGCCCTCTTCGACGAGACTCACACGCAGCACGCGACCGTCGTCACCGGGGAAGCGTAGACGAACTTCGTCCAGGAGACGCCGGTTAATTTCGTAAATGATCTCCAGTTGCCTGGGAAGAAGTATCTCAAACCACGCAACCGGCCATTTCTCGAGAGCTTCTGGCAGAAGCGTGTGATTTGTATATGCCAGTGTTTTCTTTGTCAGTTCCCAGGATTGGTCCCATCCCAAGCGCGCATCATCCAGCAAGATTCGCATTAATTCAGCAACCGCCATGGAAGGGTGCGTGTCATTGAGTTGGATTGCGGCCTTCTCGGGCAGCTTCTCCCAATTGCTGTTGTATCGCTGAAAGCGGCGCACCAAGTCGGCCAGTGAACACGCGACGAGGAAATATTCCTGCAGAAACCGTAGTCCCTGGCCTGCGGTCGTGGAATCATCCGGGTAAAGCACCCTGGTAAGTGATTCCGCTTCAAGAGTCTCTCCCAGCGCGCCCACAAAATCGCCGGTGCCGAATTCCTGAAAATCGAAATAATCCGGCGCAGCCGCGGCCCAGAGCCGGAGAGTGTTGATCGTCTTTCCTCCATAACCCACCACAGGACGATCAAAGGGTATGCCGATCAGGCTGGACGGCCGGTTTGGGATGACATGAAAACTGCCCGCGCGCAGCTGGAAGGTAACATTCAATTTCACTTCCACCTGCTCGTGGGGCCGGGCGACCTCCCAGGGATCGTTGTCGCGGAGCCAGTTGTCAGGATTCTCCTTCTGCCAGCCGTCCACTATAGATTGCTTGAACATGCCGTACTCGTAACGCAGACCATAGCCCGTGGCTGGCAACTGCATGGTCGCCATAGAGTCGAGGAAGCATGCGGCGAGTCGGCCCAAGCCGCCGTTCCCGAGCCCTGCATCTGGTTCCTGTTCGACTAGTTCCAGCCAGTCGATACCTTTTTCCTGAACCGCCCGCTGTACAAGAGGATCCAGCAAGAGGTTCGTAACATTGTTGGCCAACGAACGCCCGAGGAGGAACTCCATGGAAAGGTAATAAATGCGTTTGGCATTCTCTCTTTCATAGGTCGTCTTGGTCAGGACCCAGCGTTGCGCGAGGATGTCGCGTATCGAACGGGAGAACGCCTCAAAGCGCTCCCGCGGGCTCGCCACCTTGGGATCGATCACCCGGTCAAAAATCAGATGCCGTTCGTAAAATGCGTTCTCGGTCCCGAGAAACGGAATCGGGCCACAGCCGTACTGGTGAAGAAGCTGTGAAACACTCGCTGGACTGCTCGTTATCGGAACAACTTTAGCGGAGTCTTGGCGCGACGCACTTTTCGTGGTCATTGGAGATCCTTGTCGTCTAGGCTATTTGAAATCGTAATATCCAGCATCGAGAATCGACAAATCCTCGCCTTCACCTCCTCGTACTCGCAGTAGCGCTTCCACGGCTGACCGCCCGTACGGCCGCAACAATCGAACCGACGACACAAATACCGATCAATAAAGTCAGAGCGCTCAATAATAGATCGTCCAGCAACACAATTGTGCTTTCCAGCATTTGCTGGTCCCTCCGTCTCTAATTGCGTTTGCCCGAAGCTCGTGTATTCAAAGGATGGGCGCACAGATAAGCCATGGAGCCTGCGTTCTGAAGAGCTCCCGCTCTCCGAACGCAGGTTCCTGGCTCCTCAAAGAACCCGATGAGGCCGAAGCTGCAGATCGACGTCCAATCTGTCTTTTAGCAACTTCTGTCTTTCAGCAACTACTGACCGCCCTGGTTCTGGCTCTGGTCAAAGACTAGCGCCTCTTTTTGATGACCGAAATCGATCTCTTCGAGCGTTGTTGTATCCGCGCTTGTTGCTTCAGTCACGATGGCGTCCTGTGTGACTTGGTCGTCATTCGTCTTCAAGGTCCCGGGCACCGTGACCACAGTCTTCCCGTACTGCGAGAAACTCACCTCTACCGCGGGGCCCGTCCCTTGCCACGCCACCTTGTAGCTGCCAGGTGTGATTCGCGTGCCGCCGACTTGCACTGCATATGGAATCTCGACCGAGTGTGCCTTGTCTCGTGCCAATGCGCCGACCGGGAATAGCAGAACCAAAGTCGAGAGAACTGCCAGGTATTGCAAATATTTCGATTTCATAATTTTCTCCTTTAGAAGTTGTAAAGCTTAAAAGTTGTAGAGCCGATTCCACCCTTTGGCTTCGTGGTGAAGATCTTCCTAACGACCAAACACTGAATGTGTCGCTTAACGATCAGAATCGGAAAACGATTCCGGCGGATGGTTGCGCCGTGTGCGTCCAGCTGTCAGTGTGCAGGGCCGCGAGTCCGAAGTCCGGATTCTTGTACACAAAACCTCTGTACTCAGCACGTAAAGAGAAGTGGTGCGTCAAGGCATAGTCGGCGCCCGCTCCGTACAGGAAGGCGCCTTTTGCCTGAGTGCTCGCGCCGGGAACCGATCCACCACCGTTGCCAGTGGGATCAAAGATCAGACCGCCGCCCCCAGCGAGCGCGTAAGTACTGATCCTTCTAATGGGCAGTGGCAGGTTCACCACCAAATCGCCCGTGACGGCGTGCACGTCGGCCCGGACTCTGGATTCTCCGAAATTACCAAAATATCTTTGTGTATTTCGGCCGAAGCCATAATCCCCCTCCGCAGAGAACCAACGGTTGATGTGATAACGGTATCCCACCTGAAATCCACCGGTGTCTGAAGTAGTCCGCGAGATTCCGTTGCCGTTAGTATCCTTCGTGAAAAAGCCTGTGCCTTGCAGACTGATGTCCGAGCGGTTTTCCTGAGCTGCGGCGCCAAGAGTTAACAACATGACAAAACTTGCAAACACAATCGCACTTCGTCGCAAAATCTGAATCCTCCGTTCTTGAATGTGTGCCTACGATTCCAGCCGCAATGGTCCGCAAACATGAATCGCCTTCGCATTCAATACGGGCATTTGAGATGCCAGAGTGGCGTTTGTCCTGCGCCGCCGTCAAATACTTGAGCGAACGAAAGTTACGCAACGGGAGCAGGAGACTGCACAAATGGATTGTCAAGCTCTCGACAGACGATTCGACAGATGACGACATTTCGACATTTTTTCGAAGCCTTCTACCTCTTCATAACATCTGATCAAACATATCCACTGTCGGGCAGTCGTTCCTCCGTCGCTGCGATAGCAATGGAGGACGAGTCTGTAAACAAGCGTGACAACCGATGCCCTATGCGCACTTTGTCGGCAACAGTCTCAGAGGCATACACGCAACGCTGTGAAGTCGCTGGTACGCGCGGTCGATGCGATTGGCGCGTGCAGCGATTGTGACACTGAACTTGGGGAGGTTAAAGCATGGGCTCTTCGCTGATGCCGGACCACTTACTCAACCGACAGGAAGCGCCGAGCGCAAGACCGGTACTGCAGCGCGAGAGCGATCGACTGAAGTTACTCCTGGACATAACAAATACCCTGGTCTCGAATCTAGGGTGTCGCGATCTGCTTCGCACGGTCTCGGCGAGTATTCGACAAGTCATGCGCTGCGACATCGTTGGCGTGTGGTTGCCGGATGCGCAGAAGGTCCATTTGCGCCAGCTTGCTATGGACTTCCCGGAAAGCAAGGGATTCGTGAAGGAGGATTGGCAGCTGCCGGTGGAAGGGACCGAGTTAGGCAGGGTGTTCAAGACCGGAGAGCCTCATGTCGTACGAACAAGAGCCGGTTTCGTGAGTGATTGGTCAACTCCCATGGCTCGAGCGGAAGCCCTCGAGTCTGGCTGCGCTCTGCCCCTGATCAGCCGAAACCGGACAGTCGGTGTTCTGACACTCGGTAGCCGGATTGAGAACTCAGTCAGCACGGAAGACGTTGATTTCCTGTTGCAAGCTGCGGGGCAAGTGGCAATCGCCATAGAGAACGCCTTGGCCTATCGTGAGATCGCCGAATTAAAAGACAAGCTCGCACAGGAAAAGCTGTATTTGGAAGATGAGATTCGTGGCGAGATGGACTTTGAAGGAATTGTGGGGCAGAGTTCGGGACTCCGCCATGTTTTGAATCTCGTGGAAACGGTGGCTCCCAGCGACTCCACGGTGTTGCTTCTCGGTGAAACCGGTACGGGAAAGGAATTGATTGCGCGTGCGATCCATGAACGCAGCCGGCGTAAAGAGCGGACCTTCGTAAAGCTCAACTGCGCCGCGATTCCGACCGGACTGCTCGAAAGTGAGCTTTTTGGACACGAACGAGGCGCCTTCACAGGCGCTATTGCACAGAAGACTGGACGCCTCGAACTGGCCGACCAAGGCTCGCTGTTCCTCGATGAGGTAGGGGATATTCCCATCGAGATTCAGCCGAAATTGCTGCGCGCGTTGCAGGAACGTGAGTTTGAACGGCTGGGCAGCAACCGAACCAAGAAGGTCGACGTGCGGCTGGTAGCGGCCACCCATCGCGACCTGGAAAAAATGATGGAGAATCGCGAGTTCCGGAGCGACTTGTACTATCGCCTGAACGTGTTCCCGATCCGCATCCCGCCTCTGCGTGAACGCCCGGAGGATATTCCCCTGTTGGCCCGCTACTTCATCCAGAAGCACGGCCGGCGAATGAACAAGCAGATCGAATCTATTCCCGCCGCGGCCATGAGGAAGCTCTCGAGTTGGCATTGGCCGGGGAATATTCGTGAACTGGAGAATTTCATCGAGCGTTCGGTGATCCTTACCCACGGCACGGCGCTGCAAGCTCCGATCGGGGAACTGAGTAACAATGGCAGGACCACTCCAGTGGCTGGGACGCGCGAGGCTAATGAACGCGATGAGGCGATCCGCGTCTTGAAAATCACAAACGGGCGCGTAGCAGGCCCCAACGGGGCTGCGGCACGCATGGGGATCAAACGCACGACCCTGATCTCGCGCATGAAGAAGCTCGGGATCGATCCGCGAAAAGTATCGTAACCTTCCCGCAAGCATCCCTTCTGAATATGCCGATTAGTGAGATGGAATCAAGAAGTGCGGCGGACGGCAGGTATCGGACCTTGCTCGAGGTTTCCGGCGCCATCGCAGCGCAGCCCAACTTCAAGGCTGTCCTGGAGAGTTTGCGCCGTTTGTTATCCAGGGTTGTTGCTTTCGACTCGATTGGCCTTTTGCTGTTGTCCGACAACGGGAACTCGGTCCAGCTCATAGCACTTGACCGAGGTCCGGAAGCTTATGAAGTTGCGATTGGCACCGAGGTGCCGCACGCGGGGACTGCCGTTGGACGAGCCATCGACGAACAAAAACCGATATACGTTCCTGACCAGCAGACCGAGATTTCAAGGATTCCCCAACTGGCAAAGAAAGTCAGGTTAGGCACTCCGCATAGCGCGTACATTTTTCCGGTCTCGACATCGGGGAAGAAACTCGGCGCTCTGGCATTTGGGATTGCGCAGGGAGATCAATTCAGCCCCGACGATGTGGAGCTCATGACCTCTGTTTCATCGCATGTTGCGGTTGCGCTGGAGAGCGCGATCGCGACCGATGCTGCTGAACGGTACCATCGGCAGTTGGCACAGGAGCGCGATCGTCTTCAGTTGCTGCTCGAAATCAACAATCAGGTTGTAACCCAGTTGGACGTCAATGAGCTGTTCCGTTCCGCCTCAGCGTCGATTCGCAAATACTTTGCCAATGACTTCACCGGTTTCTGGCTCATCGATAAACAGTCCAATAAGCTGGAACTTGTGCTTCTCGATTTCCCTGGCGGCAAGGGCTTTCTTGCCGATACTCCCATCGCTGAACTCACCGATCAGGACCTGGAGAGAATGCGCGCTCGAAGGCCGGAGATCCGATCGCAGCAGGAGATCGAGAAGCTCCCGCCGGCGGTTCTCGAACGGTTGAAGGCTGAATCGATCGCCACCTTGGCGGTTGCTCCCCTGGGGACCTCGAACGGACCGTTTGGCTTCATTTCCATGGGGAGCAAGCGCCCCAACAAATTTGGACAGGAAGATCTCGACATCTTGTCCCAGATCAGCGCGCAGATTTCCCTGGCATTGGACAACGCGCTCGCCTATGGACGACTGAGCGCGTCGAGGAATCGGCTGGAAGACGAGCGCTTATATCTCGAATCGGAAATCCGCGCGGAATACAACTTTGAGGATCTCGTGGGCAAGAGCCCCGCTCTCCGCAAAGTCCTCGACCAGGTCGAGATTGTGGCCCCGACGGGATCTACGGTTTTGCTGCGCGGCGAGACGGGCACTGGGAAGGAGCTGATTGCGCGTGCAATTCATAGCCACAGTCCGAGACGAGACCGGACGTTTGTGCGGCTCAATTGCGCGGCCATTCCTTCCGGGCTGGTCGAGAGCGAACTCTTCGGACACGAGAAGGGCGCATTCACTGGCGCCTTGATGCAGAAGCGCGGCCGTTTCGAGCTTGCCGATCACGGCACACTGTTCCTGGATGAAATCGGAGACATCAGCCCAGAGTTACAGCCGAAGTTGCTGCGCGCGTTGCAGGAACAAGAGTTCGAGCGGCTGGGCAGCAACAAGACGATTCATGTCGACGTCCGCCTGATCGCGGCGACGCATAGGGATCTGTCGCTGATGATTCGCAACAATCAATTCCGTGAAGATCTTTTTTACAGGCTCAATGTTTTTCCGATTGAGATACCACCGCTGCGCGAGCGGCGGGAGGACATCCCACTTCTCGTTCACTATTTTGTTTCGCGGCTGTCGCGCCTGATGCAGAAGCGCATCAAGTCAATCCCCAAGCCTGTAATGGATGCATTGACCAATTCGCCATGGCCCGGCAACGTACGGGAGTTGGAGAATTTCATTGAGCGCGCCGTCATCCTCACGCAGGGAGACGAGTTGAACGTACCCATGGCGGAATTCAAGAAGTCGGCGGCCCGGAATGCTGCTCCAGTATCGACCTTCCATGAAGCGGAGCGCCAGGCGATCATCGAGGCGTTGAAAGCGGCATCGGGAAGAATCTCCGGCAGGGGAGCGGCTGCGGAACGTCTCGGGCTGAAACGTACCACCCTGCAAAACAAAATGCGGCGGCTCAATATCGCGAAAGCCGATTACTGAAGCCCGAACGAATCGGCATCCGTGCCCGTATGTGGTCGCTTGCCCCTCGGAGGGCGACATCGGGCGACTTCGCGCACTCTCCGGTACGGCCACCCCACCGCTAACTCACGACGCTGGAATGCCCTCACCAGGATTGAAGGTTAGGCAATCGACGTGCACCACGGGGAACTGCGTGTTGTTCGTGGAGCGCCGGGCGTCCCCGACCGGCATAGTCAGCTGTGGGACGGGCGAGGACGCCCGTCGCTCCATCGTATAACTCGAATAAAAGGAGCTAACACAAATGAAGCGACTCACTGTAAGTGGGTGCATTCTTCTGTTGTTGAGTCTTTCCGCATGGGCACAGGAGGTAAGACAGGAAGTAACCATGCAAGGAAGTGGTTTCTTCCCTAAAGAAACGACGGATTCAGGGATCACGAGTAAGCCGACATACTCCGGCGGGATCCTCGCCGGATACCGCTTCAACATAAACAAATGGCTGGCTGTAGAAGGGGACTACGATTACTTCCGCAATTCGCAAAAGTATTCGAACTCCTCCGGATCGACGTTTGCCCCAACGAACGTGCACTCCATTACCGGGCTCGCGGTCTTCAAGATTCCCACTTCAGGTCTGATGAAGTACTATCTGAGGCCCTACGCGTTAGCCGGTGGCGGTGCGGTGATCTTCGATCCCCGCGATACCAACTCCGTGAGCAAGCAGACCCGAGGATCGTTCGTATATGGAGCGGGCGCTGATTTGCCTCTCGCAAAGCACATGGCAATTCGGGCCGAATACAGAGGCCTCGTCTACAAAGTTCCCGATTTCGGACTGAGCTCATTGCGAATGGACAAATTCACTCACGCCGCCGTGCCATCCGCAGGTTTGGTTTTCACCTTCTGATCCGCCAGTCCAGACTCGGAAAAATTGTCGACATTTCTGGTAGTGCCCACATAAGGGCATACAGCCCGGCGCGAGTTTCAGAAACTGCGAGTGCAATCACCCAGTTGCGTGGATCTTGAGTGGCACGCCATCTGCACTATCCGATGTGGCGGAGTCGGAGGGCCTGCCAACAGAGTCCGCGAGATAACGCGAACAAGGAGTGGTTATGCAAGACCTCGCAACAGTTTTCGATTTCCTCTTCGGGTGTCATCACAGCAACCTCAGCCGCGTGTTTACGATCAGACGCCAAACCTATCGCGTGTGCTGCGACTGTGGAACCGCGTTCAAGTATTCACTCGAGACGATGTCCATCGAGCGCCGTCTTGCCCAGCCGGACGGGGAAAGACATGGTGGTCGCAAGCAATGGCAACTTGCGGGTTAGGGAGATGATGGCAGAGAGTGTGGTGCCGGAAAGATGTTGGGCTGATTAATCCACGGTTCCGCATCGCTGGCCCCGCCGGAGTTATCTAACACAACATGACGAATGAATTGGCAGTATCCGTTCTGGACCTGGTCGGGATGCACACCGGCGAGCCTGCAAGCACCGCCATTGCCCGGTCGGTGGACTTAGCGCAGCACGCAGAGCGTTTGGGCTATACCCGCTTTTGGCTGGCAGAACATCATTCGATCGAAGGGCTAGCGTGCTCGGCGACGCCTGTGCTGATCGGCCATGTCGCGGCCGCCACGAAGACGATCCGCGTGGGCAGCGGCGGTGTCATGCTGCCCAACCACGCCCCGCTGGTGGTGGCAGAACAGTTCGGAACACTCGAAGCGTTGTATCCCGGACGAATCGATCTGGGCCTGGGACGAGCTCCGGGGGGCGACTTCCAAACCATGAGGGCGCTGCGGAGGGATTTGCGTCAGACTGGAGATGAATTCCCCGAACTATTGGAAGAGTTGCGCACCTATCTCGGTCCAACCAAGCCCGGGCAAACGGTGAAAGCGATACCGGGACAGGGAAGCAATGTGCCGATCACCCTCCTGGGTTCGAGCGGCTTCAGCGCCCAGCTGGCGGGGGCGCTGGGCCTGCCCTTTGCTTTCGCGGCGCACTTCGCCCCCGAGTATCTGTACGCGGCCTCCCGCCTGTACCGCGCGAGTTTCCGCCCGGGCGACGTGTTGCGCAGGCCCTACCTGATGGTGGCCGTGCCGGTGATTGCGGCGGAGACCGATGCTGCGGCGCGCCGCTTGTTTACAACGCCCCAGCAACGATTCCTGCGACTGATCCGCAACCAACCGGTGGAATTATTGCCTCCGGTCGATTCGATGGAGGAGTTATGGCAGGACTCGGAACGGGCCGCGGTGCAGACGAGACTAAGCGCGGCCATTGTGGGATCGAATGCGACGGTGAAAGCGGGCCTGGAAAAGCTGGTCTCCGAAACAGCAGCCGACGAGGTAATCGTAGTGACGGACACCTACGATCATGCCGACCGCCTGCGATCCTATGAACGAGTGGCCGTGGTTGCAAAGGAGCTAGGCGTGGCGGCCTTGAACTAATGTGGGCCGCCTTCGCTTTTGCCAACGCGTCACTCTGCCCGTATTCAGGCGCCGCCCGCGATAGGGCATGACAGCCACTCGAATTACTTCCCTGGCGCCGGCGTCTCCAACAACTTACAGCCGGATTCAGTTGGCACGCGGGTTGCACTATCACGGGCGGCGGTGAGGTTGAACGGCTCGCCAATGGAAATTACTGATGCTGTCTGTCGATTGGAGATCACCGATGTTACGAATCGAATTCCATGACGCTGCGAACACCGTAACCATGCGACTGGAAGGCCGGTTCGTCGGGCCATTCGCCAAGGATGCAAGGGAACTGGTAACACGCTGCAAGATTCCGCCACGACTCGTCGTGAATCTATCCGAGGTAACGTTCGTCGACGCTGTCGGCGAGGAAGTGTTGAGTTGGTTGGGGCGAATTGGAGGGGAGTTCGTTGCTGAGAGCTGCTACCCCCTCCACGTCTGCGAACGCTTGCATTTGCCGATGGCGCGGAAACGCGTCGAAGCTCTTCCCCAGGCGATGTAACGCGTTCGCGGACGTTTTAAGACTCTGGTGATTCGGCGATGTAGTGCCGCGATGCGAGTGGGCAACGGGTCATGCGAACCGAAGGAAAGCAAGACGTAGATCGAGAGGAGGGGGACCTGAATGCAACTGCCAGTGGTTTGGTGCGCACCGGGTTACCGGACCATTCCCATACTGTTGGACACCGAGACCTCTTGTACCTGTTTGCTTGCCATGTGGAATGGAGTCACCGGCAAAGTCTTGGAGCTCATCAGGAACTCGTCGCCGCATTGGATGATTCCGACCAGGCGATCCGTGCGATGGCAGAGATGATGCTCCACCGATATTCGCCCCGTCCACGGAGGGAAAGGCGCGGGACGATTTTCCAAATGTAGGAGGTTGCATCATGAAATGTCCGCATTCGACAGAGCGGGAACGGCAAGAGCGCCGTCGTGAGAGCCTTGTTTCGAGCCAAGAGATCAAATCGGTTTTCGCTGAGCAACGCGATTACCTGTACTGGACCTCGCTGGTGATCACCGGAGACGATGCCATGGCTGAGCAAGCTATGGCAAACGCAAGCGATCTATCCGCGCACTGGAGCGGTGTATTTCGCGACTGGGTAATCGGATGGGCGAACCATGTAACTGTGCGGGCAGCGGTCAGAGCAGTCCACGATCTCATCTCTCAGTCGGCGAAGCGCTATTCGGGTTCGTCCTGCGAAACCCCCGACCACGATGATCCTTCCTAGGTTCTTTCCGTTGTTCTTTCTAGCGACCAGATCGGGTCCCTTCGCCGCGTCGATCCTCGAGATATCGTTGCCGCACTAGACCCTCTGGCCCGTTCCGCGTTGGTGCTCCGGGGAATACAACACGCCTCCATTGCCGATTGCGTGCTTCTGCTGGACGTGCCCCGCCAAATTGTTGCTGACGCATACTGCCAGGCCCTCCGATGGAACCGCGAACGCGCTGGTTCCGATTTGATGGTGTCGGGTGGCGTATTGAAAACGTAGACCGGAGCTTATTTTGACCTTACTAACTGCATTCATGGGCGTTTGCGGCGTTGCGGTTTTGTTCATGTTGACATTTTTGCGTGCTCTCCACAGAGAAGCAAAAAGGCCTCGGATTCGATTCAGCAGCAGACGGGAGAGAACCCCTCCCGCGTCTGTTTCGATGGAGCACAATTTGCCGGACTTGGGCCGGGCCGCGTAATTTTCCAGTTCGCGAACAGTTCAGCGGTTCTTGGCGGCCTAATGTCGAATGCGGCGCTTTCCTGGCCAGTTGTCGCGACGAGCATAAGTTTATGTCCTTCGTATGTGTTGGCGTCCAAGGTGAAGGTCGATTTGGCGGTCTGAAGTCTCGACAATTGTCGATTTTGATTTCGACATTCTTCGACACATCCATCGCCTCGGTTTCCCCGTGGCCAATAGATTCAAGCGTTTGCTACGGTGCCGAGCAACGTGGCTTTGGCAAGAGTGTTGCGGTGTCCAGATTCCGTAACAGTTTTTGTAGCAAGAGCAAAATGTTCAAGATTTCCACCATCGACACGCGGTCACAGCGCACGCTAGTCGTGGAAGGGACCCTTATCGGATCCTGGGTCGCTGAGCTTCGCACAACCTGGAGAACGGCAAGCCAGGAGCTAAGCGGACGCAAATTGGTCATCGACCTGAGCAACGTGACTGTCATCAGTATCGAGGGAGAAGCCGCGATCCTCGATTTGTTGAAAGAGGGTGCAAAGTTTTCGCGCGGCGGCATTCTTACCAGACACGTGCTGAAACAACTTACACGGAAGAAACAGCAGGAATTACCACGGAGGTGAACATGCCAGAGGCACAGCGCATCACGGGCCCTACGTCATACGCGAGCAACGGTGATTTTTGTCGCATCTTCCAAGAAGAGACAGACAGCTTGTACCAGCTGTCGTTCCTGCTGGCCGCCGATTGTGACACGGCTCAGCAGTGCTTTGTCTCCGGACTGGAGGATTCGCTCAACGGGAGCCGCGTTTTCAAGGAATGGGCACGTTCATGGGCTCGGCGCGCGATCATTCAGAACGCCGTGCGAGTCGTCAACCCGCGCCCAATGGGTGAAAACGTCCCTTCGAGCTTCTACAGCAGCGGCAAAACGCTGGTAGCGGTGCCGGCAGAGATTGGCGCGATTCTTGAACTCGCACCGTTCGAGCGCTTTGTCTATGTCATGTCGGTTCTTGAGCGCTATTCCGATCAGGATTGTTCAGTTCTCCTGGCCTGCTCGCGGCGGGACGTGAATGCGGCGCGAATTCGCGCCTTGCAGCAAATCGGAAGTGTGATGGAGCTTCACATTGAACAGCAGGTCAATGTCGGCTCATGGAAGCCGGCATTGGATGACAACTGCCGTGCTGTACTCGAATTGCAACTTGCTACACGTTTAGCAACTTTGGCGTAAGCAAAGCGCCCTTCAGAACGAGGATGGAAATGGAAATGACGTTGAGACCTAGCCTGATTTTTCGAGACGGACGCCTTGGCTTTCCCGCCGTGCTGCTATTGCTGCTCATGGCGACGGCGTGCGGCAGAGGCAACGTCCGCGCAGCCGCGTCGCCGCCAGTTCCCGAAGTGAGAGTTGCGCCCGTCATCCAGCAGGATGTTCCCGTGTACAGCGAATGGGTGACAACATTGGACGGCTACGTGAACGCCGAGATCCGGCCCCAGGTCTCAGGTTACATAATCAAGCAAAACTACACAGAGGGTTCGGTCGTCCGCAAAGGCCAGGTGCTGTTCGAAATAGATCCGCGGCCCTTCAAAGCCGCGCTCGACCGCGCTAAGGGCGACCTTGCGCAGGCGCAAGCACAGCTTGGCAAAAGCACTCTTGATGTAGAGCGCGACACACCGCTTGCCGAAGCCAGGGCCATCGCCAAGAGTCAATTGGATAACGAAATTCAGGCCAAGCTCGGCGCCCAGGCCGCCGTCGAATCGAGCAAGGCGGCCGTGGAGCAGGCGGAACTCAACCTTGAGTGGACGAAAGTCACGTCGCTGTTGGATGGAATTGCGGGGATTGCGCAAGTCCAGATCGGCAATCTTGTGGGACCCAATTCTATCTTGACTTCAGTTTCACAGGTCGATCCAATCAAAGCCTATTTTCCAATTAGCGAACAGGCATATGTCCTCGCGCAAAAACAGAGCAGCGCCCCTGCCAACAAGCACGCGATCAGTTTTTTCGGAAACTCCCTCGCACTCACCCTGACTGACGGCAGTATCTATCCTCATAAAGGCAAAATCCTGCTGGCCGACCGGCAAGTGGATCCGAGCACCGGCACAATTCGCATCGTTGCTGCCTTTCCTAATCCCGGCAACATTCTGCGTCCCGGCCAGTATGGACGTGTGCGGGTCGAAACCAACATGAAAAGCGGCGCCCTGCTGGTACCTCAGAGCGCCGTTGGGCAGTTGCAGGGAAGCTATCAGGCGGCAGTTGTCGGCAGCAATCACAAAGTCAGCATGCGCGCCGTGAAACCCGGCGAGACGGTCGGAACGAATTGGGTGATTGACAGTGGCCTCAATCCGGGTGAGCAAGTTGTCGTCGAAGGACTGCAGAAGCTCAAAGAAGGAACTCTCGTTACTCCGAAGCCCGCGAATCTTTCCGGGGAAGGGCACTGAGGTATGTCGAAGTTCTTCATTAACCGTCCGATCGTGGCCATGGTGATCGCCATCCTTATGGTGATTGTGGGCGCGGTCACCATCGAGAGCCTGCCGGTGGCGCAGTTTCCTAACATTGTCCCGCCGGAGATCAGATTGCAGGCCACCTATGTCGGTGCGGACGCAAAGACCCTCGAGCAAGCCGTGGCCACACCGATCGAGCAGCAGGTCAATGGCGTGGACAACATGGACTACATGTATTCCTTAAACGCCACGGGCAATTCGCAGACGACCCTGTTTGCTGATTTTGATCTCAAAACAGACCCCAACATGGATCTGATTCTCCTGCAGTCGCGCGAGCAGCTGGCCGCCGCTCAGCTTCCGCCCGAAGTTAACAACTATGGGGTCACCATCAAGAAGTCGACGACCGCGCCGCTCATGCTGATCGCTTTATTCTCGCCGCACGGCACTCATGATTCGAAGTTCCTGGCCAACTATGCCTACATCAACTTGAATGATCCCGTTGCGCGCTTGTACGGTATCGGCCAGACGAATATTTTTGGTGCCGGTCAGTATGCTATGAGGCTTTGGGTAAAGCCTGACCAATTGGCGAAATTGGGGATCACCGTCACTGAGATCGTCAACGCGATCCAGGCGCAGAACAGGGTGAATCCGGCCGGTCAACTGGGCGGCGAACCAGCCCCCGCGGACCAGCAATTTACCTATTCCGTGCTCGCTCAAGGCCGTCTGACGTCGCCGGAGCAATTCGAAGACGTCATCGTCCGTGAAGCTCCGGATGGCGGAATCGTCCGAGTGAAAGACGTCGCCCGCGTCGAACTGGGCACGCAGGACTATAGCATTGCCGGCCGCTTGAATGGCCAGCCCTCCGCAATTATCGCTGTCTATCAGTTGCCCGGCTCCAATGCGGTCCAAACCGCCGCGGGCGTCCGAAAGCTGATGGCCGAGATGAAGCAGCGTTTCCCGGAAGACGTGGATTACGCCGTATCGCTTGACCAGACGCGTGCTGTGACAGAAGGCATGAAGGAGATTATTCAGACCCTCTTGATCGCCATCGTGCTGGTGATCCTCGTGGTCTATCTCTTTCTGCAAGACTGGCGCGCTACCCTGATCCCGATGCTTGCCGTGCCCGTGTCGCTGGTGGGCACGTTTATTCTCTTCCCGCTGTTCGGCTTCTCGATCAATACCCTTTCCATGTTCGGACTGGTGCTCGCCATCGGCTTGGTGGTTGACGATGCGATTGTCGTCGTCGAAGGCGTACAACGCCACATCGAGGAGGGGTCGGCTCCGAAGGATGCGGCTCGAGCAGCCATGGAAGAGCTTTCCGGCCCGGTCATCGGTATCGCCCTGGTTCTGTCGGCGGTCTTCGTGCCGACAGTCTTTATCCCAGGCATTACCGGACGGCTCTATCAGCAATTTGCCTTGACCATCGCAATCTCGGTGATCCTCTCGGCTTTTAACGCTCTCACGCTGAGTCCGGCGCTGTCCGCGCTGTTGCTCCGGCCAAAGAAAGAAAGCCGCGGGCTACTCGCAAAATTTTTCGCCTGGTTCAATCGGGTTTTCGCGCGCGCCACGGAGGGCTATGTCCGCGTGTCAGGAGGGTTGATTCGGAAAGGCGCGCTGGCACTGGCAATACTCGCGATTTTTGGTGTTGCCGGTTTGGTCTTTGCTCACTTCCTGCCCTCAAGCTTCCTGCCCGATGAAGACCTCGGCTATGTCTTTATCAACATGCAACTTCCGAATGCGGCTTCGCAGGAGCGGACAGCGGCAGCATCGAAAGAGGTCGAAAAAATCCTGAGCGAGACGCTGGGCGTTCAGTACTACAGCAGCGTGATTGGCTTCAGCTTGCTGAGCTACGTCCGGACCAGTTACAACGCCTTCTATTTCGTCAATTTCAAGCCCTGGAGTGACCGCACAACCAGAGCAGAACAGTATCAGGAAATCAAGGCGCGCTTGAACCAGCAGCTCAGCAAGCTTCCGCAAGGGACTGCTTTCAGTTTCTCGCCGCCAGCGATCCCTGGAGTCGGCACATCCGGCGGATTTCAGTTCGTGCTCGAAGATCGTGCAGGACGGGACGTGCAGTTCTTGTCCGACAATCTGGCCAAGTTTCTGGCGGCGGCTCGCAAGCGTCCCGAAATTGGCGCGATCAGCACCACGTTTCTACCCAGCGTGCCGCAACAATTCGTGGAAGTGGACCAGGAAAAGGTGCTGAAGCAAGGAGTAGCTATCAGCGATGTTTACCAGGCCATTCAGACGTTCATGGGCGGCCTGTTCATCAACTACTTCAACGATTTCGGCCGTACCTGGCAAGTGTATATAGAAGCGGAAGCTCCTTACCGGTCGGATCTGGCGAACCTGGGGCAGTTCTACGTGCGCAACAACCGAGGGGAAATGGTGCCGCTTACCGCGCTGACGAAGTTCGAGTCGCGTAATGGTCCCGAATTTACCATGCGCTACAACGAGTACAGGTCGACGCAGCTTAACGGCAGCGCTGCGCCAGGCTATAGCTCGGAGCAAGCGACGACGGCGCTGGAAGAGGTCTTCAAGCAGACGATGCCTGCCGAAATGGGCTTTGACTACATGGGCATGTCTTATCAAGAGCAAAAGGCACGGCAAGGAATCCCGGCTTCGGTCATCTTCGGCTTCTCGCTGTTGTTCGTGTTTCTAATCCTGGCTGCCCTCTACGAAAGCTGGTCACTGCCTTTCAGCGTCTTGCTGAGCACGCCGGTCGCTGTCTTCGGCGCCTTTGGAGTCTTGTGGCTGCGCAGGGCCCTGCTGAGCGCCTTCTATCCGGCCTACATGGTGCAAATCGACAATGACGTTTATTCCCAGATCGGTTTGGTGATGCTGATCGGCTTGGCGGCCAAGAACGCGATTCTGATCGTCGAGTTTGCCAAGGAAGCGTACGAAAAAGGCAAGCCTCTGGTGGATGCGGCGCTGGAAGGCGCGAAGCTCCGCCTGCGGCCGATCCTGATGACCTCTTTCGCGTTCATTCTCGGCTGTGTGCCGCTGTGGATCGCAACCGGCGCGGGCTCGGTGGCTCGTCAGATTATGGGCACTACGGTGATTGGCGGCATGCTGGCCGCTACCGGGATTGCCATATTCATCATTCCGGCGCTATTCGTTTTGGTCGAGCGTCTCTCGGCGCGCTGGAGTAGCGAGGCGCCCGTTCATGCGACTGTTCCGCAGCTAAGCCCGTCGGAAGGAGACTAAGGTGACAAAACTAACAGCCCTGCTGCTGGGCCTCTTGCCGATCATGCTCCTGAGTGCGGGCTGCGCTGTGGGGCCGAACTATAAAAGACCGATCGTGGACGTTCCTGGTACGTACCGCGGGGTTGTGCCGCAAGACGCAGCGCCGCCTGCAGCAGAATCGCTCGGAGACCAAAAATGGTGGGAGGTCTTTCAAGACAAGGAACTCCAAGACCTGATCCACACCGCTCTCCAGCAAAATTACGATGTTCGCATCGCCGCAACGCGAATCCTCGAAGCTCAAGCGCAACTGGGCATCACGCGCGCCGACCAGTTGCCAACGATCAGCGGCGGCGCTCAGGCTGTGAATCAACGCAATCCGCGCTCAAAATTCTTGCCCCCATATGACACCAGCGCGAACCAAGTCGACCTCGCGCTGGCCTGGGAGCTCGATTTTTGGGGGAAGTATCGCCGCGCCACCGAGTCGGCGCGCGCCAACCTGTTAGCCAATCAGTGGGCACGCGAAGCGGTTGTGAGCACGCTGGTCAGTGATGTTGCCACAGCGTACTTCGAGCTTCGCGCGCTCGACTTGCAGCTCGAAATCTCGCGGCGAACGCTGGCTTCGCGCCAAGACTCGTTGCAGCTCACGCAAACGTTGGCAAACGGTGGAGCGACTTCCATGCTCGACGTCCGGCAGGCAGAGCAGTTGGTGGACACCGCCGCTGAAACCATTCCTGATCTGGAGCGCCGAATTGAGCAGCAGGAAAACTTTCTCAGCACGCTTCTGGGCAACAACCCCGGCCCCATCGCGCGGGGAATGAAGTTGACCGAACAACCGCATGCGCCGGACGTTCCGGCGGGACTTCCCTCCAGCCTGCTGGAGCGACGGCCTGACGTTCGCGAGGCAGAAGCACAGTTGATCGCGGCCAATGCTCAAATTGGAGTGGCGAAAGCAGCGTACTTCCCACAAATTACTTTGACCGCGGCCGCCGGATATCAGAGCTCAGCCCTTACCAGCCTGTTCACCGGTCCGGCTGGGCTGTGGAGTTTTGGAGGATCGCTGGTACAGCCCCTTTTCACCGGCGGAAGGATTCGTTACGGCGTCAAGTTCAGTGAGGCGCGCCAACAGGAAATGGTGCTGACTTATCAGCAGACGATTCAGCAGGCTTTTCGCGGAGTCTCGGACGCGCTGGTTGAGTATCACAAGGACCGGGAGTTCCGCGAGGACCAGCAGCAACTGGCATTCTCGGCCCAAGACGCAGCACGTCTGTCTGAGATGCGCTATCGAGGCGGAGCCACCAGTTACCTCGAGGTGCTGACCAATGAAACAAATTACTTCGATGCCGAACTAGGACTCGCTCAAGCTCAGTCGAATGAACTTGTCGCTCTGGTTCGCATTTACAGAAACCTTGGCGGAGGCTGGCAGCAATGAAGTCTTCAACCTTAACCTCGTCGATCACACAAGGAGGAGGCATGGCAGATATTAGGCGCATCCTCTGTCCCACTGATTTTTCAGAGTTCTCGGACATAGCGTTTCGCTATGCCTTATCAATCGCCCAGCACTATCGAGGCAAGCTGCTCGTGCAACACGTCGTAGAGTCATGGCAACATCCCGAAGCGGCCTTTGTTCCCGCACATTATCATGTCGAGTTCCGCAGCCACCTTCTCCATAAAGGCGAGGAGGAGCTCCAAAGGTTCGTGAAAAACCATGCAAACAATGGAATTCACCCGGAACCGGTGGTGGACCAGGGAATAGCGGCAGACGCCATACTGGCGCTTGCGGAGGCGCAGGAAGTGGATCTGATCGTCATGGGAACTCACGGCCGGCGAGGGTTTGACCGGCTGATGGTGGGGTCTGTGACAGAACGGGTCCTGCGAAAGGCCTCGTGTCCGGTGCTGGCAGTACATAAGCCGTCACGCGACTTTCTCAGTTTACGCGAGCAGGATCCCGTCCGCTTGAACCGAATTCTTTTCTGTACGGATTTCTCTGAAAATTCGCGGCAGGCTTTGAGTTATGCGCTCTCTCTGACTGCAGAGTACAGCGCCGAGCTCACCCTGCTGCACGTTTTGAAGGACATCCCCGGTTCGTCCATCATCGACGAGGCGATAGCGATGGAGCAACTGAATAACCTGATTCCACCGGAAAAGCTTAAAGCGGGCACGATCAGGTCCATGGTGCGGAAGGGAAGCCCTTACGAGCAGATCATCCAGTTCTCCTTGGAAACGCGACCCGACATAGTGATTATGGCCGTGCGGGGCCGTGGCGCCCTGAATCTTGCGGTGTTTGGTTCGACGACCTACAGGGTCATTCAGTTGGGGCCCTGCCCCGTTCTAGCGGTTCACTTTTGAATGGGAGAAACCGGTCAGTTCGAACCGCGACTGGATTCGTGATTTCCGTCGGGGTGGAATAGATTGCAGTGCAACCAGTTGTTTGATTTGGAGAAGAATTGGCTGTCGTGGTTGGTACGAATCGGAGTTGAGGTTGGTCTTAAGGATGCCTAATCCCGCCATGCTTGCGAGCGTCTGCCTCCGCCGGCACGAAGATGCGCCGACTCTTCCCCCAAAGCGGCGCTCGCAAGCCCCTCCTTCCCAAAACGCCTGGGCAATTAACCGCCCGGGCGTTTCCCACCATGCGCCGGGATCAGACCGGGCTTCGGCCGGAGACTTGAGTTGATGGCGACGCGGATAACCTTGCTTGCGCTGTTCTTTGTCTCCGTCGTAGGCTTCACTCTAGATCACGCGAGGATAAATCTTCTGCTCATGAGCGCGTCAGCCCTCGCGATTGTGTTATGGAACGGGTTGTGGAAGCCGTGACACAAAGAATTCCATCGGCCGGTAAGATTTAATCTGGCGGATTTCTTTTGTATATGTAGACAAGGTGGAACCCTTTCGAAGCGGATTTCATCCATTAATAAAGACGGTGATCATTGACAGCGATGCGCATTCTTCTCCTCAATCTCGGTGTGGAGTCTGCCGAACAGGTAAATCAGGCCTTATCAGGTCAAGGCTATGAAATCACCACCGACCGTAGGCTGACGGTTGAGAAGATTCTCGCTCTCTCCCCGGAAGTCCTGATCACGGAAGCAACGCCGTCCGACCTCAGTTGTTGCGGTGTGATCAGCCAAATCAAGGCAAGTCCAGATCCGCGAACTATTCGCATTCTGATGATTGTTCACGGCGGCGCGCTGGAACGGGCCCGCGCCCTGGACCTCGGTGCCGACGACGTCATCTCCTTTCCGTTTGAGCCATTGGAATTCGTAGCCAGGGTGAGGACCCAGTTTCGTGAGAGACAACCAGAGCTGGAGCTGGAAGCAAAACTGAAAGATGCGCAGCAAAAAGAGCGCCTGGCGGAGACTGCTGTGCAAGCCCTGGGTGGCGGCACGAACGCGAAACGGCGCTTCTGGCTGATTCTGGCGATTCTTGTTCTGGCAGCAGCCGCAACGATTATTTCGAATCGGCACAGCCGGAAGGATACGCTCCAACTCAAAGCGGAGGTTGTGCGGCTGAACGGCGGAATCCTGCAACAGGGAGAACTCCTGCGCCGCGCAGAACAGGCACGCGCGTCCTTGACCGCAAGCGACGCGTTGGGAACTCGCGAGTCTTTGAAGGTGCAAACCGCAGAGATCCGCAAGAAGATCGCCGCGGACGGCGATACCGATAGCGGATCCCTCAAGAAACAGCTTCTTGAGGCGCAGAATCGCCTGAACCGGCTGGAGAACGAAGGCCGTGTCGCGGAAACAATTGTTCAAAGATTCGGACCCAGCGTCTGCTTGTTGCACGTGGTCGTGGAGTTTCGCGACAAAGACTCCGGGCAGCTAATTCTTATCTCCAGCGATGCCGCGGGCAAGCCGGTCGTGGACGACAAGGGAATGGTATCTCTCGAAACCGAGGGAACGGGACCACCTCTGCAAGTTGACGCCTTTGGCACAGGATTTCTCGTCGCACACGATGGACGTCTTCTCACGAATCATCACGTCGCGGAGCCTTGGTGGGGTGACGAGGATTTGAAGCAACTTCTCGAGCGGGGTGCTACCGCGTTCGCAGCGTCTTACACGGCGTACTTCCCCGGGACCACGCAAGGCATCGCGGCCAAGCTCGACCGGATTTCGCCGGATGCCGATTTGGCAACTCTCAAGTTACAGACTTCACAACCGCCGCACACCGCGCTACTGGAGCTCGATAATCGAAGTGAAGCCAGTGTGTCGGGCGATCCGGTCGTCCTGATTGGCTACCCTACGGGAATCGAAGGCATCCTCGCTCGCGCGGGAAGCGATGTAACAAAAAAAGTAGCGGAAAACGCGCACGAGGTAACTCAGATTGTTTCGCAGCTGGCGGCGCAACACCTCATTCGCCCAACGACTACCCAGGGACACATCGGAGATGTCTTGAAGGACAAAATTGTTTACGATGCAGCGACAACCTCGGGCGGTTCCGGCGGGCCGCTCTTCAATCGCGATGGCAAGGTCATTGGGGTGAACTTCGCAATTCTGAATGGTTTTGGCGGCTCGAACTTGGCGGTTCCTGTCCGTTACGCCGATAAACTTGTGAAATAAGCATCCTTATATATAGCCGGCATATACAGCCGACCCACGACGGTTGCGCCAACGAGCGCGGACAGCTTTACTTCCACTCGCACTCAACCGCCATAGTCGATCTCATCGAGGCGTTCCACACTGGCGATCACTTGTTTATAAACAGCGGACGGTTGAATACCTGTCAGTACACATATTGAATCTCGCCAAGTAGGGCACGCATCTGTAATACAGCGCTGGCGTTTTAAGGATGGTCAAATTGAGAAAACCAATTGTTGTCCTTCTTGTCGGGTTGTTAGGCCTCATCCTTCTCGCAAGTTCCGGATGCAGCAATACGGAAGCGAAGCAGCCTGCTCCACAAGCCCTTCCGGTCAATACGCAGACGGTGAGTCTGGCGCCTGTGCCGCGAGTGGATGAATATGTGGCAACGGTAAAGTCGCGCCGCTCGGCCAGCATCCAGCCGCAAGTGGATGGCTCGCTGACGCGCATCCTGGTGAAATCCGGCGATCACGTGCGTGCCGGACAAGCGTTGATGACGATCGATCCGCTGAAACAACAGGCGACACTCGATCAGCAACGCAGCACCGAAGCACAGAAGAAAGCGACGTACGACTACAACACACAGGAAGTAGAGCGGCAGCGCCAACTTTACCAAGGGGGCGTGACCAGCAAGCAGAACCTCGACTTGGCGGTGCAGGCATACGAGAATTCCAAGGCCGACTGGGAAGCTTCCACGTCAGCAAGCGTCTCCCAGCGACGCCAACTTGCTTACTACAACTTGACCGCGCCATTTGCTGGTGTCGTGGGCGACATTCCGGTGCACATCGGCGACTACGTTTCGCCGCAAACCTTATTGACCACCGTGGATGAAAATACCGAACTGGAAGCTTATGTCTACATTCCCACGGAACGCGCCGCGGATATACGTATGGGCCTTCCCGTCGAGGTTGTCACAAGCGGCGGAGAGTTGATCGAGAGCACAAAGGTCAATTTCATCTCGCAGCAAGTGGACAACGCGCTCCAGGGGATACTGGTGAAGGCGCCTCTCCACAGCTCGCTCGACAAATTCCGGAATGCACAACTGGTCAAGGCGCGGGTCGTGTGGAGCACCGCTCCTGCGCCGACGATTCCAGTGCTGGCGGTGACACGCATCGGAGGACAGTCGTTTGTTTACGTGGCGACCCTGACCGAGCACGGGAGCGTTGCCAAACAGCGTGCAGTGACTCTCGGAGATACTATCGGTAACGACTATGCCGTCGATGGCGGCCTGAAGCCCGGGGAAAAGGTCATCGTCTCCGGTACCCAGTTCCTGATTGACGGGGCGCCTGTTAAGCCGATCAGCTAACACGATAGTTCTTAACAGAGTCTAGCCTCCAGCGCACGCGTGCGGGAGAAACGTGCGGCAGAAAGACAAAGAGGAAATATAGACTTGGTTGATTTTTTCATAAAGCGGCCAATTTTTGCGACGGTATGCGCCCTGCTGATTATTCTGGCCGGGGCGGTTTCGATCCCCAGTCTGCCGATCTCGCTGTATCCGGACCTGGCGCCACCGCAGGTCACCGTCACCAGCAACTACGTCGGCGCGAACTCGCAGGTAGTCGAGTCCGCTGTTACGATTCCGCTGGAGCAGCAGATCAACGGCGTCGAGGGGATGCACTACATCACCTCGACAAGTTCGAACGACGGCACCAGCAACATCAACGTAACCTTCCGCACCGGATATGACCTGAACATCGCCGCGGTCGACGTGCAGAACCGGGTCGCGACCGCCCAGGGCCGCCTGCCGCAAGAAATCAAGAACACGGGCGTGACTATCACCAAGGCAAATCCCAACTTCGTTTTTGCCGCAGGATTCTACTCGCCCGATAACAGCCTTTCGAACCAGTACATCTCCAACTACCTGGACGTCTACGTCAAAGATGCCTTGAAGCGAATCCCGGGGGTCGGCGACGTCGTCATCTTTGGCGAGCGCAAGTACGCCATGCGCATTTGGCTCGACCCGACAAAGCTGGCTGCACGACAACTTACCGCCGCCGACGTAGTCGCCGCTCTGCAGGAGCAGAACGTCGAAATACCCGCTGGACAATTGGGCCGCCCGCCCGCCGATCCGAAGCAGAAGTTTCAGGTGACGTTGCGTGTAGTTGGACGGCTCTCAGAACCGAAGGAATTCGAAAGCATCATCATCAAGAACACCAGCAAAGGGATCGTGCAACTCAAAGATGTTGGGCGCGCGGAAATCGGTGCGGAAAGCTATGACACGAACCTTTTGTACAGTGGGCACGAAGCCATCGGTGTCGGCGTGCAGCAGCTCTCGAATGCCAATGCGCTGGAGGTCGACAAAGCGGCCAAGGCGGCGCTCATCGAGCTTTCGAAGTCGTTTCCTCCCGGCATCAAGTACGTAATCGCTTTCGACACGACCACCGTGGTCGGCGATTCGGTGAAAGAAGTTATCACTACGCTCGAAGAAGCGGTGATCATCGTCATCATTGTGATCTTCCTCTTCCTGCTGGATTGGCGTGCGACCATCATTCCGGCGGTCACCATTCCGGTATCGCTGATTGGCACTTTCGCTTTTATCAACGCTTTTCATTTCTCGATCAATTCACTGACGCTTTTTGGCATAACTCTCGCGACCGGCCTGGTGGTCGATGATGCAATTGTCGTCATTGAAAACGCGCAGCGGCACATCAACCTGGACAACACCGACCCGCATACCGCCACCTCCGTGGCGATGCGCGAAGTGTCGAGCGCCGTGGTGGCAACTTCGCTGGTTCTGATTTCGGTGTTTGTGCCGGTGTCGTTCTTCCCCGGCACTACTGGAATTCTCTACCGGCAATTCTCGTTGACCATCGCATTCTCAATTGCCATCTCGCTCTTCAATGCGCTCACGCTCTCGCCCGCTCTGGCGGCCCTCCTGCTGCGGGGCGAAGAACAAAAATATTCAGTGCTTGATTGGACGCGTATCTCCTGGCTCTCGCGCGGCTACAAGAGCGTCGCGCATGGCATCGACAATGCCATCCATGGAGTCGGAGTCGGCTACGGTAAAGCCATTTCAAAAGTGTTGAACTACCGTTACGCCATGATCGTACTGTTTCTAGCAGGACTGGCGGCCACTGGTTATATGTACGTTCATGTTCCCACGGGATTTGTGCCGCAGGAAGATCAGAACTACTTCATCGTGGTGGTGCAAGCGCCGCAGGGAGCCTCGCTCTCCTATACGACGGAAGTCTCCAGGCAAGCGGAGGAGATTATGCGGGCCGATCCCGACGTCTTCGGCACATTCGCGGTCCCAGGGTTTTCGCTTGCCGGCGGCAGTTCGTCAAACTACGGTCTCATCTTCGCTCCGCTGAAGCCGATTGACGACCGCAAAGGCAAAGGACACGCGGCCAGCGATATTGTGGCGCGACTCTCGCCAAAACTGTTCGCGGTTCCCGGAGCAATCGTGGCCGCGTTTGAACCGCCCGCGATCCAAGGCCTGGGAAGTTTTGGTGGATTCCAGTTTGAGTTGCAGGATCTCGGTCGCAATACTCTCCAGGATATCGACACCGTTTCGCACAAGATCGTTGGCAGCAGCCGCCAGCGTGCCGATCTGCGAGGACTGTTCACCAGCTTCACCGCGAACGATCCGCAACAACTCGTACAGATCGATCGCGAAAAGGCCAAAGCTATTGGAGTGCCAATCAGTCAGGTCACGCAGGCCCTCGGCGTTTACATGGGCTCGGAGTATGTAAACGATTTCGACTTCAACAATCGCTCCTACCGCGTGTACGTGCAGGCAGACCAGCCGTTCCGCATGAATGCCCGGGACTTGCGGCAATACTACGTTCGTTCCGAGACCAACGGCTTGGTGCCACTGGGAAATATTGTTGCGCTGAAGGAGACCTCCGGGCCGCAGGTAATCAATCACTACAATCTGTTCCGCTCGGCGGAAATCGACGGCGCCGCGGCGCCCGGATACAGCTCTGGCCAAGGCCTCAAGTCGATGGAGGAGTTGGCTAAGCAGAACATGCTGCAAGGCATGTCGTTCAGCTGGACCGGACTGGCTCTGGAGGAAGTCGAAGCCGGTGGCAAGGCAATCATCATTTTCGGCCTGGGACTCCTGGTCGTGTATCTCACCTTATCGGCGCAATACGAGAGTTTCGCGCTGCCGTTTATCATCTTGCTGGCTGTCCCCATGGCGGTGCTCGGCGCTTTGATCTTCATCTCCATGCGCGGCCTGGTGGACGACGTTTATGTGCAAATTGGTCTGGTGATGTTGATCGGGCTTTCGGCGAAGAACTCAATTCTCATCGTCGAATTTGCCGAACAATTGATCGAGCAAGGTCGATCCATCACAGATGCGGCAATTGAGGCAGCCGAGTTGCGCTTGCGCCCGATCCTGATGACGTCGTTTGCCTTCGTCCTCGGTGTGCTGCCCCTCTATTTCGCAACCGGCGCCGGAAAACTGGGGCGGCACTCAGTCGGGACCGCGATCGTTGGCGGTATGTTGTTCTCGACCATCCTCAACCTCTTCTTTATTCCGGTGCTGTACGTTATCGTCAAAGGATTGCTGGTTTCGTTCTCGGCAAAAAGGGAAGCAGAAACCAGAGAGGCAGCGGAAGTCGGATAATTGGCTCATCACTGGTTCGCCGTGACTGGGTTTCCACGTGATAACGACGAAGTCGACCTGCTGTTCACCCCACGGAGCGCGATGCATGTTTGAGAGTATTCTCTGCGAAGTAACGGAATACGATCCCGGCGTTCTTGAGTCGATGATTGGGCTGGCAGTCGAAATTGCTCGTGAGGGTCGAGAGGGAAGACGCGTTGGCACGCTGTTCATGCTGGGAGACGAGGATGCCGTGCTTGCCAGGTCCCGGCCGCTGATTCTAGATCCGCTGTTGGGGCATCCCGAATCTTCGCGCCACATCACCAATCTCAATCTCCGGGGAACCATCAAGGAATTGGCGCAGTTGGATGGTGGTTTCGTGGTGAGTCATGACGGAATTGTCCTTTCCGCGTGCCGTTACCTCGACGCCGCAGCCGCACTCGGTGACGTCCCGCTCGGACTCGGCAGCCGCCACATCGCCGCCGCCAACATGAGTGCTGTGACCAAGGCGGTGGGTATTGTGGTTTCTGAGAGTTCGGTGGTGCGACTTTTCTGTCATGGACAACTGGTCGGCGAAATCATTCCCGAGCTTTGGATGATGGATCATGCCCCCCATCTTCGTGGTGCCGTGAAGAGGGAACAAGTCGGCGAGTTGACGGTGCTGACGCCAAGTCGGCGACGAACCTCTATCGCGAGGTAAGTGCGATTAGCGGATATACGGAACGAATCCTGGAACTCACCGCCAGATCCTGTGCGAAAAAAGTGAAAGTCACGAACCAGCAGCTGGATCAGTCTACCGCTTTGTAGTCGCAGGCGTTGCGGCAGGCATCGCAGTAAAAGAGGCCGTCGGTGCAGAGGCGCACGGCGAGTTCGGACTGGCAGAACACGCAGTATTTTTCGCACCCGCAACCCGCTTCAGGCCGCTCGCATTGGGAGCAGACGATTCGGCTTACGCCTGGTTTAGAGGACATGGCCCGAGTTTAGTTCGGCCGAGGCCGGGAAGGAACGTAACGGAAGTCACCCAAAGGCAGGTCTCAGGTGATAGGTCTCAGATCACAGGAAAAGCAACCCCGTGTTCGATTACTGTTGTTTTTGGTTTTCCTGACACCTGACACCTGGTACGTGCCTTTGATTTGCCGCCTTTCGCGCCTGGATGTTAAGTTAGTCAGTTCCAGTTGCGACAGCTCAGCCACTGTCTAACCGAGGTTTTCTTGTCCGTTGTCGAGGCCACCCCGCCCGTTGTCCCAAAAAACGTGCGCAAGACCGCGTTGAACGCCGTCCATCGCCAGATGGGCGCGAAGATGGTGGAGTTTAACGGCTGGGACATGCCGGTGGAATACCCGGCGTCGATCGGGTGCGGCATTGTCGCCGAGCACATGGCGGTGCGCACCGGCGTCGGCATTTTTGACGTCAGCCACATGGGCGACATCCGCTTGGCCGGTCCTGAAGCCCTGGCCGCCGTGCAGCATATCTCGATGAATGACGCATCACGCCTCGCGATCGGGCAGGCCCAGTATTCGGCGCTGCTCTATCCGCAGGGGACATTTGTGGATGACGTAATTGTCCATCGTCTGGGCGAGGATGAGTATCTGCTTGTAATTAACGCCGGCACACGCGAGAAAGATTTCAATTGGGTGCGCGACAACACCCGGCAATTTAACTGCGCGGTTGAGAATCTATCGGACGACTTCACGCAGATTGCGATTCAGGGACCGAAGGCCGTCGACGTGCTGCAAAAGCTGACGGATCGGGACCTGAGCGAGGTGAAATTTTACTGGGTGACGCGCGGAACTTTGTGTGGCCTCAAGAATGTCTTGATGGGTCGCACCGGCTACACTGCCGAAGACGGGTTCGAGATTTACGTTCCATCAGACGAGGAAACCAGCGCGCGGGTCTGGTACGAGATTCTGACGGCGGGAAAAGAGTTTGGCGCGATCCCCTGCGGTTTGGGTGCGCGCAATACGCTGCGTCTCGAAGGCAAGCTGCCGCTCTACGGACACGAAATCTCGGACACGATCAATGTGTGGGAAGCGGGACTGGATCGTTTCTGCAAGATGGAGAAGCCGGATTTTATTGGACGCGCGTCACTGGAGAAGTCGAAAGCGGAAGGCGTAAAGACAACGCTGGTCGGGCTCGAAATGATTGATCGAGGAATCGCCCGCGACGGATACAAGATCCTGGACGAGGCTGGTCGTGAGATCGGCTACGTGACCAGCGGTTCTCCTGCGCCGTTCTTGAAGAAGAATATTGCGTTAGCATATGTTCCCCCCGCGCAGTCTGCGATTGGAACTACGGTAAAAGTTGAAATCCGCGGACAGGGTGTGAAAGCACAAGTTGTACCAACGCCGTTTTATAAACGTCCGAAGAAGTCGTAGCGCCGCCGTCCCGGCGGCTGTCCGCAGGATGCGCTCGGGACAGCCGGCAAGATGCTGGCGCTACAAGCTAAAAGCCAGGAGCTAGAACTGAAATGCCTTACCCAACCGACCGCAAATATACGAAAGAACATGAGTGGATCACTGCCGATGGCACGGTCGGCATCACGAACTACGCTCAAGACTCGCTCGGCGATATCGTGTTCGTGGAATTGCCCAAGGCAGGGACGGAGATCACGGCGGGGAAGCCCTTCGGCACGGTAGAGTCGGTAAAAGCCGTCTCTGATTTGAACGCTCCCGCATCTGGGACGGTCATTGCCGTGAATGAAGATCTGGCCACGTCCCCGGAGAAAGTTAATAAAGATGCGCACGGAGCTTGGATGGTCAAGATCAAGGTGAAGGATCCGGCTGAACTGAACGCGCTGCTTTCGGCGGCGGATTACGAGAAATTTGTGAGCGAAGAGGCGGCACACTGACAATCATTGCAGAGGTCAGAGGTCAGATTGCAGAATTGAAACCTTGGTTCCATCGAGGACTGAGGGCCGGTTTTCACCTCTGCAATCTGACCTCTGACCTCTGCAATCGTTTCAGCTACTGATTACATCTAAAGAAAGTTCCTATGAGATATCTGCCTAAATCCCCCGCGGATCGCGCCTCTATGCTGAAAACGATCGGGATCCGCTCCGTGGACGAACTCTTCTCGCCGATTCCGGCCGAATACCGTCTGGCGCGAGACCTCGCTGTCCCTCGGCAAATGGCCGAGTCAGAAATTGTCGATTGGTTCAAACAACGCGGGAAAGAAAACGGCGAAGGCTATACAAGTTTTCTCGGAGCCGGTGCTTACTTCCATTACCGCCCAGTTGTCATTGACGCGCTAGTGCAACGCGGCGAATTCCTTACCTCCTACACACCGTACCAGGCCGAGTTTGCGCAGGGCACGCTGCAAGCCATCTTCGAGTTCCAGACGATGATCTCCGAACTCACCGGCATGGACCTGGCGAATGCCTCGATGTATGACGGCTCGACCGCCGCCGCCGAGGCTGTGATGATGGCGGTCCGCATCACGGGCAGGGATTCGGCAGTGATCGCGCGGAACCTGCATCCCGAGTATCGCGAAGTGATTAACACGTATGCGACACACCAGGAGATTCCGCTGAAGACGGTCCCGTTCACGGACTCGGGACAGATCAGTCTGCAGGAACTCGAGAAGGCAATGCGCGACGATACCGCGTGCGTCTTGATTCAGTCGCCCAATTTCTTTGGGACGATTGAAGACGTCGAGGCGATTGCCGAAATCGTACACAAACGCGGAGCGCTGCTGATTGTCTCGATCGCCGAAGCGGTGTCGCTCGGGATTGTCGAGCCGCCACGCACGGCCGACATCGTGGCCATGGAAGCGCAGTCGTTCGGGGTGCCGGTTGGATTCGGTGGTCCTTACTGCGGCGTGCTAGCCACAAAAGAAAAATTCGTGCGGCAAATGCCGGGGCGCCTCGCCGGCCAGACTGTCGACAAGAACGGCAAACGCGGATTTGTGCTGACCTTGGCCACTCGCGAACAGCACATCCGGCGCGAGAAAGCGACTTCGAATATTTGCACGAATCAGGCGCTGGTCGCGCTGATGGTCAACATCTTCATGACCGTGTACGGCAAGATCGGACTCCGGGAACTCGCAAAACAGAATCTGGCGAAGACCGCCTATGCTGCTGATCAGTTCAGCAAACATGCGAAAATGCTGTTTGCCAGTGCGCCGCGATTTAACGAGTTCGTGATCCGGACCAGCGAAGATCCTTACGCCATCAACTCGCGGCTACTAGGACACAAGATCGTCGGTGGACTGCCGCTGAAGAAGTTTTATCCCGAGCTTGGCAACGCTGCTCTCTGGTGCTGCACGGAGTTAACCACGCGTTCCATGATCGATACCGCGGTCGGCCTCGTCGCCGAGAGCGAACGCTCGCTGCTTAGCAAAGACGCCGAGCCGGAAGAGGTGGTGCGATGACCACGAAGCACATGACTCGCAAAGCGACGCGTCACATCAGCCAGAACGAAGGATTGATTTTCGAAAAGTCCTCGCCCGGGAAAGCGGCGTGGAAGCTGCCGCCGCTCGATGTCCCGGAGGTTGACACCGCGAAACTGCTGGGCAAGCAGGAACGCAAAGATCTCGGCGATATGCCTGAAGTCAGCGAGATCGAAATCATCCGTCACTTCACGCGTCTCTCGACGTGGAATTACGCCATCGATCTCGGAATGTATCCGCTGGGCTCTTGCACCATGAAGTACAACCCGCGAGTCAACGAATTTGTGGCGCGCGTCGAAGGCCTCGCAAACGGACATCCCTATCAGGCGGAGAAGATTTCGCAGGGCGCTTTGCGCATCATGCAGACACTGAGCGACTGCCTGCTTGAGATCACTGGGATGGACGCGATCACGCTGCAACCGGCCGCAGGCGCGCACGGCGAACTCACCGGATTGCTGATGGTGCGTGCGTATCACGAGTCGAAAGGCAATGCGCGCAAAAAGATTCTGATTCCAGACTCTGCGCATGGCACCAATCCGGCGACGGCGGCAACCGTGGGTTACGCGGTCGAAAATTTGAAGTCGAACGCCCGTGGCATGGTCGACGTGGCGGCGCTCGCGGCGCAGATGAATGAAGATGTCGCGGCGCTGATGGTGACCAATCCGAACACGCTGGGCGTTTTCGAGCAGGAGATTCACAAGATTGCCGACCTCATGCACGCCAAGGGCGGCCTCCTCTACATGGACGGTGCCAACATGAACGCGCTGGTCGGGAAGGCGCGGCCTGGGGACTTTGGCGTCGATGTCATGCACCTCAACCTGCACAAAACTTTTTCGACGCCGCATGGTGGAGGCGGTCCGGGATCGGGGCCGGTCGCGGTGAAGAAAAGTCTGGCGCCGTTTCTGCCGACACCGGTCGTCATCACTAAGGCGGATGGCACGCTGGGTTTCGAATATAACCGTCCGCAGTCGGTCGGTCGCGTGCGCGCGTTCTACGGAAATTTCGGCATGTTCATCCGCGCGCTCGCCTACATCTTCGCCAATGGCCCGGACGGCCTGCGCCAAACGACGGAAGACGCGGTGCTCAACGCGAACTACATCCGCAAGGGACTCGAAGGTGTCTACGATCTCCCCTACTCGACGCCGTCCATGCATGAAGTCGTCTTCAGCGACAAAGTCCAATCGAAAAAGGGCGTGAAGACGATGGACCTCGCGAAGCGGCTGATCGATTACGGATTCCACCCTTATACTACGGCGTTCCCGCTGATCGTCGCAGGCGCGCTGATGATCGAGCCGACCGAGAGCGAGCCGAAAGAAGAGCTGGATCTGTTCATCGAAGCTATGAAGTCGATCGCGGAAGAAGTGGAAGAAGATCCGCAGTTCGTCCTCGACGCCCCCCACAACACGCGCATTTCCCGTCTGGACGAGACCGCAGCCGCGCGCAAGCCGCTGCTGCGCTGGAGGCCGGAAGGAAAGTCGGTCTAGAAACTAACGGCTCGCGATTTAGTCTCAAAACTCTTTAACCTTTGTCATCCCGAACGAAGTGAGGTATCTGCAGTTTCGCCGCAAGATGCAGATCCCTCACTTTGTTCGGGATGACAAGAATCTGATTTGAGATTGAAGGTCGGGTGTCACATTCGCTGTGCACCGCACGTGGCTACTAACGTCTTGCTAGAATCACCTAAGTCCATCCCTATGCCCGACGACCCGGCCAGCTCCGAGATTGAGCGCAAACCAGCCCGCCAACTGGCTGAGCATCACTACTACGCCGCGCTCGATCTCGTTCTCGAAGGCCATCACGAACAAGCGGTCGAAGAATATCGGCGGTCGGTGGTGGCTGATCCAAAGTTTACCGACGCTTTGCACGGACTGAGCCGGGCGCTGCAGGACCTCAACCGCTTCGACGAAGCCATCGAAATTGCCCAACAAATCTCAGATATCGATCCCGACGACATTCTGGCGCACACCAGCCTCTCGATCCTGTATCAAAAGAAAGGAATGGTTCCCGAGGCCGAGGCGGAAGGAAACAAGGCGCGGGTGCTGGGGTGGAAGCAGCAGTTGAAGAAGGGGAGCGGGTGAGGGGTGAAGGCCGTGCCCTAGCCAAAACCAGGCGCCACCCAGTTGGGCCGATTCTCCTTCCCTCATCGTCTGCGTGAGATAATTTTCGGTCATGAATCTGACCAAGGCAGCTGCGGTGATCACGCTGATTGTCGCGCTTGTCGCAGCTGGCTATCTGGCCTATGAGGCAACCTTAGTCAGGAGTAGATACGACGCGGCCCTCCTGGCTTGCACGAACTGCACAACCCTCAAGGAATCGATGGCGGCCAATTGGAGAGAGGTCGAGTCCAGCATCGCCCTTCTCAAGGCTAAGCGAAAATATCGGGAAGCTGAAAAATTTGCGCGGGACCATGCTGGCGAAAAGCCTCCGGACATCGATGTTCCGTGCATGGATTGCGAAATGCCGGCGCCGGACTACACTATGCCGAGTGCCATCGCAGGTTTGGGATTGATCGCCTCGACGCTCTTGTTTGGAGCATCGAAGCCAAGAAGATAGCTACTTGTCCTCCGTTGGCTTGGACGGGCGAGGGCGCCCGTCCCCACACGAGCTCCGTCCCCACACAAACACCTCTGCGAGTTAAAATTAAACTATGCGTGAAGTCGTTGTAGTTTCTTCCGTCCGCACTCCGGTGGGCCGCGCGTTCAAAGGGACGCTGCGGGCTACGCGTCCCGATGAACTGGCTGCCGTCGCGATCAAGGGCGCGCTAGATCGCGTGCCGCAGCTTGATCCCAAGGAAATTGAAGACGTCTTCCTGGGCTGCGCCATGCCGGAAGCCGAGCAGGGGATGAACGTGGCTCGCATTGCTTCGCTGCGCGCGGGGCTGCCGGTCGAGGTGTCGGCGGTGACTATCAATCGCTTCTGCTCGTCCGGCTTGCAGGCGATTGCCATGGCGGCCGAGCGCATCATGAGCGGCGGCGCCGAGGTGATGGTCGCGGGCGGGACGGAATCGATGTCGATGATCCCCATGGGCGGGAACAAGATTTCGCCTAATCCCTGGCTGGTGGATCATTATCCGGATGCTTATCTTTCGATGGGGCTGACGGCGGAACGGTTGGCGTTGCGCTTTGGGATTACCCGCGAGCAGTGCGACGCGTTTTCATTGCGCAGCCATCAGAAGGCGCTGGCGGCGATTGCGGCGGGGAAGTTTGAAGAGGAGACGGTCGCGGTGCCGGTGACCTTTACTACCAACGGCAGCAATGGTCACGTAGGCGCAGCCGCCTCGCCTGCACAGGACGGCCGAGGGCGGCCGTCCCTACTTGGGCAGTTCAAGCGGCAGGAAATTTCTTTCAAAGTGGACGAGGGCCCGCGCGCCGATACCTCGATCGAGGCTCTGGGCGCGCTCAAGGCTGCGTTCCACGTGAAGGGCGTGACCACGGCAGGGAATTCTTCGCAGATGTCCGATGGCGCGGCGGCGGCGGTGGTGATGTTGGCCGAGCGGGCTAAGGCTCTGGGCATCACTCCGCTGGCGCGCTACGTTGCATTCGCCACCGCCGGATACAAGCCGGAAGAGATGGGCCTCGGCCCGGTGTTTGCGATCCCGAAGGCGCTGAAGCTGGCGGGGTTGAAGCTCTCGGACATTGATGTGATCGAGCTGAACGAGGCGTTCGCCGCCCAGTCGCTGGCGGTGATCCGGGAAGCTGGGCTTGATCTCGAGCGCGTGAACCCTAATGGCGGGGCGATTGCATTGGGGCATCCCCTTGGATGTACGGGGGCGAAGCTTACGGCTAGCGTGATTCGCGAATTAAAACGCCGCAAGGGACGCTATGGCATGGTGACCATGTGCGTTGGCGGCGGAATGGGCGCGGCGGGGATTTTTGAAAACCTCAGCTAGGGATTTCCTTCGTGTGCTCTGTGCACCTTTGTGGTTAGAAAAAAAGCTTGAACCACCCAAGGGCACTAAGGTTCACAAAGGAAAAACCGAACAATCTTTGTGTGATGTGCCTCCTAGCGCGTGGCCTTGGGATGGACCATAACTGAGGTCATGGCTACTGTTTCGATCAATCGAATTAGTGTGCAGGAGATCAGTCATGCCGTAATTACAGCGGCGATGCGGGTTCATTCGGAACTCGGACCTGGGCTTCTCGAGAGCGCATATACAGCGTGCTTGCAGCATGAACTCGGGAAGGCCGGGTTGAAGGCGGATGCGCAAGTTGGCTTGCCCGTGGTTTACGACGGTGTCAAGTTAGACCTCGGCTACCGAATTGATCTGTTGGTTGAAGATCTGGTCATCGTTGAACTGAAGTCCGTGGACGCGATCACACCGGTGCATCAAGCGCAAATTATCTCTTACTTAAAACTCAGTGGACGATCCCTCGGACTTCTCATAAACTTCAATGTAGCCCACTTGAAAGATGGCATCAAACGATTTGTAAACGGCACTGGATGGAAGTAAGGGCATTAACCACCAAGGACACGAAGGTCCACGAAGGAGTTTCCGTAGCGTTGTGGTTCTCCTTCGTGAACCTTAGTGTCCTTGGTGGTGATGCTTTTGGTTCTGAGGACACCGACTATGGCGACCACCGCAATTCCCAAGACCAAAATTCTCGGCGGCAGCTTCCTGCTGGAAGAACGACAGACTGCCGATGTGTTCACCCCGGAAGATTTCTCCGAGCAGCACCAGATGATTGGGCAGACGGCCGAAGAGTTTGCCGTCAACGAGATTCTGCCCCAAGCCGAGAAAATTGAACACAAGGATTACTCGGTTTCGCGCGATCTGCTGAAAAAAGCTGGCGACCTCGGCCTCAGCGGGGTCGAGATTCCGGAGGCCTACGGCGGCCTTGAAATGGACAAAGTCACCGCCGCCATCATCGCCGACCACATCGCCAAGTACGCCGGGTTCGCGACCACCTGGGGCGCGCACAGCGGTATTGGCATGTTGCCCATCGTTTATTTCGGCACCGAAGAGCAGAAGAAAAAATATCTGCCGCAGCTGGCCGCGGGAGATATTGTGGGCGCGTACGCTCTGTCGGAAGCGACTTCCGGGTCCGACGCCCTCAATTGCCGCGCCCGTGCCGTGCTTTCGCCGGACGGCAAACACTACATCCTGAACGGCGAGAAGATGTGGATCACGAACGCCGGTTTTGCCGACCTGTTCACGGTGTTCGCGAAAATTGACGGTGAGAAGTTTTCGGCGTTCCTCGTCGAACGAACTTTTCCAGGATTTTCCATTGGCGGCGAAGAGCACAAAATGGGCATTCGCGGATCTTCAACTTGCCCCATCATCCTGAACGACTGCAAGGTGCCGGTTGAGAATCTGCTTGGCGATATTGGCAAGGGGCATATCATCGCCTTCAACATCCTGAACATAGGACGCTTCAAACTCGGCGCGATGTGCGTGGGCGGGGCGCGGGTTTCGCTCGAGAGTGCCGTAGCATATGCCAAGCAGCGCAAGGCGTTTGGCAAGACGATCGGAGATTTCGGGCTGGTGCGGGAAAAGATTGCCAACATGGCGACTCTGATCTATGTCGGCGAGTCGCTTGTCTATCGCACGGTCGGGATGATGGACGCGTTGCTCTCGGAGATCGACTCCGCAAGTCCGGACGCTGCAAAGGAACGGCGCAAGGCGATCGAGGAATACGCAGTCGAGTGCTCGATCCTCAAAGTGTGGGGGTCGGAGATGATCGATTACGTGGTCGACGAGACGGTACAGATCTTCGCCGGCTACGGCTTTGTGGAAGAGTATCCGGCCGAACGGGCCTACCGTGATGCTCGCATCAACCGCATCTTCGAGGGCACGAACGAAATCAACCGGCTGATCATTACTGGATTCCTGCTGAAGCGCGCGATGAGCGGCCAGTTGCCGCTGATGCCGGCGATCAAGAAGTTGATGGACGAGGTGCTGAGCGGGCCATCCGTTGGCGAGGAGATCGAGGGGCCGTTGGCGGAAGAGCGGAAGCTGGTCGCGCAGGCCAAGAAGCTTGGCCTGTTCGTCTCCGGTGCAGCGACCCAAAAATATATGCAGACGATTCAGGACCAGCAAGAAGTGATGGGCGCGATCGCCGATATGACGATCGAGATTTACGCCATGGAATCGGCCGTGCTGCGCACGCAGAAGATGGTAGAGGGCGTTTCTTCTTCCAAGCAGGGAGAAGCGGCTGCTGCGCTGCCGATTGCGATGACGCGCGTGTATCTGACGCAAGCGCTGGAAAAGGTGGAAGCGGCGGCAAAGAAGGTCATTGCCGACGTGGCGGAAGGCGACATGCTGCGCACGCAATTGGCGATCGTGCGGCGGTTGTCCAAGCACGAGCCATTCAACACAATCGCGCTGCGCCAGCAGATTGCGCAGAAGACGATTGAGCGCGGCAAGTATACGCTGGCGTGGGAATGACGAGTCGACTCATCCAGTAAAGGGACCTGCTTCTCTCTGGCCGGGCGGGGACGCCCGGCTCTCCACTAGCCAAATCCGGCGCGACATCTGTTACAACTGTCCGCATGAAGCTCCGTACATTGAACCTGTGCTTCGCCGCCTCTGCCGTGTTTGCACTCGCCTCCACCGTCACCGCCCAATCCAACTCTCCACAGGACTCCGCCACCTTCGACCCCGATGGCACCGCGCATGTCACGCGCGTCATTCCGATGCCAGCGACCATCAGTCCTGAAGCGCGGAAGTGGCTGCAATCGCTCAACCTCGAAGCGATGAAGCAGCAGAAAGCGGGGCCACCCGAGACGCTCGCCGAACGCCGCACGCGCACCGATGCCTGGCGCAAGAAAGACTCCGCCGAGGCGCGCACGCGTTACCCGGTCAATGTCGAGGAAACCAGTATGGCGGGTGTCCGCACTGACATCATCACGCCGCTCTCCGCTCCGGAAAACAATCGCGTGCTTATCAATCTTCACGGTGGCGGATTCAATTCCGATTCTGGCTCGTTGATCGAAGGTGTCCCGATCGCGAATCTGGCCAGGATTAAAGTCGTTTCCGTCTACTATCGTCTCGCCCCGGAGAGTCCGTTCCCCGCCGCTGTAGATGATGTTGTCGCGGTCTATCGAGAACTGTTGAAAACCTACAAGCCGCACAACATTGGAATTTATGGCACGTCGGCGGGAGCCATCTTGACCGCCGAAGTTGCCGTCCGCCTCCAACAACTCAGACTGCCGCTTCCCGCCGCGCTCGGTATTTTTTCCGGCCTTGCCGACTTCAGCCGCGTCGGCGATTCCCGGCAGATGTTCACCCTCAAGGGTCTTCCCGGGCAACCGGAAGCAGTCGATCCGAGTCGCTTACCCGATGATCCGTACGTAGGCAAAACCGATCGCAAGGACCCGGTCCTCTCGCCCATCTTCGCCGACCTGCACGGCATGCCGCCCACCCTGCTCGTCACCAGCACGCGCGATCTCCTCTTGAGTGATACGGCCACGTTTCATCGTACTTTGCTGCATGCCGGTGACGATGCGCAACTGGTCGTCTTTGAGGCGCTCCCCCACGCTTTCTGGTACAACTTCAATCTTCCCGAGACTGCCGAGGCGCTTCAAATCATGGCCAACTTTTTCGACCAGAAGGTTGGGCGGTAGAGTTGTACGTTTTTTTTGTGGACGTTGATGTGAAATTTATACTCAGTTGCTGCTCACTCGAACCAGCCGCTGTGGTAAGCCAGCCACCACGAGATATATCCGATCGGAATGGTCGCGCCCAGGACCCACCAGAGCGGCAGAATAAAATCGGCGGCGAGCCCGAGAACGGTGAACGAGAGCCAGAAGATCTTGCGCTCCATACTCTGGATTGTAGGTCTTTTCCGCTACGCATGATCTCGATTTGGACCCTGCGGAAAAACTTCGGTTTAGGATCGAATCAGCAATCAGCCCTTGGCGTTCAGCATCAGCTAATTCGGGGCCACTAGGTTTGGCTGAATGCTGATTGCTGAATGCTGAGGGCTGGTTCTATTCAGGCTTTTGGTTTCAGTTCTTCCATTACACTCTGAATCAACTCTTTGGCGTCAGTGAGGTTTTTCATGATGAGCTGGATATCCATGACTGGCTTGCCCGGCCAGCGCTGGCTCTGGCAGTAGACGCCATGTTGCCCGACGAGGGCCATCGCGTCGGTGACCAAGTCCATGGTGACAGCGAGGCGTCCGCGAGGCACGCCCATGCGCTGTTCGAAGTGCTCGAGCTCTTCTTGCTTTTCGTTGAAGACGGCCATGGACAAATTGTAACGGGGATGTAGGTATAATTCAGCAATTAGCAATTAGCACTTAGCCATTAGCTCAGAAGCACCAGATCCCGGCGGATAGGGTTTTCTCGTGTCAGCCAGGTGATGGAGCGACGTGCGAAATTCCTAGCTGAGTGCTAATTGCTAAATGCTATCTCAGGAGGAACAGAATAATGAGGAAGTTCGCCTTAATCGCAGTATCACTTTTCGCGGTCGCAACTCTCGCGTCGGCGCAAATGAACATGTCCGATGACAAGTCCAAGCGGCCTAGTCCGCCGGCCAGTGCGGCTTGCAAGTTTTCAGACGGCAAGACCATAAAGATCGATTATTCCAGTCCGCGAGCGAAAGGACGGAAGATTTTCGGCGAGGCGAGCGAGAAGGCGCTCGTGCCATACGGACAGATTTGGCGCACCGGCGCGAATGACGCGACTACCTTCGTCACCGATACGAATGTGACGGTGGGCGGCAAGGCTGTGCCGGCCGGCAGCTACACCATTTTTACGGTTCCGAAAGCGGACGCTTGGTCGTTAGTCATCAGCAAGAAGACGGGCGAGTGGGGAACGGACTATCCCGGCGAGAAGGAAGATTTGGTGCGCGCGCCGATGACTGTTTCGAAAACTTCTGCGCCGGTCGAGAACTTCACCATCGCTTTCGACCAGGCGGGCAGCAAATGTACGCTGCGCACGGAGTGGGAAAATACCCGTGCCAGCGTCGACATCACCAAATGATCGCGTGATCTCCTGTTGGTGGGGCGCCCCAGGCGTCCCCGCCCGGCAGGACGGGCGAGACGCCCGTCCCTCCACCGTACTTTCAGTTCGCACGCCGCCTCCCGGCGCTATACTGGAACCCGATGCGTCCAATGCTGCGCTTTCTTTGGAACTCCACCCGTGGCCACCGGATTGCCCCCTGGCGCAGTCCCTATCTTCTGTGGCGCATCGAGACCTACACTGGCGTCAAAATGACCCAGATTGGATTCCTGGAATTCTGGGAATTCTTGTGGATTGAACGAACCAGCCTGTGGCGGTTCCTGAAGTGGACAGCGGAGATGGATCGGTACGTCCATCCGAAGAACAACACTTAGCATTTAGTCTATAGCAATCCCAAGCCGCCCCGAGCTACCGCAGGGTCCAGGGTCAATGAGTGTAATCGGGATGTTGGGCCAACTGACCGCAGTAACCTAGACACCGACGGAGCTTGTTGCCTACCATTTACCATGGCTTCCTTACGCATTGTCTTTCTCATTCTCCTGAGTACGCTATACGCCAGCGCACAGGACAGTACTCTTGCTTGCACCATAGAGGATTTGGAGCTCGCTGATCCGGCAGTGCCCAATAGCACTCCCATTGGTAGGATTCTGGACGGCGACATGTGCGTCATCGCCGCTGCTGGCAATTCGAGGGACCCTCAATATATCCCCTACCTGAAGAAGGTCGAGAAGTGGAGGCACCCTCACCCTGGTGATTACCACGCCGACTCTGATGCCAACTCTGCGGAGTTTGCGCAGATGGCGCTGGCCAAGCTCGGAGTGGAGAAGGTTCTCTTCGAGATTGAATGCGTTTACACTAACTGAGAAATTGCGTGCCCGTCCCGTGCCGTTTCCCTGCCAACCACCGATTTAGCCGCGTTAGAGTGCCATCTGTCGCGCTGTAAGTCGTTTAGATAACGTTATGGGCGGGATTCAATTCCCGTCTCCCACCCCAAAAAACCTTTCACCTTTCTCATCTCAGCTTTTCTCTGGGTATCAAACAAAATCCCAAGCCGGACGGTGGCCGTGGAATCCCACCCTTGACAGGGCACCCAGTCTTCATTGCAGAGTCTGCCATTATTGGCTGGCTGGAATACTATAGTGAGACGCGATAACCTGCCACGTGCCGCTCATGTTCATCCAGACATCGGTGAAACGGTCGCGGTATTCGTACGGTTTGCCCTTGGACGTGCCCTTTTCATGATATGCACCAGTGACAACCGCGGTCTTGCCATGCATTCGAACTTTTAGATCCGACATATCTGAAATTTCCACGTGGACGGTGGAGTCCCCGTAGTGCGCGATGTATCCAGATTTACTGAATGTGCTTCCGTCTTCAACGGTGATGATGAAATCATCAGCCAGCAGAGTATTCATGGTTGCGATATCGCCTCGGTCATAAGCCGTGTTCCATTTGGCCTCGAGGCCAAGGATTATGGCCGACCCCATGCTCGGCTTGGTTTGCGCGACAGCAAATTCCGAAGGCCAGACTGCCAGTAATGCAATGACAAGAAGCGAAATTCTGATTTTCATAAATGTGCGCATTTTCTCGCGTCCTATTAGCATACGCAAGAGCGGGCATACTCTGATGCCCGTCACGAACTTCGATCACGATCAGGGCGCGGGAGATGCCTTCGTTGTGAGTGAACGATGTCGCGGATTTCGAACAACTGCATGTCGCCACCGTCTTGGATCGGCCCAGCGAGAAATACGGGTTAGCTCAACCCGGACAAATTCCTTCAGCACCCTCGATAATGCAGCTCAGCTCCCAATTTGCACCTTGGGTGGCGGTGCGGTGTACATGTCGGCAGTCATTGGTGGCAAAGTTGCTGTATCCCAAATACACTTTTCTGGCTCCACACTCTGGACGCCAATTTGACCCGCTCTCTCGGTGCCGGCGTCGCCCACCCAAGTCACCAAGAATCGAGCTTTGCTGTTCTTGTAGGTAATGGCAATAGTCTCCCCGATCTTCACCTCGCCTTGAATGCCTGCTAATAAGGCCCCTTGCCGACTGATGTTGCGCGTCGGAACCATCTGGAGGAGAGCACGTCCGCTGGCATCGATCCCGGCAATTCGGACCTGCAGTCTTGCCTGTACGCGGGGCTCTCGGCGTTTTCCCAATATCGCACCTCTCCTCTCGCTACTTGCATCAACGGCAATAAATTATGGCGCAATCACAGTTCAGGAAGCCAGCGAAAACGGTGTGCCGTAAAGGAACCTTATTGTCAAAGCTTGGAGTAGGCGTAAATTAACCTTTAAGCAGATCAAGTTGGATGGCGCTTGGCGTCAGCACGAGCCGCGTGCTTTGTTAATTCTGACTGCGATGAAATGCTTGAAGGCGCTTCTTGGTTGACACAATCAGGCGACTACGCCGGGCGGCTGCCGAGCTGCGCTCGGCTTGGACAGCCGAGGGCGGCTGTCCCTACGTCATTCGTGGGGCCTGGTCAGCCGCGCGCGCCGACTGCTTCTTTTTCTCTGGCGGCGTAGTGGGAGTCGACGTAGTCGTCGAGAATCTTGATGAACTCGGCTACGATCTTGTCGCCTTTCAGAGTGGTGAAGAGGCGGCCGTCCACGTAGACGGGGGCCTTCGGTTCTTCGGCGGTTCCGGGTAGAGAAATTCCGAGGCTCGCGTGCTTCGATTCTCCGGGACCGTTTACTACGCAGCCCATCACGGCCACTTTCATTTCTTCTACGCCGGTGTGCGTCTGTTTCCACACTCGCATTTGATCGCGTAAATAAGACTGAATCTGCTCGGCCATTTCCTGGAAGAAGGTGCTGGTGGTGCGTCCGCAGCCGGGGCAGGCGGTGACTTGCGGGGTGAAGCTGCGAATGCCTAGCGACTGCAGAATTTGTTGCGCTACGCGGACTTCTTCGGTGCGGTCGCCTCCGGGAGCGGGTGTGAGTGAAACTCGGATGGTGTCGCCTATGCCTTCCTGCAGAAGGACTGCCATGGCCGCGCTTGACGCGACGATGCCTTTGGCTCCCATGCCGGCTTCGGTCAGTCCCAGGTGCAGCGGGTATTCGCAGCGCGCGGCCAGAATGCGATAGACGTCAATCAGATCCTGCACGCCGCTGACTTTTGCGCTGAGGATGATCTGGTCAGGGCGCAGTCCGTGCTGCTCGGCTAGTTTTGCCGAAGTTAGCGCGCTTACTACGATCGCTTCCATGGTTACTTCACGGGCGTCCTTCGGCTCGGGCAGAAGCGAGTTTTCGTCCATCATCTTCGTGAGTAATGCCTGATCTAATGAGCCCCAGTTCACTCCGATGCGCACCGGCTTCTGATGCTTTACGGCAACCTCGATCATGGTGCGGAAGTTGTCGTCGTTCTTGCGCCCGATGCTGGCGTTGCCGGGATTGATGCGGTATTTGGCCAGGCCCTCGGCGCATCCGGGGTACTTGGTTAGCAGTTGGTGTCCGTTGTAATGGAAGTCGCCCACGATTGGGACGCGCAGGCCCTGCTTCTCTAGTCCTTCTACGATGTGGGGGATGGCCTTGGCGGCATCGTCGTTGTTGACGGTGACGCGAACGACTTCGCTGCCGGCTCGCGCCAGGGCGGCTACTTGCTTTATGGTGCCGGGGATGTCCGCGGTGTCGGTGTTGGTCATAGACTGCACCATAACTGGTGCATTGCTGCCTACGCGGACGCCGCCGATGGTGGCGGTGGAGGTTTTTCTACGCTGAATTTCGGCCATGTTTAGAGTCTATTTTAAACCAGCAACGGGAAAAGAGCGAGAACTCGGCGTGAATTCCGGGGATGCGGCCGGGCTTTTGCCCGGCTTGGACAGCCGAGGGCGGCTGTCCCCACGAGAGCGGTGGGGCCGCATGCACGCGGGCGAGGGCGCCCGCGCCACACGAGCTACGGCATTCTTGTCAGGCCGGGCAGGGTCTTGACCAGGTCGTTATAGATCACCATCACGGCAAAGAGGACCAGGAAGACGAACGCTGCCTGGTAGATGCGCTCTTTGATGGGGAGGCTGATTTCCTTCTGCATCAGGCTCTCGATCAGGAGGAGCAGGATTACGCCGCCGTCCAGGATGGGGATCGGCAGCAGGTTCATGATGCCCAGGTTCAAGCTGATGGCGGCGGTGATTAACAGCAGCGGGGTCCAGCCCTTCTCGCGGGCGGCCGCGCCCACCGCGCTGCCGATTCCTATAGGGCCATCCACCTGCTTCATGGATACTTTGCGCTGAACCATCTTTTGCAGCAACTCGAGGATCAGGAAAGAGCTCTTCTTGTTGTCCGACAGAGACCGGCTGAAGGCGTCCGCAAAATTGAGCTTTACAACTTTGGTGGGAAGGCTGTAGGCGCCAATCCGGTAGCGAAGCTCTTGTCCGGGGCCTGCGGGGACGAGCGCCGGTTTCACGGTGAAGGTTTGTTTCTGGCCGTTGCGGAGAACCACAATCTCCAGGGGCTGACCATTGCTGCGGTTCAACAACTGGACTAGCGCTGCCAGAGCGGGAATCTCCTGCCCGTTCGCGGTGAGGATCTGGTCTCCGACCCTAATCCCGGCCTTGTCGGCGGGCATTCCGGGTTCGACGGTGGTCAGAGTCACGCTGGACTCTTTGGGCACCCAACCCACGCTTCCGTATTGATTGGGTCCCAGCGGCTCGGGAAAGAGGACCTTCTCCATGACTTTGCCGTCGCGCTCGATCTTAAATTTCAAAGGCTGATTCGGGCTGAGCGCATCCTTGATATCGACTTGCTCCCAGTTCGGATTGTCGATGTCCTCGACTCGGACAATCTTGTCACCTCTCTGGATGCCTGCTTTTTCGGCGGGGGTGTCGGTATTCACCCATCCCACAACGGCAGGCTCATCGAGCACGGCGGGATATTCGTAATGCACCATGTACACGCCGGTAAGCAGGGCGACGGCCAGCATGATGTTCATCGCCGGTCCGGCCAGGGCGATGATGAAGCGCTGCCAGCGCGGATGGGATAGAAACTCGCCTGGATCGCCGGTGCGGTCGTCCATGGGGTTTTCGCCCGACATCTTCACGTAACCGCCGAGCGGAATGGCGGCGATGCGATAGTCGGTGCCGCCTTTCGTGAAGCCCAGCAGGCGCTTGCCAAAGCCGATGGAGAATACTTCCACCCGAACGCCGAAATACTTGGCGGCGGCGTAGTGGCCGAATTCATGGATCAGGATCATGAATCCGAGCACGATCCCCATGACGAAAATGGTATGAATGATAGACAAAAGCTGGGGCATAGTATCCAGATTACTCCATTATTCCTATTACGAAATGGCCCTAATGGGCGATCCCTTTCGGCGGCACTGGTGCACAATTTCTCTTGCCAAAAGGCGGGCCTCGGTGTCGAGAGAGAGCACTCTCTGTATAGATTCCAAATGTCCGGTCGGAGTTGCAGCCATCACTTCTTCGATGATGCGGGGAATCTCGTCGAACCGGATATGCTCCTCCAGAAACGCAGCTACCGCGACCTCGTCAGCGGCGTTCAGGGCGATGGTCTTTGTGCCTCCAGCCGCCACCGCCTCATACGCTAAACGAAGACAAGGAAATTTAACCATGTCCGGAGGGCTGAAATCCAGATGCCTTAGGTCACTGATCGAGAAGCGCAACTCCGAAGGGATGCGCTCGGGATACGTCAGCGCGTACAAAATAGGCAGACGCATGTCGGTCGCGGAAAATTGAGCAAGTATGCTGCCATCGACAAATTCGACCATGGAATGGATCGTAGACTGCGGATGCACGATGACTTGCACGCGCTCGGGCGGGACGTGGAACAAGCGACAGGCCTCGATCACCTCGAACCCCTTATTCATCAATGTGGCGGAGTCGATGGTGATCCTCTTGCCCATTTTCCAGGTGGGATGATTGAGCGCTTGTTGCACCGTAATTGAGGCAAATTCCGACTTCGGCGTCTTCAGAAACGGACCGCCCGAAGCAGTGAGCCAGATGCGCTCAACCTCCTCCATCCGGCCGCCGCGCAGGCACTGGTGGACGGCGTTATGTTCGCTATCGATTGGCAGCAGCGGCTTGCCCTGCTTCCGCGCCTCGGCTGTGATTAGCTCGCCCGCTACCACCAGGCATTCTTTGTTGGCCAGGCCAACAGTTTTCCCCGCGCGCACTGCTTCATAGGTCGCCTCCAGGCCGGAGACGCCCACAATTGCGCTGACCGCGAAATCTACTTCGGGATGGGTTGCCACCCGAACTGTGCCCGCTGCGCCATGCGCGACCTCGACTTCAGTCGCGCCTAAGCCTGCCGCGCGCAGCCTGACCTGGAGCGCTTGCGCGGCGGCTTCGTCCGCCAGCGACACCACTCGCGGCTTCCATCGCACAGCTTGCTCGAAGGCGAGCTCGGCATTGTTGCCGGCCGCGAGCGTCGAGACCTGAAAGCGGTCGGGATAGCTCTCGACCACACTCAAAGTGCTGCGGCCGATCGAGCCAGTCGAACCGAGGATGGCGATGCGTTTCATGGAGTCCCTATTGTAAGGGAGGACGCGCCAGCGGGGGCATCCGATTAGGATGGCGCCGCTCGATATCTCATCAGCCGGAAGAATGAGGCGTAAGGCGTTATTTACAGCCAGGTGTCAGGTAAACACAGTATTGTTCGCGGCAATATTTTTGATTAAGCTTTCGCGGTTCCTTCCTTAAGGGTGTGAGTCAGCTGATTTAGCTCTTGCCACACCTGCAAAGTGTTTCTCGGTGATCCTGATTTTCGGGACGCTCTCAGCGTTGCCTTCGACCGCGATCACCCCTCTTACCTGAATACGAACATTAGAAAAGAGGAAACACCATGCGCCGGACAATGTTGATGCTAGCGTCCGTAGTTTGTTTAATAGTGGTGGGGTCCGTGCTGATCAGCCGTGGCATTTCAGCACAGGATGTACCCGAAGCGGTTTACAACCCGTATCCGCCCGGGATTCTCCCACCCGATCTGGTACCGGAAATAGACAGAGTTAACCGTGAAGTGAAACTCATTGAGGCGGAAGCTCTCGCTCAGTGGCACGCCCTGCCGATCAATTCGGGAACCGCAATGAGGCAGGTGCAAATACTGGGGAAGCTCGAGCTTTTCGACAAGAATCTCTCGGTTAACAAGAATCAAGCCTGTAGTTTCTGCCATATGCCATACGCGGGCTTTAGCGGACCGATCCCATCCCTAAACCTAACCACTGTCGCCTATCCCGGCTCGAGTCATTTTCGGTTCGGCAAACGCAAACCGCAGAGTTACACATACTCACCCTTTTACCCCGTGTTGCAGTACAACACGACCCAGGCGAATTTTTATGGCGGTAACTTCTGGGATCTGCGCGCAACCGGGTTCCACCTTCAAAGTCCCGATGCACAACAAGCGCAAGGTCCTCCCCTGGACACACAGGAAATGGGAAACCCTGACTCGGCTTGCATCGTGCGGCGGCTTTCGCAAAGTTCGTACCGAAAGCTTTTTGAAACCGTTTGGGGGCCACAAGCGTTCGTAATCACCTGGCCCGCCAACGTGGACCAGATCTGCAGTACCCCGGCTGGGGCGGCCGTTTTTGGTGGAAATCCTAACCCAGTCAGCCTCAGTCCTGTCGACCGAGGCCGCTCCGACGCAACTTTTGACCAGTTCGCGCTGGCTATTACCGCATATGAAGGGTCGCCGGATGTAAGTGCTTTCTCGTCGAAATTCGACGCCTTTCTGGCCGGCAAGTATACCTTGACTGCGAACGAGATGGCTGGTTACAACCTTTTCCGTGGCAAGGGTAACTGCAATTCGTGCCACTTGGACGGCAGATCGGCCACTCTGACGCCAGGCCAAAGCGATGACGGCAATGCCGCGGACGTGGCGCCTAAGTTTACCGACACCACTTCATCTAATCTTGGCCTCCCCAAGAATCCAGCCGATCCGTTTTACTACGAGACTACCCCGGACAGCTTCGGATTTACTCCCAACCCGGCAGGCTTCGCCTTTACCGATTTGGGAGTAGGGCTTTTCCTGCGAAATCTTTCTGGGACGAATCCGAACTCGGACTGGAGTCCGTTGGCACCGGCTTTCGACGGCTTCATGCAGGTGGCTACCGCTCGCAACGTGGACATGAGGCCGAAGTGTCCCAACGGCAAGACCTTCCTGAAGGCATACATGCACAATGGATACTTGAAGAGCCTGAAGGAAGTCGTCCACTTCTATAACACGCGGGATGTGTACCCTTTCCCCGTGCAATCTGGACACTGCCCCGCCGGGACCAAGGAGAAGGTCAATTGCTGGCCTGAACCCGAAGTTCCTCAGACGAAGGATATGACGGTCGGCAAACTCGGTTTGACCGACATGGAAGAAAACCAGATCGTCGCTTTCATGAAGACGCTTACCGACGGCTTTACAACACCCTACCCGGACTCCAACACGTTTACAGGGAGCTGCCCGTGATTGTTGCAGACTTTCTCCTCCGGTTCGTCCACTTTGCTGGCTAGCGGAAAGAGCCGGAGGAGAAATTACAGTTGGCGGTCGCACTGCGACTACGGTGCGCTTTTTCTAGCGTGAAACACCCGTGTGGGCAGCACATGAGCAGACTCCTTCTGTTTGTGATCGCGGTTTCGGTCAGCATCCTGATCTTCTCGATCCAAACTGCTTCTCAGCAGCGTCCGGCTGGTAAGAAATCCGCGCACATGCAGATCATCAAAGGTCCCGCGCTGGAATCGGCCACAGATAATTCCGCCATTATCAGATGGACGACAAACACTGGCAGCAGCCAAATCGAGCACTCGGTGGTGCACTACGGCACGGACCCCAAGAACCTCAATCGCAGGGCAGAATCTCTTAACCGGTGGAATCACAATCTCCCGTACATGATCCATCGCGTGTCTGTGATGAACCTTACGCCGCGAACGACGTATTACTTCACGGTTGAATCGGTGCGCGGCGATGGCATGCCCCTCGGAGGAAGGAGCAACACTATAAACCAGTTCACCACGCGTCAACATCAATAAGAGGCCGAGACGCCCAGCGCTCCCGCTTACTGCATCAGCCGCCAAGCTCCGTACGCCCATACTACCGGCACCGCGAACAGCATGGCGTCGATGCGATCGAGCATGCCTCCGTGGCCGGGGAGGATCGTGCCGGAATCTTTTACTCCGGCGCCGCGCTTTATCAGGGACTCGACCAGGTCACCTAACTGCGCCGCGATGTTGACCACCGCCGACAGCAGAATGATGGGCCACAGTGGCGGCTGCTCCAAACCCCACATACCACCGGGACGTTCGATCAGACCGGCGCGCAGAAGAGCGGAACTGATGCCGGGCGCGTGCTGAATCCACAGCGTGCCGACGATTACACTGGCCACGATAGACGCCGCCGCGCCTTCCCAGGTCTTCTTCGGGCTGATGTGCGGCGACATGTGGTGCCGCCCGAGCGACTTTCCGACGAAGTACGCGAAGATGTCTCCCGCCCAGACGACGAGCAACGTGTAAATGGTCCAGATTGCGCCTGCCGGTTGCTGCCTGATCCCGACCAACAGCGCCATCGGGATGGCAATATACGCGAAGGCAAACGCCGCCGCCGCCGCCGCCGGATAGCCGGCGGTCAAGTTGGCGCGCCGGATTCTCATGGCCACGGTCAGAAATATAAAAGGTGCGAGGGCCGCCGCCAGTGTTGTTCCGTAGACCATGGCAGTAGTCTCAACGAGCGGCGTGCGATTGGTGGACGCGACAATCACAAATACAAAGAAGAGCGCGACGAAGATATAGGTCGCCAGGGTCAGCGGCTGGACTCCATAGGGCGTCACCAGTTTCAAGAACTCGGCGATGGCGAGCACGGCGACCGCTCCGGCCACAAGGGCCAGGAGATAAAGGGGCGCCTTTAGCACCAATAGCAGAACCAGGGGGATTAGAACGACGGCGGTCGCGACGCGCTTGATCATTGGGAAGTGAGTACGCTTCATCCTGAGCGAAGCGAGGGACCTGCTGTCTCGTCTACGGATAAGAACGCAGGTCCTTCGCTGCGCTCAGGATGACAAAGTATTCTGGGATGACAAAGCTATTCTCCCGCATCCGATCAACGCTTTGCCTCGGCGTGGGCCCGGAGCGACTTATGCTGCGGAGGATGCCCGTCTGGCCCTAGGCCGCCGTAGCGGCGATCGCGCTTCTGATATTCTTCGATCCCCTCGAGCAACTGAACGCCGCGGAAGTCGGGCCACAGCGTCGGCGTCACATAGATCTCGGCATAGGCAAGTTGCCAGAGCAGGAAGTTACTTAGCCGCATCTCGCCGCTGGTGCGAATTACTAAGTCGGGATCGGGCAGGCCGCGGGTGTAGAGGTGGTCACTAATTAACTGCTCGTCGACTGCCATGTGATCGAGGCCGCCATTGCGGGCCGCAGCCTCGGCCAGCGAGCGAAAGGCGTCGACGATCTCGCTGCGCGCGCTGTAATTCAGCGCCAGCGTCAGAAGCATCCCGGTATTTTTCGATGTGGCGTCGCTCGCTTCGGCCATCTCGCGCTGCACTGAATCCGGTAACTCATGCTGGCGTCCGATGTATTTCAAGCGGATATTATTTTCGTTGAGCGTCTTGATTTCCGCTTTGAGATAGCGACACAAAAGGCGCATCAGGAAATCGACTTCCGTCTTCGGACGCTTCTTCCAGTTTTCCTCGGAGAAGGCATAGAGCGTCAACGCCGGAATTCCGATGCGCGCCGCGGTTTCGACCGTCGAACGTACGGCGGCGACACCGGCGCGATGTCCGGCGACGCGCGGCATGTGCCGGCGCCGGGCCCAGCGCCCGTTTCCGTCCATGATGATGGCGATATGTTGGGGGAGGCGCGCTGGATCAAGCCGCAGGTAAATGTCAGTTTCCTTGCGGTCCATCCCAGCCGGAACCGTGTGTCGCAAGTGGAACTCTCCGAATCGAAGCTAACACACGAAATCCAGTGTGTGCAATGTGATAGGAGGGTTCGAGTTATGGAGTGCCCGGCCTCCCCGCCCGGCTGATACTCTGCTGACCGCGCCAACGGGACGGGCGAGACGCCCTTCGCTTCACCGGGCGCTACTGTGCCTCTTCGGGGAAGATGGGCAGAATCAGCCGCTCCGTGTGGCGGATGACCGTCAAAGCGCATCGCGCGCCCACTTGAGCGTCGGTCAGCAAACGATGGAGGTCGTCCACGCCGGCCACCGGTTTATCATCGAGCGCCACGATCATGTCGCCCTCGCGCAAGCCTGCCGTTCGCGCCGGGCTACGGTCTTCAATGCCGACCACGACCACGCCGGTTTCCCGCGCCAGAGAATAGAAGCGCACTACCCGGCGAAGAATGGGAACCGTCTGCGCCGAGACTCCGATATAACTGCGCCGGATCCGTCCGTCGCGCAACAGTCGGCTGGCAACGAATTTTGCGGTATTGATCCCGATGGCGAAACAGATTCCCTGTGCCGGCAGAATCGTCGCCGTGTTGACTCCGATCACCTGGCCGCGCGAGTCGACTAGCGGGCCGCCGGAATTTCCCGGGTTCAAGGCGGCGTCGGTTTGAATGACATCCTCGATCAGGCGCCCCGAGTACGAGCGCAGCGACCGCCCGAGTGCGCTGATCACGCCTGCCGTTACCGTGGACTGAAATCCGTACGGATTGCCGATCGCAATCGCCATCTGGCCCGGCTGTAGTTGCTGCGAGTCTCCCAGGGGAACGGCCTGCAATCCGGAAATATCGATTCTGATGACGGCTAGATCAGTCGCTGGATCATCGCCGATTGTGTGAGCCGGAGCGCGGCGGCCGTCCGCCAACGTAACCTCGATTCGCGTCGCGTCGTGCACGACGTGGCTATTGGTAAGAATCAATCCGTCGGGCGTGAATACGAAGCCGGAGCCGCCTCCACGGCGCTCGCGCGGCTCCCCGGACCGACGCCGGCCAGACTGAGGCGCCGCAACGTGGTGCACTTCAACGTTGACCACCGACGGACTCACTCTTTCAACCGCGGCGGTGACGGCCCGCGAGTAGGAGTCGAGCAGGCCCGCATCCGCGGATTCGGCGGGCGCGGGGCGAACCGGTTCCTCGGGCACTCTTCCTTCCGGCAAACTTCCCCCAAGCGGTTGGTGCGAGGAGACGGGTTCTATGAAAAAATTTTCGAGGTTCATGCTGCATAGATGAAGCTGGAGGCAACTTGGATTCTCCGACGAATCACTCAGTAAAAAACTCACGTAGGGACAGCCGCCCCGGCTGTCCGGGGAACGCCACGCCGTCGAGCTGCGCTCGGCTGGACAACCGAGGGCGGCTGTCCCAACGTGAGTTGGCGTGATTAGCAGGATATCGGCTGGCACGCAGGATGCTCATCCCGCAAATGCAAATTTCGCGCTTGACAGTGCCCACGGACCTGATTAACCTTCCCGAATTCTAGTAATGTTTCCGGCTTCCTACTCCGTACCAGGAGAGTGATCCCATGATTGGAATGCGAATGTTGTCCACGAGTGGTGGCGCATCCAGCAAACAGCCTGTTCTCTCGCAAGCCGTTTTCGTGGCGCTGGTCTTGACGTGCTTCATCTGCTGCATGTGCGGCCTGGCGGCTGGGCAAGCCGCGACATCGCTGCGCGGCACCATCACCGATCCGAGCGGCAGCACGGTGGCGGGGGCCAAGGTCGTCCTCGCCAACAGCGAATCGAAGACGGAAAGAACTGCGACGACCGCCGAGCAGGGGGCTTATCAATTTCTGTTCGTCCCGCCTGGGACCTACTCGCTGACGGTCACGGCGACTGGCTTTCGACTCTACAAACTCACCGGCGTGGAATTGCTGGTCAACACGCCCGCGACGATCAACGCTCAGCTCAAGGTAGGGGCCGCCGGCGAGGTGGTCGAGGTCACCGGCGAAGCGCCGGCATTGAATCTGGTAGATTCTTCCCTCGGCAATTCCTTCGACCAGGCGCAAGTGCAGGACATTCCCCTGGAAGGCCGGAATGTTCCCGACCTGCTCAGCCTGCAAGCCGGAGTTGCGTACACGGGCAATCGCATCGGCGACAAGGACCAGGACACGCGCAATGGCGCTGTGAATGGAGCCCGAAGCGATCAGAGCAATGTCACCCTCGACAACGTCGACGTGAACGATCAGTCGAATGGATATGCCTTTACGTCGGTGCTCCCCGTGACCCAGGATTCGGTCCAGGAGTTCCGCGTAACCACGACGAATTATGGCGCGGACCAGGGTCAGGGTTCCGGCGCACAAGTCGCGCTGGTGACCAAGAGCGGCACAAACGTGTTTCACGGAGCGATCTATGAGGACATGCGCAATACAATCACCAGCGCCAATGACTATCTCGTCAAGCAATCGGAACAGAATATAGGACTGCCGAACAAGCCTCTGCAGCTCAATCGCAATATTTTTGGCGCAGCGATCGGCGGCCCGATTCAAACCAACCGGCTGTTCTTCTTCGCCAACTATGAGGGCACCCGCGAGCGGGAGCAGCAACGCGCCGAAAGGGTGATTCCTACGCCCTCCATGTGCCAGGGCTTTCTCAACTATCAATACCTCACGAACCCCAGCGATCCGACCAGCATCGCAATCCAAACTCTCTCTCCCATGGATCTGACGAACCTCGATCCCAAGGGCATTGGCATTGATCAGCCCTACATGCTCGACCAGACCGGGCACACCGGTTATCTCGACCGGACTTTCTGCACGGGACAGACGGTGGCCAACGATTTGTCGGCCGGCGACGGCCTGAATTATGCCGGTTACGTTTTCCGCGCACCCACCAAGCTCGACAACGACGTGTTCATTGCGCGTGTCGATTACCACCTCACCGCGGACGGTAAGCACAGTCTGTTTTGGCGCGGCGCTTTGAATGATTCGCGCAATCCTGGAGCTCCCTTCTTGCCGGGTACGTACCAGACAAAGCCGGGCGAATTGAACCCGAGTGCCCCCATGCAAACCATTGCCGACCACAGCAAAGGCTTTGCTTTGGGATACACCGCCATTCTCAACCCAACCATGGTCAACTCCTTCCATTGGGGATATACCCGGCAAAGCTTTGGGGTTATCGGCAACACCGATCAGCAGTGGAACGAGTTCCTGGGCTTGGACCAGGGGATTAACTTCAGTCACAACTTCCAATTGCCGATGCACAACTTTGTCGACGACTTTACCTGGACCAGGGGGACGCACTCGTTTCAGTTTGGAACCTCAGTAAAAATCGCCCGCAATCCGCGCACGAGCTTTTTGCACTCCAACACGCTGGCCCTGGGGACAACGAACTGGACCTCTCCGATCGGTTTTGCCGGCACATCGAGCACGCTCGATCCGATGAATGCAGCTGCGCATCCGAATCTCATCATTCCCGGCTTTCCGGCGGGCACCGCACCGGAACCCGTGACGGCAACCCAGTACGATCGTCCTTTATTGTCCTTGTACGGGATGATCTCGGACGTGGTCGCCAACTACAACCTCGACAAGAGTGGCAACGTGGTGCCGGGATCTTCATGTCCCGGAGGGACATGTGGCGCCCCGGTCAACCGGAGATATGGCTTGGATTCGTACGAGTTTTACGGCCAGGACGCCTGGCGCATTAAGCCGAATCTCACGCTGACTTACGGCCTGCGCTGGTCGTTCTTTCCCGCTCCCTGGGAGACCAACGGCTTCCAAGCCTCCACCACATTCGGCCTGGGAAGTCAGTTCGCCCAGAACGTGAAGAACATGAACCAGGGGATTGGCTACGGTGCGATGGGCTCGATCGACTTCAGCCCGAGTGGTCCGGCGAACAATGGCCTAGGTTTCTATCCGCTGGAAAAGACGGACTGGTCGCCGCGAATCTCAATTGCTTACTCGCCGCGATTTGATTCAGGTCCGTTGAAGAAGCTCTTTGGCGACAACGACCGGACCGTGATCCGAGCGGGCTTCAGCCGTGTATACGACCGCGCGGGATTCGCGCTCATCAACAGCTTCGACCAGATCGGCGCCGCCGGCTACTCCATCACGCTCCAGAATCCTTGCTGCACGTTTGGTGAAACAGGCGCGGAGAACCTGCCTCGAATCCAAGGCATCAATGCGATTCCGCCAACCAACATCGATAACTTTCCATTCCTGCAGCCCCCGCCCCCGGCCGGTTTCCCGCAAAAAACTCCGCTCAACTCGCAGGCCAACCTGTGGGGAACCGACAGCACGCTCAAGACGCCGCATGCCTATACCGCAGATTTCTCCATCGGGCGCGAATTGCCTCACCGATTCTCTTTGCAAGTATCGTATGTAGGCCGCTTCGGCCGCGATCTGCTCACGCAGCGCGATCTGACTCAGCCCTTGGATATCAAGGACCCGAAGTCGGGAATCGACTACTACACGGCGGCATCTGCCTTATCAAACCTCGCGAGAAAGTTCGCCACGAACAATCGCGTAAATTGTGGATTAGGAGGCACCGCCAACTATTACCAAGCTGTGATAACCACTTCCTCTCCCACTAGCGGACCCTGTATGGGGAACCCGTCGGACATCTCCCAGGTGAGTACCGCTGCGCTTGGTCCCACGGCTCAATACTGGGTCGACATGTTGCCAGCGCTCCGCCCCGGCGCGACGCAATATGTGGACTCGTTCACCGGTTTCGTCCCTGCTGCTGGGACGAGTACAACGGATGGGTTGCTGCAATCTGTCTTCGACTTGTACTACAACCCGGGGCTGTCGGTCATCGGAGATGAAATCGTCGGCTTGGCGGATATCGACTCGTACGGCGGGCTCGGCGACAACGCTGGTACAGGATCCTATTTCTTCAACGGTCCCCCTGGGCTGTTGAACACCGGCTCTGGCCAGTTCCTGAACAATCAGGCCTTTTCCACGTACGGATGGAGTTCGATGGGCAATTCCAGCTACCACGCTCTGCAAATGAACCTGAGAAAGCAGGTGAGCCACGGATTCCAGTTTGACTTCAACTACACTTGGTCGAAGTCCATTGACATCACGTCCGCGGCGTCGCGTGTTGGATTCTCGGTGTATGGCTACCAGAACGTTGGCCTGGTTGGAACGCGTCTGGCCAATGCGTTTTCTCCGAATCTGGCCCGCGCCGTCTCCGACTTTGATACCACCCACCAGTTCAACCTCAATTGGATTGCGGAACTGCCCGTGGGCAGAGGCCGGGCACTGGCTGGCAGCGCCCATGGAGTGTTGGACGCGGTCATCGGAGGCTGGCAGACCTCCGGAGTGGCTCGATGGACCAGCGGATTTCCGTTCAGCATTGACGGTGGCCAGCGCTGGCCGACAGACTGGTTTCTGACCGGGGTCGGTCAGATGACGGCGATACCCCGGACCGGCACCTACAAAAGAGCCGGCCGCGTCGACCTCTTTGCCGATCCCGCCGCAGCGCAGCAGGACTTCACATTACCTCTTCCCGGCGGGGTCGGTTCGCGCAACGTGCTGCGTGGGAACGGTTACGCCGAGTGGGATATGAGTTTATACAAGAGCTGGAAGATGCCCTACCGGGAAACTCACAGCGTGCAATTCCGGTGGGATGTTTTTAACGTGCCGAACCTCACGCGCTTCAATGCCCAGTCGGTGGGATCGTCGGCGCTGCTGACGTCGCTTGCGCAGCAGTCAACGAATTTCGGAGCGTATACGAGCCTGTTGACGCAACCGCGCGTCATGCAGTTCGCGCTGCGGTACGAGTTCTGAGGGCGAAACGCAAGGGTCAGTCGATTGGGCACAGGGGGCACATTGCTCGGGCAATGGCCGAAGGTGCATCTTGGCGAGTCGAAGGCTATCGCCACGAGACCCAATGAGACAATCCCTAAGTTGTTCGACCCGAAGGCTAGGTAACCTTCCGTAACCTTCCTGACCTACGACTCGGTGTGTACTCTCAGCATAAGCCCTAACGTGGCTGAGTCTCTCAGACAGCCAGCTTCTGGGTCTCTTATCTAGAGTTTCTCAACCAAAGGACGGCACCACCTCTATGTCTTCTCCTACGAATGGTGTACCGAATGTAGTTGCTGCCGCTCCGCGGGCCACTACCGCCGCAACTCCTGCCACTGCGCCAATGTCGACTCCTGATCTGCTGGCGGCGATGCTAAGAACTTCGCCGAAGATCAGCGATCTGTTCTTCTCACCGGGTAAGCCACCACTCGTGGAAATCAGTGGAAAACTGGCCCCGGCCGGAGCGACACGAGTCCTCACGAATGACGATACGCGGCGCATTGGGTCCGATCTTATTGGCAGCAACCAGGAGGCGATTGATAACTTGAAGCAACTCGGTTCCTGCGACGTGTCCTATAGCTTGCCGGGAGCACATCGGTTTCGGGTCAACGTATTTATGCAGCGCGGCTCCTGTGCTATCGTGATGCGGGTAATTCCCAGTAAGATCCCAGACTTTGCAACGCTTAACTTGCCCGCTGAACTGGGGAAGATAGTAGAGCTGCGCAACGGAATCGTGCTGGTGACGGGTCCGACCGGCTCCGGCAAATCGTCTACGCTGGCGGCGATCATCGACAAAATTAATACGGAGCAGTCCTATCACGTCCTCACCATTGAAGATCCCATAGAGTTCCTGCATCCCCACAAGAACTGCATTGTGAATCAGCGGGAATTGCACAGCGATACGCCGAGCTTTGCCCTCGCGTTAAGGGCGGCACTGCGCCAGGCTCCCAAAGTGATTCTTGTGGGAGAGATGCGAGACAAGGAGACCATCGAAATCGCGATGGAAGCGGCGGAAACGGGCCACCTGGTGCTCTCCACACTGCATACCATCGACGCGTCGAAGACGGTGGAGAGAATCGTCGGAGCCTTCCCGATGGCGGAGCAGCACACTCTTCGGAACCGCCTGGCGAAGAGCTTTCGCTACATCATTTCCCAGAGGCTTATTCCTCGTAAGGATGGGGCTGGACGGATCGCTGTAATTGAAATATTGAAATCCACTCTGCGCACTCGCGAGTATGTCGAGAAAGGCGAATCCGACGGCAAGACGTTGCTCGATGCGATGCGCGTCGGCGAACAAGACGGCATGCAGCATTTTGACGGCAACATCGAGAGACTTATCCGCGACGGGGTCATCGAGATGAACACAGGACTGGCTTATGCCACTAACCCCGGTAATCTTCAGTTGGAGATGTCCGATCTAAAACTTGACGCAGAGGTAGAGGCCGATCCGCTGTTGGAGACTACCTAGATTGGGACTTGGTGTGTAACTCGGGACAACCGCATTACAAGAAGCGAAGCTCCGAAACTGTTACTAAGTTGATGACGAGAAACCCGCCCAAGCGAAGCTTGGACGGGGCGCCCTATGAACTCAGACGGTCGCGATCGGTCGTGCCACTCCCACTATTTCAGTGATGCGCGCAAAGTCTCTTCTGTGACGGGCGTGTTCTGGGCGCGCAGTTCAGCCTCCACTTTGCTCTCCGGCAGGCGGTAGGTGATTTTGCTGCCCTGGAGCTTGATCCCCGACAGGAAGTAACGGTCTCCGTAATGTTTGAAGACCAGCGCGTAGTGAGAGGCACCTTGCTTGCTTTCCGACTGAGACGACGGAGAAAACAGGCCCACCTTTGCCTCCGCGTTGCGAATCACCAGAGTCTTGCCGTCCATGGTGATCGCCTGCACTTCGTATTCGCCGGCGGGAACGATCTTGTTTGCGACCATAAACTCAAATGGCACCTGGGCCACGACCCCGGTGCGGCCGATCAGTTGCGCGGCCGCCATGCCCGAGAGCACCACTAACGTCACCACGACTAACCAATTTGCATGCCTCATAAAACGCCTCCGAGAGCTAATCAGCTCAGCAGGGAAGTGACTGCCATCTTGCCCCGGTTTCGGGCAAACGTCCATGGAGCCAGCCTGAAGCGGTCTGAATTGATATGAAGACCTGGTTTTTGTTCGGCAAATAGGCCAAAAAAACCAAGTTTGTGTTGTATACTTCGTTAACCGAGCGGCAGGTTCCGGCAGTCACTTTGAGTCGGGTGCGGCAACCGTGGCTCGCTTCCTTCCCCTTATTTGCGCTTGTGGAGACAGAGCCATGGAAAGACGGCATGTGCGCCGTCCTGATGACGAGCAAGCAACCAAGGCGGAAGGCACTGCTGCGGTAAAATCCCCTTCGGACGTTGGCTCATCTCCAGCATCAGACAGTCTCCCTTCGGATTCGTCCCCGACCCTTTTCGAACCCATTTCGGATGCTCCTACTATGGCGGAAGGGACGTTCCCGGCCAGTGCGGGAATGAGTCACCCTTCCGACTCGGACAGCCAAACCCTCTTGCGGCCCGGCACCGTGCTAGGGCGGCGATACGAAATCCTGCAGATTCTTGGGGAAGGAGGCATGGGGGCGGTTTACCGCGCGCGGGATCGCGAAGTGAACCGCATGATTGCGCTTAAAGTGATCCGTCCGGAACTGACTGGAAATTCTGCCATACTTGACCGCTTCAAGCAGGAACTGGTGCTCTCTCACCAGGTCACGCACAAGAACGTGGTTCGCATTTACGACATGGGCGATGCCGATGGAATCAAGTTCATCACCATGGAGTACATCGAGGGCCAGGACCTGCGCAGCCTGATTGCCCAGCAAAAGATATTTCAGCCCGAGGACGCGGTGGAAATAATGCGGCAGGTGTGCCGCGCCCTGGAAGCAGCACATGCCGTAGGCGTCATTCATCGGGATCTCAAGCCGCAAAACATCATGCGCGACAAACAGGGGCGGGTCGTAGTGATGGACTTCGGCCTGGCGCGCTTGCTGGACAGCGAAGGCGGCATGACTCAGACGGGCGCCATCGTGGGCACCATGGAGTACATGTCGCCGGAGCAGGGACTGGGCAAGCCACTGGACGAACGTTCAGACCTGTTTGCGGTGGGACTGATTTTTTACGAGTTGCTGACCGGCAAGATGCCCTACAAAGCTGACAGTGCGTTGGCAAGTCTGGTCAAGCGCACACACGAACGCGCTGCGCCAGTTTCCGAGGAAAGCGCCAGCATTCCACGTGCGCTCAGCGATATTGTCGGCAAGTGCCTGGAACCGAAAGTTCAGGACCGTTATCAGCATGTGGGCGAGATACTGACCGACCTCGAAGCCTGGCAGGGCGGACGCGCCGCAGCCACACTGAAGTTCCCCGACAGCAGCCGGCCCTGGGGACAGACTATCCCGTGGCACTGGGTCGGCGCAGTCGCAGCGGTGCTTGTGCTGGCCTTTGCCGGCGTGATGTTGCGCGGAAGATTTACGATAGTCTCTCCGGCCAAAAGCCACGCGGTCTCGGTGCTGGTGGCTGACTTCACTAATCACACTGGGGACCCGGTCTTTGATGGCACGCTGGAGCCGATGTTCAACGTGGCCCTGGAAGGCGCCAGCTTCATAAACGCCTATAGCCGTGAAAGCGCGCGAAAGCTTGCGCAAAAGCTTCCGCACCCCAGCGACAAATTGGATGAACAGGCGGCCCGTCTGGTCGCGGTTGGCGAGTCCGTCAGCGCAGTCATATCAGGTGACGTGACCTTTCGCGGCGATAAATACACGGTCTCGGCGATCGCACTGGATGCTGTGACCGGGAACGTCCTCGCCACCGCGGAAGTTAGCGCTGCAAACAAGGAAGCCATTCCGCACGAGATTCCCAAGCTCGTGGCACCAATCCGCAAAGCTCTTGGTGATGTCACCCCCGAGTCAGAGCAATTCCATGCCCTGAGCGGCGCGTTTAACATCGGATCATTGGAAGCCCTGCACGTTGACGCCATGGGCATACAACAGCAGTACGCGGGCAAATATCAGGAGGCGCTGCAGAGCTTTTCGAAGGCGGTGGAAGTTGATCCCAATTTTGCCGCTGCCTATGCCGGAATGGCGGCCATGGCTGAGAATTTGGGCAAGCGAGAGGACGCCGAGCGCTATATAAAGCTGGCGATGCAACACGAGGACCGGATGACGGAACGGGAACGGAGCCGGACGCGTGGCCTCTACTACGCCAAGATGGGTGACTGGCAAAAGTGTATCGACGAATATACTCAACTCGTCAGCCGGTACCCAGCCGATCGGGTCGGGCACGTCAATCTCGCAATTTGCTACGCGCAGTCGCGCAACATCCCGAAAGCTATCGAGGAGTCGAAGCGAGCCGTCGAACTTGTCCCTAAAGGCGCACAACCACGGCTCAACCTCGCCTTTTATAGTTCTTTGGGTGGCGATTTCCAGGCTGGTGAACGCGAAGCTCGCGCCGCATTGGAACTCAGCCCCTCCGCGCCAGGTTATCTCTTCGTAGCTGAGGCCCAACTGGGCCAGGGACAATTGTCTCAAGCTGCCGAGACCTATCACACTCTCGAGAAGCTCAATGTATCCGGGGCCTCCATCGCGAGTTCCGGTCTGGCGGATTTAGCTGCCTACCAAGGCCGTTTCGCGGATGCTGTCCCTATCCTTGAAAAAGGCGCGGCGGTCGACTTGGCAGCCAAGGACGCTGAGAACGCCGCGACGAAGTACGTGGCTCTCGGCCGCATACAATTGTGGCGGGGAGGGCGCCGGCCGGCTCTCGAAGCCGCAGGCAAGGCTTTAGCTTTAAACCAGGCCGTGTCAGTCAGGTTCTTGGCGGCACAGATCTATGCCGACGCCGGAGAACTGGCCAAGGCGCAAAAGCTCGCCAGCAGCTTGGCTTCCGATTTAAAAACCGAGCCTCAGGTTTACGGCAAGATTATTGAGGCGAAGATCGCGCTGAAGCGCGGGGATAAGCGCGCTGGGATCAATACACTGCTCGAGGCCAACAAGCTTCTGGACACCTGGATCGGCCACCTCGAGCTTGGTCGCGCCTATCTCGACGCCGGGCTGTTCGTGGAAGCGGATTCCGAGTTTGACCGCTGCATCAGGCGGCGCGGAGAAGCTATGGAGCTCTTCCAGGACAACGTGCCCACGTATGCGGTTTTCCCCGCCGTTTATTACTACCAGGGACGTGTGCGCGAAGGCCTCAAGAGCCCGGGATCTGTCGAGTCTTACCGCAATTACCTGGCGATCCGCGGCCAATCCACCGAAGATCCTCTAGTCGCTGAAGTTCGCAAAGCTCTGGGGCAGTAAGAATCGATCAAAACCCCGGAAGCATAGTTATATTTCTCCGCAGAGGTACGGTTGCACGCTTCGGTCAGCAGCATGAACTGGGTTCAAGCAAAGACAATGCCCGGCAATTGCCGGGCATTGTTTCACTATTTCCCTAAGGACATCGCTCATTGACTGGATCCTGCGCCGACGATGGGTACAGTAGTGCTGGTCAGGAACGTCGCCACGCCGTTTGCAGGGTTAATGGCATATTCCTTTCCATCGGAGGTGAATCCATACAGCGTGCCGCCAACGAACGTCGAACCAACAAAGGCATTGACACCAGAACCACTGATGGTGACTTGACTGCCGGTCGTGGTCGCTCCAGTCGTGGGATCGATTTGATACAACGTATCCGGGAACGCTGTACAACCCGTCCCGACCCCTGTGGAACCAATGGTGTAGTAAAGCACGGTTGCCGACCCGGTCAGGCTTGCCTCGAAACTACACCCTGCTGGAACTAGCGCACTTGAGGTGGGGCCGACCAACGTTGTTGCGCCCGTGAGGCTAATCGAGTACAGATTCCCCGTCACCATGTCTATCCCGAAGTACGAACCGTCGGTCAGAGCTCCAGTGGTCGCCTGATCGGGAATCGATCCGGTACCGACGTTGGTTGCCACCCCGGTTGATGGAGTTATCTCTATCAACTGGTTCGACGTGTTGTATTCGTAAACCTCAAGGCTAGGTGTCAGTGTCAGGTCCATTCCGGTGCTGCCATGCGCCGTCCCTGCTGCGCCAATCTGGGTGGCAACCCCCGTGGCCAAATCCAAGGTCCCGAAATTCCCCTGGTTGTCGACATAGAATGCGTCAAT
>Ga0193751_1000159_pt1 | contig 61806 bp, 62 predicted proteins | sample L1c2metaG_FD_143050 | JGI IMG/M metagenome (GOLD analysis project Ga0193751, IMG submission 143050) | Soil microbial communities from a riparian zone of the East river system, Colorado, United States - L1c2 | ecosystem: Environmental > Terrestrial > Soil > Riparian zone | place: USA: East River...
ACGAGGACCCAATCACCCGAAAAAGGAGCGCGCTGCCGTACAAGCGCACGGAGGACGGCGTCGCGGTCATCACCATAACCGGTAGCCTGATCAACCGCGGCGCTTGGGTCGGCTCCAGCTCCGGGGAAACCTCATACGAGGGCATCCAGCACCAGGTCGCGACGGCCGCTGCCGATCCGCGCACTAAGGCCATCCTGCTCGACATCGAGAGTCCGGGCGGCGAGGCGGTCGGCGCGTTCGAGACCGCCGCCGTCATTCGCGCCGCGGCGGAAAGGAAGCCGGTCGTCGCGCTGGCAAACGGCATGATGGCGTCCGCGGCCTACGCGCTCGGCTCCGGCGCCACGCGCCTCGTGGCGACCCCGACCGGCCTGGCCGGCTCGATCGGCGTCGTCATGCTGCACGCCGACTACTCGCGCAGGCTGGAAAAGAAGGGCGTCGCACCGACGCTGATCTTCGCCGGCGCACACAAGGTCGACGGCAATCCGTTCGAGCCGCTGTCCGCCGGCGTGCGCGATGATCTGCAGCGCGAGGTCAACCAGTATTACGATTTATTCGTCCAGACGGTCGCCGCCGGACGCAAGCGCATGTCGCCGGCGATGATCCGCGCGACCGAGGCGCGAACCTACATGGGGCACGATGCTCGCGATGCGGGCCTCGCCGACGATGTCGGCACATTCGAGGACGTGCTCGCCGATGTTTCCCGACGCGGCCCGGCCGGCCGCACCACCACCGCACCAACGCAAGGAAAATCTGCAATGGACGACAGCAACGTGACCAATGCGCAGCTCGCCGCGGCGAAGGCCGAGGGCGCCGCCGCCGAGGCGGAACGCTTCCGGGCGATCATGGCCAGCGACAAGGTGAAAGGCCGCGAGGCCGCCGCGCTCCAGCTCGCGGCCGCGGCGCCCGCCATGACCGCCGACCAGGTCATTGCCTTGGTCGCCGGCCTGCCGGCGGCTGCCGCGGCAGCGCCGCCGAAAGGCCAGCGCGGTGAGCGCATCGACGCCCTCGCGCGAGCGTTCGGCCAGCCGCCCGCCGACGCCGCGAAACCGAGCCGCGCCCGGGTCGTCGCGCGCATCAACGCGCGGCATGGCTTCTCTAAGTGATCTGCCGGCGCAGCGGGAGGTCCGCATTCACGGCCTCCCGCCGCAACGTCATCTCCCATACAAAAGGAACGGAGAAACGCCGATGAAGATCATCCGTGCGGCAGATCGAGCGCGGCACGATCCGCCGCAGCAACAACGGCGCGGCGCATTGCTGAGCAGGTTCGCGCCCGATCAGCTCAAGGCGGCGAAGGCCGCTTACTACGAAAATTTGTTCCAGGCCGCAGGCGACGATCGGAAGGCGCGCCTCGAGCTGTACGATGCCATGCGTTCGGGCAACCTGGCGCCGGACGAGGTGCTCTCGGCGGTGCAGCCCGAAGCGGACGCGCCGGCGCGGTTCGCGGCCGCGCGGGCGGAAGGCGTCGCCGAGGGCCGGCGGATCGAGCGGGACATGCTCGCCGCGCTGGTGGCGAGCCCCGCGGTGAAGGGCCAGGAGGCGATGGCTTTGAAATGGATGGCCGATAACCCGGGAATGACCGCGGAAGCGGTCATTTCGCTGTGCAAGCACGTGGCGGAGGCGCCGAAGACGCCGTCGCTCGCCGAGCGCATGGCGCGCTTCGGCAACGGCGGCGCCGCGCTGTCGCTTGGCCCGGCGACAGGCGACACGAGTCGGGCGTCGAGCGCCCGCGCGGTCGAGCGCGTCAACCAGGCGCGCGGTTTCAGTTCGACTGAAGAGGCCGCTGCAAGATGATTTCGCAAGACGCGGCGGGGGACGAGGACGAGGACTACACGCCGGCGCAGTTTGCGGCCGCCGTCGCCGAAGCCTTCGCCGCTGAGAATACGCGCCAGTGCGAGCGCCTGCTGGCGATTGCGACGAGTCCGTACATGAAAGGGCGCGAGGGAATAGCGCTCAAACTCGCCATGGCCAACAGACACATAACCCCCGCCGCGGTTATTTCGACGGTGTCGGCCGCCCACGCGTTGGCTTTCGCGCGCGACAGCGCCAGGCGCAGTGGTCGCCGGCCACGTCGAGCCGAAATCTTGCTCTCGCGCCGCGCGTCCACAGGCGCGCGGTTTCAACGGTAACAAACGGATCACAAAAGTGGAGGACGAGAAGGAGGACGACACGCCGGCGCAGTTTGCGGCCCGCGTTGCCGCCGCGAAGGAGCAAGCCACCGTCGCCGCCGCGAAAGAGCCCCCAGCCGTCGCCGCGCAGAATACGCGCCGGCGTGATCGCCTGCTAGCGATCGCACGAATCTATACATGACCCGCGCGCGTCCACAGGCGCGCCGCTTCAACGTAACTAAATCACGGACAGCAGAAAGAAAGGGACCACAAGATGAACGCGCCGCAAGCCACCACCGCTGGATCATTCGCTGTAATCGCCGCATTGCCGGGCACCCTCCCGCATCGCCTCGCCGTCGACAGGCTTCGCGCCGTGCCGGCGGCGCGCGCCCTGCTGCTCGGCCTGATCGAGGAACGCGACAACGCAAGGGCGCCGCTCGCTGGACTCGGCGCACAAATTGTCGACCTCACCATGGAGCGAACCAAACTCTCGGGGCGTATTTCCAGGGCTTTTGCTGACGCGCGAGTGCCGGAAAACCCCGGCGAGCGCCCCAGCAATATTTACTCGGAGAAACTCAATCGGGAAGCGCTGGAGAGAGTCGAGGCTGACGTGGAAATCGACCGGCGCCGGCGCGCCAACCTTGATGAGGAAATCGGCGAGATCAAGGAACGTGAAGCAAGGCTGGCCGCCAAGGCGAACATTTTGGGCGCGACGGTCAGCAACCTTGAAGCGTGGCTGAAGGCCTTGCCGTCCGAGGCTCCAATTCGCGCCGCGTCGGCGCGGCCGGCTGCGCTGGCAAAGGGCGAAGTGCCTGTTCTCGCCGTCGATAAGTGCCGGCAGCGTATACGCGACCTGGATGCCGACCTGCAGCGGATCGCCACCGCGCCTGTCACGTCGGCCGAGGCGAAGAAGCTGAAGGATGCGCAGCTCGACGCGCTGGCCGCGCGGGGACGTCCGGATTGTCGCGCGCTTGTTTCCCATGGCGAGCCGATCGGCTGGCCGACCGTGCGCAACCTCGGAATGAAGGCCGCAGAGTCCGGCCAGGACGCCATCGGCCTCCTGGCGTGGGCGTTTCGCGACCGGCTGAGCGCGGCGCTCAACGCCGAGATTGACGCCATCGCGGACGATGCGGCCGCTCTCACCGCGGAGCAGCGGGCCGAGCAACGCGCCACGGCGCTGCGCGACAAGCTGGCCGCCGAGCGCGACGAGGAAGCCTTGCTGCGCATGGCGATTGCCGCCGGCACGACCCTCCTGCGCCGCCCGGAGGCCGATCCGCGCGCCGTGCTCGGCCTGGCGGACGATCTGCCCGGCTACGCGCCGCAAGTGTGATCCGCGCGTGGCGGCGTTTTTCCCTTTGCGCCGCCGCGCGCCGAGGCGCCGGCCTCGCCAGACTACAGCGCCTGGCGGGGCCGGCTGTCCAACCGGAGAAAAGGTCTGATGGGCCGAAATGTTGTTGGGCTTCACGATGCGCGGGCCAAACGTGCGGACGCGGACATTGAGGAAATCATCAGGACCGGCGTTGCGGCGTTCAATCTGCTTGAGCGCGGCGCGAAGGCGTTGGTGGTCATGACCGCTGGGGCCGCGGAGACGGCTGCAGCGATCAAGCAAGCGGCGCGGCGCTCGGATCGGCCGCAGATGTTTGCCGCGGTCGACGCGGCGGCGCGCAACGCGGCGGCCGCGCTGCGCGATCTGGGCGACCTGGCGCAGGCACTCGAACGGATCGCTTCCGGGGAATAGGAACGGGGACACAAATGGGAACAATTGGTCAACGCATCGCGCTTGAGGGCGCGCCGCAAGTCGGCGCGGCGTTCGAGCAGATCGCCAAGGCCGGCGCCGACGCCTTCACGTCGCTGAAAAGCGCGGCGAAGGATATCGGCCTCGACAAGGACCTGACGCCGCAGCTCGGCCGCGCCAAAAAGGCGGCGGCCGAGCTCGGCGATGGTTTCGGCAAGGCGTTCAAATCGATCGGCGACGCGGTGCAAGGCATCGCCAACGCCTCGGCGAAGATCACTGCCGGCGTCGCCACGATCGGCGCGGCGCTGGTCGGCCTGACGGCGTCGGCCAGCTCGGCCGCGCACGAGATCGAGCAGGCGGCGCGGCGCACCGGCCAGAGCACGACCGAGTTTCAAAAGCTCGGCTTCGGCTTCAAGCAGACCGGCGTCGACGCCGGCGAGCTGACGCGGGCATTCGCTAAGGTCAGCCAGGAATCCGCCAAGGCGGCGCAAGAGGGCAAGCAATCGACCGGCGTTTTCGAGAAATACGGCATTGCGTTGCGCAACACGGACGGCAGCGCGCGCAGCATAACGGACATTCTGTCCGACGTGGCCGACAAGATGGCGAAGCTGCAAACTCCGACCGAGCGCGCGGGCCTCGCCGCCGAATTGTTCGGTACGCGCGTTGGAACCAAAATGGTCGGCCTGCTGTCGCAAGGCTCGGCCGGCATCGCCGGCATGGCCGCCGACGCGGAAAAGCTCGGCATCGTGCTCGGCGAGCACGAGATCGAGGCGGGGACGAAATTCGAGCAGTCCATGGTGCGCCTGTCCGGCACCGTCGACGCCACGCGCGTCAAGTTCGGCCTGCTGTTCGCGCCGGCGTTCGCGCAGGCCGCCAACGCGTTTGCCGACGCGTTCGCCAAGCTGCAACCCTCGATCCTCGCCGCCGGTCAGGCGATTGCGTCCGGCCTGGCGCCCTACGTCAAGGATCTGGCAGCGGTGCTGACCGGCAACGCGCAGCAAGTCGAGACCGGGTTTTTCCGCGTGCTGGTGACCGGGTTCGAATATCTCGCGACGGTGGTGCGCGCGACCGTAATCCCGGTGATCCAGGGCTGGGGGGCGATCCTGCGCCAAGTTGGCGCGACGATCGACTCGGTGTTCGGGTCCGGGTTTACCGGGCAGTTCCTGTCCGCGGCCGCGGCGATCGTCGGCGTGGCCATCGCGTTCGGCACCTTGCTCAAGAGCGCGCAGTTGCTGTTCGCCCCGATCGGTTTCCTGCTGCGCCTCGCCGGCCTCGGCGCCGCGCTCAATCCGGTCGGCCTGGCGATCATCGCGATCGGGCTGGCGATCGGTGCGCTCGTGGTCGCGTTGTCCAGGGTCGATTGGGCGGCGTTTGCCGCGCTCGCGCAACAGGCCTGGGGCCGCGTGGAAAGCGCCGTGAGCAGCGCGATCGACGCGCTGGAGGCGCCATTCAAAAAGCTGTTCGGCTGGCTGCAATCCGGCATCGAGAGGCTGAAGGAGTTCTTGGGGCTGAAAAGCAGCGCCGCGGGCGGCGGCGTCGGCGGCGATACCGGGGCCGCGGCGGGGAGCGGTGTCGCGGCCGCCGGCGGCGGCGAGGTGCGCGGGCCGGGCACCTCGACCTCGGACTCGATCTCGGCGCGGCTGTCGCGCGGCGAATTCGTGCAGCGCGCGGCCGCGGTCAGCCATTACGGCGTCGGCTTCATGCACGCGGTCAATCAAATGCGCCTGCCGCGCGGCTTTGCGCTCGGCGGCCTGGTCGACTTCGGCCGCCTGGCGCCGGCGGCGCCGCCGCTGCGCCTGGCCGCCGGCGGCCCGGTCGCGGCCGGCTCGACCCTCAATCTGTCGATCGACGGCAACCGGTTTCCGGGGCTGCGCGCGCCCGACCACGTCGCGCAGAGTCTGCGGGCCTACGCGGTCAGGCGGGTGATGACGCGGACCGGCCGCGCGCCGTCGTGGGTGGGGTAGGGGCGCTGGTTGGCCCTTCCACCGGCCCGAGGTTAATGCGCGCACCGGCGCCCCGCGTACGGGCGCCGGGCGGCACTGAGGCAATCGGCGCCGGGGCCAGCGATTGGCGCCCGCGCTGCGGCGCCGGCGACCGGCGGCCTCGACAAGGCCGCCGATCGGCGCCTCGGCCGGCCGGACGGTAAAGGCGCCTTGCGCGGGTTGGCAGCCACCAGCTAAGGAAGGTTGCCCGGCGAGGGCACGAGGCAAGCCAGGCCGGTTAATCCGGCAGCGAAGCCGCCGATATTACCGATCGGCGGCTTTGTCTTTTTCGCCGGCGCCATCCATGGCGATCTCGCAAAGTCTGATGGCGCTTCGCTCGCCGGCTAGGGCGGCGCGGACGGCCCCGTTCTGTCTCTGCTCCGGGCCTGTTCGCGATTTTACGTTCCCGCAAAATGCGGCAGCGGCGGACCGGCGTTCGCTGTCCGTTCGCGCTTTACTTCGGCAGCTTAATCCCGCGCTTCGCCGCGTCGGCCTTGATCAGCCGTACAACGTAATTCGTCAGCGACCTCTCATCCTGTTCGGCGGCCAGCTCGGCCAGGCGCTTTTCATCATCCGTTAACCGGACCTGCAGGATGGCGGTCTTTGGCGGGCGCATTAACCCTCTCGTAATCTAGTACTGAGGTTTGCAACACATGGCAGCCTTAATGCAGTACACTTCGATTCTGCCCGGCGGGTCAAGCGCCGGCGAACCGGAGGCAGGGCTGCGATGGCTGACGCCGAGATTGGTGACACCGAGCAAGATGGGCTGTTGCGGGTGCGCGACACGCTGAGCGACGAGATCGAAATAGCGCGCGCCGCCGAGCAACTCGCCACGATGTTTGTCGACCGAGCCACGCGCCAGGCCAACGCGCCAGCGGCCGCCGTGCGGCCGCCGTGCGGCATCGGCGCGATGGATTTGCTTCCGCTACAGGTTGTTCTCACGCGACACGTTCGCACCCTCGCTGACTTGCTGGCCGAATTGAGCGCGCTTCCGGGGGGCCGCTGACGTGGACACCGACCTCGCCTTGGTGGAAATCAGCCGCACCCAACGTGAGATGGTCGCGCGCGCGGTCGCCGCGCAGGCGCGCGAGCATGCGGGCGAGGCATTTGCAAACCGCACGCAAACCGACGTGGACGCGGTCATTCGCGCTCTGCGGCGGTAGCGCGCGCGAGGGCCGAGTGAGCGTGGTCAAGAAATACGGCCTCCGCCTCGCCAGCGGGGGCCTTTTTGTTTGCCGTGGGTATGGCGCGGAAACAACTCAAATTCAAACAGACCGACGTGCGCCGCGCGATAGCGGCTGTGCGCGCGGCGGGCGTGGAGATCGCGGGGGTGAGGATATCTCCCGACGGTGCAATCGAAGTGATGGTCAACAAGCCGGTGGGGTCGCCGGCGCAAGCGGGGGTCGGGGAGGGTCAAAACTCTTGGGAAGCTAAATATGGCAATACGACTGAAACACGTTAATCGCTTCAAGGATCGCCACGGCAAGGTGCGGCACTACTTCCGCAAGCCGGGCTGCCCCACAATCGCACTTGAGGGCGAGCCGGACAGCCCGGAATTCCTCCAGGCCTACCTGGCGGCCGTGACGGGCGCGCCTACGCCGGCAACGGCCATCGCCCCGCGCGGTGCCTGCGGCCCCACCGTCGACGCCCTGGTGACGGCCTACCTCGACTCCTGGACGTTCAAAGGCCTCCGGCCTGCGACCCAGGAGTCGCGCCGATACATCCTCATGCGGTTCTGCCGTGAGGATGGCTACCACCTCCTTTTCGACTCCGGCACGCGCACGATGCTGCTCACGCGGGCGATCGTGCAGACGATCGTGAACCGGATGGCCGGCAAGGGCGGTGGTCAACGCAACCTGCGCAACGCCCTGAGCGCGATGCTGAAATGGGGCATGGCGGACGAAAAATGGCGCCTCCCCGAAAACCCGGCGGCCGGCGTCACGCACGAGAAAATCAAGGGCGACGGATATGCACCATGGCCCGCCGCCGATGTCGCCCGGTTCAAGCTGAAATACCCGCTCGGAACCAGGGCCTATCTCGCGCTGATGCTCGGACGCGTCGCCGGCCAACGCCGCGGCGACATCGTGCGCCTGGGGCCGCGCGATATTCAAGCCGGCTGGCTATCGTTCATGCAACAGAAAACCGGCCAAGCGGTCGACCTGCGGATGGCGGACATGGCGGCCTTGCAAGAGGCGATCGACGCGTGCCCCGGCAACGGCGAGGTGTTCCTCACCAAAGAGGACGGGGAGGCCTTTACGCCCAAGGAATTCTCCGACTGGTTCCGCGATCGGCGTAAGGCGGCCGGCGTATCGAAAAAGCTGTGCTTTCATGGGCTCCGCAAAACCAAGCTGACGGAGCTCGGCGACAACGGCGCCACGCCGCACGAGATCATGGCGGTCAGCGGTCATAAAACGTTGTCCGAGGTGCAGCGCTACACCGCAAGCTTTGACCGCCGGAAGCTTGCCGCGCGCGCCATGGCCCGGACGGGGTGACGCCCCCTCGCCGATCCCCTGCCAAAGGGGGGGGGGCGCCGATCCGCAGGGGTTGGCGCCCTTTCGCTTTTGGGGACCAAACTCCCAAACCTCATATCCCCAAAACTCCCAAACCTTTGAAAATTCATTGCGGCAGTAGGGCAAGCCGTGCGCCGCGCTAGTCCCTCAAGGACAAGCGGGACGCGGTGTTCCTGGTAGTGGCGCTCGAGCACGCGGCGATCGACCTGAAGACCCTGCACCACCGGCTGGGCGCCGCGCGGTTCTCGTTCGGGCCGGCCGACCTCATGCGCGCGCTGATCGGGGTCGAGCCGGGCGCGGTGACGCCGTTCGGCGTCATCAACGACACCGGCGCCCGGGTGACGGTGGTGCTCGACGCGGCCATGATGGCGCACGCCACGCTCGACTATCATCCGCTGGTCAACACGATGACCACCTCGATCGGGCGGGACGATCTCGTCACGTTCCTGCGTGCCACCGGCCACGAGCCGCGGATCGTCGCGCTGGCGGGCGACCCCGGCCCGCCGGCCCCCTGACGATTGCATTCCCGCGCGGCCTGACCCATTTAACCGATGGGCCGGGGCCTGGTACCCCAGGCGAGTAAGGACAGGATCATGCTGGAGAACATTGGGGCGACGGCGACGGCGCCCGAAGTGATCAAGGACACGACCACCCAGGCCTTCGTCAAGGACGTGATCGAGGAGTCCCGGCGCCAGCCGGTGCTGGTCGACTTCTGGGCGCCGTGGTGCGGCCCGTGCAAGCAGCTCACGCCGGTGCTGGAAAAGGCCGTCAAGGGCGCCAAGGGCAAGGCCAAGCTGGTCAAGATGAACATCGACGAGCATCCGTCGATCCCCGGCCAGATGGGCATCCAGTCGATCCCGGCGGTGATCGCCTTCGTCAACGGCCAGCCGATCGACGGCTTTCTCGGCGCCCTGCCGGAAAGCCAGGTGACGGCCTTCATCGAACGGGTGATCAAGGACCGGGTCGGCGGCGAGGAAACCGACCTGCTCAAGGAGGCGGACGCGGCGCTGGCGGAAGGCGATCACGAGGCAGCGGCCGACCTCTACGCCAAGGTGCTGGCGCAGGACGCCGGCAACGTCCCGGCGCTCGCCGGCCTTGCGCGCAGCTACGTGGAGACCGGCGCGATCGAGCAGGCGAAGGAGACGTTGGCGCTGGTGCCGGAGGCCAAGCGCAACGACGCCGCGGTGGCGGCCGCGCGCGCCGCGCTCGAGCTTGCCGAGCAGGCGAAGTCGGTCGGCCCGGTGGGCGAGCTGGAGCAGAAAGTCGCCGCCAATCCGCTCGACCATCAGGCGCGCTTCGACCTCGCCCTCGCCCTCAACGGCCAGGGAGAGCGCGCGCAGGCGCTCGATCATCTGATCGAGATCGTGCGGCGCGACCGCAAATGGAACGACGACGGCGCGCGCAAGCAACTGGTCCAGCTGTTCGACGCCTGGGGGCCGACCGACGAGTCGACCATCGAGGGCCGGCGCCGCCTCTCGTCGATCCTGTTCGCTTGACTCTTTTTTGCGATCCGTCGCGGACTAGGCTCGACGACGGATCGCGGGACGGCAGCGCGGACCCGGAGACGCGACCATGCCGATGAACGTCGCCTATCGCGGGCCCGGCGACCTTGCCGACGTGATCCCGGTATTCCCCCTCGCCGGCGCGCTGCTGCTGCCGCGCGGCCAGATGCCGCTCAATATTTTCGAGCCGCGCTATCTCGCCATGGTGGATGACGCGCTCGCCGGCCGCCGCCTGATCGGCATGATTCAGCCCGACACCGCCCATCCGGGCGACGAGGCCAAGCCCAGCCTCTACCGCATCGGCTGCGTCGGCCGCATCACCCAGCTGGGCGAGACCGGCGACGGCCGCTATCTCATCGAGCTGACCGGCATCGCCCGCTTCCGCGTCGTCGCGGAGGTGAGCGTGCCCACCCCCTATCGCCAGTGCCGCGTCACCTACGCGCCGTTCGCCGACGACTTCGTCGCCCACAAGGGCGAAGACAGCGTCGATCGCCGCGCGCTGCTGGCGGCGCTCGCGGCGTTCCTCAAGGCCAACGACCTCAAGGCCGATTGGGACGGCATCGAGAACGCCCCCAACGAAGCCCTGGTCAACGCCCTCGCCATGATGTCGCCCTACGGCGCGGCGGAAAAGCAGGCCCTGCTGGAGGCTCCCGACCTCAAGACCCGGGCCGAGATCCTGGTCGCCGTCACCGAGATCGAGCTCGCCAAGGGCAACACCGAGGGCGAGACGCCGTTGCAGTAAGGCGGGCGAGCGTATTAACTCGGCGCGACCCGTTCCGACCGCGAGCCAAGTGCCATGTCCACATCGCCGCCCGATCGTCCCGCCAGCAGCGTCGACCCGAAGCTGCTCGAGATCCTGGTGTGCCCGCTCACCAAGGCGACCCTCGAATACGACGCGGAAAAGCAGGAGCTGATCTCGCGCGCCGCCAAGCTCGCCTACCCGATCCGCGACGGCATCCCCATCATGCTGCCGGAGGAAGCCCGGCGTCTCGACTGAGCGTTTTCCTCTTCCGATCAGGAAGAGGGCGTCATCAAACAAACAGGAGGAAGCGATGCTCAAGGTATGGGGCAGGAAGACGTCGTCCAACGTCCAGAAGGTCATGTGGGCGATCGGCGACCTCGGGCTTGCGCACGAGCGCGTCGACATCGGCGGGCCGTTCGGCGGCAACAAGGAAGCGGCCTATCTGGCGATGAACCCCAACGGCCTCGTGCCCACCCTCGAGGACGGCGACGTCATGCTGTGGGAATCGAACACGATCGTGCGCTACCTCGCCGCCAAGCATGGCGCCGGGAAGCTCGAGCCCGCCGATCCCGCGGCGCGCGCGCGCGCCAGCCAATGGATGGATTGGCAGCTCTCGGTCGCGGCGCCGGCGATCTTCGGCGCGTTCTGGGGGCTGATCCGCACGCCGCCGGAGAAGCGCGACGCCGCGGCGATCGCCACGTCCCAGGCCAAGACCACCGACGCGATGAAAATCTTCGATGCCGCCCTGGCGAAGCGGGCCTTCGCGGCCGGCGACAGCTTCTCCATGGGCGACATCCCGGTCGGCATCATGGTCTATCGATTCTGGCAGCTCGTGCCCGAGCGCCCGCCGCTGCCCAATCTGCAGCGCTGGTACGCGGCGATCGAAAAGCGCCCCGGCTTCCGCGACCACGTCGCCGCGGTGCCGCTGACGTAGCTCCTCCCGCCAATTTCGTAGGGTGGGTTAGGCGCGAAGCGCCGTAACCCACCGTCGTTGTTTGTTTGGTGAAGCCGATCGGTGGGTTACGCGGGCTTCGCCCGCTAACCCACCCTACAAGGTTTCCCCTCTCAGGAGCTTCGGCACGTCGCCGACGAGGCCGGCGGCCTCGCGGATGAACAGGCGCTTGAGCGCCGGCAGCCGGTCGACCAGGCCGAGCCCGACGTCGCGCACGAGGCGCAGCGCGTCCGAGCGGTTCGAGAACAAACGGTTGAGCCCGTCGGTCGCGAGCCCCATCGCCATGGTGTCGAACCGGCGCCAGCGCTGGTAGCGCTCGAGCACGGTCGCGGCTCCGAAGTCGAGCCCGAGCCGCGCCGCGTCGACGATCGTTTCGGCGAGCGCCGCCACGTCGCGCAGCCCGAGATTGAGCCCCTGGCCGGCGATCGGATGGATGACGTGGGCGGCGTCGCCCACCAGCGCGAGCCGGTCCGCGACGAACGCGCGCGCGACCGTGAGGCCGAGCGGATGCACGCGGCGCGGGCCCGCCAAGGCGATGTCGCCGAGGTGCAGCCCGAAGCGCCGCTCGAGCTCGTCGCGGAACAAATCATCGGGCAGCGCCACGATCCGTTCGGCGGTTTGCTTGTCTTCTGTCCACACGATCGAGGAGCGGCGGCCCGTGAGCGGCAGGATCGCGAACGGTCCGGCCGGGAGGAAATGCTCCTCGGCGCGGCCGCCGTGGTCGCGCTCATGCGCGACCGTGGCGGCGATAGCGGACTGGCCGTACGACCAGCCGAAGGTCGGAATGCCGGCAAGCTCGCGCAGGTGCGAGCGCGCGCCGTCGGCCGCGATCAGCAGCCCGGCCGCGATCGCCCCGTCGTCGCATTGGACCGACACTCGCTCGCCCGCGACCGCGAAGCCCGCGATGGCGCTCGGGCGCAGGATCACGCCCGCTTCGCGCGCCTTTGCGACCAGCGCCTCGACCAGCGGCCGGTTCTCGACCATGTGGGCGAACGGCTCGCCCGGCTCGACCTCGCCTGCGAACGTGAGGAACACCGGCTTGACCGCATCGCCGAGCCGGCTGTCGGTCACCACCATGTCGACGATCGGCTGCGCCGTGCTGGCCACCGCATCCCAGACCCCGATGGTCTCGAACAGGCGCCGCGCGCCGGCCGCAATCGCCGAGGCGCGCGCATCCTCGGCGGCCGGCCGGCCGAGCGCAGGGTCGGCCACCACCACGGTGAAATCCGCGCCGAGCCCCTGGCGCAGCGCGATCGTCAACGCGAGCCCGGCAAAGCCGGCGCCGCCGATCACGACGTCGGCTTGATCACACCTGGTGGATTGCTCGGCCATCACGCGCCTTATCCCGCGCCCTCCCCTGGGCTACAAGCCGCCGGTACGGCGCGCATGCCAACCGGAGCCGATTCATGTCGTCCGCCCTCGACGAGGTCCTGGCCATTCTCGACCTCGAGCCGCTGGAAGTGAACCTGTTCCGCGGTCGCAGCCCGCAGGTCGGCTGGCAGCGGGTGTTCGGCGGACAGGTGATCGGCCAGGCACTCGTCGCCGCCTGCCGCACCGTTGACGGCCGTCCGCCCCATTCGATGCACGCGTACTTCCTGCTGCCCGGCGATCCGGCCGTGCCGATCATCTACGACGTCGACCGCATCCGCGACGGCAAGAGCTTCACCACCCGCCGCGTGGTCGCGATCCAGCATGGCCACGCCATCTTCACCATGGCGGTGTCGTTCCATGGCGACGAGCCGAGCCTCGACCATCAGGCCGCGATGCCGGACGTGCCCGGGCCGGAGGCGCTGCCGAGCGAGGCCGATCTCAAGAACCGCGTCATGGCGTCGATGCCGGATCCGGTGCGGCGCTATTACGAGCAGGAGCGCCCGATCGAGCTGCGGCCGGTCGAGTTCGGCCGCTATCTCGGCGAGAAGATCGACACCGCCCGCTTCCACGTGTGGATCCGCACCACCGGGACCTTGCCGGACGATCCCGCCATCCATCAATGCGTGCTCGCCTACGCGTCCGACCTGACGTTGCTCGACGTGGCGCTGGTGCCGCACGGCCGCTCGGTGTTCGACAAGCGGATCATGGCGGCGAGCCTCGACCACGCCCTCTGGTTCCACCGCCCGTTCCGCGCCGACGAGTGGCTGCTCTATGCGCAGGACAGCCCCAACCTGTCGGGCGCGCGCGGCTTTGCGCGCGGACTTATCTTTGCCCAGGACGGCACCCTGGTGGCCTCGGTCGCGCAAGAGGGGCTGCTGCGCGAACGCGCGAACGGGTGATTCGGTCGACACTTATTGGTGACGCGCCGATTCTAGACCATATTGTCCGCGTGCAACGCCGCCGACCGTGAGGCCCTGATCCATGAAACTCGTCATCGCCATCATCAAGCCGTTCAAGCTCGACGACGTGCGCAACGCGCTCGGCCAGATCGGCGTTGCCGGGCTGACCGTGACCGAGGTCAAGGGCTACGGCCGCCAGCGCGGCCACACGGAGATCTACCGCGGCGCCGAATACGCGGTGAACTTCCTGCCCAAGCTCAAGATCGAGGTCGCGGTCCCGTCCGACCGCGCCGACAAGGTGGTGGAAACCATCACGACGACCGCCAAGACCGGGCAGATCGGCGACGGCAAGATCTTCGTCGTCGACATCGACCATGTGGTGCGCATCCGCACCGGCGAAACCGACAGCGATGCACTGTAGGCGGCCGCTTTTCTTTCACGTCTGACTAATTGTTGGGCAGAGTTCGCAACGCCCTAAATCAGCGGCCTGCGGCTCCGATCCATCCACGTCGTCATGGCCGCCGCCGGGCACTTCGTCCCGGGGGTGTCCCGGCCATCCACGTCTTTGATTTTCTTAATAGTTTCAAGGCGTGGATGCCCGGCACAAGGCCGGGCATGACGACCCGAGCAGCGCCGCCGATGGTACTGTCGGTACCCTCCCGTCGTTGGCACGTATCTTGAGTCTCCTGGATCAACGGCTGGGGCGGATACCCGGCACCGCCTTTGTCGTAGGGAGGCCTCGGTTCTGCCGGGGCCTCTCGCTTTTGGGCCTCCCGCGATCACGCGGTCGCACCGAGGCGGCGCGCGGCGGCGATTGGTTAATCGCGTCTTAACCTTGCCGCTTCTAAGGTGCTTCCATGCGGCGGGGAGCGCCTGTCGTCTTGTCCATGTCCATGATGAATGCCGAACGCGACTCTCCTGTGTCGACCGTTGGGGACGCCGACGCACGCTCGCCGTTCGTGCGGCTGGCCGAGCTGCTGGGCGACCTCAAGCCGGGCAAGCCGGTCATCAACCTGTCGGTCGGCGAGCCGCAGCATCCGATTCCGTCGTTCGTCGGCCCGGTGCTGACGGCGCATCTCGCCCAGTTCGGCCGCTATCCGCTCGGCAAGGGCACCGAGCGCTTTCGGCGCGCGGCGGCCGGCTGGCTCGACCGGCGCTACCGGCTCAAGCGCCCGCTCGATCCGGAAAACGAGATCATCGTTCTCAGCGGCACCCGCGAGGGCCTGTTCCTGGCCGCCATCGCGGCCAAGCGCTGGGTCGGTCCGCGCAGCGGCAAGCCCGCGATCCTGATCCCCAACCCGTTCTACGTGCCCTACGCGGCGGCGGCGCAAGCGACCGACTGCGAGCCGGTCTACCTGGCGGCGAAAGCCGCCACCGCGTTCCTGCCCGATCTCGATCGCATCGACGACGAATTGTGCGCCCGCACCGTGGCGATCTACCTCGCGTCCCCGTCCAACCCGCAGGGAGCGGTGGCCGACCTCGCCTATCTGACGCGCCTCGCGGCGCTCGCGCGCCGGCACGGATTTCTCGTGTTCACCGACGAATGCTATTCGGAAATCTACACACGCCACGCGCCGCCCGGCATGCTGGAAGTGGCCGGGCCCGACTTTGCCAACGTGGTGGTGTTTCACTCGCTCTCGAAGCGCTCGAGCCTGCCCGGATTGCGCGTCGGCTTCGCGGCCGGCGACCGCCGGTTCCTCGCCAAGTTCCTCGACCTGCGCAACGTGTCCTCCGCCCAGGTGCCGGAGCCGGCCCAGGAGGTCGCGGTCGCGGCGTACGGCGACGAAGCCCATGTGGAAGAGAACCGCCGGCTCTATGCGGCGAAGTTCGATCTCGCCGACCAGATCATCGGCGACCGCTACGGCTACCGGCGGCCGTCTGGCGCTTTCTTCCTCTGGCTCAATGTCGCGGCGAGCGGCGGCGGCGAGCAGGCGGCGCTGCGGCTGTGGCGCGAGGCCGGGCTGCGGGTTTTGCCCGGCCGCTACATCGCGCGCGACCAGGCCGACGGCAGCAATCCCGGCGCCGACTACATTCGCGTCGCCATGGTCCAGGACAAGGACGCGACCGCCGAGGCGCTGCATCGCCTCGTCGCGGTGCTTGGCTGAGGGGCGAGGATCATGCCGGCCATGCGCCAAAGCTTCAACGTCGCGGCCTTCCTGCCCGACGACATCCGCGCGACGATCGCGCGGCGCATGCGCGAGATCGGCGGCATCGCCCTGATCGTGCTGGCGGCCGCGCTGGCCGCGGCGCTGGGCAGCTGGTCGGTGCAGGACCCGAGCCTCAGCCATGCCACCTCGGCGCCGGTGCGCAATCTGCTCGGCGTGCCCGGCGCCATCGCGGCGGATTTGTTGATGCAGCTGGTCGGCGTGGCGGCGCTGGCGCTGATCCTGCCCATTGCGGTGTGGGGCTGGCGCCTGCTCACCCACCGGACTCTCGACCGCGAGCGGCTGCGCATGATCCTGTGGAGCGTCGGCGCGCTCGCGGCCGCCGCCTTTGCGTCCTGCCTGCCGACGAGCCGGGCGTGGCCGCTGCCGACCGGCCTCGGCGGCGTGGTGGGCGATGCCATGCTGCGCCTGCCCGCGTGGCTGTTCGGCGCGCCGCTCGCCGGCAGCATCCGCATCGCCATGGCGCTGGGCGTGGGTCTCGCCGCGTTCGCGGCGCTGGCCTTTGCGATGGGCTTCGAGTGGCGGCGCCGCAAACCCGCTGCGGCCGAAGCGGCCGATGCCGCACCCGATGAGGTTCGGCCGTCGGTCCTGCGTGGCTGGCTGCAGCATGCGCGCCTCAGCCTGATCGCGCGCCTGAGCCGGCTGTTTGCGCGACGCAAGGCCGTGACCCGGCACCCTGCCGCCGCCGCGCCCGTGGCCGAGGAAGACGTCGCCGCGGACGAGCCGGAGGTCACGGAGGACGAGGAAGCCGACGAGGAGGTCGCCGAGCGTCCGGCGCGCAAACGCGCGCGGCCGGCTCCGCGTCCCGCCCGGCGCGGACGCGACGGGTTCGAGTTGCCCCCGCTCGGGGTCCTGACCGCCCCCAAGGCCAGCGACCGCCTGACGCTCAGCGTGGAGGCCATCCAGGAAAACGCCACGGCGCTCGAGAGCGTGCTCGGCGATTTCGGCGTGCGCGGGGAAATCATCAACGCCCGCCCGGGCCCGGTGGTGACGCTGTACGAGCTGGAGCCGGCGCCGGGCATCAAGTCGTCGCGCGTCATCGGGCTCGCCGACGACATCGCCCGCTCCATGAGCGCGCTGTCCGCGCGCGTCGCCGTGGTGCCCGGCCGCAACGCCATCGGCATCGAGCTGCCAAACCCGCGGCGCGAGCGCGTCTATCTGCGCGAGCTCTTGTCCTCCGACGACTACACCGGCACCGGCGCCAAGCTGCCGCTGTGTCTCGGCAAGACCATCGGCGGCGAGTCGGTCATCGTCGACCTGTCGCGCATGCCGCATTTGCTGATCGCCGGCACCACCGGCTCCGGCAAGTCGGTCGCCATCAACACCATGATCCTCAGCCTGGTCTATCGGCTGCGGCCGGAGGACTGCCGGCTGATCATGGTCGACCCGAAGATGCTGGAATTGTCGGTCTACGACGGCATTCCGCACCTGCTCTCCCCGGTCGTGACCGACCCCAAGAAGGCGATCGTCGCGCTCAAGTGGACGGTGCGCGAGATGGAAGAGCGCTACCGCAAGATGTCGAAGCTCGGCGTGCGCAACATCGACGGCTACAATTCCCGCGTCGCCGAGGCCAAGGGACGCGGCGAGAGCCTGACCCGCACCGTGCATACGGGCTACGACCGCGAGTCCGGCGAGGCGATCTACGAGAAGGAGCAGCTCGAGCTCGACCGCCTGCCCTACGTCGTGGTGATCGTCGACGAGATGGCCGACCTGATGATGGTGGCCGGCAAGGACATCGAGGGTGCGATCCAGCGCCTCGCCCAGATGGCGCGCGCCGCCGGCATCCACGTGATCCTCGCCACCCAGCGTCCCTCGGTCGACGTCATCACCGGCACCATCAAGGCGAACTTCCCGACCCGCATTTCCTTCCAAGTCACCTCGAAGATCGACAGCCGCACCATCCTGGGCGAGCAGGGCGCAGAGCAGCTGCTCGGCCAGGGCGACATGCTGTACATGGCGGGCGGCGGCCGCATCAGCCGCGTGCACGGGCCGTTCGTGTCGGACGAGGAGGTCGAGAAGGTGGTGCGTCACCTCAAGTCCCAGGGCGCACCGCAATACCTCGAAGCGGTCACCGCCGGCGGCGACGAGGACGAGGACAGCCCGCTGTTCGACGCCACCGCCATGGGCGGGGGCGAGACCAACGACCTCTATCAACAGGCCGTGCAGGTGGTGATGCGCGACCGCAAGGCGTCCACCAGCTATATCCAGCGCCGGCTGCAGATCGGCTACAATCGCGCCGCCTCGATCATGGAGCGCATGGAGGAAGAGGGAATCGTCGGCGCTGCCAACCACGCGGGCAAGCGCGAAATCCTGGTTGGCGAGGAGACCGCCGAGCGCTATTGAGCGCCCGGGCCGAACCTGCGATGGTTCCGGGCCGGGGGTAGCCTGAAATTCAAGTCGCGAAATCGCCATACGGCGCCGCTACATGGCGCCGGCGGGCAGCGGAGGGAAGCGATGCGTAGAGCGAGGCACGCGGCGATTGCGTGCACCATCCTGGCGAGCCTGACGGCGGTCGCCGCGATGGCGCAGACCGTGCCGGTGCCGAGGCCCGCGCCCCAACCGAAGTCCGGGACTGCAGCCCCACCCCCCGCCGCCCAACCGGAGCCCGCGCCCAATCCGCTCTCCCTGGCGCCGGTCGGGCAGGCCGCGCCCAAGCCGCCCTCCTCGATCATCGACACCTTGACCAGCATCCTGCCCAAGCCCGGCGGCTCGGTCGCGTTCGACGCCAAGCAGCGCGCCCTGGTGGAACGGGTGAACACCTATCTCACCAGCGTGCAGACGATGGTGGGCGATTTCGTCCAGGTCGCGCCCGACGGCGTGCGCACCAACGGCAAGTTCTACCTGCAGAAACCCGGCCGCGTGCGGTTCGAGTACAATCCGCCCAGCCCGGTCGAGCTGATCGCCGACGGCCAGTCGATGGTGGTGCGCGACCGCAAGCTCGCCACCCAGGATCTCTACCCGCTGTCGCAAACGCCGTTGCGGTTCCTGCTGGCGGACCGCATCGACCTGCTCACGGACACCGACCTGGTCGGCGTCTATTCCGACGACATGTTCGTCACGGTCGTGGTCGAGCAGCGGCAGATTCTCGGCGGCACCCACCGCCTGATGCTGATGTTCAGCACCAAGGACGTCGAGCTCAAGCAGTGGACGGTGACCGATCCGCAGGGGTACGACACCACGGTCGCGGTGTATAATCTTGACAAGACCAAGAAGCCCGACCCCGACCTGTTCAAGATCAATTACGAGCGCGTGCTGCAGTAAGCGCCGCCCGCCTTCGGCCGGGGACCACCCCGGCACGGCCATCGCTTCGCATGCAGATCAAGGTCACGACCTGGAACATCAATTCGGTGCGGCTGCGCATCGATCTGGTCGCCCGATTCCTCAAGGCCGTCCGTCCCGACGTCCTCTGCCTGCAGGAAACGAAGTGTCCGGACGACAAATTCCCGCACAAGCGGTTCGCCCGCCTGGGCTACGCCCATCGCGCGCTCAACGGGCAGAAGGGCTACCACGGCGTCGCCGTGCTCTCGCGCCTGCCGTTCGAATCGACGGTCAACCACGGCTTCTGCGGCAAGGTCGATTCCCGCCATGTCTCGATCGTGCTGGGCGAGCGCGCCGGCCTTCGCGATCCGGTGACGGTGCATAATTTCTACGTGCCGGCCGGCGGCGACGAGCCCGATCCGGCAATCAATCCCAAGTTCGCCCACAAGATGGATTTCCTCGACGAAATGTGCGCGCGGGCGGAGCTGCACCCTGCGCCCAACGACCGATCGATCCTGCTCGGCGATCTCAACGTCGCGCCGCTCGAGCACGACGTCTGGAGCCACAAGCGGCTGCTCGACGTCGTCTCGCACACGCCGATCGAGTGCGCCAAGCTCGTCGCCGCGCAGCGCGCCGGAGGCTGGGTCGACACGATGCGGGCGTTCGTGCCGGAACCCGCCAAGCTCTACACCTGGTGGAGCTACCGCGCGGCGGACTGGGCGGCCGTCGACAAGGGGCGCCGCCTCGATCACATCTGGGTCGCGCCGCAATTGGGCGATCGCGTGTCCGACATCCGCATCACCAAACAGACGCGCGGCTGGGAGCGCCCGTCCGACCACGTCCCAGTCACCGCGACGATCGAGCTTTAGCTGATACGAGCGACATGAAGTGATGACCTGGACCAAGCTCGTCGTCGTCCGCGAAAGCGGACGACCCAGTAACCCGTGATGCATCAAATAGAACTGTGAAGCCCGCGTTTGCTGGATGCCAGCCTACGCGGGCATGACGAGTCATGTGCGGGGGCCGGCGATATACGATTCCGTCAGGATTCGCCGGTCGGGACGTCGAGCACGCTGCGCACCCGGTGCATGTCCACGTCCGAATGCTCGGCGCGCGTCACGAAGTTCTCGCGCAGCCGCACCGCCGCTTCCGGATAGCCTTCGAGCATCTTGAGGAACAAGCTGCGTGGAATGCGGATCACCGTCGACGGCTCGAGCGCCGTCGCCGTCACCGGACGGGTGGTTTCGGTCAACAGCGCAAGCTCGCCCAGCAGCGTCCCCGGGCCCACCGTGAGCGGCTCGGTCTCGCCGCGCACCGGCACCAGGCTCAGCAAACCTTCCTGCACCACGTAGCCGGCGTCGGCGGCGTCGCCCTGGGTGAACAGCACATTGCCGTCGTGCAGGTAGCGGCTCTCGGCGCCGATGGCCAGAATGCGCAAGGCGTCGCGACCGAGAAGTCCGAGCGTTGGAACGCGTTCCAGAAAGGCGATGTCGTCCTCGATGCTCATTCGGGCTCGGCGTTATTCCTGGAGCGTGATCTTTTCGGAAAACCGATCATGCTCTACGGGATCAGCTTGTAGCCGCCGCCTTCGGTCACCAGGATGGACGGGGTCGAGGCGTCCCGCTCGACCTTCTGGCGCAGCCGATAAATGTGGGTCTCGAGCGTGTGGGTGGTGACGCCGGAATTGTAGCCCCACACTTCCTGCAGCAGGACCTCGCGCGATACCGGGCGCTGGCCGGCCCGATAGAGATAGCGCAGGATCGCGGTTTCCTTTTCGGTCAGCCGCACCTTGTTGCCCTTCGGGTTGACCAGCAATTTCGAGCTGGGCCGAAAGGTGTAGGGACCGATGCTGAAGACCGCGTCCTCGCTTGCTTCGTGCTGCCGCAACTGCGCGCGGATGCGCGCGAGCAGCACCGCAAAGCGGAACGGCTTGGCGACGTAATCGTTCGCCCCGGCTTCGAGGCCGAGAATCGTATCCGAATCGGTGTCGTGGCCGGTCAGCATGATGATCGGCGCCTTGAATCCGTTCTTGCGCAGGATGCGCACCGCCTCGCGCCCGTCGACGTCGGGAAGCCCGACATCCATGATGACGAGGTCGACGTGACCGGCCTTGGCCGCCTGCACCCCTTTGGTGCCGTTCTCGGCGGCCACCGCCTCAAACTCCTCGTGCAGCGCGAGTTGCTCGACCAGCGCGTCGCGCATGTCCGAGTCGTCGTCGACAATCAGGATCTTGCGGGTTGTGGCCATTATGGGCCCCGGATTCGGCCGCCTGTCGGCGGCAAGCTGCGAAGTAGACCCATCGGTGGAAAAAGAGCAAGCAGGCACGGGAGATATTCCAGGCCATGCGGATTGCAAGGACAAAGCCCGCCCTGCGGCCGTTAACCTTGAGGACCATTCGGGTCAGCAAACGGAGCGGCGTCCGCACGCAAGGCTGGCTGGCGGCGGGCGCGCTACGCGTGGCGGTGGCGCTGGGGCGCGCCGGCATTCGGGTCGACAAGCGCGAAGGCGACGGCGCCACCCCGCATGGGCGCTTCCGGCTGCTGCGGGTGTGGTGGCGAGCCGACCGCGGATCGCGCCCGCGCACCTTGCTGCCGGTGCGGCGCATCGGGCCCGGCGACGCCTGGTGCGAGGACCCGGACGACCGCCGCTACAACCGCCCGGTCCGCTTGGCCGCCAAGACCCCCGGCGATCGCCTGTGGCGCGCGGATCGTCTCTACGACCTGGTGATCGAGCTCGACCACAACGTGCGGCCGCGGGTCGCGGGCCGGGGCAGCGCCATTTTCGTCCACGTGGCGCGGCCGGGCCTGCGGCCGACGGCCGGATGCGTGGCACTGCCGGCGCCTGCCCTGCGGCGGCTTCTTGCCCGCAGCGGCCGCAAGACGCGAATCGAGATTCACTAGTTACGGCTGGCTCGCCGTCCGCGCGCCGAAAATGGCGCTGCCGACCCGCACATGGGTGGCGCCGAACTCGATCGCGCGGGCAAAATCCGCGCTCATGCCCATGGACAGGAATTTCAGCCCATTGCGCGCCGCGATCTTGCCGAGCAGAGCGAAATGCGGCGCCGGCGGCTCCTCGACCGGCGGGATGCACATCAGGCCCTCGATGCGCAAGCCGTAGACATCGCAGCAGCGCGCCACGAACGCGTCGGCGTCTTGCGGCAGCACGCCCGCCTTCTGCGGCTCGGCGCCGGTGTTCACCTGGACGAACAGCTGCGGGTGCCGGTCCTGCTTTTCCATCTCCTTCGCCAGGGCCTCGGCCAGGCTCGGCCGGTCGACAGCATGAATCGCGTCGAACAGCGCCAGCGCGTCCTTGACCTTGTTCGACTGCAGCGGCCCGACCAGATGCAATTGAATCCCCGGATGCCGTGCCTCGAGGGCCGGCCACTTGGCCTTGGCCTCCTGCACCCGGTTCTCGCCGAACACCGTCTGGCCCGCCGCGATAACGTCCTCGACCGCCGCGGCCGGGAAGGTCTTCGAGATGGCGACGAGGGTCACGCTCGCGGGATCGCGGCCGGCGGCGCGGCACGCGGCTTCGATCTCGCCCTGCACGGCGGCAAGCGCGGTTGCGGCATCGGTCGGGGGCGCGGTCGTCACAGGCATTGTAGATCGAAGGTATCCATGGTTATCGCCGGATACCAGGCATCCCGTTGACCGGCCGGGGGCTTTCATGTCCTAGTCCGGTCCGAATCCGGAACCCGCAGGCCTGATCGTTAGTCCATGACCACCGAGCGCTACAACGCCCGCGAGGCCGAGCCACGTTGGCAAAAAATCTGGGAGGAGCGGGGCACCTTTACGACGCCCAACGACGATCCGCGCCCGAAGCACTACGTGCTCGAGATGTTCCCCTATCCGTCCGGCCGCATCCACATGGGCCACGTGCGCAACTACGCCATGGGTGACGCGCTGGCGCGCTACAAGCGCGCCACGGGTTTCAACGTGCTGCACCCCATGGGCTGGGACGCGTTCGGCCTGCCGGCCGAGAACGCCGCGATGGAGCGCAAGATCCATCCCAAGGAATGGACCTACGCCAACATCGCCGCGATGAAAGCGCAGCTCAAGTCGATGGGCCTGTCGCTCGACTGGAGTCGCGAGATCACGACCTGCGATCCCGCCTATTACAAACATCAGCAAAAATTGTTTCTCGACTTCCTGCGCGCCGGGCTGGTCGAGCGCAAGCAGTCGAGGGTGAATTGGGATCCGGTCGATCAGACCGTTCTGGCCAACGAGCAGGTGATCGACGGCCGCGGGTGGCGCTCCGGCGCTTTGGTCGAGCAGCGCGAGCTCTCCCAGTGGTTCCTGAAGATCACGGAGTACGCGCAAGATTTGCTCGACGCGCTCGACCGGCTCGATCGCTGGCCGGAGAAGGTGCGGCTGATGCAGCGCAATTGGATCGGCCGCTCGGAAGGCCTGCTCGTGCGCTTTGCGCTCGATCCGGCGACGACGCCGAACCGCGAGCGCGAGCTCGAAATCTTCACCACCCGCCACGACACGCTGTTCGGCGCGAAATTCATGGCGCTGTCGCCGGATCATCCGCTGGCGGCCGCGGCGGCCGCCAAAAATCCGGCGCTCGCCGCGTTCATTGCCGAATGCCGCCACACCGGCACCGCGCAGGCGGTGATCGAGACCGCCGAGAAGCTCGGCTTCGACACCGGCATCAAGGCTGTGCACCCGTTCGACCCGGGCTGGAAGCTGCCGGTCTACGTGGCGAACTTCGTCCTGATGGAATACGGCACCGGCGCCATTTTCGGCTGCCCGGCGCACGACCAGCGCGATCTCGACTTCGTCAAGAAATACGGACTCGGCGTCACGCCGGTCGTATGTCCGCCCGATCAGGATCCCGCGACCTTTGTGATCACCGACGCGGCCTATGAGGGTGACGGCGTGATGATCAATTCGCGCTTCCTCGACGGCATGACCACCGCCGAAGCAAAGGAAGCGGTCGCCCGAGCCCTGGAGCACGAGCAACGCAGCGGCCGCCCGGTCGGCGAGCGGCGGGTCAACTATCGCCTGCGCGACTGGGGCATCTCGCGGCAGCGCTATTGGGGCTGCCCGATCCCGGTGATCCATTGCGCGGCATGCGGCGCGGTGCCGGTGCCCGAGGCGGACCTCCCGGTGCGGCTGCCCGACGACGTGGAGTTCGACCGGCCGGGCAATCCGCTCGACCGCCATCCGACCTGGAAACACGTCGCCTGCCCGCGATGCGGCCAGCCGGCGCGGCGCGAGACCGACACCATGGACGTGTTCGTCGACTCGTCCTGGTATTTCGTGCGGTTCACCGATCCGTGGATCGCATCGGCGCCGACCGACAAGCCGATGGCGGACGCGTGGCTGCCGGTCGCTCAGTATATCGGCGGCGTCGAGCACGCGATCCTGCATCTGCTGTACAGCCGCTTCTTCGCGCGCGCCATGCGCAAGTGCGGCCATCTCGGCCTCGACGAGCCGTTCGACGGCATGTTCACCCAGGGCATGGTGGTGCACGAGACCTACCGCACGGCAGACGGGACCTGGGCAGCGCCGGCCGAGGTGCGGATCGAGGGCGGCGGCGCGGAGCGCCGGGCGTGCTTGATTGCGACCGGTGAGAAGGTGACGATCGGTCCGATCGAGAAAATGTCGAAGTCCAAGCGCAATACGGTCGACCCCGACGACATCATGACGGCCTATGGGGCCGACACCGCGCGCTGGTTCATGCTCTCCGACTCGCCGCCCGATCGCGACGTGAACTGGACCGAGGAAGGCGTGCAGGGCGCCGGCCGCTTCGTGCAGCGCCTGTGGCGGGTGGTGAGCGAGGTCGCCGCGATCGGCGCGCCGCGGGATGCCGGGCGGCCCAATGATTTCGGCGCGACCGCGCTCACGGTGCGCAAGGCCGCCCACGGGGCGCTCGCCAAGGTATCGGAAGACATTGCGAAATTGCGCTTCAACCTGTGCGTCGCCCAGGTTTACGAGCTCACCAATTCGCTGCAGGCGGCGCTCGCCGGCATCAAGGGCAACGGCGGCCTGCCGGCCGATTTCGCCTGGGCCCTGCGGGAGGCGGCCGAAATCCTGGTTCAGCTATTCCACCCGATGATGCCGCACCTCGCCGAGGAGTGCTGGGCGGCGCTCGGCCACGCGGCGCTGGTCGCCGATGCGCCCTGGCCGGCGGTCGAAGCGGCCCTGCTGATGGAGGACACCGTCACCCTGCCGGTGCAGGTGAACGGGCGCAAACGCGCCGACGTGACCGTGGCGCGCGACGCCGGGGCATCCGACATCGAGGCGGCCGTGCTGCGGCTGGACGCGGTCAAGCGCGCGCTCGAAGGCAAAGTCCCTAAAAAAGTCATCGTGGTACCCCAGAGGATCGTCAATGTGGTCGCGTAGCAGGCGCGCGGCTTTGGGCCGCCTTGTTCGCTGGGTCGCCGTCGCGGCGGCGGCCGCGCTCACGGCCGGCTGTTTCCAGCCGCTCTACGGCGAACGCGCGCCCGACGCAGCGGGAGCGGTCGCGCCCAACGTCCGCAGCGCCCTCGCCACCGTCGACGTCGATCAGATCGCCGCCCCCAACGGCACGCCGGAAGCGCGCATTGCGGTCGAGCTGCGCAACGACATGATTTTCGAATTGACCGGCGGGGGCGGCGCCGGAACGCCCGCGTACCGGCTGGCAATAAGAACGGTAATGTCAAAGACCGCCATCATCGTCGACATCGCGACCGGGCGGACCGAGGCGGAAATCGTCGGCATCGACGCGAGCTATACGTTGACCGAAATCGGCACCCGCAAGGTCGTGGTGAACAGCTCGACCTTCGCCCGCGTCAGCTCCGACGTTCCGGGCCTGCAGCAGCGCTTCGCCCACCAGCGGGCCCAACGCGACGCCGAGAACCGCGCCGCCAAGGTGATCGCCGAGCAAATCCGTTCGCGGCTCGCATCGTTCTTCGTCGCCGGCACCTGATAACCAGGCGATGGTCGCTCTCAAGGCCGCCGAGGTCGAGGCCTATATTGCCGAGCGCGCGCCGGCGCGCCCGATCGCGCTGGTGTTCGGCCCGGATGCCGGCCTGGTCAGCGAACGCACCGAGGCGATCGTGCGCACCGCCGTGGACGATCCCAATGATCCGTTCGGCCTGGTGCGGCTCGACGGCGACGACCTTGCCGGCGACCCGTCGCGGCTGATCGACGAGGCCAATACGGTGCCGCTGTTCGGCGGACGCCGCGCCATCCGGGTGAAGGCCGGCGGCCGCGACTTCTCCGCCGCGCTCGCGACCTTGGTTGCCGCGCCGCCGCGCGATTGCCGCATCGTGATCGAGGCCGGCGACCTGCGCCGCAACGCTCCCCTGCGGACCCTGTGCGAGCGGGCGAAGTCCGTCGCCGTGATCGCCTGCTATCTCGACGGCGAGCGCGAGCTCGGCCGCCTGATCGACGAGGAAATGCGCGCGGCCGACCTGGCGATCGCGCCCGATGCGCGCGCCATCCTGATGCCGCTCCTGGGCGGGGACCGGCGCGCGTCGCGCAACGAGGTGCGCAAGCTCGCGCTCTACGCCCGCGGCAAGCGCGAGGTCGACGTCGACGACGTGCTCGCCACCGTGGCCGATGCGTCCGGCCTGGTGCTCGATGCCGTCATCGATGCGGCCTTCGCGGGCCGCACGGGTGATCTGGAGACCCAGCTCGGAAAGGCGCGGGCGGCCGGGATCGCGCCGGCGCGCATCGTCGCCGCCACTCTCACCCAGGCGGCGCAGTTGCATCGGGCGCGCACCGCCATCGAGGCCGGCACGCCGCTGGCCGAGGCGGCCGACCAGATCGTGCCCAAGGCCCAGTTTCGCCGCCGCCCGACGGTCGAAGCGGCCCTGTCGGCGTGGACCGCGGCCCGGCTCGAGCGCGTCATGGCGGACCTCGCCGCCGCCACCTTGGAGACGCGCCGGCTGTCGGGCACGCTTGCCGACCTCGCCGACCCGGTGGTCGGTCGGGCATTATTGATCATGGCGACGACGGCCCGCCGGCGCGAGTAATACGGTTTCCGCATGATTGGTTCGGGGCCTATCCCTTTGATCGTCATTCCGGAAGCCGAGCGTAGCGAGGCTGTCCGGAATCCATAGCCACTGATTGTGATTATGGATTCCGGACTCGCGAGCTGCGCTCGCGCCCCGGAATGACGGCCGAATTAATCAAACGGATTCCGTATGACGCGGTCAGTTAAACCGCCCGCTCGATCCGGCGGATCACGTCGTCGAGCTGTTCGAGGCTTTTGTAACGAATCCGCAACTCCCCGCCGTGGCCCCGGTGCTCGATCGTGACCGCGAGGCCCAGCGCGTCGGACAGGCGTTTCTCCAAGGTGAGCGTGTCGGCATCCTTCTGGGTGCGCTGACGCGGCTTGGCCGCCTTGCCGGCCCGCTCAGCGCGCTCCTGGTTGATCGCCTCCACCTGGCGCACGTTGAGGCCCTGGGCGACGATCGCCCGCGCCATCGCGACGGGATCGGGCTGGCCCAGCAGCGCGCGCGCGTGCCCGGCGGTAATCCGGCCGTCGTTGAGATACGCCTTCACCTCGTCCGGCAGCTTGAGCAGGCGCAGGGTGTTGGCGATGTGGCTGCGGCTCTTGCCCACGATCTTGGCGATGCCGTCGTGGCTGTGGGTGTATTCGTCGATCAGCGCCTGATAGCCGGCCGCCTCCTCGAGCGGATTGAGATCGGTGCGCTGGACGTTCTCGATGATGGCAAGCTCGAGCGCTTCGCGATCGTCGACTTCCAGCAGAATGATCGGCACGTCGTGGATCGCGGCGCGTTGCGCGGCGCGCCAGCGCCGTTCGCCGGCGATGATCTCGAACGCATCGGCGGCGCCTCGCACGGTGCGCACCAGGATCGGCTGGATGATGCCGCGCTCGCGAATCGACGCCGCCAACTCGTCGAGCTCGGCGTCGGGAAAGTTGCGGCGCGGATTGCGCGGGTTCGGCTGCAGGAACTCGATCGGCACCCGCCGCTGGCCGCGGGTTCGCTCCAGCGCCGCCGATTCCTCGCCGACGTCGCCGATCAGCGCAGCAAGGCCGCGCCCCAGTCGCGATCTCACTGCTTCTTCCGCCATTGCGTCCTCCCCGGCACCCGAATCCATCATGCGGCCCGCAACGATTTCTCGCGTTGAATGATCTCCGAGGCGAGGCGCAGATAGGCCTGGCTGCCGAGACATTTGAGATCGTAGAGCAGCACCGGCTTGCCGTAGGACGGCGCTTCGGAAACGCGCACGTTGCGCGGGATGACGGTCTCGTACACCTTCTCGCCCATGAACTGACGCACGTCCGCGACGACCTGCCCGGCCAAATTGTTGCGCGCGTCGAACATGGTCAGCACGATGCCGTGGATCGTGAGATCCGGATTGAGCGTCGCCCTCACCTGCTCGACCGTCTTCAGCAATTGCGACAATCCTTCGAGCGCAAAGAACTCGCACTGCAGCGGCACCAGGATCGCGTTGGCGGCCGCCATGGCGTTGACGGTGACGAGGTTGAGCGACGGCGGGCAATCGACCAGCACATAGCTGTAAGCGACGCCGGACGCAGGCGTCGGATCGAGCGCGGCGAGCGCGTTGCGCAGGCGATAGGCGCGGTCGCGCTGCTGGGCGATCTCGAGCTCGAGGCCCGAGAGGTCCATGGTCGACGGCACGATGTGCAGCCGCGGCACCGCGGTCTCATGGATCGCATCGCGCAAGCCGGTTTCACCGATCAGCACGTCGTAGGTCGAGCGCCGGCGGCTCTTGCGGTCGATGCCGAGCCCGGTCGACGCGTTGCCCTGCGGGTCGAGATCGATGATCAGGACCTGCTCGCCGATGGCGGCGAGCGCGGTGCCGAGGTTGATCGCCGTCGTGGTCTTGCCGACCCCGCCCTTCTGGTTGGCGAGCGCCAGCACACGGCGCGCGGTCGTTGTCTGCATCATGGCACCCGCATCCGCTTCGTCGCCGCCCATCGGTCCCTGCCTACCTGCCCAAAGGGCGGCGCTCGGCGCGCTGGACCGAGACGATGCGGCCGCGCGGATCGGTCCTGCTGGGCACGAGCGCAGCCTCGATGTTCCAATATTTAGCGGCTTCGGTCAATTCAGCCTCTACATCTTGTCCCTTGGGGAACAAGGCTTGTGCACCTGTTTTCAACAGAGGCTCGCTCAAGGCGAGGAGATCGGCAAGCGGCGCCAGCGCCCGCGCGGTGACGACGTCGACCCGCTCCTCGATCGTCGGCAACACTTGCTCGATTCGGGCGTGGTGCACAATTGCGGCGGCGCCGGTCAGGCGCGTCGCCTCGCGCAGGAATGCGGCCTTTTTTCCATTACTTTCAATGAGATGGACGCGCGCGCCGGGCGTTTCCGCGACCCCGCAGGCGATCGCCAGCCCGGGGAATCCGCCGCCCGAGCCTAGATCGACCCACACCCGCGCGGCCGGCGCCAGGGCGATGAGCTGGAGCGAATCGGCGATGTGCCGCGTCCACAGCGCACCGACCGTCGCGGGCGCGATCAGATTGATCCGCCGCTGCCATGTCAGGAGCGTCGCCGCGAAGCCGTCGAGGCGATCGAGCGTTTCACGTGAAACAGGAGTGAGCGCCAGGGCGGCGGCGCGGTTTTCCGCCAGCGCGGCGCCCGGGTCGGCGCCGCCGGGCCCTCGCCTGCCGGGACGGTTCAACCGCGGCCCGTTTGCTGCCGCGGCTGCCGTGGACGGCCCTTGCGGCGGATGTGCGCCGCCAGCAGGGTCAGCGCGGCCGGCGTGATGCCGTCGATCCGGCCGGCCTGGCCGAGCGTGCGCGGACGGATCGCCTTGAGCTTTTGCCGGGCTTCCATCGACAGGCCGGGCAAGACCTCGTAATCGAGCACCGTCGGCAGCGCGAGATTTTCGTCGCGCCGGTAGGACGCCACATCCGCGGCCTGGCGGTCGAGGTAGACCGCGTACTTGGCGTCGATCTCCAGCTGCTCGGCGATGTGCGGCTCCAGGCCGCCGAGCTGCGGCCAGATCGCCCGCACATCGGCAAACCGAACCGTCGGGTAGGCCAGCAGCGCGAATGCCGTGCGCCGGTGGCCGTCGCGCTTGAGCGCGAGCCCGTGGCGCTCTGCCTCCTTGGGGGTGACCGTCAGCGTCTCGGCCAGGCGGCGGGCCTCCGCCAGCCCCGCCGTGCGGGCGGCGTGCAGGTGTGCCCGCGCCGTGCCCACGCACCCGATCGCGATCCCTTTGCCGGTCAAGCGCTGGTCCGCGTTGTCGGCCCGCAAGGTGAGGCGGTACTCGGCCCGCGAGGTGAACATGCGATAGGGCTCGGTGACCCCGCGGGTCACGAGGTCGTCGATCATCACCCCCAGATAGGCTTCGGCCCGATCGAAGATGATGTCGTTGCCGCCCGCCGCGCGCGCGGCCGCGTTGAGCCCGGCCACCAGGCCCTGGGCGGCGGCCTCCTCGTAGCCGGTGGTGCCGTTGATCTGGCCGGCCAGGAACAGGCCGCCGAGCCGCTTGGTCTCCAGCGCCGGGGTCAGCTCGCGCGGATCGACGTAGTCGTATTCGATAGCGTAGCCGGGCCGCATCATCCGGGCGTTCTCCAGCCCGGGAATCGTGGCCACCAGCGCCGCCTGCACCGCGCGCGGCAGCGAGGTCGAAATGCCGTTGGGGTAGACGGTCGGGTCGTCGAGGCCTTCCGGCTCGAGGAAAATCTGGTGCCCTTCGCGATCGCCGAACCGCACGATCTTGTCCTCGATCGACGGGCAGTAGCGTGGACCGGTGCTTTGGATCTGCCCGGAATACATGGGCGAGCGAGGGACGTTGTCGCGGATCAGCCGATGAGTCGCCGCGGTGGTGCGGGTGATGGCGCAGCAAATCTGCGGGTTGTCGATCCGCGCAGTCAGCAGCGAGAACGGCTCCGGCGGCTCGTCGCCGGGCTGCATTTCGAGCGCGCCCCAGTCGATGGTGCGGCCGTCGAGCCGCGGCGGCGTGCCGGTCTTGAGCCGGCCGAGCGTAAAGCCGAGCCGCTCGAATGTGCGCGACAGGCCGAGCGCAGGCGCCTCCCCGACCCGGCCCGCCGGGGTCTGTTCCTCGCCGATATGGATCAGGCCGCGCAGGAAGGTGCCGGTCGTCACCACCACGGCCGCGGCCGCGAGCGTGCGTCCGTCCGCGAGGCGGATCCCGGCGGCGCGGTCGTCCGCGATGATCAGGTCGTCCGCCTCGCCTTCGATGATCGTGAGCCCGGCCGTCGCCCTGACGGCGCGCTGCATCGCGGCCGCGTAAAGCTTGCGGTCGGCCTGGGCGCGCGGACCGCGCACCGCCGGGCCCTTGCGGCGGTTGAGCACGCGAAACTGGATTCCGCCCTGGTCCGCCACCCGCCCCATCAGGCCGTCCAGGGCATCGATCTCGCGCACCAGGTGGCCTTTGCCGAGCCCGCCGATGGCCGGGTTGCACGACATGGCGCCGACCGTCGCAAACCGGTGGGTGACGAGTGCGGTCGCGGCGCCCATCCGGGCGGCCGCCGCTGCCGCCTCGCAGCCGGCGTGGCCGCCGCCGATGATGGCGACGTCGAACCGTGGGCTCTGTGAGGGTGTGCGCATCAGCGCCTTCTAGCGAAGGGGGGCGACATCGTCAAAAGGCCCACGGCCGACCCCTGTTTCACGTGAAACACGCCTTATTTGCCGATGCAGAAATCGCGGAAAATGACGTCGAGCACGTCCTCGACGTCGACCCGGCCGGTGAGCCGGCCGAGCTCCCGCCCCGCCAGCCGCAGTTCCTCAGCGACGATGTCTTCGCGACCGGCTGATCCCTCCTCCAAGGCGCGGTCGAGCGCCTCCACGACCTTGCGCAGTGCCACCCGGTGCCGTTCCCGCGTCACCAGCCTCGCCTCGGCCCCTCCGAGCGCCGTGCCCGCATGGCGCCCCAACGCCGCGATCAGCTCGGCCAGCCCGACCTCCGTCAGCGCCGAAATGGGGAAGACGTCCGACGAGCCCGGCGAAGGCGTCAGGCCGCGTTCGACGAGGTCGATCTTGTTGCGGACCTGCCAAGTGTGGACCTGCCAGGTGTGCGCCGCCCCCTCGCCCGGATCGCGGCCGATCGGGTCCGCCGTCGCATCGGCTACCCACAGCACGAGGTCGGCCGCGCTCGCCCGTGCCTGCGCCCGCCGGACCCCCTCGATTTCGACCGGATCCTGGGTATCGCGGATGCCGGCGGTATCGAGCAAGGTCACCGGATACCCTCCGAGATCGAGGTGCACCTCGATCACGTCGCGGGTCGTGCCCGCGTGCGGGGTCACGATCGCGACGTCGCGCCGGGCCAGGCGGTTGAGCAGGCTCGACTTGCCGGCATTCGGCGGCCCCGCGATGGCAACCACCAGGCCGTCACGCAGCCGCTCGCCCCGCTGGTCGGCCGCCAGCGCCGCGGCGATTTCCGCGCGCAGCGCCTGCGCCGTTGCCAGCGCCGGCCCCAGGAGCTTGTCCGGCACGTCCCCCTCGTCGGAGAAATCGATGCCCACCTCCACCAGCGCCTGCGCCTTGATCAAGCGGCCGCGCCAGTTCTCCGCCTGTTTCCCCAATGTTCCGGCGAGCTGCCGATAGGCCTGCCGCCGCTGCGCTTCGGTCTCGGCGAAGATCAGGTCGGCCAGGCCCTCGACGGCGGTGAGGTCGAGCCGCCCGTTCTCGAACGCCCGGCGGGTGAACTCGCCCGGCTCCGCCGGCCGCAGGCCTTCGATGCGGCCCAAGGCCGCCAGGACCGCGGCGATCACCGCCTGACCGCCATGCACCTGCAGCTCGACGACATCCTCGCCGGTCTCGCTTTTCGGCGCCGGAAACCACAGCGTGATGGCCTCGTCGATGACTTCGCCGCCCGGCCGGTCGCGCAGCCGCGCGAAGGCAGCGCGCCGCGGCTCCGGCACGCGGCCGGCCATGGTTTCGAGGGCGGCTCGCGCCCGCGGGCCGGACACCCGGATCACCGCGACGGCGACCGGCGGCCGGCCCGACGACAGGGCAAAGATGGTGTCCCGGTCCGGCGTCATGATCGAACAAAGACTGAACTTGAATTCATTTTATGCGTGAAACCCGAGTCGCATCCGAAATATATGCGCAAAGGCGCGGCGTTTGCCGCGCGGCGCGTTATCCTGCACGACCACCCAGCAAGGAACCGCCGATGTCCGCACCGTCGCCGCACCGCAACCGCCTTGCCGGTGAGACCAGCCCGTATCTGCTCCAGCACCAGCATAATCCGGTCGACTGGTGGCCGTGGGGCCCGCCGGCGCTGGCCGAAGCCAAGCGCACCGGCAAGCCGATCCTGCTCTCGGTCGGCTATGCGGCGTGCCATTGGTGCCACGTGATGGCGCACGAGAGTTTCGAGGACGACGGCGTCGCCGCGGTGATGAACGACCTGTTCGTCAACATCAAGGTCGATCGCGAGGAGCGTCCGGACATCGATCAGATCTACATGTCGGCTCTGCATCTCATCGGCGAGCAGGGCGGCTGGCCGCTTACCATGTTCCTCACCCCCGCCGGCGAGCCGGTCTGGGGCGGCACGTATTTTCCCAAGGACGCGCGCTACGGCCGGCCGGCCTTTACCGATGTGCTGCGCGAGGTCGCCCGCCTGTTCCGCGACGAGCCGGACCGCATCGACCAGAGCCGCCGCTCCTTGCTCGGGCGCCTCGCCGAACGCGCGCGTCCGCAGGGCCGCGTCGTCATCGGCCGCGGCGAGCTTGACGGCATCGCGCGCCGGTTCGCCAGCCTGATCGACCGCACCGACGGCGGGCTGCAGGGTGCGCCGAAGTTTCCCCAAAGCTCGGTGCTCGAATTGCTCGCGCGCGCCGGCGCGCGCAGCGGGGAGGCGAGCTTCTTCGATCTGGCCGAATTGACCCTCGATCGCATCTGTCAGGGCGGCATCTACGACCACCTGGGCGGCGGCTTCTCCCGCTATTCGGTCGACGCCCGCTGGCTGGTGCCGCATTTCGAGAAGATGCTCTACGACAACGCCCAGCTGCTCGAGCTGCTGGCGCTGGCCTTCGCGCGCAGCGGCAATCCGCTGTTCCGCGCCCGGGCGCACGAAACCGTCGGCTGGCTTGCGCGCGAGATGACGACCCCGCAGGGGGCGTTCTGCGCCTCGCTCGATGCGGACTCGGAAGGCGAGGAGGGCAAGTTTTACGTCTGGTCGCACGACGAGGTCCTGCGCCATCTCGGCATCGAGGACGCGACGTTCTTCGCCGCAGCCTACGACGTGACCCCCGGCGGGAATTTCGACGGCCACAACATTCTTAATCTTCTCAATGACTTACCGCGCAGCATGAGCCGCAGCAAAGAGGACCAGGAACGCCTCGCTGGGCTGCGCCAAAAGCTGCTGGCGGCGCGCGACCAGCGGGTCCGGCCCGGCCTCGACGACAAGGTGCTGGCGGACTGGAACGGCCTGATGATCGCGGCGCTCGCCAATGCCGGAACCCTGCTGGGCGAGGCCGCCTGGGTCGCCAGGGCGGCACGCGCCTTTGCGTTCATCGCCGGCGAGATGACCCGCGACGACCGGCTCGGGCATTCCTGGCGCGAGGGACGGCTGCTGTTTCCCGGCCTCGCGTCCGACTTCGCCGCCATGATCAGGGCCGCGCTGGCGCTGCACGAGGCGACCGGCGAGCGCCCCTATCTCGACCGGGCGCTTGCCTGGCAACACGCCTTCGACCGCCATTACGGCGACCCGCAGACCGGCGGCTACGTGCTCACCGCGGCCGATGCCGAAGGCTTGGTGGTGCGGCCCAACTCGACCCTCGACGACGCGACCCCCAATCCCAACGCGGTGGCGGCGCAGAACCTCGTCCGCCTCGCCGTCCTCGCCGGCGACGACGCCTGGCGCGCCGCGGCCGATCGCCTGTTCGACGGCATCCTGCCGCTCGCCGCCGAAAACCTGTTCGGTCACGCCGCCCTGCTCAACGCCCTCGACCTGCGCCTGCGCGCCGCCGAGATCGTCATCGTGGGTGCCGATGCCGAGCCGCTCGCCCGCGCGGCGCTGGCGCTGCCGTTCCTCGACCGCATCGTGCTGCGCGCGCCGTCCGCCGACGCGCTGCCGCCCGCGCATCCGGCACGCGCCAAGCTCGCGGCCGCGCCGGCCGGTGCCGCCTTTGTCTGTGTCGGAGAAACCTGCTCGCTACCCGTCACGCAGGCGGAACAGCTCAGTGCTGCCGTGATTACGATGCGAGGCTAAGCAGCAAACCGTGACCTCATGGTGAGGAGCGTCGCGGAAGCGACGCGTCTCGAACCATGGCCACAGCCGTGTTTGCCGCCATGGTTCGAGACGCCGCGCTGCGCGCGGCTCCTCACCATGAGGGCCGACTTTACGTATTCATGCTCTCGAAGAACTCGCCGTTGCTCTTGGTGTTGCGCAGCTTGTCGAGCAGGAAGTCGATCGCATCCATGGTGCCCATCGGGTTGAGGATGCGGCGCAGCACGTACATCTTCTTCAGCACGTCGGGCGGCGTGAGCAGCTCTTCCTTGCGGGTGCCCGAGCGGGTGATGTCCATGGCCGGGAAGGTGCGCTTGTCCGCCACCTTGCGGTCGAGGATGAGCTCGGAATTGCCGGTGCCCTTGAACTCCTCGAAGATCACTTCGTCCATGCGGCTGCCGGTGTCGATCAGGGCGGTGGCGATGATGGTAAGCGAGCCGCCTTCCTCGATGTTGCGCGCCGCGCCGAAGAAGCGCTTGGGCCGCTGCAGCGCGTTGGCGTCGACGCCGCCGGTGAGCACCTTGCCGGACGACGGCACCACCGTGTTGTAGGCGCGGCCGAGCCGGGTGATCGAATCGAGTAGGATCACCACGTCGCGGCCGTGCTCGACCAGCCGCTTCGCCTTCTCGATCACCATTTCGGCCACCTGCACGTGGCGGGCCGCCGGCTCGTCGAAGGTCGAGGAGATGACCTCGCCTTTGACCGAGCGCTGCATGTCGGTGACCTCTTCGGGCCGCTCGTCGATCAGCAGCACGATCAGGTAGCACTCCGGATGATTGGCGGTGATCGAATGGGCGATGTTCTGCAGCAGCACGGTCTTGCCGGTGCGCGGCGGCGACACGATCAGGGCGCGCTGGCCCTTGCCGATCGGCGCCACGATGTCGATGACGCGCGGAGACAGGTCCTTTTTGGTGGCGTCCTCGTGCTCCATGTTCAGGCGCGCGTCCGGATAGAGCGGCGTCAGGTTGTCAAAGTTGATCTTGTGGCGCGCCTTCTCCGGGTCCTCGAAGTTGATCGTGTTGACCTTGAGCAGCGCGAAGTACCGCTCGCCGTCCTTCGGGCTGCGGATGTGGCCGTCGATGGTGTCGCCGGTGCGCAGGCCGAAGCGGCGGATTTGCGAGGGCGAGACGTAGATGTCGTCGGGGCCGGGCAGATAGTTGGCTTCCGGCGAACGCAGGAAGCCGAAGCCGTCCGACAGGACTTCGACGACGCCCTCGCCGATGATGTCGACCTCGCGGCTGGCCAGTTGCTTGAGGATCGCGAACATCAGCTCCTGCTTGCGCATGGTGCTGGCGTTCTCGACTTCAAGCTCTTCGGCGAAGGTCAGCAGTTCGGTCGGAGTCTTGGATTTTAAATCTTGGAGTTTCATTTCCCGCATGCGGGTGGTCCTGGTGAGGCCTGTCCGGCGGCTGCAAAAATCGGCCGACCGTGACGGAAGGAGGAAGGGAATCGCAGGTTTGAGGTGAGATGGGCGCCCGGCCTTTGGCCTTCTGCGCCGGCCGGTCCCGTTCTGGACCGAACTCGACTCGCATCTGCCTGCGTTCAGGGGAGCACCGTCACAATATGATTTCGCCCTGCTTTACGCAAGGGGTAGACAGGAATTATCTGTGGTTCAGAACGGCTTGACGATGGCCAGGACCACGATTCCGATCATCAACAGGGTGGGTAACTCGTTAACCAGCCGGTACAATTTTGCCGAATGCCGGTTCCGGTCGGCGGCGAAGTCCTTGGTCCACCGCGCCAGCAGCCCATGCACAGCCGAGAGGATCAGCACCAGGACGAGCTTGGCCTTGAACCAGCCGGCCATCCAGGCTTCCGACGACCAGACCAGCCACAGCCCCAGCACCCAGGTCGCGATCATCGCCGGGTTGATGATCGCTCGCAGCAGCCGACGTTCCATCACCTTGAAGGTTTCCGACTGGGTCGATCCCGGCGCGGCGGCGCAGTGATAAACGAACAGGCGCGGCAGATAGAGCAGGCCGGCCATCCACGCCATGGCGGCAATCAAATGAAACGCCTTGATCCAGGGGTACCAGGACGCCATGGCGGTTCCGCCTTCCTACCCGGCCCGCACGCGCGCGAGCATGCGCTCCACGTGGGCGATCGGCGTGTCGGGCAGGATGCCGTGGCCGAGGTTGAAAATGAACGGCCGCCGGGAAAACGCCGCCAGCACCGCATCGGTCGCCGCATCGAGCGCCGCCCCGCCGGCCCGCAACGCCTGCGGATCGAGATTGCCCTGCACGGCCATGCCGGCCGGCACCTGCGCGCAAGCAAACGCGCGGTCGATCATCCAGTCGAGGCCGACCGCCGTCACACCCGTCTGGGCGACGTAGGCCGATAGGCAGGTGCCGGCGCCGCGCGGGAAGCCGATGATGGCCGCGTCCGGAACTGACGCACGGACGCCCTGCACCATGCGGCTCGCCGGCTCGATGCACCAGCGCTGGAATTCCTCCGGCGGCAGCGTCCCCGCCCAGGTATCGAAAATCTGCACTGCGTCCACGCCGGCGCGAAACTGGCGCACCAGATACTCGACCGAGGCCTCGACCAGCCGATCGATCAGGCGCCCGAATGCCTGCGGATCGCCATAAGCCAGGCTTCGCGCCGGCGCCTGATCCGGCGTGCCGCGCCCCGCCACCATGTAGCTCGCAACCGTCCACGGCGCGCCGCAGAACCCAAGCAATGCGACGTCCGGGGCCAGCGCCTGCTTCACCAGGCCGATCGTCTCATAGACCGGTTCCAGCCTGGCATGGTCGACCGTGTCGCGCAGATGCCCCAAAGCGTCGGTATCGAGCCGCGGTCCGTCGCCCGCCTCGAACGTCACCGGCTGGCCCAACGCCAGCGGCACCACCAGGATGTCCGAAAACAAAATGGCGGCGTCGAAGCGGAACCGCCGCACCGGCTGCAGCGTTGCTTCGGCGGCCAGGCTGGGGGTGAAACAGAGGTCGAGGAAATTTGTCGTGCGTTCCCGCAGCGCCCGATATTCCGGCAGATAGCGTCCCGCCTGCCGCATCAGCCATACCGGCGGCGGCGCTTGCTGCGTCCCGGCAAGCACGCGCATGAGCTTTTTCCCACGTCCGGGCGCCTTCACAGCATCACCTTAAACTAACCTTTTTAAGAATCTTAGGTCTGAGTCTGTGTAGCGTTGGATTGGACTCATGATCCGTCGTCAACGCGGACTCACAGGCAACCCACATCCCGATTCCGTTGCGGCCGATCGCGGTGGTTCCGTATTCGATTTTGCAGCGCGTTGGAATCCTGGAACAAATCGGCTCCTGCCGCGGGTTACCCGCGGCCTGTCCCCAGGCATAGGCGCCGGGGGATATTTGCCGTCCCGATTTTGTCCCCAGCCGCACGCATGTGCGTTCAGCCGGCCGCGAAAATCCCTGCGCGCTCCCGGATGCTTGCACTTGCGGCTGAGCCATGGCCTTCTGGCCGCCAATCCACAGGGTTGCCCACATCCGATCCGATGCCGTCGCGCGCCCCGAGCTACTTCCACCTTCACCTCGTTTCGGACGCGACCGGCGAGACGCTGATCACGGTGGCGCGCGCCGCTGCGGCGCAATACGCCACGGTCTCGCCGATCGAGCACATCTATCCGCTGGTGCGCAGCGAAAAGCAGCTCGACCGGGTGCTGGCGGAGATCGAGGCCTCGCCCGGCCTCGTGCTCTACACCCTGCTGGATCCCGAATTGACCGACCGCCTGGAGAAAAAGTGCAAGGAGCTCAGCCTCCCGGTGATGTCGATCCTCGGGCCGGTGCTCAGCCTGTTCCAGGCCTATCTGGGCGCCGAGACGACGCCGCGCATCGGGGCCCAGCACACCCTCAACGCCGAATATTTCAAGCGCATCGATGCCCTCAACTACACCATGCTGCACGACGACGGGCAGCACGTGGACGATCTCGAGCATGCCGACGTGGTTCTGGTCGGCATTTCGCGCACCTCGAAGACGCCGACGTCGATCTATCTCGCCAATCGCGGCGTGAAGACCGGCAATGTGCCGCTGGTGCCCGGCACGCCGGTGCCGGCAGCGCTTGAGCGGCTGACCCAGCCGCTGGTGGTCGGGCTTCTGGCCAGCCCCGAACGCATCGTGCAGATCCGCCAGAACCGCCTGCTCGGTCTCAAGGCGCAGCGCGACGCCGATCGCTATGTCGATCGCGACGCCGTCACCGAGGAGATCGCGTTCTCGCGCCGCCTGTGCGCCAAGCACAATTGGCCGTTGATCGACGTCACCCGGCGCTCGATCGAGGAAACCGCGGCGGCCGTGCTCAAGCTCCTGTCCGATCGGCGCCGGCAACCGGTGCCGTGATGGGGCTGTGGCTGGCCCCGCAGCCGCTGCTGCTCGCCTCCGGCAGCGCGGTGCGGCGCACGCTGCTGGAGGCTGCCGGCATTGCGGTCGAGGCCCGCCCCGCAAGCCTCGACGAGCGGGCGATCGAAGCGGGCGCGCCGAGCGACGACCCGGCCGCGGTCGCGGCGCTGCTGGCGCGCGCGAAGGCCCTGCGGGTCGCGGCGGATGTTCCCGGCCGGCTGGTGGTCGGCGCCGATCAGACCCTGGCGCTCGGCCGGCGCCGGTTCGACAAGCCGGTGGATCGCGCCGCCGCCCGCGCGCAGCTCCAGGCGCTCGCCGGCCGTACCCACGAGCTGCATGCGGCCGTCGCGGTGGTGCGCGGCCGCGACGTGCTGTTCGCGCACGGGAGCGTCGCCCGCCTGACCATGCGGCCTTTGACCGAGGCGTTCCTCGATCGCTATCTCGATGCGGCCGGCGCGGCGGTAACCGCGAGCGTCGGCGCTTATCAGGTCGAGGCCATCGGCATTGAGCTGTTCGAGCGGATCGACGGCGACCACTTCACGGTCCTGGGCTTGCCGCTGTTGCCGCTGCTGGCGTACTTGCGGACGGAAGGAAGCTTGGCCGCATGAGTGCTCCCGATCTGCGCCGCGCCTGCATCATGGGTCATCCGGTGGCCCAGTCGCGCTCGCCCATGCTGCACGGCTATTGGCTCAAGACGCTCCGGGTCGAGGGCGCCTATGAGCGCGCCGACGTGGCGCCGGCGGATTTCCCCGCGTTCTTCCGCGACCTGCCGGGGCACGGGTTCGTCGGCGGCAACATCACCAAGCCGCACAAGGAAGCCGCGTTCCGCTTGGTCGATCGCCGCGAAGGCGCCGCCGATACCATCGGGGCGGTCAACACCGTGTGGTTCGAGAACGGCGCGCTGGTCGGCGGCAACACCGACTATGTGGGCTTTCTCGCCCATGCGGACGATCGCGCGCCCGGCTGGGACGCGGCCGGCGGCCTTGCCGTCGTGCTCGGCGCCGGCGGGGCCGCGCGCGCCCTCGTCTACGGCTTGCGCGAGCGCGGGCTCGACGTGGCGCTGGTCAATCGCACCCGTGCCCGCGCCGAGGAGCTGGCCAAGGATTTCGCCCCGCGCGTGCGCGTGCACGACATGGACGCGCTGCCGCGGCTGCTCGCTGATGCCGTCCTGCTCACCAACGCGACGGCGCTGGGCGCGCTCGGCCAGCCGCCGCTCGGTATCGACCTTGCCCCCCTCGAGGCCGGCGCGGTGGTCTACGACATCAACTACGTGCCGCTCGAGACCGCGCTCATCAAGGCGGCGGCGCAGCGCGGCCTGCGCACCGTCGACGGCCTCGGCATGCTGCTGCACCAGGCGGTGCCGGCCTTCGCCAAGTGGTTCGGGGTGCTCCCCCAGGTCACGCCCGCATTGCGCGCCCTGCTCGAAGCCGACATCCGCGCCAAGACCGGAGCATCGTGATGCTCGTGCTCGGCCTCACCGGCTCGATCGGCATGGGCAAGTCGACCGCCGCCCGCTTCTTCGCCGAGGCCGGGGTGCCGGTGTACGACGCGGACGCCGCCGTGCATCGGCTTTACGCCGGCGAGGCGGTCGAGCCGATCGGCAAGGCGTTCCCGGGCACGGTCAGCGACGGCAAGGTCGATCGGGTCAAGCTCGCCGCCCGCGTGCTCGACGACCCGGCGGCGCTCAAGCAGCTCGAGACGATCGTGCACCCGCTGGTGCGCGCCCTGGAGATCCGGTTCCTGGCCGAGGCGACGGCGGCCGGGGCGACGGTCGTGGTGCTCGACATCCCGTTGCTGTTCGAAGTCGGCGGGCAGGACCGGGTCGACGCCGTGGTGGTGGTCTCCGCCCCGTCCGCGCTGCAGCGCGAACGGGTGCTCACCCGCGCCGACATGAGCGCGGGCAAGCTCGACGCCATCCTGGCCAAGCAGACGCCGGACGAGGAAAAGCGCCGCCGCGCGCATTTCGTAGTGGATACGTCCGGCAGCTTCGATTCCGCCCGCGCCCAGATTCATGGCATCTTGCGCGCCGTCGCGGCCATGCCGGGCCGGCGGCGTGATTAATACCTCCCCCGCTTGCGGGGGAGGTCGGCGTCGAAGGCGCCGGGTGGGGGTTTGATGCGCGAGATCGTGCTCGATACCGAGACCACCGGCCTCGACCCCCTGACGGGCGATCGGGTGGTGGAGATCGGCTGCATCGAACTCTACAATCGCATCCCGACCGGCCAGACCTTCCACCGCTATATCAACCCCGAGCGCGACATGCCCACCGGGGCGTTCGACGTGCACGGGCTCTCGGCCGAGTTCCTCAAGGACAAGCCGCCGTTCGCCGAGATCGCCGACGACTTCCTCGCCTTCGTCGGCGACGCCATGCTGGTCATTCACAACGCGGCGTTCGACGCCGCCTTCCTCAATTCCGAGCTCGAGCGGGTCGGCAAGAGCCTGATTGCGCGCGAGCGCCTGGTCGACACTTTGCTGCTGGCGCGGCGCCGTCATCCGGGCGGCTCGAACCGCCTCGACGATCTGTGCGCGCGCTACGGCATCGACAATTCACGCCGCACCAAGCACGGCGCGCTGCTCGACGCCGAGATCCTGGCCGAGGTCTACATCGAGCTGATCGGCGCCCGCCAGGCCGCGCTCGGCCTGGAGATGATCGCGACGGAAAAGGCGGGCGACCGCGAGCGCATCACGATCGTGCAGGTGCGGCCGGTTGCTCTCGTCCCGTGCATTTCCGCCGAGGACATTGCGGCCCACCGGGCGTTCGTCGCGACCCTCGGTCCGAACGCGATCTGGCGCGACTATCTCTCGGACGCGGCAGACCAGGCGCCGGTGGAGATTGCCGCCGCGATGGCGCCGCCGGAAATCGCGCCGCGCCCCTGAGCGTCGCCGCCTACGCTCCGGAACGGCGCGGATTTGAGTCCTCGAAAGCTTTCGACGACGAAGTAAAATCCAGGCCGGAGGAAACAGACATGATCGATCGCCGGACGTTCACCGCGCTGCTCGCCGGCACGCTTGCAACGCCGCGCACTACCTGGAGCCAGTCGACGACCAACAAAGCCGTCTTCTATGCCAGCGTCGGGCCGGCGCTGACCCTCTACCATCTCGACGTCGATGCAGCCGCCTTGAGCCGGCAGGGCACGGTGCCGTTGCCGGCCAATATTCAGTACATCTGGCCGCATCCGTCCGCCCATTATCTCTACGCGGCGTCGAGCAACGGCGGTCCCGGGTCGGCTGGCGTCAAGGGCAACGAGCATTATCTCAGCGCGCTGCGGGTCGATCCCACGACCGGCGCGCTGCAGGCGCACGGCGCCGCGGCCGCGCTGCCCTCGCGCCCGATCCACATGTCGCTCGACCGCACCGGCGCCTACGCGCTGACCGCCTACAACAATCCGAGCGGCGTCACCGTGCATCGCATTAACGCGGACGGCACTGTCGGCGCCGAGGTAAAGCAGGCGGCGCCGCTCGACGGCGGCATCTACGGCCACCAGGTCCGCGTGACGCCCGCCAACAATGCAGCCGTCCTGGTGACGCGCGGCAACGACGCGGCCGGCGGCAAGCCCGAGGATCCGGGCGCCCTCAAGGTCTTCACCTTCAAGGACGGCCAGCTCGCCAACCGCGTCTCGATCGCGCCGGGCGGCGGTTACGGTTTCGGGCCGCGCCATCTCGATTTCCACCCGACCCTGCCGCTCGCCTACGTCTCGCTCGAGCGCGAGAACAAGCTCTACGTCTATAAGCTCAAGGACGACACGCTCGATCCGCAGGCGGTCTTCATGAAGGACACGCTCGCCGAACCCGGCAAGGCGACAACACGGCAGGCGGCCAGCACGGTGCACGTGCATCCGAACGGCCGCTACGTCTATGTCGGCAACCGGGCGAGCGACCCCGTCGACTTCGAAGGCAAGAAGGTGTTTCCCGGCGGCGAGAACAGCATCGCGGTCTTCTCCATCGATCAAACGACCGGCGAGCCGACCTTGATCCAGAGCGCCGATACCCACGGCATCCACCCGCGCACCTTCTCGCTCGATCCGAGCGGGCGCATGCTGGTCGCCGCCCACATCATGCCGATGCTGGTGCGCGACGGCGCCGGCGTCCGCTCGCAGCCCGCCAATCTCACCACCCATCGGGTCGGCGCCGACGGCAAGCTGACCTTCGTCAAGGCCTACGAGGTGGACACTGGCGGCGCCCTGCAATTCTGGAGCGGCATGGTGGCGCTGGGGTAGGCGGCGCGCTGGAACGTTTCGATAAATGGGCCATGCGCTCGACCCCCAAGAAGCCCTCGCTGAAAGCCCGATGGAAATGACGAACTTGGTTGCGATGATAAAATGTGGGTGAAAAGCCCTTCCTTATCGATAAGCGACGCGCGATACTTGCGGGGCTGAATGAGAATCTCGTCATGCCAGACTCGCCAACATTTATTCATCCCTCCAAGCGCTATCGTCTATTTTTTGATGAGACGGGAAACGGCGACCTTCACGCTGCAAAGAAAGACCCGCATCAAAGATACCTAAGTTTGACTGGTATCGTCATCCGCCAAGACGTCCATGATATTGCTATCACTGAGAGCTTGGCGACGCTGAAATCCAATGTTTTCGGGTCGTCTAATAGGTCGGTAATTCTGCACAGACGCGAAATTATGGATAAGAAGGGAGTATTTGCGGTTCTAGAGGATGCTAAATTACGAGCCAGATTTGACGCGGAATTTGCTGCTATGGTGGAGAGTCTCACAGGGCCTGCATTTACTGTATCAATCGATAAGCAAGCTCATCTTGAGAAATATACAAAGTGGCAATTCAATCCATATCACTATGTAATGACGTGCCTACTGGAACGTTTTGTTCTTTGGCTAAATCGCACAGGCAATGTAGGCGATGTAATGGGCGAAGCTAGGAATCCCACGCATGACGCTCAACTTCGTCGCGCATTTCGATACTTTTACCAGAATGGGACAGAAGTTCGGAAAGACGTAATTCAAAAATGCTTGATCTCCAAAGAACTTCGGCTTGAGCCCAAAACGACAAATGTAGCAGCGTTGCAAATCGCTGACTTATTGGCTCATCCCTCGCATCGAACCTACAAATTCCTCAAGCTTCGAGAGGCCGCGCCCAATGACTACGGCGGGTCGCTTGCCGCCCTACTTGAAAAGTCGGGTTACGACCGCAACCCGCGAACGGGGAGTATTGAGGGATACGGGAGGAAGTGGCTCCCCTAAAACGAACCCGGGGGCCTATAGCCCCCGGCGATCGCAAGCGATCTCCCTTCGACCGAAGCCGAATTGAACCAAACATAAATGATTCCGCACGAAAAATCAATAGCTTAAATAAGCCATTGATTTAAGAGTCTTTTTTGGAGATGTTTGCAACGGATTTGCCAAATTCAAACTATCGCACGACCTTACCCAAGCTGTCTGGCGGCCGCAGCGGTTATCGCCACGACGTCCGCCACATTTTCCATACGGTCGATCGCCCACACCGCCGCGATCAGCCGCTCGGCCTCGACCCCCGGCGCCCCGTAGGCGGCGAGCTCGCGCAGTTTCGCTTCCAGCTCCCGGTCGCTCAGCGGTCGCGCGATGCTGCCGCGCGCGTGCGCGATGTGGGCGGTGAGCAGTTCGCCCGTCGCGCTGCGTACGCTCACCACGGCGGCGTCGGCCGGGATGCTGGCGTCGTCCTCGGCCGCGACCTTGCGGCGCAGCGCCAGCACCGCCGGATCGTTGACGCAGGCGTCGGTGTATTGGGTGACGCCGGCCGCCCCATACAGAAACGCCACGGCAACGCTGTGCTGCAGGCTTACCTGCGCCTCGCGCCCGGTGGTGACGTTGGGTCGGTCGGCGCGCTCGCGCAGCAGCGGATGGCCCTTCACCAGGACGCGGTCGATCCGTTGCGGGTCACCGACTTTCGGCCGCAGCTCCAGGCACGCGTCGATCACCGGATGCAGCACCACGCCGCTCGGATAGGGCTTGTAGGCGTTCTGCATCAGCTCCCAGCTGCCGCCCAGGCCGTCGACGATCGGCGACAGGTCGAAATCATCGCCCATCACGGCCGCGAAGCCGCGCGGCCCTTCGATCGGTTGCTCCGGGCCGGTGAGCCCGCGCTCGGCGAACAGCGCGGCCGCCAACCCGTTGCGCGCCGCATTGCCGACCCCGACGCTCTTGCTCATGGTGCCGAGGTTTTCGATCAGGCCCGACGATTGGGTGGCGGCGGCGCCGAGCGCCCAGCCCATGCGGCGCGCATCGAGCCCGAGGAGCTTGCCGGCGGCGGCCGCCGCGCCGAGCACGCCGCAGGTCGCGGTGATGTGCCAGCCGCGCCGGTAATGGCCGGGCGAGAGCGCGTTGCCGATGCGGCATTCGACTTCGACCCCGAGGGCGAACGCGTGCAAGAGAGCAGCGCCGCTGATCGGCCGGCGCTCGGCGAGCGCCAGCAGGGGCGGCGCCACCGGCGCGGTCGGGTGGATGACCGTGCGCAAATGGGTGTCGTCGAAGTCGAGCACGTTGGAGCTCACCGCGTTGAGAAACGTGGCGGTGAGCGCGTCCGCCCGCTCGCGGCGGCCGATAACGGTCGCGTGCGCGGGCCCGACATAGTCGCCGAGCGTCGCCAGCACGATCTCGAACGCTTCGTTGCGGCAGCCGCCCAGCGCGGTGGCGAAGAAATTCACCAGCGAGCGCTTGGCCTCGTGGTGCACCCGCTCCGGCATGTCCTCCGGGCGGTGCTCGACCAGGAACCGCGCCAAGCCTTCGGTGATCTGCATCGCGCCGCGCTCCGTCGACAAGACCGAATGATTGCGCAAGTATCCGGACCCTACAAGGTCGACCGACGAGGGCCGCGATGGAGCTGGGACTCAAGGGCAAGGCCGCAATCGTGACCGGCGGCAGCCGCGGCATCGGGGCGGGGATCGCGCGCGAATTGGCCCAGGAAGGCGTCGGGGTGTTCCTGGTGGCGCGCGACGAAGCCGCCCTCAAGGCACGCGCCGAGGAGATCCGCTCGCGCCACAATGTCGAGGCGCGGTTCCTGTCGGCCGACCTGCGCGAGGACGGCGCCGCGGCGGCGTGCGTGCAGGCGGCGATGGCGTCGCTCGGCCGCATCGACATCCTGGTCAACTCCGCCGGCGCCACCAAGCGCGGCGATTTCTTTAAGCTCACCGACGACGACTTCCGCGACGGCTTCGCGCTCAAGTTCCACGGCGCGGTGCGGCTGGCACGCGCGGCCTGGCCGCATCTGAAGGAACGGCGCGGCTCGATCATCAACATCGGCGGCATCGGCGCCAACACGCCGTCGGCCGAGTTCACCATCGGCGGCTCGGTCAACTCGGCGCTCGAGCACTTTTCCAAGGCGCTCGCCGACATCGGCCACGGCGACGGCATCCGGGTCAACACCATCCATCCGGGCCATATCGAGACCGACCGGCTGGCCAAGCGGGTCGACGCGTTCGCGCGCGAGCGCAACCTCGACCCCGCGGCGGCGCGCGTCGAGATGGCGCGCACCCTCGGGATCGACCGGTTCGGTCAGCCGGCGGACATCGGCCGCTTGGTGGCGTTCCTGGTGTCCGACGCCGGCTCCTACATCCACGGCGCCGCCATCGACATCGACGAGGGCGTCACCAAGGGGATGTGAGTCGCTAAAGCATGATCCCGAAAAAGCCTGCCCCGGACTTGATCCGGGGTGGGTACCGGTTTTCGGAAAAGATCATGCTCCAATAAGGAATGAGGACACTCGGATGAACGAAGCTTGGCAGGCCCCGACCGACAGCGCGCTGCTGCCCTCGCAGCGGGCGTTGTTCGACATTCCGCGCGAGGTCTGCTTTCTCAACGCCGCCTCGTGGAGCCCGCTGCCGCGGGCGAGCCAGGAGGCCGGGCGCATCGGTGTCGCCCGCAAGGGCCAGCCGTGGAAGATCGATGCGAATTTCGCGGCCGCCCAGCACCAGCGGGCGCGCGCCGCGGCCGCGTGCCTCATCAACGCCGATCCGGTCGACGTCGCGCTGATCTCCTCGGTCGGCTACGGGGTCGCCACCGCCGCCAAGGTGCTCACCGTGCCGGCCGGCGCGCGGGTGCTGGTGCTCGCGGACGATCATTCCTCGCCGGTGCTCGAATGGATGACGCGCGCGCCGCGCGAGGGCTTTTCCGTCGAGGTGGTGCGGCGCCCGGACGATGGCGACTGGACCGCGGCGGTGCTCGCGGCGATCGAGCGGCAGGGCGCGCCGCCGCTCGCGCTGGTGTCGATCTCCTCGGTGCACTGGTCGGACGGTGGGCTGGTCGATCTCGCCACGGTGGCGGCCGCCGTCCGCGCGCACGGCGCGGCCTTCCTGATCGACGCGACCCACAGCGCCGGCGTGCTCGCGCTCGACGTGCGCACGCTCGATCCCGACTTCCTGGTGTTCCCGACCTACAAGTGGACGCTCGGCCCCTACGGCCGCGCGTTTCTCTATATGGCCAAACGCCGCCAGGACGGCGTGCCGCTGGAACAGACGGCCTACGGCCGCCGGGCGGTAGCGGCGGAGCAGGTGCCCTACATGGCCGACACGACTTACGTCGACGGCGCCCGGCGCTTCGACATGGGCGAGCGCGATCACTTCGTCTCGCTCGAAATGGCCGCGATCGGCATGGAGATGATGGCGCGCTGGGGCTCGGCCGCGGTGGTGGCGCGGCTGCGCATGCTCACCGACCGGCTGGCCGCCGGCCTTGCCGGGTGCGGCGTGCGGATCGCTGACGCGCGCGTGCGCGCCCCGCATGTCCTCAGCCTGAGCTTTCCGCACGGCATGCCGGAGCGGCTGACCGAGCGGCTGGCGGCCGAGAACGTCCACGTGGCCGCGCGCCTCGGCCGCATCCGACTCAGCCCGCACGTCTATAACGACGAGGAAGACGCCGATCGTTTCGTCGCCGCCTTCCGCAGCATATTTATTTGAAAGGGCGCCCGGCTATGCCCGCCTTCATCTGCACCGCCTGCGGAACCCAATACGCCCCGACCGACGGGCCGCCGGCGCAGTGCATCATCTGCGAGGAAGAGCGCCAATACGTCCCGCCCGGCGGCCAGACCTGGACCACCCTGCCGGCGCTTGCCGCGCGCGCTTTCAACGCCTACCGCCAGCACGAGCCGGGCGTGATCGGCATCGGCACGCAGCCGCAATTCGCCATCGGCCAGCGCGCGCTGCTGGTGATGACGCCGCAAGGCAACGTGCTGTGGGACTGCATCTCGCTGCTCGACGACGCGACCGTGACCTTGATCAACGGCCTCGGCGGCCTCAAGGCGATCGCCCTCTCGCATCCGCACTTCTACACCAGCATGGTGGAGTGGAGCCGCGCGTTCGGCGGCGTGCCGATCCATCTGCACGCGGCCGACCGCGAGTGGATCATGCGGCCCGACCCGGCGATCAAGCCGTGGGACGGCAAGACCTTGGCGTTGCTGCCGGATGTGACGCTGATCCGCGGCGGCGGGCATTTCCCCGGCGGCACCATGCTGCACTGGGCCAATGGCGCCGGCGGCCGCGGCGTGCTGTGCTCCTCCGACATCGCCACCGTGACGACCGACCGCAAATTCCTCACCTTCATGTACAGCTATCCGAACCTCATTCCGCTCAACGCCGCGCAGGTCACCGGCATCGCCGCCGCGCTGGCGCCGTTCCGATTCGACCGCATCTACGGCCATTATTTCGATCGGGTGATTCCGGCCGGCGCCGAGCAGGTGCTGCAAGCGTCGGTCGCGCGCTACATCGCGGCGATCGGGGCGGCGTGACGAGAGCATGATCCCGAAAAAGCCTGCCCCGGACGCGATCCGGGGTGGGTACCGGTTTTCGGAGAGGATCATGCTCCAATAACGGCAAGCGAGGACACATGACAAAGAACCTGTTGCGCGCGATTGCGGTGTTCGGCGTCGCGGCCGTTGCGCCGGCGCTCGGTCAGGACGTCAACCTGCCGGATGGGCCCGGCAAGGACACGGTCGCGGCGCTGTGCGGCGCCTGCCATCGCCTCACCTTCCTGGCCAACGGCTATACGCCGGACGGCTGGCACACGGTCGTGCGCATGATGACGAATTTCGGGGTGCCGATCCCGAAGGACGAGGTCGCGACCGTCACCGATTATCTGATCAAGTCGTTCCCCGAACGTGCGCGGCCGGCCGCCGCCATCATCCCGGGCCCGGTCGAAGTCTCGATCAAGGAATGGCCGGCGGCGACGCCGGGCTCGCGTCCGCATGATCCGCTCGCCACCCGGGACGGCGCCATCTGGTACACCGGGCAACTCGCCAACGTGATCGGCCGGCTCGATCCGAAGACCGGCGAGATCAAGGAATACCCGATGAAGACCCCACAGACGGCCCCGCACGGGCTGGTCGAGGGTCCGGACGGCAATATCTGGTTCACCGGCAATTTCCTCAGCCTGATCGGCAAGCTCGACCCGAAGACCGGCGCGGTCACCGAGTACAAGCTGCCCGATCCGGCGGCGCGCGATCCGCACTCGCTCACCTTCGCTCAGACCGGCATCCTGTGGTTCACGGTCCAGCAGGGCAATTTCGTCGGCCGGCTCGATCCCAAGTCCGGCGACATCAAGCTGGTGAAGCCGCCCACCGCGAACGCGCGGCCCTACGGCATCCTGGTCAATTCCAAGGGCATCCCGTTCTTCGACGAGTTCGGCGCCAACAAGATCGCGAGCATCGATCCGCAGACCATGCAGATCACGGAATACGCTCTGCCCGACCCGGCGGCGCGGCCGCGCCGCCTCGCCATCACGCCCGACGACGCCGTCTGGTACACGGATTTCGCGCGCGGCTTCCTCGGCCGGCTCGATCCGGCGACCGGCAAGGTCGCCGAGTGGCAATCGCCCAGCGGTCCGAAGTCCGCGCCCTACGGCATGGTGTTCACCAAGGGGGCGCTCTGGTACAGCGAATCCTTCGCCAAGCCCAACACGGTCGTGCGGTTCGATCCGCAGACGCAGAAGTTCCAGACCTGGGCGATCCCGGGCGGCGGCGACATCGTGCGCAACATGGACGTGACGCGCGACGGCAACCCGGTGCTCGCCAACAGCCTGATGAATGCGGTCGGCCTCGTCGAGATCAAGTGACGCGCAGCGTCATGGCCGGGCTTCGTCCCGGCCATCCACGCTCTTTAACCTTTATGGTGCTCAGGCTTCCGGCGGGAGCGGCTGCGGGTTCAGCTCGCCCATCTTCTGGCGGTAGAGCCCGACGAAATCGATCGGGTCGATCAGCAACGGCGGGAACCCGCCGTCGCGCACCGCGGTGGCGACGATCTCGCGCGCGAACGGGAACAGCAGCCGCGGGCATTCGATCATCACCAGCGGGTGCATGTTCTCCTGCGCGACGTTCTGGATGCGGAACACGCCCGCGTAGGTGAGATCGAATCCGAACAGCACGGTGCCGGCGGAGTCGGCCTTGCCTTCGATCTTCAGCTCGACCTCGTAGTCGGTCTCCGCCAGCGTCTTGACGTTGACGTTGATCTGAATGTTGATCGCCGGCGGTTGCTGGGGCGGCGTGAGCGAGCGCGGCGCGTTCGGATTCTCGAACGAAAAATCCTTGATGTACTGGGTCAGCACGTTGAGCTGCGGCAGCTTCTCCGGGGCCGGCCCGCCATTGGTGGTGCTCATGTGTCTCCTCCGGCCGCGACGCCACACGCGCCACCGCAACGGGCGGTGGGCTAACACAGGCGGTCCGGCCCGACAAGCAGGCGTCAGGATGCCAGGCGTCAGGTTTCAGGTGTCAGGCGTCAGGAAGCAACGGGTGGGATTTTCGTCCTGACCCCTGGCTCCTGATCCCTGGCTCCTGATCCCTGACGCCTGATCCCTGACGCCTGATCCCTGACGCCTGATCCCTAACTCCTGAATCCTCGCGCTCCCATTCGCCCGGTGCGAGATCGATCACCCGGTCGGGCTGCGCGCCGCCGCCCAGCGTCGCGGCCGCGCGCCGCACAATCGCGTCGAGTCCGCGCCGCACCGCGGGCACCAGCAGCAGCGCGCCGAGCGCGTCGGTCACAAAGCCCGGAACGACCAGCAGCACGCCGGCGAAGAGCCGCGCCAGGTCGGCGCCGTCGAGCTGCGCGGTGCGGATCATCGCCTCGCCGAACTGGCTGCGCAGGCGGTCGAGCCTCACCCGCCCGGCCGAGCGGATCACCATGATGCCGGCAAGCGAGCAGGCGAGCTGGAGCAAAAAGGCGTTCACAAACCCGATTTGGGCCGCAACGGCCACGAACACGACGATTTCGGCAATCGGCAGGGCGACCATGCCGAGCAGGAGCCATTTTGCCCAATAAACCCGCATGGCTGAATCCGCGTGGTCCCTTGTCGCCATGGTTGGCGGGGCTGGCCGGATCGTCTAAGGTCGACCCTGCCGCGTGGCGGGGCCGACAATTCGGCGGCGGGCCCCTGGAACGGTCCGGTCGCGCGTATACATAATATCGGCGGAATTGGCGCTCTATGCTGTGACGATCCGCCGTCGGCCGTAGACCTCATAGTCGCTGAAGGCACCGCGTGGACATCTACACCATCATTTTTCTGGCGCTGGCGGTCTTTATTTTCCTGCGCCTGCGGAGCGTGCTCGGCCAGCGTACCGGCCGGGAGCGCCCGCCGTACGATCCGTATTCGGCGCGCGATCCGGTCCGCAGCCCGGCCAGCGACAAGGTGGTCGCCTTGCCGACGCGCGGGGCCGAGCCGGCGCCGCAGCCGGCCGAGCCGGCGGAGCCGCCGGGCGAGCGCTGGAAGGGGGTCGCCGAGCAGGGGTCCGCGGTGGCGACCGGGCTCGACGCCATCGTGGCCGAGGACAAGGAGTTCGACGCCAAGCACTTCCTCGCCGGCGCCCGGGCGGCCTACGAGATGATCGTCACCGCCTTTGCGGAGGGCGACCGCCGCAGCCTCAAGAACATGCTGTCGCGGGAAGTCTACGACGGCTTCGAGTCGGCGATCCGCGAGCGCGAAGGGCGCGGCGAGACGACGGAGACCCGCTTCGTCTCGATCGACAAGGCGGAGATCACCGGCGCCGAGCTGCGCGGCAAGACCGCGCAAATCACCGTGCGGTTCGTCTCGCAGCTGGTATCGGTCACCCACGATCGCACCGGCGCGGTGATCGACGGGTCGCCCGAGAAGGTGACGGAAGTGACCGACGTGTGGACCTTCGCGCGCGACATTTCATCGCGCGATCCCAACTGGAAGCTGGTCGCCACCGAAGCCGGCCAATGACCGGGAGAGGCGAGCGATGGCGGCACGGCACTGCCGCATGCGCGGCCCCGGCTGGGTGGCTGCGCTGATCCTGACGGCCGGTTCGGCCCTGGCCGAGCCCGCGCCCGATCCCTTCAGGCTCCCCGACACCGCGCTCGAGCCGGTCGCTTTCGCCGATCTCGACGGCTGGGCGGCGGATGATCACGCCAAGGCGTTTGCGGCTTTCCGCACCAGCTGCAATGCCGTGGTCCGGCGCGCTCGCGCAGCGCCTGACGAGCGGCCGGTGGCGGCGGCGCTCGAGCCGGTGTGCCGGCGCGCCGTGGTGCTCGCCGACGTCGACGCCGGCAAGGCGCGCGCGTTCTTCGAGGCGAATTTCCGGCCCCTGCGCATCAGCCGCCTGGGCGAAACCCAGGGCTTCGTCACCGGCTATTACGAGCCGATCGTCGAGGGCTCGCGGTTTCCGACCCGCGAGTTCACCGTGCCGATGTATCGCCGCCCCGACGACCTCATCGCGCCCGGCGAGCGCAAGGGCGAGGTGTTCCCCAATCGGGGCCAGGCGCTGCGCCGCACTGGCGACGGCCAGCTGGTGCCTTACTACGACCGCGGCGAGATCGAGGACGGGGCGCTCGACGGGCGGCATCTGGAAATCTGCTGGCTGCGCGACCCGATCGCGGCGTTTTCCATCCACATCCAGGGCTCGGCGCGGGTGCGTCTCGAGGACGGGCTGATCATGCGGCTCAACTATGCGGCCCATAATGGCCATCCCTATACGCCGGTCGGCCGCATCCTGATCGAGCGCAACCTGGTCCCGCGCGACGAGATGTCCATGGACCGCATCCGCCAATGGATGCGCGACAATCCCGATCAGACCAAGGAGCTGCGCCGCAAGAACCAGGCCTTCGTGTTCTTTCGCATCACCGGCCTGGCCGACGAGGGCGAGCCCGTGGGCGGCGAAGGCGTGCGGCTCACGCCCGGCCATTCGATCGCGGTCGACCGGCCGCTGCACGCCTACGGCACGCCGTTCTTCATCGAGGGCGAGCTGCCGATCGACAGCGCCGCGCCCAAGACGCCGTTTCGGCGTCTGACGATTGCCCAGGACACCGGCTCGGCGATCGTCGGCCCGGCCCGCGCCGACATCTATTTCGGCGCCGGCGACGATGCCGGCCGCATCGCCGGCCGCGTGCGCCATGGCGCCCGGGTCGCCATGCTGGTGCCGCGCGCGCTCGATCCGGTCGAGGCCGGCGCGCACATGCCGCTGCCGCGGCCCAAGCCCGTCGTGGTCGCCGCCAAGGCGGACGAAAAGGCGAAGGCAGGCAGGGGGAAGCACCGGCCGCGCTGGCGAAACCGGGGGCGGCGATGATCCCGGACGACCGCAAGCCAGGCCGCCGTGTGCGCCGCGCCCTGAGCGCGGACGAGCACGCGCTGTGGTCGCGGGTGACCCAATCGATCGCGCCGCTGCGCAAGGCGCCGCTGCTGCGCGACCCGGAGCCCGAGGAGCCGCAGCCTGAGCGGGCGAAGCCGCCGGTCCCGTCCTCGTCATCGCCGGCGCCGGTGCCGCGCGCCGCCCCGCCGCCGCGCGCCCCGGCGCTGGCGCCGTTCGACCGCCGGCTCAAGCAGCGGCTCGCGCGCGGGCGCGAGGCGCTTGACGGCACGATCGATCTGCACGGGCTTACCCAGGCGCAGGCGCACGTGGCGCTCGTGCGCTTTCTGCGCGCGGCCCGCGCCGGCGACGCGCGCATGGTGCTGGTCATCACCGGCAAAGGGGCGCGCGGCGAGGATTTTGCCGCCGGCCGCGGCGTGCTGCGCCGGCAGGTGCCCCTGTGGCTCAATTCCAACGAGCTGCGCGACTATGTGATCGGTTTCGACGCCGCCCACGCGGCGCACGGCGGCGACGGCGCGCTCTACGTGCGCGTGCGGAGGAGGCGGGAATAGCTCACGATGCCGCCGGGACCCGATAGAGCCGGCCGGTCGCTTCGAGATCCCGCACCGTCCAGTCGCCGGCGACGCCGGCGATCATCCAGCGCAGGATCGCCCACAGGTCGCGGTCGACCACGGTCTCGTCGAGCGGCTCGAGCGCATCGACCAGCGCGTGGATTTCGACGCCGGCCGGGAACGGCTCGCCGCTGCGGCCGATGAACACGAGCGCGTAGCAACCGCCCGACGGTGCCGTGACGTACCCGGGCCGCGCCAATCCTTGGCGGTCGAGAGCGAAGGTGTCGGCAAAGAAGCGGCGGAACTCCGCATAATGCCCGATCCGGTCCTCGGCGAGCACCAGGGCGCGCCGCATGCCGTCGAGCCGGGGCGGCGCGATCACCGTGACGTCGGTCATGCCCGCGCCTCCGTTTGCCCGCGGCGGCGCAGGAAATCGACGACGATGCCGGCGATCTGTGCGCCCGAATCCTCCTGCAGGAAATGCCGGCCGGTCACGAGGTGCGGGCCTTCCGCATGCGGCAATAATTGTCTGAACCGCGCGCAGAAGGTCGCGTGGTCGAACACGTCGTCCTCGCGGCCCCACACCAGCAGGGCCGGCAACGTGCACGACGCGAGCTGGCGTTCGAGCCAGGCGAAGCGCTCGAACGCCCGCGCCTGATTATCGAGCGGGATCCAGCGCGGCCAAGTCCAGGTGAGCAGCCGGGTCGCCGGGTCCGGCAGCACCGCCTCGTAGGCGGCCTGCGCCCGGTCGCGGAAGCGCGCGCGGTCGACCACCGAAAGATAAATGCCGCGCGTGACGAGCACATTGTGCCGCCCCAGCAGATAAGGCCCGACCAGCGGCGCGTGCAGCATGCGCCAGGGAAACAGGCGGGTGTGAAATTCCGCTGGCGGCAGCGGCCACGCCCAGGTGCTCATCAGCACCAGCGCGCGCATGCGAGCGAGGTTGGAGAGCGCGAAGCCGAGGCCGGTCGGGCCGCCCCAGTCGTGGCACACGAGGGTGATGCGCTGAAGCTCGAGGCCGCGCAGCAGCGCCGCCAGGTTGGCGATGTGGCCGTCGAGGCTGTGCGCGTCCTCGCGCGTCGGCTTCTCCGAGAGCCCGAAGCCGATCATGTCCGGGATGATGACGCGATGCCCGGCCTGGGTCAGCGGCGCGACGAACTCGCGATAGAGGAAGCCCCAGGTCGGATTGCCGTGCAGCAGCACCACCGGATCGCCGCTGCCCTCGTCCGCATAGTGCATGCGCCAGCCGTTCACCCGCGCAAACCGCGGCCGGTACGGCCATTGCGCGCGGACGGCGGCGGGCAGGGACGGTGAGGGATCACTCATCCGTCATCCTTCGAGGCCCTCGCTTCGCGTAGCCGACGCTCCGCGTCGGCGTTCTTCAACGCTAAGGACGGCGGCCGGAGGCCGCCTTGCACCTCAGGGACGACGGCGGCGTTAGCGCTCAGTAGCTGCCGCATAGCGAAGGGCTTCATGGATATCTTCGCGCTGGAGGTCCGGATAGGCAGCAAGGATGGCGGCCTCGGTCATCCCCTCAGCAACCATTCCCACCACGGTCGCGACCGGGATGCGCAGTCCACGTATGCACGCAACGCCATCCATTTGCTTGGTATTTGTGGTGATGCGCGTGAACTGCATGGCCTGCCCCGCAGCGTCAAATATCCTAAAGAATAAACCGGCTCAAATCCGCGTTCTTGGCGAGGTCGCCGATGTGCTGTTTCACGTAAGCGGCGTCGATCTTCACCGTGTCGCCGGAGCGGTCGGGGGCCGCGAAGGAGATTTCGTCGAGCACGCGCTCCATCACGGTCTGCAGCCGCCGCGCCCCGATGTTCTCCACGTTGGAGTTGACCTCCACGGCGATGTCCGCGATGGCGTCGATCGCGTCGTCGGTGAATTGCAAGGCGACGCCTTCGGTGGCGAGCAGGGCCACCGTCTGCTTGATCAGCGAGGCCTCGGGTTCGGTGAGGATCTTGCGGAAATCGTCGCGCGACAGCGGCTTGAGCTCGACCCGGATCGGCAGGCGGCCCTGCAGCTCTGGCAGCAGGTCGGACGGCTTCGCCACGTGGAACGCGCCCGACGCGATGAACAGGATATGGTCGGTCTTTACGCTGCCGTGCTTGGTCGAGACCGTGGTGCCCTCGATCAGCGGCAGGAGGTCGCGCTGCACGCCCTCGCGCGACACGTCGGCGCCCATGCGCCCGTCGCGCGCGCAGATCTTGTCGAGCTCGTCGAGGAACACGATGCCGTTGCTCTCGACCGCGCGCAGCGCCTCCGCCACCAGCTGGTCCTGGTCGAGCATCTTGTCGGATTCTTCGTTGATCAGGATCTCGTAGGAATCGCGCACCAGCACACGCCGGGTCTTGGTGCGGCCGCCCATCGCCTTGCCGAAGATGTCGCCGATCGAGACGGCGCCCATCTGGGCGCCCGGCATGCCGGGGATTTCGAACAGCGGCAGTGACGGGCCGCCCGCCTGCACCTCGATCTCGATCTCCTTGTCGTCGAGCTCGTTGGCGCGCAGCTTCTTGCGGAACGAGTCCTTGGTGGCCGGGCTGGCGTTGGCGCCGACCAGCGCGTTGACGACGCGTTCCTCGGCGGCGAGATGGGCGCGCGCCGACACCTCCTTGCGCTTCTGCTCGCGCACGATCGCGATCCCGACCTCGACCAAGTCGCGCACGATCTGCTCGACGTCGCGCCCGACGTAGCCGACCTCGGTGAACTTGGTCGCCTCCACCTTGATGAACGGCGCCCCGGCGAGCCGCGCCAGCCGGCGCGCGATCTCGGTCTTGCCCACGCCGGTCGGTCCGATCATCAAAATGTTCTTCGGCAGCACCTCCTCGCGCAGCCGGTCGTCGAGCTTGAGCCGCCGCCAGCGATTGCGCAGCGCGATGGCGACCGCGCGCTTGGCATCGCCCTGGCCGACGATGAAGCGGTCGAGCTCGGACACGATCTCGCGCGGGGAAAAGTCGGTCATGCGGCGACCGCGGGCGGCGTCACAGCTTTTCCACCGTGACGTTGCGGTTGGTGTAGACGCAGATGTCGGCCGCGATCGCCATCGCCTTGCGGACGATCGCCTCGGCGTCCAGCTCGCTGTCGATCAGCGCGCGGGCGGCCGCCAGCGCGTAGTTGCCGCCCGATCCGATCCCCATGACGCCGGCCTCCGGCTCGAGCACGTCGCCGGTGCCGGTGAGCACCAGCGACACGTCCTTGTCGGCGACGATCATCATGGCTTCGAGCCGGCGCAAATAGCGGTCGGTGCGCCAGTCCTTGGCGAGCTCCACCGCCGCGCGGGTGAGCTGGCCGGGATATTGCTCGAGCTTGCTCTCGAGCCGCTCGAACAGGGTGAAGGCGTCGGCGGTCGCGCCGGCGAATCCGGCGATGACCTCGCCCTTGCCCAGGCGGCGCACCTTCTTGGCGTTGGCCTTGACGATGGTCTGCCCGATGCTCACCTGGCCGTCGCCGCCGATGGCGACGACCCCGCCCTTGCGGACGGTCAGGATGGTGGTGGCGTGCCAATGGTCGGGCTGGGTCGGCTGCATGGGGCGTCGGATGGCGGACTGAAGCCCGACATGTAGGGGCTGCCGGGCGCCGATGCAAACCGCCCTGATGGGCGCGATAACGAACTTTCATTCATGCTACCGGCATGCCGCGGTGGCGAACGCCCGGAACCCCTGATAGAAGGCCGAGTTCACGCGAGAAAAGCCCATGCGCACCGCCAAGGTCACGCGCACCACCAAGGAAACCGATGTCGCGGTCGCCGTCGACCTCGACGGCACCGGCGTAAGCGCGATCGAGACCGGCATCGGCTTCTTCGATCACATGCTCGATCTGCTGGCGCGCCATTCGCGCATCGACATCAGCGTGAAGGCCAAGGGCGATCTGCACATCGATCATCACCACACCACCGAGGACGTCGGCATCGCGCTCGGCCAGGCGGTCAAGCAGGCGCTCGGCGACATGAAGGGCATCACCCGCTATGCCGACGTGCACGTGCCCATGGACGAGGCGCTGACCCGCGTCGCTCTCGATATTTCCGGTCGGCCGTTCCTGGTGTTCAAGGCCGAGTTCGGCCGCGACAAGGTGGGGACGTTCGACACCGAGCTGGTGCACGAGTGGTTCCAGGCCTTTGCGATCAACGCCGGCATCACGTTGCACGTGGAGACTTTGTACGGCGCGAACGATCACCATATTGCCGAGTCGTGCTTCAAGGGCCTGGCGCGGGCGCTGCGTGCGGCGGTCGCGATCGATGCGCGCGCGGCCGACGAAGTGCCGTCCACCAAGGGCCGGCTCGGCGGTTGACGGCGTCTCGCGGGCGGCAGCAAGCGTTCGGAGTATTCCCATGGCGGTCTACACGGTGCACGAACCTCGCCGACGCGACGACGACGCCCTGGCCCATACCGACCGGTTCGTGTTCGTGCGCGACGGGTTCTCCTGGTCGGCCTTCCTGTTCGGCCCGCTGTGGATGCTGCGGCACCGGCTGTGGCTGGCGCTGCTCCTCTATCTGGTCGTCATGTTCGGCTTGGGCGCCGCGCTGCGGGTCGCCGGCGCCGGCGATGCCGTCCTCGCCATCGGCCTGCTGGTTTCGCTCCTCCTCGGCTTCGAGGCGTCGAGCCTGCGCCGCTACGGCCTCGGCCGGCGCAAGTGGACCATCCTCGGCGTCGTGGTCGGCGACGACCTCGAATCCGCCGAGCGGCGGTTCTTTGCCGCCTGGACCGGCGAGCCGGTGCGGCGCGTCGCGGCGGCGCCGTCCGTCGGCCCGGTCGCGTCCGGGTCCTCGGCGTCCATCATCGGCCTGTTTCCCGAGCCCGGAGCGCGGGCGTGAGCGTCGCCATCGTCGACTACGGGTCGGGCAACCTGCATTCGGCCGCCAAGGCGTTCGAGCGCGCCGCCCGCGAATCCGGCCGCGACCAGCCGATCGTGGTCACCGCCGATCCCGACCGGGTGCGCCGCGCCGACCGCGTGGTGCTGCCGGGCGTGGGTGCCTTCGCCGATTGCCGGCGCGGGCTCGATGCGGTCGCCGGCATGGTCGAGGCGCTGGAGGAGAGCGTGCGCCGCAACGGCCGGCCGTTCCTCGGCATTTGCGTCGGCATGCAGCTCATGGCCGAGCGCGGCCGCGAATACGAAGTCGTCGACGGTCTCGGCTGGATCCCCGGCGAGGTCGATCGCATCGAGCCGAACGACCCCGGTCTCAAGATCCCGCACATGGGCTGGAACACCCTCGATCCGCTGCGGCCGCACCCGTTGCTCGACGGCATCGCCACCGGGCCGCAGGGGCTGCACGCCTATTTCGTCCACTCCTATCACCTCAAGGCGGCGGACCGGGATTGCCTGGTCGCGCAGGCGGCCTATGGCGGGCCGGTCACCGCGATGGTTGCGCGCGACACTTGCGCCGGCACCCAGTTCCATCCGGAGAAGAGCCAGCGGCTCGGCCTCGCGCTGATCGCCAACTTCCTCAAGTGGGCGCCGTGATCCTGTTTCCGGCGATCGATCTCAAGGACGGCCAGTGCGTGCGCCTCGAGCAGGGCGACATGGCGCGCGCGACCGTGTTCAACCGCGACCCGGCCGCCCAGGCCTCGGCCTTCGCGGCGCAGGGCTTCGAATATCTGCACGTGGTCGATCTCGACGGCGCCTTTGCCGGCAAGCCGATGAATGCCGCCGCGGTCGACCGCATCCTCAAGGCGGTGACGATCCCGCTGCAGCTCGGCGGCGGCATCCGCGACATGGCGACGGTCGAAGCCTGGCTCGGCAAGGGGGTGCGGCGGGTCATCATCGGCACCGCGGCGGTGCGCGATCCCGCCTTCGTGAAGGCGGCCGCGAAACGATTTCCCGGCCGGGTCGCGGTCGGCCTCGACGCGCGCGACGGCAAGGTCGCGGTCGCCGGCTGGGCGGAAACCTCGGAGCTCGCCGCCGATGACGTGGCGCGCCGCTTCGCCGACGCGGGCGTCGCCGCCATCGTCTACACCGACATTTCCCGCGACGGTTTGCTCAAGGGGCTCAATTTGGACGCCACCATCGCGCTCGCAGAGCGTGTGGCGATCTCGGTCGTCGCCTCCGGCGGCCTCGCCTCGATCGACGACGTGAAGGCGTTGCTGGAACCGCGGGCGCAAAAGCTCGCGGGCGCCATCGCCGGGCGCGCGCTTTACGACGGGCGGCTCGATGCCGCCGAGGCGCTGGCGCTGATCCGCTCGTCAGGCTCGTGATCTGAAGGTCGTAGGTTCAAATCCTCCCCCCGCAACCACTACTCTCACACTCGTCAGCGCTCGCCGTCCCTTACTCCGCTCGCCTCCCTGGCCAGCGCGCACCCTCAAGCGCATTCTTATAATTACCGACTCCGGCGAGGCCCCCGACCTAGTGGTGCACCGGCCGGCGCGTCACGCCCCGGCGCTGCGTCAGCTCGAAAATGCCGATCCAATCGCTGTCTGTGCCCTCCATTCTCGCGGATTGTTCCGTGCCGTCGGCGGTGAAGCGGCTGCCCATCCATCCATTGCGAATCCCCCGGGGCCGCGACGATGCGAGGATGACTTGGGTTCAGCCGCACCACGCCAAGGGACAGTCAACCTCGTCTAACCAGTTTCACATTACCGAGGATATCGAAACAGACATGGTCTTTACCGAGCACATGTACAGAACACCCATTCACGAGCTTAACGTAGTCGTTTTGCCGACTCGCGACAGCCTCCAACAAAAGGCCAAAGGCAACGCGCTCCGCGTTTCTATCGAATAAGAGAGCAGAGGCATTGGAATTAGGATAGATGACCAAATGGCGTCTTTTATCGGAAGGCGTGTATATCGCCTTTCCGTTTTTGCGTTCCAGCGCATCGACTATGTCTGAAGCCCAGACCCAACCCGGCTGACTTGCGCCATCAGCGAACCTTCCACCGTAATCGCCGATGAGCATGGCCGACTGATTGCTCCGCTCAAATTCTGTCATTTCCCGCTGGTCATCTGGGTGGGTGGCCTCAGTGATTTCAACGAAGGCGACAATATCCCCACTTCCGAAACGTACGGTGAAGTCCGGTGCTGGCGGCGCTGTTCTTTCAATTGAAAACGGAGCAACGAAAATACCGGAACCCAAGGCCACC
>Ga0193751_1000160_pt1 | contig 61651 bp, 65 predicted proteins | sample L1c2metaG_FD_143050 | JGI IMG/M metagenome (GOLD analysis project Ga0193751, IMG submission 143050) | Soil microbial communities from a riparian zone of the East river system, Colorado, United States - L1c2 | ecosystem: Environmental > Terrestrial > Soil > Riparian zone | place: USA: East River...
ATTCGGCAACGCACAATTCTCAACGTTCAAGGCGGCGCTAACCGACCTTGCGGTTGCCAAACTCGGCCCGATCGGCGCCGAAATGAAACGCCTCCTGCACGATCCGGCGGCGATCGATGCGGTGCTCGCCGATGGCGCCGAACGCGCGCAAAAGCTGGCGGGTCAAACAATGAACGCGGTCAAGGATGTGGTCGGTTTCGTGCGCTAGCTGATGGCTTCAACGAAAGCCTTGGCCTGCTCTTCGATATAGGACCACAGCCGATTGGCGATGGGCCCATGCGGCACTTCTCGCCGCCGCGCAGCGACGATGTCGGCCGCTCCGCCTCTGAGATGTTTGCCGGTGATGTCGATGAGACGTTTCTCGCGCAAATCCTGATCGATGAGGAATTTCGGCATGTGTCCCCATCCCATGCCTTGCAAGATCAACTCTCGTTTCATGAGCTGATCGCTCACCGTCCAGCTGCGGGCGCCTGCAACTACAAAGTAATCGCGCGGCGGCGTATGCCGCACGGTGTCGCGGATGACGCATTGCGCGTAATCGCGCATTTGGTCCGGCGTGATCGAATGCGAGATCGGGAATCGCAGGAAACCGGGCGCCACGACGGGCATGACGCGCACCGAAAAGAGATCCAGAAACTCCAAACGCGGATCCGCTTTGTCGATGTGATGGAGAATAAGATCGGCATCCCCATCGAACAAACGCTCCCACGGTCCGGTGATCGCCTCGAAATGCAGATGCAAACGCGTGCCCGGGCAATCGTCGAAGAAGCGCCGCAGCAGCGCCAGCGTTTGCGGTAGCGGACAAAGATCCCCGATCACGACGCGCAACTCGCTCTCCGCGCCCATAGCGAGTTGCGCCGCATGATTTTTGAGTGCGGAGAGCTCATGTAGAAAAATGCGCGTCCGCTCGTGGAATGAGCGACCCGCTTCCGTGAGCGCAACCCGATAGCCGCTGCGGTCGAGCAGCATCAAGCCAAGTTGGCTCTCCAGATTCTTGACGGCCGCCGAGACCGACGGCTGCGCCCGCCCAATCTTTTCGGCCGCTGCCTGAAAGCTGCCCTCGGTCACCACCGCGTCGAAACAAACAAGCTGGTGAAGCGTCGGCTCCATAGGATTCATCTATCAAGAGGATCAACGTTTCATTCTTTTTATCGATTTAATTCTCGCTTATCCAGGCCATCGCGAGCCAATGACAGCAAACCCCCACCGGTGAACGGCAATGCGTGCAATCGTGATCAAGCAGTATGGCGGACCCGAAGTCTTGCAGATCGAGGAGCGTCCCGATCCAACCTCGCAACCGGGCTACGTCACAATCGAAGTAAAGGCCTTCGGGCTCAATCATGCCGAGATTTATTTCCGTAAAGGCGCCTGGGGCGATGTCGCGGAAATCAGCGGCATCGAATGCGTCGGCTTGGTGAGGGCCGATCCGGACCGGCGTTTCACGCCCGGTCAGAGGGTCATGGCGCTGGTCGGCGGCTTGGGCCGTAGCATCAACGGCAGCTACGCCGAATTCGTCCAAGCGCCGAGCACGAATGTTGTGGCCGTCGAGACCGAATTGCCTTGGGAAGTACTCGCTGCGGTTCCCGAATCCTACGCCACTGCCTGGACCAGTCTGATCGGCATCCTCGAACTCGCAAAGAATCAGATTGTCGCCATTCGCGGGGCGACGTCGGCGCTGGGACAAGCAGCCGTGAATATCGCCGCTCATGCCGGCGCACACGTCATTGCGACGACGCGTAATGCTTCCCGCATGGCGATGCTGGAAGGATTAGGGGCGAAGGAATTGTATTTGGAGCTGCCGCAACTTGCCAAGCGGGTTCGCGAACGCCATTCGGACGGGATCGATGCCGTCCTCGACATTGTCGGCAATACCACGATCCTCGACTCGCTTGCGCTTCTGCGTCGCGGTGGCCAGGCCTGCTTGGTTGGTTTTCTCGCCGGTGGCGGTCCGCTTTCGCTCGAACCCGTATTTCAAATGCCGAGCGGCTGCCATCTCAGCGTCTTCGCGAGCGCGCTCGTCACCGGAACGCCGGCGTTTCCCCTTTCCGAAATTCCGTTCCAAACAATCGTCGATCATGTTGCCGACGGCACTTACCGGGCGAAGCCGGCGAAAGTGTTTGAATTTGCGGATATCCGGGACGCACATCGGCTGATGGAGTCCAACGGAGCGGGGGGCAAGATTGTCGTCCGCATCTAAACAAACGGGCGTGCGAATTATGTGCGATCGCTGCACGCGGCGGCCTCTTAAACCTCAGCCGCATTTTTCCTAAGGAAGCCTTCAATGCCCTCGCTCGATCAGCGCGCTTCAATTGCCGCCTCGGCACATTTCTCCGACCTGACGGAAGTCACGGCGCCTGCCGCAGCAAGGCCAATGCTTGCGCAGGCACGCGAAGTCTTCGGGTTTGTGCCGAATCTCGCCGTTGTTATGGCTGCCGAGCCTGCGACGCTCGAAAGCTATTTCCATTCCCTGAAGGCGTTTGGTGAAACGACGCTCAGCCCCATTGAGCAGCAAATCGTTCTGATGGCGGTCAGCCGGGTCAACGGAGCGGATTATTCGCTCGCAATCCACGCGGCGCTGGCGGCAAAGCTTGGCGCAACACCCGACATCGTCAAGGCGATCGGCACGGGAGCGTCGGTGCGCGATCCGAAGCTCGCGGCGTTGCGGCGCTTTGCCGAATTGCTCACGATCGCTCGCGGTGACGTTGCGAACGCAGAACTCGAGTTGTTTCTTTCCGCCGGCTATGACCGGACGGCGATGATCGCCGTGGCCTTTGGGGTCGCGGTGAAGACTTTCGCCAACACGCTCGCCCACTTGGCGCAGACCCCGGTCGACGGGCCCTTTGCCGCCACCCTGAACGAATTGCGAGCTTAACCGAACACGAAACAGAGGCCCTACCACAAGGCGCGGGGGAGCAGGGTCGGCCGTAGAAGCCACTTGAACTTCCAAGGCAATTCGCCACCTAGTATGGTAGGTTGACGCGAGTCACGGCGCGGTTTTTGCCCGGCGAAATGCTCCGTGATGGAGGGCCCAATGTTCATTCAGACCGAAGCCACGCCGAATCCATCGACGATGAAATTCCTGCCCGGCCGTCCGGTGCTGGAAACCGGCACGCTGGAGCTGCGTGACGCCGCTCAAGCCGAACAGCAGTCGCCGCTTGCCGAGCGGCTATTTGGAGTCCCTGGCGTCAGCGGGGTGTTTTTCGGCTCCGATTTCATCACCGTCACCAAAAGCGCCGGCGAGTGGCAACAGCTCAAGCCGATGATTTTGGGCGCCATCATGGAGCATTACATGTCGGGCGCGCCGCTTTTGGCGGCCGGCAGCCGTGAAGTCAGCGATGGCGACGAATTCTTCGACGAAGCGGATGCCGCGACTGTCGCCACCATCAAGGAGCTGATCGAGACGCGGGTTCGCCCCGCGGTCGCCAACGATGGCGGCGATATCACTTTCCGCGGCTTCAAGGAGGGCGTCGTTTATCTCAACATGAAAGGCGCCTGTTCTGGCTGTCCGTCGTCAACCGCAACGCTGCGCCACGGCATCCAGAATTTGCTGCGTCACTTCGTTCCTGACGTCACCGAAGTTCGCCCGATGTAATTCGGCGCATTTGCCGCCGGCCATCACCCGTACGTGACTCTTCATGCGCGTGCTCGCCATCGATACGGCGCTCGCCGCCTGCGCAGCCGCCGTTCTGGAGACCGGCCACGGCATCGTCGCAGCCGAGACGCTGTCAATGGTCCGCGGCCATGCCGAAGCGCTGATGCCGTTGATCGCGCGCGTCATGAAGCAATCCAATATCGCGTTCCGAGCCCTCGATCGCATTGCAGTAACTACGGGCCCCGGCAGCTTCACCGGTGTGCGCGTCGGTCTTGCCGCCGCCCGCGGATTTGCCGTCGCGACGGGAGTGCCGGTCGTTGGCGTTTCAACACTGGCGGTCTATGCCGCGCCCTACCTCGCCGCGAATGGTAAGTCGCCGGTCATCGCTGCAATCGATGCGCGGCACGAGCACGTCTATTTGCAGGTCTTTGGTCCCGGCGGTCAGACTCTGGTCTCTCCCCGACTTGCGCGACTGAGCGAGGCGATAGATGCGGCGTCCAACGCGTCGGCTTGTCTGGTCGGCTCGGCCGCGCGAGCCGTCGCTGACGGATTGTCGAAAACAGCACCAACCCCGCGCAATGTCGACGCGCGCGCGGCGCCTGACATCGCCTGGGTGGCGCAGATCGGCGCCGTTACGCCGGAAACCGACGCGGCTCCGAACCCGCAATATCTGCGCGCCCCGGATGCGCAGCCGCAAAACGCCGCACAGCTGCCGCGCCGATGATGAATTTTGTATCTCGGCTGTTGAACCGTAGCGCGCCAAGCATTTCCGAGGCGCGCCCGGCCGACGCGCCGGCAATTGCCGCAATACACAGCGCCTCATTCCAGCGCGGCTGGGGCGAGGACGAAATCCAGCAGCTGTTGCTCGAACGTAATGTTGTTACCCATCGCATCACGGCGAGCGGCAAATTGATTGGCTTTATCCTATCGCGCGTTGCTGCGGGTGAAGCAGAAATCTTGTCGGTCGCGATTTCACCGGGTTGGCGCGGCCGCGGCCTGTCGCGGCAATTGCTTGATCTGCATCTGCGCCGGCTCGCCGGCATCGGTACCCGATCGGTGTTTTTGGAGGTCGGCACCCAAAACGCGCCAGCCTGCCGGCTCTATCGTCGCGCCGGATTCCAGGAGGTCGGCCGCCGACACGGCTATTACGAGGACGGTGCGACCGCTTTGGTGCTGCGGCGCGATCTCGGCTGAGGGGAGCCTGCGAGTTTGGGCAAGGCCACCCGCGGCGTGGCCCCGACGATTTGGTTTCCTATATCAAGTCCCGAATCTCGGGTGACCCAGACGTATCAGTGATTGAGGCGCCATCTCCAGGCATAGATTGAGAGTGTTATTTTGGGCAAAATCCCGCTAAACGGACAGTCGTAGCAACGCTTGCCATCGTTCCGACATGGAGCTTGGTTCCGGCAGGGAGCTTGTTCCTCGAGCGCTAACAAAGGCTTGGGTTAGCGGTTAATTTATGAGCCAATCCCGCAAGCTTTACGTCAAATCGTTTGGTTGCCAGATGAACGTCTACGACTCGCGTCGGATGGCGGACACCTTGGCGTCCCACGGTTACGTCGAGACTGCCGCAGCCGATGATGCCGATCTCATCATCCTGAACACGTGCCATATCCGCGAGAAAGCCGCCGAAAAGGTTTACTCCGAACTTGGCCGAGTGCGCCGCCTCAAGCAGGCCGCCGCCGTCGAAAATCGCCGTGTGCTCATCGCAGTAGCAGGTTGTGTAGCGCAGGCCGAGGGCGAAGAGATCATCCGCCGCGCGCCGGCAGTCGATCTGGTATTCGGGCCGCAGAGCTACCATCGCTTGCCTATGCTATTGGCGCGCGCGGAGCGCGATGGCCGCGCTGTCGATACCGATTTCGCGACAGAGGATAAATTCGCGCATCTTGCACCGCCAAGCGCGGCGGCGACCCGCGCGCGCGGCGCTTGCGCCTTCGTTACGGTGCAAGAGGGCTGTGACAAATTTTGTACGTTTTGCGTGGTGCCCTATACGCGCGGCGCCGAACTGTCGCGGCCGGTCCAGAGCATCATTGCTGAAATCGAATTACTGGCCGAAGCCGGCGTGCGCGAGGTCACGCTCATCGGCCAAAACGTCAACGCCTACCATGGCATGGGCCCGGACGGCCGCCCTTGGTCGCTGGCGCGTCTGCTCGAACGGGCCGCAGTGGTGCCGGGCATCGAGCGTTTGCGCTATACGACCAGTCATCCGCATGACATGGATGATGAACTAATAGCAGCACATCGCGATTTGCTGAAGCTGATGCCGCAACTGCATTTGCCTGTGCAATCCGGTTCGGACCGAATTCTTGCCGCCATGAACCGCAGCCATACGCGGGCCGATTATCTCAGTCTCGTCGAGCGACTGCGCCACGCGCGCCCGACCCTCGCGCTCACCTCCGACTTCATCGTGGGATTTCCCGGCGAGAGCGAAGACGATTTTGCCGCAACGCTCAGCTTGGTCGCCGAGGTCGGATTTTCCGGGGCATTCTCGTTCAAATACTCACCGCGCCCAGGTACGCCCGGCGCTGAGATGCCAGGGCAGATCGACGAAGCGGTCAAATCAGAACGGCTGCAACGCCTGCAAAGGGCGATAGACGAATGCCAAGCCGCTTTCAATCGTAGTTGTCTGGGCCGTACCTTCGACGTGCTGTTCGAGCGGCCGGGTCGCCACAGCGGGCAGTTGGTTGGCCGATCGCCCTATCTTCAACCGGTGCAAGCGACAGCGCCCGCTTCTTTGATCGGCGATATTGCGGCCGTGACGATCACCGAGATCGGCAGCAACAGTCTGTTCGGCGCGCTTGCAGCTGTGGGGCCGCGAGCGGCTGTGACGCGGCCGGCCGAAACCGTTCTGGTTGCAACAGGAGCCTGAATTTGCGCACGCCGGAAACGGAAGAATCGGTTTTCATCGCGGCAGACAATACGGCACAGATTGTTCTTACCTTTGACGACAACCGCCTCGCTTCCATTCTATTCGGCCAATACGGACAGAATCTCGCGCTGATCGAGCGGCGGCTCGCGGTCGTCGCGAATTCACGCGGCAATCAGGTCACGGTCGAAGGTTCGCGTGAGGCCTGCGATCAGGCACGCCGCGTCCTTGAAAGCCTCTACGACAGGCTCAAGCGCGGCGATGATCTGGTGCAAGGCGACGTCGAAGGCACGATCCGGCAAGCGCTGTCGCAAGGATCGTTATTCGATTTCGATCCGGCAACGGCGCGTCAGAACTTCGAGGAAATCAACTTGCGCAGGCGCCGCGTGCGCGCCCGGACGGCTGCACAGGATGCCTATATCCGCTCGCTCAAGCGCCATGCTCTGGTGTTTTCCACCGGACCCGCCGGTACGGGCAAGACTTGGCTTGCGGTCGCCTATGCGGTGCAATTGTTCGAGCGCAAGGAAGTCGATCGCATCATTCTATCGCGCCCGGCGGTGGAAGCGGGCGAACGCCTCGGCTTTCTTCCAGGCGACATGCGTGAGAAGGTCGATCCTTACTTGCGGCCTATCTATGACGCGCTTTACGATTTGATGGATCCACGAATCGTCGAGCGGGCATTGCAGACCGGCGAAATCGAGATCGCACCGCTTGCATTCATGCGCGGGCGTACGCTGTCGAACGCCGCGGTTATTCTGGACGAGGCCCAGAACACGACGGCAATGCAGATGAAAATGCTGCTCACCCGGTTAGGCGAAAATAGCCGAATGGTAGTGACTGGCGATCCAAGCCAAGTTGATTTGCCATCGGGCCAGACTTCCGGGCTGGCGGACGCGGTGCGTCTCCTTCAGGGCATCGAAGGTATCGGCCATGTCAGCTTCACCGCGGCGGACGTGATCCGTCACGAACTGGTCGCGCGCATTGTCACGGCCTATGATGAGGAAGCGGCGCGCAAGCGCGAGCGCCGGGAATGAAGCGCGCGGCGGCTGCGGCGCTGACGATCGACGTGATTGTCGATTCGGAACAATGGAAGGATGCCGGTGCGGCCAAAGCAGTGGTGCGGCGCGCCGTCATGCAAGCGGCCGTCGCGCTGTCAACAAACCCGACCGAGCTTGCTATCGTTCTCACTGACGACCGCAAAATGCGTGCGCTCAATCGCAATTGGCGCGGTACTGACGCTGCCACCGATGTACTTTCGTTCGCGACAAAAAACGCGGGCGGCCGGCATCTGGGCGACATCGTGCTCGCTTATGAGACCGTTGTGCGGGAGGCCCACCGCGAGCACAAACCGCTCGCCCATCATCTTGCGCATCTGGCCGTCCACGGCTTTCTGCATCTTCTCGGCTTTGATCACGAAAGTGACGAGGAGGCGCGCGAGATGGAACACACCGAGCGCGCGGTCTTGCGGCAATTGGCGATTCCCGATCCGTACCACGCACGGGCCCCTGCTAGGCGCGAGCACGCCAAGCCGGCCGCGAAACAAGGTGCCAGAAGTCGAGCGCATACCGCTCGGAGCGCGTAGAATGGCGATTGCGATCTTGAGGCCCAAGACCACAGATGACTGACTCTCGACCACGCACCGAACCGACCGAGCGTCACGCACTTCCGGTCGTGGTGACGGCGCGGGGGGAACAAGGTGAAGGCTGGCTCACGCGCCTCAAGCGCATGCTGTTCGGTTGGCGGGCGGCTTCGACGCGCGCGGACCTTGAGCTCGTCCTGACTGCGGAACAGGCGCAGTCCGACTTTTCCCCCGAAGAAGCCGCAATGCTCAAGAACATCCTCGGGCTCCGGGAGACCCGAATCGAAAGAATCATGGTGCAGCGCGCCGATATCGTCGCCGTCCAGCAAGACATTACGCTCGGCGAACTTGTCAAAGTTTTCCAAGTCGCCGCGCATTCGCGCCTGGTTGTGTACAACGACACGCTCGACGATCCGACGGGAATGGTCCATATCCGCGACTTGATTGCATTCATGGCAGCGCGCGCCTCGCGTGAGGGGCCCGCAACGGCCGCGGCTGACAACGCAAAAGCCAACGATCTTGATTTCGCGAATATCAATCTCTCCGCACCGCTCGCCGCGGCGAATATCATCCGCGAAATCCTCTACGCGCCGCCTTCGATGCCGGCGCTTGACCTGCTCGCTAAGATGCAGGCGACTCGCATTCATCTCGCGCTCGTGATCGATGAATATGGCGGCAGCGACGGCCTAGTTTCGATCGAGGATTTGGTGGAGTTGATCGTGGGCGACATCACCGACGAGCATGACGAGCAGGAAACCCCCCCGGTTATACGGCAAAGCGACGGATCGTTTTTAGCTAACGGCCGTGCCAGCCTCGATGACGTGCGTGCTGCGATTGGCAGCCAATTCGACGTCGGCGATGTTGCGGAAGAGGTCGACACGCTCGGCGGTTACCTGGTCACCAAGGCTGGCCATGTTCCGGTGCGCGGCGAGTTGGTGCCGGGGCCCGAACCGTTTGAGGCGGAGGTGCTTGATGCGGACCCGCGCCGGGTCAAGCGCGTCAAGATCTATCTGCGCAAGGACCGCCGTCCGGCAAGCGCCCGCGACACACCGCTGCGCGCAACGCCATCGCGCCCGGCCGCACCGCGTGACGAGGCGGGCCGGTCCGGTCCGAACCCGCCGCGCGCACCGTGAAGCTCGCGAGTCTGGCCCACAGCATCGTTCTATCGTGGGGTTGGCGGCGCCGATCGATCGCATTCGTCGCTGGGGCGCTGTCGGTCTTGGCGATGGCGCCGTTCAACGCCTGGCCAATCTTGTTTTTCACCCTGCCGACGCTGGTCTGGCTCATCGACGGGATCGGCGGTCGCGGCTGGAGCGCACTCGCCGCCGCAGCGGCGATCGGCTGGTGGTTCGGATTCGGTTATTTTCTCGCCGGACTTTATTGGCTTGGCTACGCCTTTCTTGTCGACGCCCAGACTTTTGGCTGGCTGCTGCCATTTGCCGTCGTCGGCCTTCCGGCGGTGCTCGCCATCTACACCGCGCTCGGCGTGGCGTTGGCACGGGCTTTATGGCAGCGCGGCGCACTACGCGTTGTCGCACTTGGGGTGTCGCTGACCGCTGCGGAGTGGCTGCGCGGCCATGCGCTCACTGGTTTCCCCTGGAACTCTTTTGGTTATGCGCTCACGACCCCTTTGGCCCTGGCGCAAGCGGCTTCGGTACTCGGAATCTGGGGCCTGACCTTCATCGCAATTGTGGCCTTCGCCAGCCCCGCCACAATGATCGACGATCGCACCCAGACGCGGCGGCCATGGCTGCCGTTCGCATTCGCCGTTCTCACGCTCGCCGTCTTGGCCGGTTTTGGCGCGGCGCGACTAGCGCACACGCCGACCCGGCTCGTCGATGGCGTGCATTTGCGGATCATGCAGCCCAATTTGCAGCAGGACGTCCGTTTCAATTATGCGGCAAAGCGCGAAGTGATGGATCGTTACGTCGCTTTGTCGGCCCGGCAAGGCCTCGACCATGTGACGCATCTGATCTGGCCGGAATCGCCTTTTCCATTTTTTCTGACGCGCGAGGCAGACGCGCTTACGCAGATTGCACGATTGCTGCCAGAACAAACTTTATTGCTCACCGGCGCCATACGGCTCGCCGATCCGAACAATCCGACAGAATCCGGGGTCTACAATTCGATCTATGTGATCGATCACGCGGGATCGATACGCGCCGTCTATGACAAAGTGCATCTCGTACCATTCGGAGAATATCTGCCTTTCGAGGATGTCTTGGAGCGTATCGGCTTACAGACTCTGACCGAACAGCGTGGTGGATTTCTTGCCGGTGACCGGCACCGTCTCATTGCGATGCCCGGCGCTCCAAGCGCCCTGCCGCTCATTTGTTATGAGATCATCTTTCCCGGTGAACTGGCATCAGTGGACGAACGGCCGGGCTGGATCGTCAATGTGACCAACGATGGCTGGTTCGGCACCTCCAGCGGCCCTTATCAGCACTTGCAGCAGGCGCGCGTCACCGCCATCGAGGAAGGCGTGCCGGTAGCTCGCGCCGCCAATACCGGCATCTCCGCGGTAATCGATCCCGCCGGCCGGATGGTCGCGTCATTGCCACTCGGCAGCGAAGGTGTGCTCGACGCGCCACTGCCGCGTCCGATAGCGGCTCCGGTTTACGCTCGGCTTGGTGATGCGCCTGCTGCCGTTCTCATCTCGATCGCGCTCCTCGCCGTTTTGCGCGGTCGTTTCCGCGCGCCCGCGAAAAAAATCTGAAGGTTCGGGCGAGGCCGCACTAATGCCGCAGCGGAGGCGCTCAATCGCGCAATCTCACTGCAACTCAAGCGAGCAGGCGCGCCTGAACTCTCATTTCATGAGAATTGGCTTGTTTGCGAAGAAAGCGGCCGGCGAAAGCAATGAACTGAGAAAAACAGTTTCAATTGTGACAGATTTGCTATCTCGCGGCATTGAGCTAAAAAGGGGAGGGAGCCCCATGGCTACGCTGGCAAAAAAGGCGCCAAACCCGACCGACAAGCATGTCGGAAGCCGGGTTCGCATGCGCCGGATGATGCTGGGAATGAGCCAAGAGAAACTTGGGGACTCACTCGGTCTGACATTTCAACAAATTCAAAAGTACGAGAAGGGCACCAATCGCATCGGCGCCAGCCGCCTGCAGCAGATTTCTCATATTCTTCAGGTCGGTGTAGCGTTTTTCTTCGAAGGTGCGCCCAGTGCGCAGATGATGGGGCGCCACGAAGGGCTAACCGAGGCACCCTCGCCGGCTTACGTCTCCGACTTCCTGGCGACCGCCGACGGCTTGGCTCTCACCAAAGCATTCATGCGGATTGAAGATTCGAAATTGCGGCGGCGGATTGTCGATCTCGTCGAGCAAATTGCCAGTCGCGACAAGCGCTGAAGACGATTTGATTGGCGGCAGCACTGCGGTGCGGAATGAAGGCAGACGCCCACTTTTCGCCCACATCTTGACCGCCGCGGGCGACACTGCAACAACCCTTTTCACCGCGTGCGGTTCGTAACCGCGCTATTTTCGCAACAAAGACCGACAAACCACAATCGTTTCGAGGGGAGTGTTTGGCTGTGCGCCGCGCCAATTATCTGTTCACCAGCGAGTCCGTGTCGGAGGGCCACCCGGACAAAGTATGCGATCAAATATCAGACGCCGTTCTCGACGCGTTCATTGAGAACGATATCAAGCTCGGCATAGCCGACGACAGCGCGGTGAATACGCGACTTGGCTGCGAGACTCTGTGCACCACCAACAAGATCATCGTCGCCGGTGAGGGTCGCGGGCAAGCGCCGCTGTTTCACAAACATGGCCATAAAGCCGTCGTGAACCGTGAAATGATCACTGAGATCGCCCGCGGCGTGGCCAAAGACATTGGCTACGACCAGGACGGTTTTTCGTATTATGGGGCTGACGTTGAGGTGCTGCTCCATGGCCAATCTCCCGATATTGCAATGGGGGTAGATGCCAAAAAGAAGAGGAGTGGCGAGCAGGAGGGCGCCGGCGATCAGGGCATGATGTTCGGCTTCGCCTGCACCGAGAGCGAGGTCTACGAGAAGGGCTCGTTCATGCCGGCGCCGATCTATTTCGCCCACAAGATTCTCAAAGTGCTTTCTGAAAAGCGCCGCTCCGGCGCGCTATTTGACTTGCAGCCCGATGCCAAGAGCCAAGTCACTATCAAATATGTCGAAGGAAAACCGGTCGGCTGCACCAAGGTCGTGGTCTCCACGCAGCACAATGCGCAGACCCGCAATGGCAAGAAATATTCGCCGGGCATGATCCGCGATATGATCGAGGATACCGTCGCTTCGGCGCTGCCGAGCGACTGGATGCCAAAACGGCCGGGTGATTTTCTGGTCAACCCCACTGGCAATTTCGTCATCGGCGGGCCGGACGGAGATTGCGGCCTCACCGGACGCAAAATCATCGTCGATACGTACGGCGGCTACGCCCCGCATGGCGGCGGTGCGTTCTCCGGCAAAGATCCAACCAAGGTCGATCGCTCGGCGGCTTATGCCGCTCGCTATTTGGCAAAAAACGTCGTCGCAGCCGGACTGGCGGAGCGCTGTACGATCCAGATCGCCTATGCGATCGGCGTCGCTGATCCGATGTCGCTTTATGTCGACACCCACGGCACCGGTAATGTGGAAGAAGCAAAACTGCAGAGACTACTGCCGGAATTATTCCCGCTGCGACCCACCAACATCCGCCGCACCCTCAAGTTGAGCCGGCCGATTTATCGGCGCACCGCCGCTTACGGCCATTTCGGCCGCGCGCCGGAAAAGGATGGCGGCTTTTCGTGGGAGCGAACCGACCTTGCCGATTCGCTCAAGCGCGCCTTGCGCTGATTAAACAGCTGTCACCGTGTTGGCTGACCTCGTGCTCGCGGTGGGCGGATTTGTTATAGCGGCGAGCAAAGAAGAATATGTGGATGGCGGCGCCGAGCACGGTCAGGACGGCAATGAGTCCCGCACTTCATAACGCTCGCGCATTCTTCGGCCGGCGCAAGGGGCACAAGTTGCGGCCGCGCCAAGCCGGCTTGTTTGAGACGCTGTTGCCGCGCCTTGCCGTCGATGTCGCCCGGCCCGCGCCGGCCGAGCTGAGCTCTTTGTTTGCCGAACCGGTTGCGGCGCTTGCGCTCGAGATTGGTTTCGGCGGCGGCGAGGCGATGATCGCGCAAGCCAAAGCGCATCCGCAAATCGGCTTTCTCGGCGTCGAACCCTTCGTCAACGGCATGGCCAAAGCGCTAGCGGCAATTGAAGCCGAGGGTCTGCGGAACATTCGCTTACATTTCGGTGACGCAGTCGGCTTGATCGAATGGCTCCCGGCATCGTCGTTGAGGCGGATCGATCTCATTCATCCTGATCCATGGCCGAAACGGCGACATTGGAAGCGTCGATTTGTTCAGGATGAAATGGTCGAACAGCTGGCGCGCATTCTGCAGCACGCCGGCGAGTTTCGTTTCGTTACCGATATCCCGGATTACGCCGCTTGGACGCTGCAGCGCCTGACGCGCTCTTCGCGTTTCGAGTGGATGGCAAACTGCGCCGACGACTGGCGCAATCCATGGCCTGGATTTACCGGCACCCGGTATCATGCCAAGGCCGCACGGGAACAACGAACGTCGTGCTTTTTGGTTTTCAGGAAGATCTGAAGCCGGACATGCGCGGGCATGCGGCTGTCGGTTGCCGCTAAGACTTTAGCGGCGGGCATATTTCTAATCGCGGCCAGAATGTGCCCCCTTGCAACGGACTAACAAACCGCTATATTTGCGCTGTCCGTCATGGATACCTCATAACGGTCGGATAATCCGAGCGGTTTTGAGAGTGGGCCCTCCGGGACCCGCTCTTTTTTATTACCTGGTTTCACGTGGGGTTTCCCCTTGGGCCTGGCGGCATCTTGTAACCAGAGCAACCAACAGCAACGACCCCGGGACCGGACAGGACGACGAGCGGACAAGACCAAGGCCACGTAGGGGGCCAACCGGAGGTCCACGCTGGAGTCCACGTGGAGTCCACGTGGGGTCCACATGAGGGTCCAATCCAGGACCAAGGACAGCGTCGCCAGCACTCGCTCAAGAACACTCGCTCAAGAATACGCGCTCAAGAATACGCGCTGAAGATCATGGACGATCGATCGAGTAACTTTGAACGTACAGAATTTGTCCAGGAACCGCGGCTCATAACTGACCCGGGGCGGGCCGCGCGCGTCGCTGCGCTGGCCGAGCCGGTGCTCGCCGGGCTCGGCTATCGCTTGGTCCGCGTGCGCATATCCGGATTTGCCGGACACACGGTACAGATCATGGCCGAGCGGCCCGACGGGACGATGAGTATCGAGGACTGCGAAACCGTCTCGCGCGCGCTATCGCCGATCTTCGATGTCGCCGATCCCATCGAAAGTTCTTATCGGCTGGAAATTTCGTCGCCTGGCATCGATCGGCCCTTGGTGCGCCGATCCGACTTCGAGCGCTATGCCGGGCACATCGCTCAAATCGAAATGCAAGTCCCGATCGATGGCCGCAAACGATTCCGCGGCGAACTCCACGGCACCGAAGGCGAATGTGCGCGCATCCGTTGTGACGCGGCACAGGACGCTTTGCTGCGGATCGATGACATGGTGGAAGCGCGCCTCGTTCTCACCGACGCGCTCATTTCGGAAGCGCTGCGCAAGAGCAAACAGAATCAACGCAAGGAGACTGACGATGGCGACCGTTAGCGCCAATAGACTTGAACTGCTGCAGATCGCGGACGCAGTCGCTCGCGAAAAGGCGATCGACCGTAAGATCGTCCTGGGCGCGATGGAAGACGCCATCGCCAAAGCGGCGCGCTCGCGATACGGCAGCGAGACCGAAGTCCGCGCGGAGATCGACCCGAAGAGCGGCGAGCTTCATCTCTCTCGCCACATGCTGGTGGTCGACACAGTTGAAAACCCCGCGACCCAGATCAGCCTCGAAGACGCACGCCGGCGGCATCCCGCCGCGCAAATCGGAGACACAATCGCCGATCCGCTGCCGCCGCTCGAATATGGGCGCATTGCCGCGCAATCGGCAAAGCAAGTGATCGTGCAGAAAGTCCGCGAAGCCGAACGCGATCGGCAATATGACGAATACAAGGATCGCATCGGCGATATCGTCAACGGCATCGTCAAGCGCGTCGAGTACGGTAACGTCGTGGTCGATCTCGGCCGCGGTGAAGCCATCGTGCGCCGCGATGAAATGCTGCCGCGCGAAGTGTTTCGCAACGGCGACCGCATCCGCGCTTATATCTACGACGTCCGGCGCGAGCCACGCGGTCCGCAGATTTTCCTGTCGCGTACCCACCCGCAATTCATGGCCAAGCTGTTCGCCCAGGAGGTGCCCGAAATCTACGACGGCATCGTCGAGGTCAAGGCCGTGGCGCGCGACCCCGGTTCGCGCGCGAAAATTGCCGTCGTCTCCCGCGATTCTTCGGTTGATCCGGTCGGCGCCTGCGTCGGCATGCGCGGCTCGCGCGTGCAGGCCGTCGTCAATGAGTTGCAGGGCGAAAAGATCGACATCATTCCCTGGTCGCACGACATCGCCACTTTCGTGGTCAATGCGCTGGCGCCCGCCGAAGTCGCCAAGGTGGTATTGGACGAAGAACGCGAGCGGATCGAGGTGGTCGTTCCCGATCAGCAGCTGTCGCTTGCGATCGGACGGCGCGGTCAGAACGTGCGTCTCGCATCGCAACTCACTGGCTGGGACATCGATATTCTCACCGAGCAGGAGGAATCCGAACGCCGCCAAGCCGAATTCGAGAATCGCACGCGCATGTTCATCGACACGCTCAATGTCGACGAGGTGATCGGTCAACTGCTCGCTTCGGAAGGCTTTAACTCAGTCGAAGAGCTGGCGGTGGTCGACACCAAAGAAATCGCCAGCATCGAAGGTTTCGATGAGGACACCGCAGCCGAATTGCAAAATCGCGCGCGCGAATACCTCGACCGGATCGAGGCCGAGCTTGACGCCAAGCGCCGTGAGCTTGGCGTCGAAGACGCGCTCATGGAGGTTGAAGGGGTCACGACGGCCATGCTGGTGCGGTTCGGCGAGAATGGCGTCAAGACCGTTGAAGATCTCGCCGGTTGCGCGACCGACGATCTTGCGGGCTGGACCGAACGCAAAGACGGCGAGACGGTCCGCCAAGCGGGCATTCTCGACGGCATGGAGCTGAGCCGCGAGGAGGCGGAGGCACTCATCATGCGCGCCCGCGTCAAAGCCGGCTGGATCAACGAGGCCGATCTTGCCGCGCCCGCCGCGGTCGAAGAGGCGCCTGAACCCGCGGCGCAGCCCTGAAGAAGGCAGTGGAATTTCCCCCATGCTGGCACAGGAGAACGGCGTCGAGCTCGATCATGGACCGCAATCGCGCGGAGTAGAGCGGTTTTGCATCGCCACGCGAGCGACACGGCCGGTCGAGAAAATGATCCGCTTCGTGATCGCCCCCAATGGCGAAGCCGTTCCCGACCTCAAGCGCAATTTGCCGGGCCGCGGGGTGTGGGTGACAGCTACGCGAAAAGCGCTGGACCAAGCAATTAAAGCCGGCGCCTTTGCGCGCGCCTTCCGCCGGGAGGTGCGGGTTGCCGCCGATCTTGCCGGCCGCACCGAGGGTTTGCTCGAAAGCGCCGTACTTGATGGCTTGGCGGTAGCCCACAAAGCCGGTTTGCTGGCCCTTGGCTTTACGAAAATAGAGAACGCACTGGCGCGTGATCGCATCGTCGCGCTTCTCCATGCGGCCGAAGCAGCCCCCGACGGAGTTAAGAAGCTCGACGCCGCTCTGCGGCAAAGCAGGCAAGCCGGATCGGTGACCGTCACCCGAATATTGAGCGTCGCCCAATTGGATTTGGCACTGGGGCGCCCAAATGTGATACATGCAGCCCTGCTCGCTGGCCGGGCGAGTGACACGTTTATGGCGCGTTTACGGCGCTTGGAAGGGTTTCGCAGCGGCGAACTTGGCCAGGACGCCCTGGAACCCGTTAAGTTGACCGGCAAGCGTAATGCGTCAGAGGCTGCGTACGGAACTGGATAGGGATGACTGAGACGACGAAAAATAGCAGCGAAAAGCTGAGCGTGACCCCCACTAAGACGCTGACGCTAAAGCGCGGCGGCGTGGAGCAAGGCGTGGTTCGCCAAAGCTTCAGCCATGGCCGCAGCAAGGCGGTCGTAGTCGAAAAGGTCAAACGCCGCATTGCCGGTCCGGGCGAAGCGAAGCCCGAACCGGCCGCCCCAGAGCGCGCCGCCACCGCCAAGCGCACCAGCCCACCGGCGAAACCCGCAGCTGGCGCCACCGCGTCGGCAGCAGCGGCGGCTGCCGCAGCTTCACCGAAAGCGTCAGGCGTCGTGCTTCGCACGCTGACCGAGGACGAACGCAATGCACGTGCCCACGCGCTCGCCGATGCGAGGGTGCGCGAACACGAGGAGCGGGAGCGGGCCGAAGAGGAGGCACGCGTCCGTCACAAGCGCGACGAGGCGGAACGGGCCGACCGCGCTGCGGCGGAAACGCGCAAGCGCGAAGAAGAAGGCCGCCGCAAGCACGACGAAGAGACCCGCCGCAAGGCCGACGAGGTCGCCAAGAAACGCTTCGGCGCCGATGTTGCAAAGCCGGGCGTGCGTCCGGCGCTCGAGGCTGACGATGAGGAGGCGCCCCGCACAGCCAGGCGCGGCGCCACCGCTCGACCCGCCGTCGCCCCCAAGCCGGCACGCGGCGGCGGCGAAAAGCGCCGCGGCCGCCTGACCGTCGTCACCGCTTTTTCCGCAGGTGAGGTGCGTGAGCGTTCCGAAGCCGCGTTCCGGCGTCGGGTCCTGCGCAAGTCCGGCCATCGCGACACGGAGCCGAAGGAAAAAATCGCGCGCGAAGTGATCGTTCCAGAAACGATTACCATCCAGGAACTTGCCAACCGCATGGCCGAGCGATCGGTCGACGTCGTGCGCATCCTGATGCAGCAAGGCCACATGGCGAAGATCACGGACACGATCGACGCCGACACTGCGCAATTGATCGCCGAAGAACTCGGTCACACTGTCCGGCGCGTAGCCGAGGCGGACGTCGAAGAAGGCATGTTCGACGCGCCGGATCCGGCGGAAAGCCTGCAGCCGCGCGCTCCGGTTGTCACCATTATGGGCCATGTCGATCATGGCAAAACCTCGCTGCTCGATGCGATCCGCTCCACCGAGGTCGCTGCGGCAGAGGCCGGCGGCATCACCCAGCATATCGGGGCGTATCAGGTGACCTCGCCCTCTGGCGGGCGAATTACCTTTATCGATACGCCTGGCCACGCCGCATTTACCGCGATGCGCGCGCGCGGCGCCAAGGTCACTGACATCGTGGTACTCGTGGTGGCGGCCGATGACGGGGTCATGCCGCAAACAGTCGAAGCCATTCATCACGCCAAAGCGGCGAAAGTTCCGATCATTGTCGCCATCAACAAAATCGACAAACCGGACGCCAAGCCGGAGCGGGTGCGCACCGAACTGCTGCAGCACGAAATTCAGGTGGAATCGCTTGGCGGCGACGTCCTTGAGCTTGAAGTGTCCGCCAAGGAAAAGACCAACCTCGATAAGCTCCTCGACACCATTGCGCTGCAAGCCGAGCTGCTGGAACTCAAGGCTAATCCGAACCGTCCAGCCGAAGGCACTGTGATCGAGGCGCGGCTCGACCGCGGGCGCGGTCCGGTTGCCACCGTACTCGTACAGCGCGGCACCCTAAAGCCCGGCGACATCGTGGTGGCCGGCAGCGAGTGGGGCCGCGTACGCGCACTGGCCTCGGATACTGGCCATTCCGTCGTCGCGGCCGGGCCGTCTATGCCGGTGGAAGTGCTCGGCTTTAACGGCACACCGGAGGCCAGTGACCGGCTGGCGGTCGTTGATACCGAAGCGCGCGCGAGAGAGATCACGGACTATCGCGCCCGTCAGAAGCGCGAAAAGATGGCGGCGCGCCAGACCGGCATGCGTGGCTCGCTTGAGCAGATGATGAATCAGCTCAAGACCACCGGACGCAAGGAATTCCCGCTGGTCGTCAAAGGCGACGTGCAAGGCTCGATCGAAGCCATCGTCGGGGCTCTGGAGAAACTGTCGACCGACGAAGTAGCCGCCCGCATTATCTTTGCCGGCGCTGGCGGTATCACCGAATCCGATGTTACGCTCGCGGAAGCCTCAAGCGCCGCCGTGATCGGCTTTAACGTTCGCGCCCATAAGGAGGCGCGAGACGCCGCCGAGCGTGCCGGTGTCGAAATTCGCTATTACGACATCATCTACAATCTCGTCGATGACGTAAAAAAGGCGATGTCGGGATTGCTCGCGCCGACGCTGCGCGAGACCATGCTGGGCAATGCCGTCATTCTCGAAATCTTCAAAGTGTCGAAGGTCGGCAATGTTGCGGGTTGTCGCGTCACCGATGGCACCGTCGAGCGCGGTGCCAATGTCCGGCTCATCCGCGACAGCGTGGTCGTCCACCAAGGCAAGCTGTCGCAGCTCAAACGTTTTAAGGATGACGCCCGGGAGGTTGTTGCCGGTCAGGAATGCGGCATGGCATTCGAGAATTATCATGACATGAAGGTCGGCGACATTATCGAGTGCTACCGCGTGGAGACTATACAGCGGACGCTTTAGCGGCCGCCCTGCCCCGCTTCGTGCCGGGTGTCTGCGCCTCAATTTTCACGGCGACCGAAACGCGGATGGCCGCGGCAAAGCGGCCATGAGCGAAATTAATCTGGATTTGACTGATGACGCGCCGCCAGCATCGCGATCAACCGGCCGGAGTCTCGCAGCGGCAGTTGCGTGTTGGCGAACTGATCCGCCACGAACTCGCCGACTTGCTAGCGCGCGGCGAGGTTCATGATCCGGTCATCGAAGGTCACATGATCACGGTGCCCGAGGTTCGCGTTAGCGCCGATCTGCGATTGGCGACTATTTACGTCATGCCGCTTGGCGGGCGCGACGCGAAGGAAGTGATCGATGCGCTGGAGCGTAACAGCCGCTATGTCCGGGGCGAGATCGCGCGGCGCGTTAACCTCAAATTTGCACCTGAAATCAGATTTCGTATCGACGAGCGATTCGAGGAAGCAGAACGGATCGAGAAGCTTTTGCGAACGCCAGCGGTCCAACGCGACCTGAGAAGCCGCAACGACGAATAATGAGCAGCCCGAACGATTGTTCGCGTAATCCCCACGCAGTTTGCGACATCCGAAGCACGGTGTCCTAGGATTATGGTTTACCAAGAATGAATGCGCAGATCGGACCCCTCGGAAGTCGTCCGGACGGTGATGCGGGCGTTTCGCAACCTGCCCGCGCCAAGAGGCAAAAGCGCGATATTCACGGCTGGCTCGTTCTCGACAAACCTATCGGCATGACCTCGACCCATGCCGTTTCCGTCATCAAACATCTGTTCGCGGCGCGGCGCGCCGGCCATGCGGGAACACTTGATCCGCTGGCTTCGGGATGCCTGCCAATCGCGCTCGGCGAGGCAACCAAGACCGTGCCGTTCGTCGTTGACGGGCGAAAGACCTATCGGTTCGCGATTAGCTGGGGCGAGGAGCGGGATACCGACGATGCCGAGGGCCGAGTGGTTGCAGCGAGCGATAACCGTCCGGATCGAGCGGCCCTTGAGTCGATATTGGCGCGCTTTACCGGCAATATCGAGCAGGTGCCGCCGCGCTTCTCGGCGGTGAAACTCGGTGGCGAGCGCGCCTACGATTTGGCGCGTGACGGTGAAGCGGTCGAACTGGCGGCCCGGACGGTGGTGATTCATCGCCTGGAATTGGTGGAAATCCCCGACCCCGACCATGCCGTGCTGACCGCCGAATGCGGCAAGGGAACTTACATCCGCTCACTGGCGCGCGATCTGGGCCGGACGCTGGGCGTGTTTGGCCACGTCTCCAGCCTACGCCGGGACCGCGTTGGACCGTTCGGCGAGGCCGACATGATACCCCTGGAACAAGTGAAGTCTTTGTGCCATAGAGCGGCCACCGGCGAGGGACACTTCGCCGACGCGCTCCTGCCGATTGAGACCGCGCTGGACGACATCCCGGCGCTGGCCGTAAGCCCGGCAGACGCGGCAAGGCTCCAGAGGGGTCAAGCCGTATTATTGCGCGGACGGGACGCTCCCATAGTCCGCGGCGTGGTTCAGGTCGCTTCCGGCGGTCAATTGATAGCCATTGCCGAGGTCGAACGGGGCGAGATCATTCCCCGACGCGTGTTCAATTTAGCCGGCATCGCTGGTCGAGCCGGCAGAGATAAAGGTTGGTGAACGATGTCGATAACGACCGCGCGTAAAGCGGAGCTTATCAAAACTTATGCCGTCAAATCCGACGATACCGGTTCGCCCGAGGTGCAGGTTGCGCTGCTTTCGGAGCGTATCAACAGTTTGACGGAGCACTTCAAGACGCATGTTAAGGACAACCACTCGCGGCGCGGGCTGTTGAAGCTCGTGTCGCAGCGCCGCCAGATTTTGGACTATCTCCGGCGCACCGACGATGCGCGTTACAAGGAGCTAATCGAGCGACTTGGCATTCGTCGTTGACGAAATTCGCGCGCGGAAGGAGCCCGCGTGCTCGGCGGCGCAATGATGCGCCCGCCATTACCCGGCAGTGAAACTGCCGATTCCTTGGACGGGACTATGCCCGTTCGTATGCAAGCAAGGTCCGAAGGCCATGGCAGGATCGCCGGATGCTGAAGATAGACCGCAGCGCTGCTGCGGCGACAGTGTCTCGCCGTCTTGCTCTTGGCTTTCGCACTTTCGCGAAAACCATGAAAGACAACCGCAATGTTCAATATTCATCGAGTACAACTGGACTGGGGTGGCCGCCAACTCACGCTAGAGACCGGCAGACTAGCGCGGCAGGCCGACGGCGCGGTATTCGCCTCTTACGGCGATACAACGGTCATCGCGACCGTCGTCGCCGCCAAGCAGCCGAAGGAGGGAATCGATTTCCTTCCGCTGACTTGTAACTATCAAGAAAAATATTATGCAGCCGGCCGTATCCCCGGCGGCTATTTCAAGCGTGAAGCGCGGCCGACTGAAAAAGAGACCCTGGTCTCGCGTTTGATCGACCGTCCGGTGCGGCCGTTGTTCGCCGACGGCTGGCGTTGCGACACTCAAGTCATCGTGACGGTGTTATCGCACGACCTCGAAAATGATCCCGACATTTTGGCGATGGTCGCGGCGTCGGCAGCGTTGACGCTGTCAGGCGCGCCGTTCATGGGGCCGGTTGGTGCGGCCCGCGTCGGCTTCATCAACAACGAATATGTGCTCAATCCGCAAATCGACGAAATGAGCGAAAGCCAGCTCGATCTGGTGGTCGCCGGTACGCAGGACGCGGTGCTCATGGTCGAGTCGGAAGCAAAAGAGCTGTCCGAGGAAATCATGCTCGGCGCTGTGATGTTCGGCCACCGCCACTTCCAGCCGGTGATCGAGGCCATCATCAAGCTTGCCGAGAAGGCGGCGAAAGAGCCGCGCGAGCTTGTCGTACCCGATGGCGCAGCGCTCGAAAAAGAGATGCGCGGACTGATCGAGAAGGATCTGCGCGCCGCTTACGCTATCGCCGAGAAGACGGAGCGTCACAAAGCGATCGACGGCGCAAAAGAGCGGGTGATGAACCAATTCTGCCCGCCCGAAGTCGAGCAGCCGAAATATCCGAAGCTGCAAGTCGCCGGCGCGTTTAAGGACCTCGAAGCCAAGATCGTGCGCTGGAACATTCTCGACAAGGGCACGCGCATCGACGGCCGCGACGTGAAAACGGTTCGGCCGATCAATTGCGAGGTCGGCGTGCTGCCGCGCACCCATGGTTCGGCATTGTTCACCCGCGGCGAAACCCAGGCGCTGGTGGTGTCGACGCTCGGCACCGGCGAAGACGAACAATACATCGACGCCCTGCAAGGCACCTACAAAGAAACATTCCTACTGCACTACAATTTCCCGCCGTTCTCGGTAGGCGAGACCGGCCGGCTTGGGGCGCCAGGCCGCCGCGAGATCGGTCATGGCAAGCTCGCGTGGCGGGCCATCCGTCCGGTGCTGCCGGCACACACCGAGTTTCCCTACACGATTCGGGTCGTCTCGGAGATTACCGAATCAAATGGATCGTCCTCGATGGCGACCGTCTGCGGTACCTCGCTCTCGCTCATGGACGCCGGCGTGCCACTTAAGCGTCCGACCGCCGGTATCGCGATGGGCCTGATCAAGGAGGAAGATCGCTTCGCGGTTCTCTCCGATATTCTCGGTGATGAGGATCATCTCGGCGACATGGATTTCAAGGTCGCCGGCACCGAACGCGGCGTTACCTCGCTGCAGATGGACATCAAGATCTCCGGAATCACCGAAGAGATCATGCGGATCGCGCTTGGCCAAGCCAAGGACGGTCGGATGCATATCCTCGGCGAAATGTCCAAGGCCATTACCTCCGCTCGTGCGGAGCTCGGCGAACATGCTCCGCGCATCGAGGTGTTCTCGATTCCGGTCGACAAGATCCGCGAAGTCATCGGTTCGGGCGGCAAGGTCATTCGCGAAATCGTGGAGAAGACGGGTGCCAAAATCGATATCTCCGACGATGGCACCGTGAAGGTCGCTTCGGCCAAGGCAGAGTCGATCAAAGCGGCGATCAACTGGATCAAGTCGATCGCTTCCGACCCGGAGGTCGGGCACATCTACGAGGGCACCGTCGTCAAAGTGATGGACTTCGGCGCATTCGTAAACTTCTTCGGCGCCAAGGACGGGCTGGTGCATATCAGCCAGTTGGCACAGCGGCGCGTGCAGAAGACTACAGATGTGGTCAAGGAAGGCGACAAGGTCAAAGTGAAGCTGCTCGGCTTTGACGAGCGCGGCAAAGTGCGCTTGTCAATGAAGGTGGTCGATCAGCAGACCGGCGAAGATCTCGAAGCCAAGCAGAAGGCGGAAGCTGGCGAGCAGCGCGAAGCGGCAGCGGGCGGCGCCGCGGAGTAGGCTGCAGCTTTCAATCCAACGAGGATGAAGAGCGGCGTTCTCGGACGCCGCTCTTTTTACTTGCGCTCTTTAGCTCAGACCAAGTTCTGCGAACGCGGCGACATGATGATCGGCTGCGCCTTGGGCGAAGCAGCAAAATGCGACATAGGTGATGCCGCGGTCCGCGGACGCCAATTCCGCCGCCACCGTACCAACGGCGATGCGCGCGGCGCGATCTGCCGGGAACCCATAGACACCGGTCGATATCGCCGGGAAGGCGATCGATCCGAGCCGATGTTTGCCAGCAAGATCGAGCGCCGTGCGGTAACAGGAGGCGAGCAGCTCGTCCTCCCCCGCCGCGCCGCCGCGCCAGACCGGGCCGACGGCATGGATCACGTGCTTGGCCGGCAACCGATAGCCGCCGGTGATTTTGGCGGAGCCGGGTTCACAACCGCCAAGGGTTCGGCATTCGGCAAGTAAATCCGGGCCGGCGGCGCGGTGAATGGCGCCATCTACGCCGCCGCCGCCGAGCAAACTGCGGTTCGCCGCATTGACAATGGTATCGGCGGCCAGCGTCGTGATGTCGGCCATGCAGACATCAAGCCGCGCCGCACCGACGACAGCGGTGACGAGCGGCGAGACAGCTGGGATGGCGGCGGACATGGTCGCCTATTTAAGACATGGCCGCCAATTTATCACGCCCACTCGGCTTGCGCCTCGGCGCGCAGGTCGACCGTGCTTTTTACCCCGATATCGTCAAAGTGCTCATCGAGGAACCGGCGCGCCGCGCGCTTACCGCTGACGTGGAGCATGTCGAAAAAATCGTAATCAGTCGAAAGCTTGCTGAATGCGTCGAAGTGCGTGCCGAAGCGATCGAGCACGATGCGGTGAATGTTGATGCGCCGATATTGTCCCGGCCCGATGCCGCGCGGCAACTTCCCTTGATCGATCAGGCGCGCCACGAAGTCGATGGCGCGATATTCGCCGATCAGCGACGAGTTGAATGTGATTTCGTTAATACGGTTCATGATCTCGCTCGACGACATCGGTGTCGACTGTCGAACCAGCGGATTGATTTGAACCACAAGCACGTCTTCCGTTGCTGTCGCGCGGAAGAACGGAAAGATCACCGGATTGCCGAGATAACCGCCGTCCCAATAGGGTACGCCATCGATTTCGACAGCACGAAATAGCAGCGGCAGACAGGCCGACGCCATAACCGCATCGGCGGTGATTTTGTCGCGCGAAAAAATCCGTACTCGGCCGGTCTGCACATTGGTGGCTGAAATGAAGAGTTGTAAATCGGTATCGGCGCGCAACTTTTCGAAATCAACAAAGCGCTCGATCAGATCCTTCAGCGGATTGATGTTGAGAGGGTTGACATCGTACGGCGAAAAATAACGCGATAGAACGTTGAACCAGGCCTGAGCGGGCGTGCCCTCGAGCGGCGTGAACGACAGCAGCCGCTCCACCACCGCGCGCTGCAGCACCGGCAGATTGCCGTTGCTCGACGCCGAACGCCAGAAATCGGCAAGCCGCTTCTGCGCCTCCTCGCGGCCGCCGCGGCACAGGCCATCTGCGAGCATGACGGCATTCATCGCTCCCGCCGAAGTGCCCGAAATGCCTTCGATGCTAAGCCGTTCATCGCTCAGAATTTGATCGAGCACGCCCCAGGTAAAGGCGCCATGCGCGCCGCCGCCCTGCAGCGCAAGATTGATGCGCTTTGTGGTGGACGAGGCTTTTTGCTCCGCCGCGCGCGTAGGCAGCAGTGAAGCCAAGATGTTTTTCATTGCGGGAGATCCTGTTCAATCCCGGTCAACGGAGGCTGCCAGCCGGGCAAAAGATTCGATTAGGTTCGCGTGATCGGACTGTTGTCGCCCCCTACGCCGCCGCGAACCCCCGACGCCTCACATTCCGAAGCGACATTTCATTCCGCCGTCCAGCCGCCGTCGATCGAGAGATTCGCCCCGGTAATCGATTTCGCGGCGTCGGAGCAAAGATAGACGGCGAGATCGGCAACCTCCTCGACAGTCACGAACTCTTTGGTCGGCTGCGCCGCCAACAGCACGTCGCGCTTGACCTGCTCTTCGGTCATGCCGCGGGCTTTGGCGGTGTCGGGGATCTGCTTCTCAACCAGCGGCGTCCATACGTAGCCGGGGCTGATGCAATTGCACGTGACGCCGAAGGTCGCAAGCTCGAGCGCGACTGTCTTGGTCAGTCCGGCAAGACCGTGCTTGGCGGAGACATAGGCGACCTTGAACGGCGAGGCGACGAGCGAATGCGCCGACGCTGTGTTGATGATGCGCCCCCATTTGCGCGATTTCATTCCCGGCACGGCAGCACGGACGGCATGAAAAGCCGATGACAAATTGATCGCGATGATCTGGTCCCATTTCTCGACCGGAAACTCCTCGATCGGTGAGACGAATTGAATACCGGCATTGTTAACGAGGATGTCCAGCGAGCCGAACGTCTGGTCGCTGGTGCGAACCATCTCCGTAATCTCAGGCGCCTTGGACATATCGGCGGGCGAGTAGATCGCCTTGACCTTGAATTCCTTCTCCATTGCCGCACGTTCTTTCTCGATTGCGTCTTTGTCGCCAAAGCCGTTGATGGTGATATTGGCGCCCTGGGCGGCGAGCGCGCGGGCGATCGCGAGGCCAATGCCGGACGTAGAGCCGGTTACCAGCGCTGATTTTCCTTGCAACATATGGGTCCCCGATTGTTGAGGCGCCGTCGACGACAGCTAAGGTGTTTACAAGGAATGTGGGGCGCTTTTTGCTGCAGTGCAACATGAAACTTGGGCGCTTTAGCCGCTTTTTCTTGGCCTTCCCTTCCGGGTTGGCTTTTTTCGATTGGGCAGCGATCCGCTAAGGTAGCGGCTGCGCCGCAGACCCCAGAGGAATGCTAACCAGGCCATCATGTCGCCCGCAATTTTCCCCGCCCCCGACCACGACCATGAACGCTGCACGAGCGCCGCCATTGCCCACGCGGAAGCGCAATGCGCAACGCGCGCGCAGCGGCTTACACCGATGCGGCGGCAAGTGCTCGAAGCTTTACTGACAAGCCATCACCCGCTTGGGGCCTATGAAATCATTGATCGATTACAACAGAAAAATCGTCCGGCGCCGATCACGGTCTACCGCGCGCTCGAATTTCTGCGCGAGAACGGTCTCGTTCATCGCATTGAGAGCCGCAACGCCTTCGTCGCTTGCGTACACAATCACGGCGGTGGCGATCTCGTCATTTTTCTGATCTGCGAACGCTGTGGAGCAGTCGGCGAAGTGCCCGGCGGCGCCGCCGCGGAAGCGCTCAAGGCGTCGTCGCGCGCGGTGGGATTCTCGCCGAAGAGTCCGTTGATCGAAGTCCCCGGCATCTGCGCACATTGCCGGGCGCGATAAGCCGCTGTAGACCGATCGAAGTGGCCCCTCCTCCATCGTCGCGTCCGCTCGATGCAGCTGCGATTGCAGTGACAATCGGACTTTGTTTGAGCTGGGGCTTCAACAATGTCGCGATCAAGCTCGCGATCCACGATATTCCCCCGCTGATTCAGTCCTCGGCGCGTTCCTTGATCGCCGCATTCCTGGTCGGGATCTGGACGCAGGCGCGCGGGATTCCCTTGTTCAAACGCGATGGCACGCTGGGCGCTGGGATTCTGGCGGGCGTTTTGTTCGCGCTGGAATTTCTATTGATATATCGCGGTCTAGTTTGGACCACGGCGACGCGCGGCGTGCTGTTTCTTTATCTCGCGCCGTTTTTTGTCGTGATTGGGTCGCGCTGGCTGGTGCCTGGCGACCATTTTCGCCTCTCGCAATGGCTAGGGTTATTGCTGTCGTTCCTCGGCATCGTGATTGCGTTTGGCCTGCCGACGCCGGCATCAGATCCGCGACAAATTTTGGGCGACCTCATGCTGGTCGGTGGCGCTGCGGCATGGGCAGCAACCACACTCATCATCAAAGCAAGCGCGCTCAACCGGATCAGCGCTGAAAAGACCCTGCTCTACCAGCTTGTCGTTTCGGCGCCGCTCCTCGGCATCGGTGCGATCATCTTCGGCGAACGTATGGTTGGTGCGCCGTCGGCTTTGGCGTTCGGCGCGTTTGCCTATCAGACGGTCTATGTAGTCAGCATTACTTTCACGATCTGGTTCGTCCTGGTGGTCCGCTATTCGGCCGCGCGTCTATCGGTCTTCACCTTCCTGGCGCCGCTTTTTGGCGTGGCCGCGGGTCACTTCGTTCTCAACGAACCATTGACGCCCGCCTTCGCCGTCGCCGTGGCGCTGGTGGCGGCCGGGCTCCTCCTCGTCAACCGGCCCCAGTGACGCTATATCCATGACGTTACGGCGCAGCTTCAGCCTCCCCTCGAATGGAACCCATGACGCAAGCCTCTGAATTAACTAAGGAATTATCAATGGCCTCGTTTTCCGGCCCAGCCGCAAGGCACCGAACGATCGCCGTCGCAGTCGGCAAGGTGACCGTCGGCGGCGGCGCGCCGGTTGTGGTCCAATCGATGACCAACACCGACACCGCGGATGCCGAGGCAACGGCAAAACAGGTCGCTGATTTGGCGCGCGCCGGTTCGGAGATCGTGCGCATCACAGTGGATCGCGACGAAGCGGCCGCTGCTGTCCCGCATATCAAGGACCGGCTGGTCAAGATGAACGTCGACGTGCCGATTGTCGGCGATTTCCATTACATCGGCCACAAGCTCCTGGCGGACCATCCCGCCTGCGCCGAAGCGCTCGACAAATACCGCATCAATCCGGGCAATGTCGGCTTCAAAGAGAAGAAGGACCGCCAGTTCGGCGCGATCGTGGAGACTGCGATTCGTCACAGCAAGCCGGTGCGCATTGGCGCCAATTGGGGTTCACTCGATCAGGAACTGCTCACCCACCTTATGGATCTGAACGCGCGATCCAATCATCCAGTCGACGCCCGTGACGTCACACGCGAGGCGATGGTGCAGTCGGCATTGCTGTCGGCCGCACGCGCCGAAGAGATCGGATTGCCGCGCTCAAAAATCATTCTCTCGACCAAAGTGTCGGCGGTCCAAGATCTGATCGCAGTTTATAGTGAACTGGCGCGGCGGTGCGATTACGCCTTGCATCTCGGCCTCACCGAAGCCGGCATGGGTTCGAAGGGCATTGTTGCTTCGTCGGCCGCTATGGGCGTGTTGTTGCAGCAGGGCATCGGGGACACGATTCGCATATCGCTGACCCCCGAGCCAAACGGCGACCGCACGCTCGAGGTCAGGGTCGCACAGGAATTGCTGCAGACCTTGGGCTTGCGCACTTTCGTGCCGCTCGTCGCCGCCTGTCCGGGCTGCGGCCGCACAACCTCGACAACTTTCCAGGAGCTCGCCGCCAATATTCAGAGCTTCATCCGGGAGTCGATGCCCGAATGGAAGACCCGCTATCCCGGCGTGGAGGGGCTTAACGTCGCGGTGATGGGCTGCATCGTCAACGGGCCCGGCGAATCCAAGCATGCGGATATCGGCATCTCGCTGCCGGGCACCGGCGAGCAGCCGACGGCGCCGGTATTCATCGATGGCAAGAAGGCAATGACGCTACGAGGCCCGACCGTGGCTGCGGATTTCAAGAAGATCGTCGTCGAATACATCGAGCGGCGATTCGGATCGTCTGCTCGACAAACCGCGGCTGAATAATTTTCACTCGAAACAGTTGAGCTGTCTCTTGAGCCTTTAAGAGAACGCCTTGGCACGCGCTGGGTCGGCCTTGACCGCGGCTCGGCTGAGACAACTTGGTTGCCAAATAAACACAGCGATCAGAAATCGTTGTGTCCAACATGGCCGAAGGCTCGACAGTTTCCGGCGGCTCATTCAGCATGCCGTTAACCATATCGCGACTGCCGCAAGACCCCCGTTTCATTTCAGGCAGAGCGATATGGAAGGGGGTTCTTCACAATGAAACGATTTCTTTTGGCCGGGGTAACCCTGATCTTCGTGATCGGGCTGGCGCCCCAGCCCGCCCACGCTCAGAATTATGGCTGGAGTTCTTGGAATTCTTTTTGGGCGTGGCTCAACCACGGCCAGGATCCGCGACTGATCCCTGTCGGGTTTGGCGTTGGCGCCGGCACCGGCGTCGCTTCCTACGTGATGACAAAGAAGCACGGCAATCCGCCGGTGCGTCATGTCAGCTACGGGACGGCCTACGGTGTGACGACGTTCGGCTGCATGGTGGTTTATCCCATGGTTGCCACCGTCGTTCTCAACCGCCAGCTCACGCCGCGCGAAGCTTATGTTGGGATGGCCGACTGCGCCGTGCCGTTTATCGGCGGCTGGATCGTCGACGCTGTGCTCCCGCACGACGCCTGGACCGACGGCCTTCCGAAGACTGCTCGACGGCACTGACGAAAGGCCGCACCAAAAAATCAGAGATAGTGAAAAGCCGGCCCGAGCGGCCGGCTTTTCTTTGTCCCTGGCCCGATGGTCCGCCTACCGCGCGCTAACGTTTTTCCAGCCGCCGCAACACGTCGTCGAGTTGCTCCAGACTACGATAACGGATGGTCAAGGTTCCGCCGCGCTTGCGCTCGTCGATGCTGACCGCAAGGCCGAGCGCATCCGATATCCGTTTTTCGAGCGCGATCAGATTGGCGTTCTTGCCGGCGCCCCGGCCCAGCGCGCGGTTGGCGCCGCGTGCTTTGCCACCCTTTTCGGCCGCTTCGCGCGCGATGCTCTCAACCTGGCGCACATTGAGACCGCGGGCCACCACTTCCTCGGCGAGTCTCTCGGCGTTCGGCTGCCCGATCAACATGCGGGCATGGCCTGCCGAAAGCTTGCCGGCATGGATATAGGACTTGATCGTTTCGGGAAGCTTGAGAAGCCGTAGCGTATTGGCGACGTGGCTGCGGCTCTTGCCGACGATTCTGGCAATCTCATCCTGGCTGTTGCCGAATTCTTCCATCAGCGCGCGATAGCCTTCCGCCTCTTCGAGCGGATTGAGATCGGCGCGCTGCACATTCTCGATGATCGCAAGCTGCAGCGCTTCAGCATCGCTGGCTTCGATGATGACCACGGGAACTTCGTGCAAGCCGGCCCGCTGCGCTGCGCGCCAACGGCGCTCGCCGGCGATGATCTCATAGAGATCTGCAGCGCCTTGCACCGGTCGCGCGATGATCGGTTGGATGATGCCGCGCTCGCGTAACGAAGCCACCAACTCATCGAGTTCGGCATTGGCAAAAACGCGCCGCGGATTGCGCGGGTTCGGCTGTAAGGATGCTGTGGGCAATCGGCGCTGGCCACGCGGTCGATCGACAGAAGTTTCGGCGGCCATGTCGCCGATCAATGCGGCCAGCCCGCGCCCCAATCGCGATCGCGTCGGATCCTCCGTCAATTTTCCCGAGTTAGCGCTCATGGCAACGTCTCATTGCGCGCATAATTTCTTTTCCCGCTGGATGACTTCGGTGGCGAGCCGCAGATAGGCTTCGCTGCCGCTGCATTTGAGATCGTAGACCAACACGGGTTTGCCATAGGACGGCGCTTCGGACACACGCACGTTGCGCGGAACGATGGTGTCGTAGACCTTCGCTCCCATGAATTCGCGCACGTCAGCAACGACCTGCGACGACAAATTATTGCGCGCGTCGAACATGGTCAGCACGATGCCGTGGATCGTCAGCTCCGGATTGAGCTGCGCGCGCACCGATTCCACCGTCTTGAGCAATTGCGACAGGCCTTCGAGCGCAAAGAATTCACACTGCAGCGGCACGACAATCGCGTTCGCCGCCGCCATGGCATTGACCGTCAGCAGATTGAGCGATGGCGGACAGTCCACCAGTACGTAAGTGAATCGCGTGCCGCCCTGCCCATTCAAACTGGCTAGCGCATTGCGCAACCGAAATGCGCGGTCGCGCGATTGACCGATCTCGAGCTCGAGGCCGGAAAGATCGAGAGTAGACGGTGCAACATGAAGCCGCGGCACCGCGGTCGACACGATGGCGTCGCGTAGCGGCGCTTGTGCGGTCAGCACGTCGTAGGTCGAATAACGCCGGTTGCGGCGATCAAGACCGAGGCCGGTCGAAGCATTGCCCTGCGGATCGAGATCCACGATCAAAACGTCTTCGCCGATGGCGGCGAGCGCGGTGCCGAGATTGATTGCGGTCGTGGTCTTGCCGACACCGCCTTTCTGATTGGCCACGGCAAGCACGCGAGCCGGTTTGATCGTCGCGGCAAGCCGCATCGGATCGGGCGCCGAGAGGTCCGTGAGCGGCGAGGACGTAATGGCAGCTTCGGTCATAAAGCGCTGTTCTTCACAACCTGACGTGGGTTATATGCAATCTGTGGTTGTTAAGCTCGAGGCTTTGGTTCGGCTCGGCGAATCACGACCACGCGCGACTTTGGATCAGTCCGACTCGGAACTAAAGAGGCCTCAATGCTCCAACATTTAGCGGCCTCGGTCAATTCAGCATCCATATCTTGTCCCTTCGGAAATACTCCTAAGGGTCCCCTTTTCAACAACGGATATGCGATCGAAAGCAGTTCCGGCAATGGCGCCAGGGCCCGCGCTGTGACGGCATCGAGCTCTCCGCGAAAGCGTTTGCTGAAATCGGCAATCCGCTCGGCGTGAACAATTGCGGGCGCGCCGGTAACGCGGATTGCCTCGCGCAGAAACGCAGCCTTTTTGTTGTTGCTTTCGATCAGGTGGACCTCCCCTGCATCTTGGTCGGCGAGCGCACAGGCGATCGGCAATCCGGGAAAACCGGCGCCAGAACCAAGATCGACCCATTTGCGCGCTTGCGGCGCCAAGCCAAGGAGCTGAAGCGAGTCGGCGATGTGGCGCGTCCAAAGGACCGGCGCCGTCGAGGCCGCGATCAAATTCAGGCGGCTTTGCCAATCGAGCAGAAGCGTGGCGAAGCGATCGAGACGAGCGGCTGTTTCACGTGAAACAGGAACGAGCGCCAGAGCGCGGGCGCGATCAGCCGCGAGGTCAGGCGGCGCCACTTGCTGGTTTACTTGCTGGGTTGCTTGCCGGCTTGCTTGCCGCCTTGCTTGCGGGCTTGCCGTGCGGGCGGCGCATATGGGCAACCAGCAATGTCAGCGCCGCCGGCGTAACGCCGTCGATGCGGCCGGCCTGCCCGATCGTGCGCGGGCGATGAAGCTGCAGCTTCTGCCGCACCTCGTTGGATAGGCCGGGCAGCGCGGCATAATCGAGATCCTCGTTGAGAACGAGGCTTTCATCGCGGCGATAGGACTCAACGTCCGCTGCCTGTCGGCCGAGATAGACGTGATATTTGGCGTCGATCTCGAGCTGCGTGGCGACTTTGGCATCAAGCCCGCCAAATGCCGGCCAGATCCGCGCCAGGTCGCCGATTCCGATTTCCGGATAGGACAACAACTCAAAGGCGGAGCGGCGCTGTCCGTCTTTGCGCAGAGCGAGGCCACTCCGCGCGGCTTCGTTTGGCGTCAGGGTCAGCGCGCGCGCCATGTTCCGCGCCGCGTCCAGAGCCGTCGCCTTGGCACGGTAATGATCGGCGCGTAGCCGGCCGACGCAGCCGAGCGCAATACCCCTGCCCGTCAGGCGCTGATCCGCATTGTCGGCGCGCAAAGTCAGCCGGTATTCGGCACGCGATGTGAACATCCGATACGGCTCGCTGACGCCGCGCGTTACCAAATCATCGATCATGACCCCGAGATAGCCTTCCGCCCGATCGAACAGGATTGGCGGCGCGCCGGCGGCACAAGCCGCGGCGTTGAGGCCGGCGATAAGCCCTTGCGCGGCGGCCTCCTCATAGCCGGTGGTGCCATTGATCTGCCCGGCGAGAAACAGCCCGCGCAGGCGCTTGGTCTCCAACGACGGATGAAGCTCACGCGGGTCCACATGATCATATTCGATGGCGTAGCCAGGCCGAATGACGCGGGCGCGCTCGAGACCAGGAATGGTGGCGATCAGGGCCGATTGCACGTCCTCGGGCAACGAGGTCGAGATTCCGTTGGGGTAAACAGTGCTGTCGTCGAGCCCCTCCGGCTCGAGAAAAATCTGATGACCGTCGCGCTCGCCGAAGCGCACGATCTTGTCTTCGATTGAGGGGCAATAGCGCGGACCACGACTCTGAATCTGACCGGAATACATCGGCGAGCGGTGCACGTTGGCGCGAATGACGGCGTGGGTCGCGACAGTCGTGCGGGTGATGCCGCATTCGACCTGGCGATTGGTGATCTGTTCGGTGAGCGTCGAGAACGGCTCTGGCGGATCGTCGCCGGGCTGCATTTCCACGCTGCTCCAATCGATCGTCGTGCCGTCGAGCCGCGCTGGCGTGCCGGTCTTCAAGCGTCCAAGCTGGAAGCCGGCACGCTCGAGCGTCGCTGAAAGTCCAAGCGCGGGCGCCTCGCCTATCCGGCCAGCCGGAATTTGCCGCTCGCCGATATGAATGAGACCGCGCAAAAACGTGCCGGTGGTAATAACCACGGCGCCGGCTTCTACCTCCCGGCCGTCGCATAGCCGAACGCCCGTTGCGCGTTCGCTGCCAAGCAAGTCGTCAACCTCGCCTTCGATCACCGTCAGATTGGCTGTGGTGCGAATCGCGTCCTGCATGGCCGCCGCATAAAGCTTGCGGTCGGCCTGAGCGCGTGGACCGCGGACCGCCGGCCCCTTGCGCCGATTGAGCATGCGAAACTGGATTCCAGCGGCATCGGCTACGCGGCCCATCAATCCGTCGAGCGCATCGATCTCGCGGACCAGATGGCCTTTGCCGAGCCCACCAATCGACGGATTGCACGACATCGCCCCGACCGTTGCGAAGCGCTGGGTTACAAGCGCGGTCAGCGCCCCCATGCGCGCAGCCGCAGCGGCCGCCTCGCAACCGGCGTGTCCGCCGCCGACTACAATCACGTCGAAACGATCGTCCATGGAATCTCCAGATCCGCAGCCGTTTTAGTGAAAGCAAAATCGGCGGTCAAAATCGTGCGTTTCACGTGAAACAGGCGGCGATCGACCGTTAACCAATCATTTACCAATGCAAAAGTCGCGGAAGATTTTGTCCAAAACGTCCTCGACATCGACGCGGCCAGTAAGTCGGCCAAGGGTCGAGGTCGCCTGACGCAACTCCTCAGCAATCAACTCCTCACGCGGGGTGGAGATTGCTGTTTCGGCGACGGCGCGGTCGAGCGCCGCGACAGTTTCCTCAAGCGCGCGGCGATGCCGTGCTCGCGTCACCACCGCCGTCTCGCCCCCGGCAAAGTAGTCATTGGCGAACTGAGCCAGAGCCGCGAATAGTGAGTCGACGCCCGCGCCCTCAGTTGCCGAAAGCGAAAAAGTGAAACCATGTTCATCCTTTCTAGGAGCGTGCCTTGCGCCCCCGCTGGCGAGAGCTGGTGTGCTTTGCTTCACCAGGTCGATCTTATTTTCGATCACCCAGTGCGGCGCGTCGTCACTGAACTTCGGCATTGGCCGACACGTTCGGCCTTCGGCCGATACGTCAGTGACCCACAATACGAGATCCGCTTCGGCCGCCCGGGCGCGAGCCCGACGCACGCCTTCCTGCTCGACGGGATCGGCGCTGTCGCGAATGCCCGCCGTGTCGAGGACCGTCATTGGAAACCCGCCGATGTCCAAATGCACTTCGATGACGTCGCGCGTGGTGCCCGCATAGGGCGAAACGATCGCCGCCTGGCGCCGCGCCAGCCGGTTGAACAAGGTCGACTTGCCCGCATTGGGTGGACCTGCGATTGCCACGAGGAGGCCATCGCGCAGGCGCTCGCCGCGATGCCCGTCGGCCAGCGCGACGGAGATTTCATCGCGCAGGCCTCGAGCAATTTCGGCAGCAGGCGCGATCAAATCTTCCGGTACGTCCGCCTCGTCAGAGAAATCGATGCGCGCTTCGACGAGCGCCAGCGCCTCGATCAGCCGTCGCCGCCACGCTTCGGCGCGGTCGCCGATCAGTCCCTTCAATTGGCGAAATGCCTGCCGCCGCTGGGCCGGCGTCTCGGCGAAAATGAGATCGCCAAGTCCCTCCACCGCGGTGAGATCGAGCTTGCCATTCTCGAAGGCGCGCCGTGTGAACTCGCCGGGCTCTGCCAACCGGCAGTCCTCTATTGCAGCGAGCGCTTTCAGTACGCCGGCGATCACCGCCTGACCGCCATGAAGCTGCAACTCCGCGACGTCCTCACCGGTCTCGCTGTGCGGCGCGGGGAACCACAGCGCGAGCGCCTCATCGATCGCCTCGCCGCTCGCCGGATCGTGCACGCGCGCGAGCGCCGCTTTGCGCGGCTGCGGCACGCGACCGATCAGTCGTTCAAGCGCAATGCGCGCCTGCGAACCCGAAACGCGCACGACGGCAATTGCCGCCGGCGGACGGCCAGAGGACAGCGCGAAAATGGTGGAACGATCGGCCATGCTGCAGGGTTTGCCTTTATTAGCTTCGCGTGATGGGGGCTACTTGCTACGGTGCGTCCATGTCAACGCAACCGTCAACGCAGCCATCAACGCAGCCGAACCCCACCGCAGGGCGCGGCAACCGTCTCGCCGAAGAGACGAGCCCTTATCTGCTCCAGCACAAGGACAATCCAGTCGATTGGCGGGCCTGGGGACCCGAAGTTCTGGCCGAAGCGAAGCGCAGCAACAAGCCCATACTTTTGTCTGTCGGCTATGCCGCCTGCCACTGGTGCCATGTCATGGCGCACGAGAGTTTCGAGGACGAAGCGACCGCCCGCGTGATGAACGAACTGTTCGTCAATATCAAAGTGGATCGCGAGGAGCGGCCCGACATCGATCAGATCTATATGGCGGCGCTGCATCACCTCGGCGAGCATGGCGGCTGGCCGCTGACGATGTTCCTTACGCCCGACGGCGAGCCGATTTGGGGCGGGACCTATTTCCCCAAAACGACACGTTACGGCAAACCAGCCTTTGTCGACGTGCTGCGCGAGATCGCCCGGCTGTTTCGCGACGAGCCTGCCAAGATAGAACGTAACCGCGCCGCGCTGATGGAACGGCTTGCCACCGCGGCGCGACCGGCCGGCACGGCAACGATCGGAACCGCCGAGCTCGACAATGCCGCACGGCAGCTCGGCGGGCTGATCGATCCAGTCAACGGCGGCACACGCGGCGCGCCGAAATTTCCCCAAGCGGCGCTGTTCGAATTCCTTTGGCGTGCCGGCCTGCGCACCGGTGAGAACCGCTATTTCGCCGCAGTCGAAATCACGCTCGATCACATCTGTGAAGGCGGCATCTACGATCATCTCGGCGGCGGTTTTGCACGCTATGCGGTGGACGAACATTGGCTCGTGCCGCATTTCGAAAAAATGCTCTACGACAACGCGCAGCTTCTCGAACTGTTGGCGATCGCTTATCAGCGCACCGGCAAGGACCTGTATCGGCGGCGCGCTTATGAGACCGTAGCCTGGCTCACGCGGGAGATGACGACGGAGCAGGGAGCGTTCTCCGCGTCAATTGATGCCGACTCGGAAGGCGAAGAGGGAAAATTCTACGTCTGGTCCTACGATGAAGTGATCCGGCAGCTCGGGATTGAGGACGGCGAATTTTTCGCCCGTCACTATGACGTCACGCCGGCCGGCAATTTCGAAGGTCATAACATTCTCAACCGGCTGAAACCGCCACCGCGCACCGACGTCGATGAGGCGCGCCTTACCGGTTTGCGCTATAAGCTGTTATCCGTGCGCGCCACGCGGGTGCGCCCGGGCCTTGATGACAAGGTGCTTGCGGATTGGAACGGGTTGATGATCGCAGCGCTCGCCAATGCCGCCACGATCCTGGACGAACCGGCATGGCTCGGCATGGCGCGCCGCGCCTTTGACTTCGTTGCCAGCGCCATGAGTCGCAGCGACCGCCTCGGTCATTCCTGGCGTCAAAGCAAGCTCAAATTTCCCGGGCTCGCTTCGGATTTTGCCGCCATGATTCGCGCCGCGCTGGCGCTGCATGAAGCGACCGGTACGCGCAACTATCTCGACCGTGCGCTGCAATGGCAGCACGCACTGGATCGCGATTACGCCAATCGGGAAAGCGGTACGTATTATCTCACCGCCGCGGACGCGGAAGGGCTGGTCATCCGTCCGGCTGCCACGACCGATGAGGCGACGCCTAATCACAACGCGGTCGCCGCACAAAATCTCCTTCGGCTGGCGGTGCTGGCCGGCGATGATTCGTGGCGTGACAAGGCGGATGCCCTGATTGCGGCGATCGCGCCGCACGTCACCGAGAACCTCTACATGCATATGGCGATGCTCAACGCCATCGATCTGCGGCGGCGCGCCGCCGAGATTGTGGTGACCGGGGAGGGCGCGGCTGCGGACGCTCTGCTTGCTGCGGCTCGGTGCCAGCCGCCGCTCGACCGCATTGTGCTTCACGCCGGCTCGGCCGACGCGCTGCCGCCCTCGCATCCGGCGCGCGCCAAGCTCGCTGGCGCGCGCGAGCCGCAAGCTTTCGTCTGTTTCGGCGAGACCTGTTCGCTGCCGGTCACCGATCCTGCTGCGCTTGGCGCAGCAATCGAGGCGATGCGACGTTCTTGACGCGTCAGGTGTTTGGCTGAGAACACATCCACCGCTTGCGGCGAGTGCAGCGCGGGCCGGCGAGTCCGTCGGGACGACGGCTACGCGCCGTCAGGTATTCATCGAGTCGAAGAACTCGGAATTGTTCTTGGTGTTGCGCAGCTTGTCGAGCAGGAAATCGATGGCGTCCATCGTTCCCATCGGATTGAGAATACGGCGCAGCACGTACATTTTCTTGAGCTGATCGGGCAGCACCAGGAGTTCCTCCTTGCGCGTACCGGACCGCGTGATGTCCATCGATGGGAACGTGCGCTTGTCGGCAACTTTACGATCGAGGATCAATTCCGAATTGCCGGTGCCCTTGAATTCTTCGAAAATCACTTCGTCCATGCGGCTGCCGGTATCGATCAGCGCCGTGGCGATGATCGTGAGCGAGCCGCCTTCCTCGATATTGCGGGCCGCACCGAAGAAACGCTTCGGGCGCTGCAAGGCATTGGCGTCGACGCCGCCGGTGAGCACCTTGCCCGAGGAGGGCACCACAGTGTTGTAGGCGCGGCCGAGGCGGGTGATGGAGTCGAGCAGGATCACTACGTCGCGGCCGTGCTCGACCAGACGCTTAGCTTTCTCGATCACCATTTCGGCGACCTGGACGTGGCGCACCGCCGGCTCGTCGAAGGTTGACGAGATCACCTCGCCCTTCACCGAACGCTGCATGTCGGTGACTTCTTCCGGCCGCTCATCGATCAACAGCACGATCAGATAGCATTCCGGATGATTGTGCGTAATCGAATGCGCAATATTTTGCAGCAGCACGGTCTTGCCGGTGCGCGGCGGCGAAACGATCAGTGCGCGCTGTCCTTTGCCGACCGGCGCGACGATGTCGATAACGCGAGCGGAGAGATCCTTCTTGGTCGGGTCCTCGTATTCCATCTTGAGCCACTCGTCCGGATAGAGCGGCGTCAGGTTGTCGAAATTGACTTTGTGGCGTGCTTTCTCAGGATCCTCAAAATTGAGCGAATTGACCTTAAGCAGAGCAAAATAGCGCTCGCCTTCTTTGGGGCTTCGGATGTGACCGTCGATCGTGTCGCCGGTGCGCAGTCCGAAGCGGCGGATTTGCGAAGGCGAAACGTAAATGTCGTCCGGGCCAGGCAGGTAGTTTGCTTCCGGCGATCGCAGAAAGCCGAAGCCATCGGGCAGCACTTCAACGACGCCTTCGCCGACAATGTCAGTTTCGCGCACAGATAGCTGTTTGAGGATGCCGAACATCAGCTCTTGCTTGCGCATGGTCGAGGCGTTCTCGACCTCGAGCTCTTCGGCAAAGGACACAAGCTCCGCCGGAGTCTTGGTCTTGAGTTCTTGCAGTTTCATTTCCCGCATAGAATGTCCTGTGAAAATTTGGGCCAGCGGCAGAATTTAGTGGTGGCGTCGCTGGCGGCAGGAAGTTCGCAGGTCTTTGGGCTGTAAGGGCTTGGGACCCTGGGACCCCGATGCACTGGCGGCTCCAGTTCGCTGGAGCCAAGACGCAACCGCATCCGCCTACGTTGGGTGGGGAGTATCCTGAAGATAAGAAAAGACCGCACTTCAGGCAAGGGCTAAGCCGAATTTCGCCTTAGCAACTCGTTACTGTTAGAACGGTTTCACCACTGCGAGAATGACGATTGCCGCCATCAGAATTGCCGGTACTTCATTGATAATACGATAGAATTTCTGCGAATGCTGGTTGCGGTCGATAGCGAAGTCGCGCACCCATCGTGCGCACCAACCGTGCAGGGCGGAGAGCACAAGCACCAACGCGAATTTGGCCTGTAGCCAACCGGAAACGAACCACCCGTAGTGCGAATCGGGGCCGTGCCAGGCGAGCCAAAGGCCCAATAGCCAGGTGACGATCATGGCCGGGTTGATGACGACGCGAAGCAGCCGCCGCTCCATCGTCTTGAAGGTTTCCGATTGCACCGAGCCCCTCTCCGCGGCGCAGTGGTAAACGAACAGCCGCGGCAGATAGAGCATTCCCGCCAGCCAGGCGATGACGGCAATGACGTGAAATGCCTTGATCCAATCGTACATGTGCTCGCGCATTCTCAGGTTGAGACGCGGACCCGAGCAACCAGTTGCTCGACATGCGCTATCGGGGTGTCTGGTAGCACGCCGTGGCCGAGATTGAAGATAAACGGTCCAGCCGCGAAGCTTTCCAGTATGCGATCGACAGCGCGATCGAGTGCTTTCCCGCCAACCAAGAGCGCCACTGGATCGAGGTTGCCTTGAATCGGCTTTTGCGTCTGCAGCTGTTCGCGCGCGAATCCAAGATCGATCGTCCAGTCCAGTCCAACGGCATCAACCGGGACTGCAGCGATATATCGCCGCAATTTGCTGCCGGCGCCGCGCGGAAAGCCGATAATCTTAGCCGCCGGTATCCGCGCTCGGACCGCCGCAGCAATGCGAGCGCAAGGTTCAATACAGCACCTGGCAAATTCGTCACTTGCCACGACTCCTGCCCATGTGTCGAAAATCTGTACGGCATCGACGCCGGCTTCAAATTGCCGGATCAAATAACTAGCCGAAGCCTCGACTAGGATATCGATCAAGACTTTGAACTCGTCCGGATGCCGGTAAGCAAATTCACGGGCTGGAAGCTGATCGGGCGTTCCCGCCCCGGCAATCATGTATGTTGCCAATGTCCATGGCGCCCCACAAAAACCGAGCAATGTGACGTTCCCCGGCAGTTGTTCTTTCACCCGCCCAATCGTTTCATAGACGGGCGCAAGTTGCTCGTGATCGAGTTCGTACCGTAGCTTACGCAAACCATCGGCGCCGCCAAGCGCATCCAGCCGTGGCCCATCGGCTTGCGTAAACGAAACACGTTGGCCGAGCGCATGCGGAATGACCAAAATATCGGAAAACAAAATTGCAGCATCGAATCCAAAGCGGCGGATCGGTTGCAGTGTTACTTCAGTCGCCAATTTTGGACTGAAGCAAAGATCGAGGAAATTATCGGTCCTCTGACGAAGATCTCGATATTCCGGCAAATATCTTCCGGCTTGCCGCATAAGCCAGATTGGCGGAACGGCTTGCCGTTCGCCGGCCAGAACATCTAACAATGGCTTAGTCACAGATTGTACGTGCCCCCTTCTAATCTCAACTAAATAGATTCTTAGAATCTGTAGTAGTGCTTGAACAGTTGATTAGACTCATAAATTAGCTTGCACAGGCCACGCACGATTTATCCACATATCCCCAGATTGTATCTGCTCGGTCCCTGCACGTGAGCACCGCAAGCACGACACCGATTTATGACTATTTCTGGGGCCGCTCTTGAGCCGGTATCCACATGTCACCGGTATCGGATTTGCTGCCGCGATTAGAATGCCGGGTGCTCAGCTATGTGGATGGAGCACAGGTTGTTTCGGGTAATCTGCTTGCACCATCGCAAAGGTCGTGGCCTTCTCCCGGGCGATCAACAGCTTATACAGCCGGCTTTAGTGGTTCCATGGTGCAGACGACAGGCTACTTCCATCTCCATCTGATTTCAGATGCCACTGGTGAGACCTTGATCACGGTCGCGCGGGCCGCAGCCGCGCAATATGCCAGGGTGATGCCGGTGGAACACGTGCATCCGCTGGTGCGAACGCAAAAGCAGCTCGATCGGGTCTTGGCCGAGATCGAAGAATCTCCGGGAATCGTGTTGTACACCTTGCTTGAGGAAAACTTGGTGGAACGTCTGGAAGAAAAATGCCGCACTCTAGGCCTGCCCTGTCTGTCGATCTTGGGCCCGGTGCTGCATCTCTTCCAATCGTATCTCGGCTCCGAATCGACGCACAAAGTTGGCGCGCAGCACACGCTCAACGCGGAGTATTTCCGCCGTATTGATGCTCTTAACTACACTATGCTGCACGATGACGGACAGCACGTCGAAGATCTTGAAGAGGCTGACGTAGTGCTGGTCGGGGTTTCACGAACCTCAAAGACTCCGACTTCCATCTATCTGGCCAATCGCGGGGTCAAAACGGCGAATGTCCCATTGGTCCCGGGTGTGCCCTTGCCCGCACGTGTTGAGGCATTGAAACGTCCTTTGGTGGTGGGCCTGTACGCGACCCCCGAGCGAATCGTGCAAATTCGGCAAAACCGGTTGCTCGGGCTCAAAGCGCATCGCGACGACGATCAGTACATCGATCGGCAAGCCGTCGCCGAGGAAGTCGCCGCATCGCGGCGGCTGTGCGCCAAGCACAACTGGCCGCTGATTGATGTGACGCGCCGCTCGATTGAAGAGACCGCTGCGGCAGTGCTTGCGCATCTTGGCGAGCGGCGACGCCATCACGTGTCCTGAGGCGCGCAATGGGGCTATGGCTTGCCGACGCGCCGCTCGTTCTGGCGTCGCAAAGTAGCGCGCGACGGATGCTGCTCACTGCAGCCGGCGTGCCGGTCGATGCCCATCCGGCCGATATCGATGAACGCGGTTTGGAACGCGGTTTGGAATCCGCCGCCATGGCGCAATCGGCCGGCGGCGCCGTGGCTGCGCTCTTGGCGCGTGAAAAAGCAATCGCTGTGGAAAGCCGTTATCGTGGACGTCTGACGCTGGGCGCCGATCAGACGCTCACGCTTGACGGCAAACGCTTCGCCAAGCCGGCGGATCGCAAAGCGGCGCGGGCACAGCTCCGGGAACTTTGCGGTTGCACCCACGAACTTCACTCGGCCGTCGCATTCGTGCAGCATGGCGCGGTGCTGTTCGAATATGTCGCCATGGCCCGGCTGACCATGCGCAATTTCTCCGACGACTTTCTCGAGCTTTACCTCGACGCGGTCGGCGACGCGGCCACGGCAAGCGTGGGCGCCTATCAGATCGAAGGTCGCGGCGTGCAGTTGTTTGAACGGGTGGATGGCGACTACTTCACCGTGCTGGGGCTGCCGCTGATGGAAGCGTTGGAATTTTTGCGGCGCATAGGGTGCCTCGCGCGATGAGTGCGCAGCGGCCATTCGTGCTTTGCCTGACCGGCTCGCTCGGCATGGGAAAATCGACGGCGGCGAAGTTCTTCGCCGAATGCGGCGTCCCGGTCCATGATTCAGATGCCGTCGTCCACGCGCTTTATGAGGGCGAAGCCGTATCCCTGATCGAACAGGCTTTCCCAGGCTCGACATCGGTTGGCAGGGTGAATCGCAATACGCTTGCTGCGATGGTCCTGAACGATCAAGCGGCGCTCGCCCGCCTTGAGGCGATCATTCATCCGCTCGTTACCGCTTCGCGGGAAAAATTCCTGGCGCAGGCACAAGCCCGCGGCGCTCCGATTGTTGTCGTCGATATACCGCTATTGTTCGAAACCACGGCCGAACCGCGGTGCGATGCAGTCGTTGTGGTTTCGGCCCCTGCCGAGATCCAACGCGCGCGCGCTTTAGACCGGCCCGGCATGACAGAAGAGAAATTTGCAACCCTGCTTGCCAAGCAAATGCCCGACACTGAAAAACGCCGGCGCGCTGATTTCGTCGTGGACAGCTCGCAAGATTTCGAGCACACCCGAGCGCAGATTCGAGACATTTTGCAGAGTGTCGCTACAATGCGCAGCCGGTGATTCGCACCGGCGGACGAACAGCGATGCGCGAAATTGTCTTGGATACCGAAACGACCGGGCTCGATCCGCTTACCGGGGATCGCCTAGTCGAGATTGGCTGCATCGAGCTCGTCAATCGGTTCCCGACCGGCAAAACATTCCATGGTTATTTCAACCCGGAACGCGATATGCCGCAATCGGCCCTGCAGATCCATGGGTTGACGATCGATTTTCTGAAGGATCAGCCGCTGTTCGCACGTCGGGCGGGAGAGCTCATAGAGTTTCTCGGCGATGCCCAGATCGTTGCCCACAACGCGATGTTTGATCTGGCTTTCCTCAATGCCGAGTTGGACCGCGCCGGCCATCCGGCGGTGAGCCGCGAGCGGATGATCGACACCCTTCTGCTTGCCCGCCGCAAACACCCTGGAGCCGCGAACCGGCTTGATGATTTGTGCGCCCGTTACGCGATCGACAATTCGCGGCGCACCAAGCACGGCGCACTGCTCGATGCGGAGCTCTTGGCTGAAGTCTATGTCGAACTCACCGGCGCACGTCAGGCTCAGCTGATCCTTTCGCAGGCACCGCCAATCCTTGCGCCCGGCGAAATCATCGCAGTCCGAGAGCGGCCGGTACCGCTGCCGCAGCGGTTGACAGCCGACGCGCTGGCGGCGCATCGGGAGTTCATCGCCGGCCTTGGCGAGAACGCTATCTGGCGTGATTACGTCAGCTTAGATTAAGTGGCGGCGAGGCCGCGGGCTGTCCCGCGGCCATGCGGTCGCGATACAAAGCCGCGAAATCGACCGGCTCGAGCATCAAAGGCGGGAAGCCGCCGTTACGCGTTGCCGTGGCGACGATTTCTCGAGCGAACGGAAACAACAAGCGCGGGCATTCGATCATAACCATGGGCTGCAGGCTTTCCTGCGGCACGTTAAGAATGCGAAACACACCGGCATAAAGCAGTTCGAAGCCGAACAGCACGAAACCCTGAACCTCTGCCTTTCCCTCAAGCCGCAGCGTCACCTCGACGTCGTTGTCGGTTAGCGGTGCCGCCTCGACACCGATATTGATTTTTATCGACGGCTGCTGGGCGTTTGGCGTCAAAGCGCGCGGTGCATTTGGATTCTCGAACGAGAAGTCCTTTACATATTGCACAAGGACGCCGAGCTGCGGCACCGGCATCTGCGGGTTACCCGCTTGTGGCGTGGGGCCACCATTCGTCGTCGACATCGTTGTCTCCGGCCTTGAGCCGGCTTGGCTAACATGCGGCGCGGGCGCGAACAATGGCAGGAATGCGTTTGCTGGCCTGCGGGCTGGGCCGAAAACGCCTATGGAATGCCCATGGCTTATATCTTTGTGACCGGGTGCCGCCATTGTTGGCGCGGCGACGGTGATCGTCTAATCTGAGTGCTAGCGCGCTAGAATGACGCGCGGCGCCACTGGATGACTTAACCTGCGTGCCTACATAGAGCAGGAACCGGGTGTCCTGCCGCGGTTTGGTCATTCGAACCGAATCTCGGGATCTTACTGCCCCGCTCGTCGCGATGGCGAAAGAATGGCCGAAGTGTTCGACATCTACACCATCATTTTCCTCGCCCTCGCAGTGTTCATTTTCCTGCGATTGCGCAGTGTCTTGGGCCAGCGTACCGGCCGCGAGCGGCCACCCTACGATCCGTATTCGGCGCGAGACGCGGTGCGCAGCCCGGCCGGTGAGAAGGTCGTGACCCTGCCGCAGCGCGGCGCCGACGCGACGCCACGTCCCGCCGAAGCCACTGCACCGCCCGCGGAACGCTGGAAGGATATAGCCGAGAGCGGATCGGCAGTTGCGGCCGGCCTTGATGCCATAGTAGCGGCCGATCCGAATTTCGACGCCCAGCACTTCATCACCGGTGCGCGCGCCGCTTACGAGATGATCGTGACCGCTTTCGCGAGCGGCGACCGCCGGCAACTGCGCAGCTTGCTGTCGCGGGAAGTGTTCGACGGTTTCGATGCGGCTATTAGCGAGCGCGAGGGCCGCAACGAGACGGCCGAGACGCGCTTTGTCTCGATCGACGGCTCCACAATCACCGCTGCCGAATTGCGTAGCCGGACCACCGCACAGATCACCGTGCGCTTTGTCTCAAAGCTGATTTCCGCCACCCGCGATCGCACCGGCGCCGTTATCGACGGCAACGCCGAAAAGGTCACGGACGTGACGGATGTTTGGACCTTCGCCCGCGATATTTCCTCGCGCGACCCCAACTGGAAAGTCATCGCGACCGAAGCCGGACAATGAAGCTCGCAATGAGGCCGGTTGCGGCGCGCCGTGCAGGGCTTCGCCTGCTCGTCATATTGGTCGCTCTAACAGCATTGCCGCTCGCCGCTTTGGGCGAGGGTAGCGGGCCAATCGTCCTTCCGGATACCCAGTATGAACCGGTCGAGTGGGCGGACCTCGACGGCTGGACCAGCGACGATCATGCAGCCGCCTTTGCCGCATTTCTCGGAAGCTGCCGCACGCTGCAGAACAGGCATCGCCAGGCTCGGGAACTGACGGCTATTCCGGCTGCTCTTAGGGATATTTGCGAAGCCGCGCGGCAGGCTATTCCGCTCGACCAGGAGGGCGCCAAGAAATTCTTCGAAGATCATTTTCGCCCAGTCCGGATCAACAAGCTCGGCGACACCGACGGCTTTCTCACCGGCTATTACGAACCGATCATTGCCGGCTCACGCGTGCCGACCGGAGAGTTCACGGCGCCGCTCTTTCGCCGCCCGCCCAACCTCGTTCCCGCCGGCAGGCGCAAGCTCGGCGAAGCTTTTCCCAGTAAGGGCGTCTTCGTCGGCCGGCGCGTCGGCCGCCGCAAGATCGTGCCCTATTACGATCGGGGCCAGATCGAGGACGGCGTGCTCGATGGCTGGCATCTGGAAATCTGTTATCTGCGCGACCAGGTCGATGTTCTGTTTGCGCAGATTCAGGGCTCCGCTCGCGTCAAGCTTGAGGATGGAACCATCCTTCGCGTCAATTACGATTCGCACAACGGCTGGCCCTATACGCCGGTTGGCCGCGTTCTCGCCGAACAAAAACTCATGACCAGAGATCAGGTCTCGATGCAAAGCATCCGCGATTGGATGGAAGCCAATCCGGAGCAGGCGAAAGAGATACGCCGACAAAATAAATCCTATGTCTTTTTCCGGATTACCGATCTTGCCACCGAGGATGAGGCCGTTGGCGGCCAAGGGGTGCGGCTGATGCCGGGTCGTTCGATTGCGATCGATCGCGCGCTGCACGCCTATGGCACACCGTTTTTCATCCAGGCCGAGCTGCCGATTGCAAACCAGAAAGCGGGCACCAAATTCGACCGCCTGATGATTGCGCAGGATACCGGTTCGGCGATCGTCGGTCCGGCGCGTGCAGATATCTATTTCGGCGCCGGTGACGAGGCGGCGCGAATCGCCGGCCGCATCAAAAATACGGGCGTCTTCGTGATGCTTCTGCCGCGCGAACTCGATCCGGTAGCGGCAGGCAGCGACGTGCCGCTGCCGCCGACACGGCCTGGCCTATTCAGTTTCAATTTCGAGAGCATGGCCGATCCGACCGCGCCGGATTCCGTAACCAATAACGTGCCGCTGCCTGAGGCCAAGCCGGAGATCGCGCCCAGCCGGGGCTCGGCTGCCGCAGCGGCCGCGGCCAAGCCCACAGCGCGCCGTCGCCGATGAGCCGGCGCCGCTTGAGCGATGAAGACCGGGCGCTGTGGAAGGGATTTGCGCGCGCGGTCACGCCGTTGCGGCGAGATGAGTTCGGCGGCGAGCCTGGCATATCGTCTCAGGAGGCTCCCGAAGCAGAGACGTCACGCACGCCTTCCCGGGATGAACCTGCGAAGCCAAAACAGCCTCCTTCCCTCGGCCAGTTCGATCGCCGCTTGCGGCAACGCGTGGCGCGCGGACAGACGGCGATCCATGCCCGGCTTGATTTACACGGCATGACGCAGAAACAAGCGCATGCTGCGCTTCTGCATTTTTTGCAGCAGGCCCAAGCGAACGACGCGAAACTGGCGCTGGTCGTCACCGGCAAAGGACTCGGCGGTGCCGCGGCGGCAGCGAGCGAACGCGGCGTACTACGGCGGCAAGTCCCATTATGGCTGTCGCTGCCGGAGTTCCGCCGCTTTGTCGTCAGTTTCGAACAGGCGCATGCCAGCCATGGCGGCGAAGGCGCGCTTTACCTGCGGCTGCGCCGCGGCGCGCGCTAGCCGGCGGATGGCGGGTTCATTTACTCTTGTTAACGTTAACATCGAGAAAGCCCGAGAAAACGCACGAATTGGTCAAATTCGTCGGCGAAACTCCGCGACGATCGAAATTACGATTTGGAAGAGTAAAAAATGTCCGACAGCCTCGCCGCGAAGACCAATGCCGCGCCCGTTTCCAGTTCGACCCGCAACGGCGCTTCCGATCTGCGCATGCTCGCCGAAGTTGAAAAATGGATGGCGACGATTCGCGAGATCAATCGCGAGCAGCAGGGCGCGCCGAAGACTTCGGCAATGAACTAAAGCGACCGGCCATCCGCGCCGCGACTATATCCGCTCACAAAATAAATCGGCTGAGATCGGCGTCTTTGGCGAGGTCGCCGACGTGTTTGTGCACGTAAGCGGCATCGATTTTTACCGTTTCGCCCGAACGGTCCGGCGCGCCGAAAGAGACTTCGTCGAGGACGCGTTCCATTACCGTCTGCAAGCGCCGCGCGCCGATATTCTCCACGCTTGAATTAACCGCCACTGCGACATCGGCTACAGCGTCGATCGCATCCTCGGAAAATTCGAGAGTGACGCCTTCGGTCGCCATCAACGCGATGTACTGCTTGATGAGCGAGGCTTCGGGATCGGTCAGGATACGGCGCAAATCGTTGCGCGTCAGCGGCTTAAGCTCGACACGAATCGGCAGCCGGCCCTGCAGCTCGGGCAACAGATCGGACGGCTTGGAAATGTGGAAGGCGCCCGAGGCGATGAACAAGATATGGTCGGTCTTCACCGAGCCGTGCTTGGTGGCGACGGTGGTGCCTTCAATCAAGGGCAGCAGATCGCGTTGCACGCCTTCACGCGATACGTCGGCGCCGATGCGGCCGTCGCGCGCGCAGATTTTGTCGATCTCATCGAGGAACACGATGCCGTTATTTTCGACGACCTTAATCGCCTCTTGCGTCAATTGGTCGGTGTCCAGCAGCTTGTCGGATTCCTCGTTGATCAAAATATCGTAGGACTCTACGACAGTAACGCGCCGCGTTTTGGTCCGGCCGCCGCCAAGCTTGCCGAAAATATCGCCGATCGAGATCGCGCCCATCTGCGCGCCGGGCATGCCCGGAATATCGAACAGCGGCAAACCACCGCCACCGCCGGCCTGTACTTCGATATCGATTTCCTTGTCGTTTAGCTCACCAGACCGCAGCTTCTTGCGGAAAGCCTCTTTGGTCGAAGCGCTGGCATTCGCTCCAACCAGCGCATCGAGCACGCGATCCTCCGCGGCTTGCTGCGCCCGCGCTTGCACATCTTTGCGCTTTTTTTCCCGCGTCAGAGTAATCGCGACCTCGACCAGGTCACGAACGATCTGTTCGACATCGCGGCCGACATAGCCGACCTCGGTGAATTTGGTCGCTTCAACCTTCAGAAACGGCGCGCCGGCGAGCCTGGCGAGGCGGCGGGAAATTTCTGTCTTACCGACTCCCGTTGGCCCGATCATTAGAATGTTCTTCGGCGACACTTCTTCGCGCAACCGTTCGTCGAGCTGCAGGCGGCGCCAGCGATTGCGCAGCGCGATCGCGACGGCGCGCTTGGCATCCGTTTGCCCGACAATGAAACGGTCGAGCTCGGAGACGATTTCGCGGGGTGAGAAATCGGTCACGCCTTCAACGTCTCTACGGTCACATTGCGGTTGGTGTAAACGCAAATTTCCGCGGCGATGTCGAGCGCACGGCGCACGATCGCCTCCGCATCGAGCGGCCCATCCAGCAAAGCACGCGCTGCGGCAAGTGCGTAATTGCCGCCAGAGCCGATTCCCACCACGCCGGCCTCCGGCTCGAGTACATCGCCGGTGCCAGTGAGGACCAGCGACACGTCCTTATCGGCGACGATCATCATCGCTTCGAGCCGTCGCAGAAAACGATCGGTGCGCCAGTCCTTGGCAAGCTCGACCGCGGCGCGCGTCAGTTGACCGGGATACTGCTCGAGCTTGGATTCGAGCCTCTCGAATAAAGTGAAGGCATCGGCAGTGGCGCCGGCAAAACCGCCGATCACGGCGCCACCGCCAAGCCGGCGCACCTTCTTGGCGTTGGCCTTGATAATGGTCTGCCCGACGGAGACCTGCCCGTCGCCGCCGATCGCGACCACCCCGTCCTTACGGACCGTCAGGATAGTCGTGCCGTGCCATGTGCTGCCGTGCCATGGGCCGGCTTGGCCCGTTTCTGACGATGACATAGCTGGATAAAGGATAAACCGGGTTCGACGGCCTGGACTGGAAAGCCATTACTTAAAGCATGATTTAAGAGTTGACCGCCGCCAATGCAAATGCGCGATGTCGCCATTGGCGAGTAGGCAGCGGCCCTGATAAAAGGCCCGCAATCGAGGCCGAATTAGCGACCTGGAGAGCAAAATGCGCAAGGGCGCGGTCGCGCGCAAAACCAAGGAAACCGACGTCGAGGTTGCCATCGATCTCGACGGCACCGGCGCGTCGTCGATTGCGACCGGAATCGGATTTCTCGATCACATGCTCGATTTGCTGGCTCGGCATTCGCGCATCGATGTCCACGTCAAAGCCAAGGGCGATCTGCACATCGATCACCACCACACGACCGAGGACGTCGGCATCGCGCTCGGCCAGGCGCTAAAGCAGGCGCTCGGCGATATGAAAGGCATCACACGCTACGCCGACGTGCACGTGCCGATGGACGAGGCGCTCACGCGCGTTGCGATCGACATTTCCGGCCGGCCGTTCCTGGTGTTCAAGGTCGAATTCGGTCGCGCCAAAGTGGGGCCGTTCGATACCGAGCTGGTCGAAGAATGGTTTCGCGCTTTCGCAACGAACGCCGGCGTGACGCTGCATGTCGCCACGCTCTACGGTGGCAATGACCACCACATTGCCGAATCCTGTTTCAAAGGTCTGGCCCGCGCATTGCGCGCCGCCGTTGCCGTCGACCCGCGCGCAGCGGACGAGGTGCCGTCCACCAAGGGCAGGCTCGGCAACTAAACGCTGGTCCAGAAAACCAGAGTTTCCAGAGGCGAGAGTTTCCAAGGATAGTGCAGCAAGAGCTGCTGAAAGATCGGTCAAATGTCTGTCTATACCGTCCATCAACCGCCGCTTGGCGCTGCGGATGCGGCAGGCGATCCCTATCGATTAGTCTTCGTGCGCGACGGCTTTTCCTGGTGGGCTTTTCTGCTTACCCCATTGTGGATGCTGAGGCATCGGCTGTGGCTGACGCTTGCGATTTATCTACTGATTTCGGCGGCGTTGGACGTTGCGCTGCGTGGGCTCGGCGCTTCCGTCTTCACAATTGTGATCGTTGGCCTCTTGATCTCCCTTCTCGTCGGGCTTGAGGCGGGCACGTTGCGGCGTTTCAAGCTCGCCCGACGGAACTGGCGAAATGTCGGCGTGGTCACCGGCGACGATCTCGAAGATGTAGAGCGGCGCTTTTTCGATGTCTGGATACGCCAGAGTCCGGCCGCGCGCGCCGCAGCGACGTCCCCAAAATCTGCTTCGGCAGCTGTGGCCCTGCCCCCTGCCGAGCAAACGGGCGTGATCGGGCTGTTTCCCGAACCGGGAGCGCATCGGTGAGCGTTGCCATTATCGATTACGGCTCGGGCAATTTGCATTCGGCGGCGAAAGCCTTCGAGCGGGCGGCCCATGAGGCCGGACTGGATCAGCCGATCGTGGTGACGCGCGATCCGGATATGGTGTCGCGCGCCGATCGTGTCGTTCTGCCGGGCGTCGGCGCTTTTGCCGATTGTCGCCGGGGCCTCGGCGCGGTGTCCGGTATGGCTGAAGCGCTTGAACGAGCAGTGCGCGGCAACGGGCGCCCGTTTTTCGGCATTTGCGTCGGCATGCAGCTCCTTGCCGAGCGTGGGCGCGAATACGAAGTGGTCGAAGGCCTCGGCTGGATCGCCGGCGAGGTCGATCGGATCACGCCGCGCGACGCCAAATTAAAAATCCCCCACATGGGATGGAATACGCTTAACGTGCTGCGCCCGCATCCGCTGGTCGAGGGATTGCCGCTCGGGCCGCAGGGACTGCACGCCTATTTCGTGCACTCGTTCGCGCTCAATCCGGCGCAGCCGCAGGATTTGATCGCCAACGCCGATTATGGCGGGCCGATCACCGCGATTGTCGGACGCGAAAATATCGTCGGCACGCAATTTCATCCCGAGAAGAGCCAAAAGCTCGGGCTGGCGCTGATCGCCAATTTTTTGAAGTGGAAGCCGTGATCCTGTTTCCCGCCATCGACCTCAAGAACGGCGAGGCCGTGCGCCTGCAGCAAGGGGATATGGCGCGTGCGACTGTTTTCAGCCGCGATCCGGCGGCGCAGGCGGGCGCCTTCGCGCAGCAAGGCTTCACTTATCTTCACCTGGTTGATCTCGACGGCGCCTTTGCCGGCAAACCGGTCAATGCAACGGCGGTCGAGCGCATTCTCGCCGCGCTGAAAATCCCCGTGCAGCTCGGCGGCGGCATCCGCGACCGCGCGACGATCGACGTTTGGCTCGGCAAAGGGATTGCGCGCGTGATCATCGGCACTGCGGCGGTGCGCGATCCCGGGCTCGTCAAAGACGCCGCGCGCGCCTATCCCGACCGTATCGCGGTGGGGCTCGACGCGCGCGACGGAAAAGTTGCCGTCGAAGGCTGGTCGAAGACATCGATGCTGTCGGCGCTCGATGTCGCGCGCCGGTTTGAAGATGCCGGCGTCGCGGCTATCGTCTATACCGATGTCAATCGCGACGGCATGCTGGAAGGCCTCAATCTCGATGCGACTATCGCGCTGGCCGATAAGATCTCAATCCCGGTGATCGCCTCGGGTGGCTTGGCCTCGCTGGCCGATGTGCAGGCGCTAACTCAACCACGCGCGCAAAAGCTCGAAGGTGCGATCGTCGGCCGCGCGCTTTACGACGGCCGGCTCGATGCCGCGGCAGCGCTCGCGCTCCTGCGCGAGGCGCAGGCGACGGCCTGAATGTTCAAGGTCCGCGTCATTCCCTGCCTCGACGTCAAAGATGGCCGGGTGGTCAAGGGCGTCAATTTCGTCAACCTCCGCGATGCCGGCGATCCGGTTGCAGCGGCGGTCGCCTATGACGGGGCGGGCGCCGACGAGCTTACTTTTTTAGACATCACCGCAAGCCATGAGAACCGCGGCATCATGCTCGACGTGGTGCGGCGCACCGCGGAGGCCTGCTTCATGCCGCTCACCGTGGGCGGCGGCATCCGCACCATCGAGGATATCCGCGCGCTGCTCGCTGCCGGCGCCGACAAGGTCTCGATCAATACCGCCGCGGTGGCGCGGCGCGACTTCGTCAAAGAGGCTGCGGAAAAGTTCGGTGACCAATGCATCGTAGTCGCGATCGACGCCAAGCGCGTCGCAAAGCCGGGCGAGCCGGACCGCTGGGAGATCTTCACCCATGGCGGCCGCAATCCGACCGGCATCGACGCCATCGCCTACGCGCACGAAGTAGTGACGCTGGGCGCCGGTGAGATTTTGCTCACATCCATGGACCGGGACGGCACCCGGCAGGGATTCGATATCGCCCTGACCCGCGCGCTGGCCGATGCCGTTTCGGTGCCGGTGATCGCTTCGGGCGGCGTCGGCAATCTCGATCATCTCGTCGAAGGGGTCCGTGACGGCCATGCCGGCGCGGTGCTCGCCGCCTCGATCTTTCATTTTGGCGAGTATTCCGTCCGCCAGGCGAAGGAATATATGGCTCGAGCGGGTCTTGCGGTTCGGCTCGATCCGTAATCGGCCTCTCCCGGCGTGCTCTCCCAGTTTGGCGGGGGAAATGATATGGAAGCCGGACGGAAGGACTTGGCGATGTCGAGCTTTACGATCCGCGATCTGGAAAAGCGCGTGCGCGACCGCGCTCGACAAAGCGCCGACGTCTCCTATACCCGCAAACTGCTCGATCGCGGCGTCGACCACTGCGCCAAAAAGCTCGGCGAGGAAGCGGTCGAGGCCGCGATTGCCGCGGTTGCCGAGGATCGGGAAGGTTTGATCCGAGAAGCCGCCGACGTGCTTTACCACCTGTTAGTCGTGCTGCACGTCCGCGGCATTTCGCTCGATGAGGTCGAGGCCGAACTCGCCGCGCGCACTCGCCAATCGGGCCTTGAGGAAAAGGCAGCGCGCAAGAGCAGCTGAGAGCATTCGATGGAGCAGCGCACTCAACAGGACGTGTCGCCGTATCGCGTGTTCTCGCGCGCGGAATGGGCGATGCATCGGGAAGATACGCCGATGACGCTCAAGCCCGCCGAAGTGGCGCGGCTGCGTTCGATGCATGACCGGCTCGACATGTCGGAAGTCGAGGAAATTTATCTGCCCCTGTCGCGGCTGCTCTCGTTCTATGTGGCGGCGACACAGATGCTGTTTCGCGCGCAGCAGGGATTTCTCGGCACCGAAGACACCAAAATGCCATACATCATCGGCGTCGGCGGTTCGGTCGCCGTCGGCAAATCGACCACCGCCCGAGTGCTGCAAGCCTTGCTTGCCCGCTGGCCTAATGTCCCCAAGGTCGATCTTATCACCACCGACGGCTTCCTTTTGCCCAACGCGGTGCTCGAGCGCGAAGGACTGATGGAGAAAAAAGGATTTCCGGAAAGTTACGATTTGCAGGCGTTGCTGCGCTTTCTCTCCGACATCAAAGCCGGACGGCGGCCGGTGCGCGCGCCGGTCTATTCGCATCTGATCTACGACGTGATCCCGAATCAGTGGATCGAGATCGATCGCCCGGACATCCTGATCGTCGAGGGATTGAACGTATTGCAGACCGGGCGCTTGCCCAAGGACGGCAAAGCCATTCCATTCGTCTCCGACTTTTTCGATTTTTCGGTCTATCTCGATGCCGAGGAGGACGTGTTGCTGCCCTGGTACGTCACCCGGTTTCTCACGCTGCGCGGCACGGCTTTCGCCGATCCGAGATCATATTTTCACCGCTACGCGCGGCTGTCCGACAGCGAAGCGATCGAGACTGCGACCGCCATTTGGAATCGGATCAATCTCGTTAACCTGCACGAGAATATCGTGCCGACGCGTCCACGCGCCGATCTGATTCTGAAAAAGAGCGAAAGCCACCGCGTCGAGGAAGTCGCGCTGCGCAGGTTGTGAGGTTGATGCTTTATTGAGCGCGACTAACGATGCATCTATTTTGTGTGAGTGAGCGAATGCTCGGGCCGGAGAAAGATTGATGGACAAGCCTGTCGGTAACAAAACAGAACGCGGCAAATCGGCGGCGGCCAACCGCGCCGGGCGCCCGTCGCGCGCCGAGGCCGAAGCTGCGGTGCGCACGCTGATCCGCTGGGCAGGCGACGATCCGGACCGCGAGGGGCTTCTCGCTACGCCGGGGCGCGTCGTGCGGGCTTATGAGGAATGGTTCGCCGGTTATAAGGACAATCCGCGCGATTATCTCAAGCGCACATTCGAGGAGACCGGCGGCTATGACGAAGTCGTCGTGTTGCGCGACATCCGCTTCGAGTCGCATTGCGAACATCATCTGGCGCCGATTATCGGGCGCGTGCATATCGGCTATTTGCCGCGCAACCGCGTCGTCGGCATTTCCAAGCTGGCGCGGCTGGTCGAGGTCTATGCGCGCCGTTTGCAGATCCAGGAAAAGATGACCGCCGAGATCGCCTCTTGCCTCGATGCGGTATTGAAACCGCATGGCGTCGCTGTCGTCACCGAGGCGACGCATCAATGCATGACCACGCGCGGCATACACAAGCCCGGCGTCACCATGGTGACGAGCCGCATGCTCGGCGTGTTCCGCGACCATGCCGAAACCCGCCAGGAGTTTCTGTCCGCGATCGGCATGCGCGGCTCGATCCACGGCAACGGCTCGGGGTAGTCGGAACCTCGCGGACGACAAGATCAAAAAGCATATTCAAGCAGACCCGACCTACTCGAGCTTAGGCTGCGCGCCTGATCTCGTCGGCCAGCGCCCGATAGGACAAAGCTTCCGCCAGATGCACGCGTCCGACCGTCTCCGCGCCGTCGAGATCGGCGAGCGTGCGGGCGACGCGCAGCACGCGATGATAGCCGCGGGCTGAGAGCCGCATCGCATCGGCAGCTTCACGTAACAGCGCAAGCCCGCTGCCGTCCGGCCGCGCCACGTCTTCCAAAATTGCGCCCGATACGGCGGCGTTGCTGCGAACATGCGGCAGCCCAATCGCCGCATAGCGAGCCGCTTGGCGTTCGCGCGCCAGCGCGACGCGTTCGGCAACTTCACGGCTACCTTCGGCAGGCGGCGGCAGGATCAGGTCGGCGGCGGTCACCGCCGGCACTTCGATATGCAGGTCGATGCGATCGAGCAATGGTCCGGATATGCGCGCCTGGTAATCGGCGCTGCAGCGCGTATTCGGCCCGCGCCGGCAGGTAAAGCCCGGCTCATTGGCTTTGCCGCAGCGGCACGGATTCATCGCCGCGACCAGCATGAAACGCGCCGGATAGGTGACGCGGTAATTGGCGCGCGCGATCGATACCTCGCCGGTTTCGAGCGGCTGGCGCAGCGAATCGAGCGCCTGCGGCTGGAATTCCGGCATTATGTAGCAGTCTCACCAAACCGCTTCCCTGGTAAGGAGCTTTGGTTGCGCCAATTGGCGCAGGCTTGTTACGTCCAACGCAACTTCTGATTCGCTATGCAACTTGCACACGCTTTATACGAGAAGAGTCTGGACGGACTCCACGGAAGTTGTGTACACACAAAGTGTACAGCGTAGCTGTATTCGCTACAGTCGTACTGTACGGAGAGACAGCAAAAAAGAGCGGCCCCGAAGGGCCGCCAAGTTTGGGGCAAGATCTAACCCCGCTTCTTGCGGCGGGGCTTACGGAAGTGGGAGGGGACAACCTCCCACTTTCCATTACGGCAGCGGAGATACTCGTTTACAAAGACGGTCTTCTCCTCCGCCGCTAGGTTGCGGTATTTCATGCCGCATCCTCCGACTGAACGGAGAGGATGGGCCTCTCGCCCCGAAGCGCCTCATACGCCCCGCTACCCGTCAGGGTTTTGAGAGCGCTGAAGTCAGGCGGAGGGCAGACGAATCACCGCTTTGTGGACATACCGGATTTAAGTGCCCCATTCTAGTTGACAGAAAGCGCACTTAGCCGAATCCGGCCAACAAAACGCGGAACCTGTTGGTTATGGGGATAAGCTGATCTGCCAAAGCCCTAAGCTGCCGGGCGGTCGCGTCATTGCAACCAATTTTTTCTTTCGCAAGTTGCGCAGACACGCCCCAACGCGTCGCGACAGCACGCGCATAAACGGCTTATCGTCGGGGTTAATCCCGCGTCCCGCCGCGACGATTAGCGTTAGATCAGAAACCGGCATTGGCTTTCGCGACTTGCGAAGCGCATCCAACACCAGCCGCGAAACCTCGCCCTTGAACGCTTGGAAGCGAGGCGGCAGTTTCGGTTTGATGTCCTCGATGTCCGCGTTCGGGTCGAACGCGCGGATCGCCGCGTCGATGTGGCCGATAGTGGCGACTAGTTCGCGCATTTCGCGCTGCATCGTTTCGATCTTGCCTGCGAGTTCGGCGCGCTTCGCGATGAGGCCGCTTAGGACATGATCGTTTTTCATCGGGCGCTCCGCTGCCAGTACCGCCTAAAGTCGAGACTGTGGGGATGCGCGAGCGCCGCTGCGGCGATGACGCTGGATTGAGTACCGTTCGGCACACGGCGATGATCTTCGCGCCATGCCATTTCGGATGCGTACAAGTCGAGATATTGACCGCTAATTCTGTGATGCGTTCCGATTTCAGCACGGCGCAGCCGGGAGAAAAAACTTTCGGCCTGATTGGTACAAGCGCCGTCCTGACTGAACGCGACCGAATGATTGATCCGGCGCATGTCATAGTGAGCATGGAGCGTGTCCCATGCGCGTGCTTCGTCCGCATGAACGATTGACCCGACCGGAATTTTTCGACGGATGGTGCGGACGGCTTCGCTTTCCTTGCCGAACACGAACGGCAGCGTGCGGCCCTTGCGCTCGCGCATGACCACGACGACTTGCCGCTTGCCGGTCTGTTCCTCCGCGATGCGGTGATCAATTCGTTCCGCAGCCTCGTTCTTCGGCTTCTGATGGCCGCCGAAATACGCGCCGTCGATTTCCTTTTCGGTTGCGCCGGAGAATTTGATCTTGCGCTGTTCGGCCTCGATTGACTCGCGCAGCTTGTGCGCCAGAACGAACGCCGTCTTGTATTGGCAATTCAGGTCGCGGGAGAGCTGCAACGCGCTGTGTCCCTTCGCACCATTGGCGAAGATCGCGATGGCGAGCAGATAGTCCCGGATCGGCCGTTTGCGGTCAGCGAAGATTGTCCCGGCCGTCACTGAGAACTGATGCAAGCAGCCTTTGCATTTCCAGACCGGCCGCGTCGCCAACTTGCGAACGTCGAGGCAACCACAGCGCGGGCAATAGGGCTCCCCGCCATTGTCGGCCCAGCGGATGCGTTGAAACGCGGCCGCCGCCTCCTTGTCCGACATACGCGCCACGGCGCTCAGCGAGAGCGTCCGGGCAGCGGCGGAGAGGAGGAAGTGTTGGGCCACGAAAAGCACCACATACGATGTTCTTACACATCATATTTAGTGCTATCCACACCCCTTGTCAAGCCTTAAAACATCATATATGATGACTCTAGCATTGAATCTGGGGACTCGGCCAATGGCGGCCAAACGCAAGGATTGGCAAGCTCAGGTTAAGGGCATCCTCAAGGGCGAACTAAAGCGGAAGAACCTTAGCTATGCCGCCCTAGCTGACAAGCTTGCGGCGATCGGCGTCAAGGATAGCGAGCGGAATATCTCGAACAAGATCAGCCGGGGCACATTCACAGCCGTTTGGTTCGTGCAGTGCATGGAAGCTATCGGTGTCAAAAACATCCATCTTCAAGACGAATAGCGAACCGTCATGAGTTTAAGCGAAACCGGATCAGTTCAGAAACTTCGGGGGGGCTACTACACCTCAAGCGAAGTCGCACGCTGGCTATGCCAGTGGGCCATCCGCCGTGTGTCGGATAGCGTTCTGGAGCCGAGTTGTGGTGACGGCGAGTTTCTGTTCGCGGCAAGTCATCGCTTCGCCCAACTTGGGGCAAGCGGATCGCAAATAGCTGCGCAGCTAATAGGAGTTGAAATTGTCAGCGCGGAAGCCGGTGAGGCTGCCAATCGTCTTAGGGCAAAACTGGGGCGTAAGGCCGCTAGTATGATAAAGAACGAGGACTTCTTCAAATGGCGGCAAAATAACCGTCAGCCGTCGTATGACGTTGTCGTCGGCAATCCGCCCTTCATTCGCTATCAGTCATTCCCTGAACCGCATCGTTCGCGCGCTATGGCCATTATGCAAACGCTGGGCCTTTTCCCAAATCGCCTGACAAACATATGGGTTCCATTTGTCGTCGCATCCGCAGCCAGCTTGCGGCCCGATGGTCGCATGGCGTTGGTGCTACCGGCTGAATTGCTCCAAGTCAGCTATGCCGCACAGCTACGCTCATTTCTGACGGATCGCTTTGAGCGCATCGATATCATTGCGTGCAATGAACTCTTCTTCAAAAATGCCGAACAAGAGGTAGTTCTATTGCTGGCCGACCATGCTTTGGCCAAGGCATCCGAAAAGAACGTCTGTCGAGTGACGATGACCGAAGCCGCGACGGTCGCGGAGATTACGGATCAAAAACCTGCGACACTTATCAAGGGCGCTCAGCCAAAGATCATCAGGCACGACAATGAGAAATGGCTGAAATACTTCCTCACCGGACGCGAGATAGTTTTTATGCGCGAGCTACGCCAAGCGGACAACACGACCGTCTTGGCGACACATGCCGGGGTCGATGTTGGTGTCGTAACCGGTAAGAATGAGTTTTTTGTTCTTTCTGAAGAGCAGGTCGAAACGTTGGGGCTTAAGGGATACACGGCCCCCCTTGTATCTCGATCGGTGCAGCTCAGGGGAAGTCGCATCGGAAAGCCAGAGTGGAGGGAGTTGTCGGCTGCTGGTGACCGTGTCCATCTGCTAAATATCCCAGCGTCTCATGCTGGTGAGCTAAACAAGAAAGTACGTAGCTACATTAGGGACGGCGAACGGAAAGAATTTCATAAGGGTTATAAATGCTCGATCCGGAAACCGTGGTATTTGATGCCTTCTGTCTGGGTGCCCGATGGCTTCATGTTCCGTCAGATTTACGATTTTCCGCGCATTGTTCTAAATGCTTCTGGCGCGACATCAACAGATACTATTCATCGGCTGACCAGCAAAGGCGCTAAGCCCGAACGCGTAATCGCCAATACTTACACTTGGCTAACTGCCGCTTCCGCTGAGATTGAAGGTCGCAGTTACGGCGGTGGCGTGCTGGAACTAGAACCGACAGAAGCCGAGCGGCTGTTGATGCCAGCCAAGTTGAACGGTGCGATGCCGGTGGCAGAGTGTGATCGTCTAATGCGATTGGGCCAACTGGATAATGTGCTGGAAGAAAATGGCCGTATTGTTTTGCGGGAACACGTGGGCCTGTCGGTTAGGGACTGCATATCACTTAAGGCTATTTGGGTGAAAATGCGCGATCGTCGATTCGCTCGTCGCCGTCGCTTTAGCGACTTACGCGATTCCTGACCCTTCATCGTCCAATTCCGCGCCCAGCTCCTCCTTTTCCTCCTCGGCTTCGTGCGGCGGAAGGTTCTTGTACCGATCCAAGTAACGGGGGGCGATACGCTCAGACATCGCTTCAAGACGGAGAGCTGACCCCTTGGGGGGAGAGTCAGGGTCAATCGTACCGTCATCCGGATTCCAGACCACCAATGAGATGGCTTCAGCCAAATGGGGCTGATCTAACTCATCGTCGCGCGAACCTAGACGTTCCAAGGTCCGAATAAGGGCGTTTTCCTGCGGTTTCAAAAGCGCCGGACGCGGCAATGCGACGATGAAACATACAAGACAGTACGGAAATCTAGTGTGAACGGTGGACGCTTCAGTCGCCAAATCGTTGATCATATTTTGCCAGTTCTTGGCGATGCTCTTCTGATCGTTTAGCGTCTTACTGTCATACACGATGCGAGGCCCGTCAGGTCGATAGGCGGCATCGTAATTCTGCGGTCTAATTCCACCTACAATCCGGACCTTACCAACTTCCATACAATCATCGTCTGGCGGCAGGAGAGAGTTATCCTTTGGCTTCCGAACTTCTATGCCACCAAGCATCTCAGCGACCGCGTAGCCAAAAGCTTCGTCAAAGACGTACCCAAAATCCATTCCCTGCTTCTTGTCGAAGCGGTCAGCCAGTTTTGCTTTGGGCTCACCGGCCTTACCTGGGGTCGCATTCGTGCCGCGCCAAAGGACGCCCCAAGGCCGCAATTTGGCTTGGTCAATACCGACGCGGGTCATAGGGCGCAGAGAGGCCATAGGCCCGTATTTACCCACTATTGGGTGCTTAAACCATAGTCAGGTGAGACAGCTACATAATTCCGTGGAATTCAGGGAATTCGTCAAGGAACAGCACGCCATGATGGGCGAGCGAGATTTCGCCGGGCCGCGCGTGCAAGCCGCCGCCGACCAGGGCCGGCATG
>Ga0193751_1000161_pt1 | contig 60539 bp, 57 predicted proteins | sample L1c2metaG_FD_143050 | JGI IMG/M metagenome (GOLD analysis project Ga0193751, IMG submission 143050) | Soil microbial communities from a riparian zone of the East river system, Colorado, United States - L1c2 | ecosystem: Environmental > Terrestrial > Soil > Riparian zone | place: USA: East River...
ACCAAGTCAAACATGGATCATGGGTCTTGCAGCTAAAAGCCGAATGAATATGACGATCACTCGTGAATAACTAAACTCGAAAAATCGCTTGCAAGCACAGAGAACTTCTTGACTGTGCTCGCTCCGCGCGAAGAGGTGCGTATCGGTTCGCGTTGAAAAGAAATTGTATGCGCAGGCATTTTTGCGCTTCCTGGCGAAAATGAGATTCGCCGCAGCTGCCGCGCGATGCGGGCCTTTACTCTTTCCAACTCACGCTCGGGAATTGGTCGGCCTTCCGCTTCTTCGATGAGGTGATCGAGTAGGATTTTTCTCCTGCGACCTTTCCGGTGGTCTGCAAGAGTTTTCCGCGTGAGCTTGCGCTGGAGCTTCGATCTGCAGTCGGCCGTGATCGATGAATGCGGTCCGCTTACAAGCAGGTCGTAACGAATTAGCCCCGTGATGTAGGCAGAGAGCGAGCGATAGCCCAACTCCTTCCAACGGACGTCCACAAGTCTCCAAATTTCAAAAGGGAACGTGACGCGCTCCGCCACGGCGCTAAGCGGCGGCAATGGCAAATCGTGCCGACTGGCGGCCGCGACGCTCTGAAGACGGTGAATGCGATCAACCATTTGCACCAGCAGCCCTTTCCGCGGTTGGCCAGGTCGATACCGAGCGACGAGCTCTCGATCAACGGCATCCTGTGCCGGCTGTGTATCGCGCGCGATCTCGAGGGTAATGGAGTGTTTCGCGTCTGAGCGGAGATCATAGCAAACCAGCTCCACAGCGTACGGAGTGAAAATGCTGTGCCCAAATTCCCGGCACCGTTGTTTCACAGTCGCTGCAAGCAGACCGGGGATGGTAATGCTTTTGCGAACCCCTTTTGGCATATATACCCCCTCCGGTCCGATCATTGTTGCTTGAATCCTGGATGCTTGGCAAGCCATCCGTCGAGCCGCTGTAATGTGCATTTTCCAAGCGAAAAGGGCGAGTCTGTCGCGTTCTTAATCTGCGACATTGCCGTGCGTCCGATGCCCGAAAGCACGCACAACTCGCTGCTGTTGAATTGACGGTGTGGAAATTTCGCCGCCAGGAATAGCAGCGCCGCGATGGTGGTGGCGCTGAAAGAGCAGTCGTGCTCTGCCTGGGCGACTGCGTTGTTTGATGTCTGTTTTGCCATTGATTTGCTCCCTTCTTTTACCTTTCCGAAGATACGTTCATCTGAACACGTGAGCAATATTCCGCCCATGGCCACTTCGCCGTAGGAGAGGATTTTCCGCCCCATCGGAAGCCGCCGGTTGCAAGATCTGTCAAAATTTTTCGCAGGTCACAGGAGGACGGCAAAACCGCTTGCCAGAACACTGGAGAAAGAGCGAACCGGCGTTGGCCCGATCAGAAAAAAACCGGGTGTAGAGCCTTCGTGTCGCGCGAGCACTGGAGCAAGTGCGCCAGAGCACGCGCGGCAAGAAATCTTAACACCACATCCATATGACCAACGCTCAATTAAAGAAACTTGTTAACGAAGCCGTCACGCTGCACCGCGACATCGTCGCTCAAAGCGAACGGCTTAAAATCATGAAGGCCGATCTCGTTCGCGAGGCTCGGCTCCACGAAAATGACTTTACGCCGACGAACAACGGTGGTTCTCGATGGACCGCCACGGGCACCGACGGCTGCATCGCGCGCGTCAATTTCCCGGCGCCTGCTCTCATGCCCCTCGTCAATTCTGAGAGCGAGACGTTCGACCGCGTGCTGGCTCTTGCCGGGGAATGCGTGGATCGCTTGTTCGAGTCCGTCTACTACTTGCGACCCGTTCCCGAATTCCGCGAGGAAGTTTCACAAGTTTTGCCGAAGCGTGACGCACGCCAGCTGATCGAACTCTGCGAAACCAAATGCGCGCCGCGCGTCAGCTTCGAGACCGCTGAGACAAAGACCGCGTAACAGGAACGGAGACCGTATGCGTTTCAAGAATAACGTCGGCCCCCAGGTTCGCCGTCGGCGCTACGCGCTCGGCTGGTCGCAGTCGGATTTCGCCGCGAAGCTGCAAATCGCAGGCTTCGACATCAGCCGCAGCGGTGTTTCCAAAATCGAAGCGAGACTCTCATACGTTGACGACAAAGCGCTTCTCTATCTCGCGGAGGTTCTGAAGGTGCCGGTCCAGGAGCTTTTCCCGCCGCGAACGCCGGGAAACCGCCTCTACGAGTTCATGGAGAAATTGGAGACGACGCGATTCTGATGCGACCGAGACTGCAACGATTGTACCCGCAATTTGTACCCGTCAGCTCCAGAAAGGAGCAAAAAGCAGCTAATCAGAGCTAAAGGTCGAGCTTCAGAAATCGTCACAAGTGATTGATTTACAACTAATAGCCAAGAATAGCTAAAGCCAGCAAAAACCGCTTTTCTAATTACAAATCAGCTGCTCTACCAGCTGAGCTATGCCGGCGTTTCCTCATACGAAAGCCGTTTTAGCGAGTTCATCAAGAGTTCGTCATAACCCCTCTCGAGCGCACGCGCGAAGGGCGGTTGTTCACGGTCGTTTTTCTACGGTGCGGCGCAATGTTTATAAAAGTCGCCCTCGCCTACGCAGTCATCTCGTGGCTTTTAATTCAGGCAACATTGATTCTTTAACGGACGTTCGTGGTTTTACTCGCGCTTGGCTTTGTCCTGGTTCTGTTCATTTCTTGGGCGTTTGAGATGACGCCGGACGGAATGAGACCGAAAGAATATTGTAGTTGTTAACCGTGCGAACGCCTAAAATCAGAGGGTCATGCCAGAGGACGAATTCGCGCAAAAAGCGCTGGAGCTCGATCCGGGGCTGGCGGAGGCGCACCTCTCTCTCGGCGTCGCGCTCGGCTGCGCTTTTGATTGGCCGAATGCCCAGCAGGAACTCGATCGCGCCCTCGAACTAAATCCTAATCTGGCATGGGCCTACGAACTATATGCATGGTTTCTGGGCGGGCTTGGTCGATTAGACGAGGCGATTGCGAAAGACAAAAAAGCGATCGAACTCGATCCGCTAAATTCGTTCTTTCAATCTGCTCTGGCTTACTACCTGTATCACGCACGTCGATATGACGATGCAATTGTCCAAGTCAAAAAGACGCTGGACCTGGATCCGACTTCAACGCTCGCCCATAATTTGTTAGGCCGCTGTCTCCTCTCGAAAGGCGACACCGCCGGCGCGATTGCGGAGTTTCAACGAAGTAAAACGAATGTCGCCGGCGCGTGGTATCAAGGACTCCTCGGCTACACCTATGCCATTTCTGGAGATCGACCGAAAGCCGAGCAGATCTTGCGCGAACTCGAAGAAATGGCAAAACGCCAATACGTCAGTTCGACAGCGTTTTCTATGATCTATCTGGGACTTGGCGAAAAGGAGAAAGCGTTGGATTGGCTGGACAAATCTTATAAGGACCAGGAGAGCGCCTGTTGGTATCTAAAGGTTGATCCGATTTACGATAGTGTGCGGAACGAGCCGCGCTTCCAGGCACTCTTGAAGAAAGTTGGTTTGGAATAATTACCCTGGTGCTCCCGCGCCTTTTCCACGCGCGCTGCGCGAGGGATAAAATATTCACGGTCGTTTTCTACGGTCTGAAAAAATTTTGCTGCAAAACTGCGCAATTCAACGAAACGCAGCGCGAATCGGATTCGTTAGGTATACCTATGAAAACAAGCTGTGCAACACTGCGAAAAGATACGCAACTCGTTAGGCTCGAATTACAAATCAGCTGCTCCACCAGTTGAGCTATGCCGGCAAATGAAGGTTACAAGAGTTACAGCGTTAAAACGGAAGGCCCAGAACGCCATCGTAACTTTTGCAACCCTCCAATCTTTTGGACGCCCTTATCGGCTTATTCGCGGACTCGGGAGTAAGCGGAAAGCGGTCCAGCCGTTTCCAAATTTTTGATCACGGTGCTGAGATAGACCGACTCGGGATAGAGCGCCTTGTATTTTGTAATCTCTGCCCGATTCAACACTTTGAACCCATAGCGCTCGAACATTTTTTCGCCGCGCCGGCTTTCGAAAGTGACGATCTGGCCGTAAACACGTTTTTCGCCAGAGCGATACAGATAACTCAAATATGCGCTCATGAGCGCGCGTGTTGTCGAGACTTTACGGGCGTCCGGCAGCAAATTGATATGGAAATGTGGCGTACGCCGCGGCGCGGCTGGCACTTCGCGCCAGCCATTCACAAGAATCCATCGAACGAACCGACGCGAGCGTTCATTGTAGCGAAAATAGCGCGTCAGCGCGCGAAAAAAGAGCCAGACGTTTTGATACAGCGCGTAGAGCTGGTTTTGCAGCGGCTTCCGCGAGCCGAGCAGATAACCCCGAATTTCGCCGTCCACCTCCAGGAGAAAACACGATTCCGCCTCGTGATCCGTGTAGTACGTGGTGAGAAAATCAGCGAACAATTCTCGATCTTGGTACACCGGATCGATGGGGTGGCCTAGAAATCCGGTATCGCAGCAGAGTTTCCTTACAGCTTCGCGGTCGCACCTGCGATACGCACGGATGAGGAAAGGCTTGTGATCGTCGCTCGTCATCTAAAATCGGCGGTATTTTGAGCGAACCTCGCGATAAATGCAAAAAAGTTCCTCAAACACGCGGGGCCAGCTATAGAGATTCTCCGTAGTCTGCACAGCGCTCATGCCGAGAGTAGTCAATTTTTTGGCGCTTGAACCTTCAATCGCGCCAGCCAGCGCTTCTGGAGTGTTCTCGCGTGCCCACGATTCCTGGTCATGACAAATAATCCGATCCATGTAACTCCCGCGAATTCCGACTACCGGTGTTCCGCACGCCTGGCTCTCCAGCGCAACAAGGCCAAATGTTTCCTGGACACCTGGATGAACGAAGAGATCCGCCGCGCGATAGTAACGGGCGAGATCAGCAGAATCAGTGCAGTACGAAATCCACGAAATGTTTGTCCCGCAACTGCGGGACTCCCGCAACTTTTGTACTCTGTGTCGCTGCGGTCCATCGCCGATAATCAATAAATGAAACTTATTCCGGTCTCTCAGGCGCAGATGTTCGAATGCTCGGAATAGCGTTTGGGTATTTTTTTCTTTAGCCAAACGCCCGACGTAGAGCAGCAGCTTGTGGTCGGCCTCGACTCCTAACGACTGGCGTGTGGCTGGTGCATCATCGGGTGTGGGGTTGAAAACTTCCGTGTTCACCCCAAGCCGTACCGGTCGGACATTGTGCACGCCCCATTCAGAAAGGAGCTCGGCCAGTCTCTCTGACGGAACGAGAGTCGCCTGAAAGCGATTATAGAGTTTACGAATATAGGCCCGCGTTAGTTTCATGGCACGCAGTGCGCCCCGTTTGCCCAAAAATCTCGCGGTGCCCTTCAAATACGCTTCCGGGAAATGCGAATGATAAAAACCGACAACCGGAACTTTCATGGCCCGTCCGACAGCAATCGCTTTCCATCCAATTTGATATGGGTCGCTCGATTCGATCAGATCGGGCCGCTCGCGTTCCAAGATCTCTTCAACAGCGCGCAAATTAACGAGCGCGCGATAACGGGAACTTCGCGAGACCAATGGCGAATGAATCGAATAGGCTCGTGACCGCCCGTTGTTCGTCACCTCAGTCTTTGGGCCGGGTATAATGAGAACGTGTTCGTCCTCGGGCGAGTAATTCTTGATGTACGCAATTTTCTCGTGGAGATAACGCTTCACGCCGCCGCTAAACGGAGAATAAAACTGAGTCAGATCGCAGATTTTCATCCGATTTCCGCATTGCGATTTGCGATTTGCATTGATCAATCGCAGCTCGCGAATCGCAAATTAGCTCTCTAGCTCGCTAAGATACTTCTCCGCATCCATGGCCGCCGCGCAGCCCGAGCCGGCTGCGGTTACAGCCTGCTTGTAAACGCGATCGGCAACGTCGCCCGCCACGAAAACGCCGGGATGTTTGCTCTCCACCAGATTTTTGGTGATCAAGTAGCCGTCGCCATCCATGTCGAGTTTGCCTCGATACGGCTTCGAGTTCGGGTCGTGACCAATCGCCATGAACACACACGCCACCAAAAGTTCGCGTTCTTCGTTTGTCTTCACGTTACGCAAACGCACAGCGCGCATCTCGCCTTTTTCATCAGCAATGTATTTCGTAACCGCAGTGTTCCAGATTGGTTCGATCTTCTTGTTGGCAAATACGCGCTCCTGCATGATTATCGAAGCGCGCATTTTGTCGCGGCGATGAATCAGATAGACCTTTGAAGCGAACCTCGTAAGAAACAAAGATTCCTCTGCCGCGGAATCGCCGCCCCCGACCACGCAGACCGGCACATTTTTGTAAAATGCGCCGTCGCACGTGGCGCATGAGGTCAAGCCGTGGCCGATCAATTTCTCTTCATTTTCCAGTCCCAGGTAGCGGGCCGACGCCCCGCTGGCGATAATCAGTGCTTGCGTTTCCAACCACTCATCATCCGCTTTCACTCGGATGTCTTTGTTGCTTCCATCGAAATCGGTCACCTCCGCGTACGAGAACCGGGCACCAAATTTCTCGGCTTGCCTATGCATGTTGAGAATGAGCTCGGGGCCATCGATACCATCCGGAAATCCCGGATAATTTTCCACCAACGTCGTGGTCGAGAGTTGTCCACCGGGCTGCCGCCCTTCCAGCACCAGCGGGCTCAAATTAGCGCGCGCAGCGTAAATCGCCGCCGTCAATCCGGCGCAGCCGCTCCCGACGATGATGATTTTCTCCATCGATAGAATTTAGCACACGACGCAAGTTGCAAAGGTCAAGAACCTGAAAGCGCCGCAGCCGCGCAGCGTTTCTGGGAACACAGGCTGCCAGCCTGTTCTTTTCGGCAACTTGCCGAAGCTGATCTGTGTATTCATCTAGGGCGTTTGGCTTCCCATACAATGTCGTCGGCAAGCTGCCGACGCTTCCCAGAAACAGTCACGCGGCAACGCGCACGACGATTTTGTGAAAGCCGGAGACGCCGGAGAACCAACCACGGTCTTCTTCAAATTCCTGCACGTCCCCTTCGCCGTCCGTGGCGCGGACGACGAGCGCGTAATCCCCTGCTGCATCCGGCGTCCATTCCGTCTTCCAAAGCGACCACGACAGATCGCCACCGGCGTAATAAATCTCGGCCTCACGCCAGGTGTTGCCGTCATCAAAACTCATCTCGACACGCGAGATGCCGCGGTCGCCGCCGTAAGCCATGCCCTTGACTTCGACTGGCGCGTTCAATTCGCCTAACGAAAACCGCGACTCATATTCGGGCACGTCGATTCGCGATCTCGTCGGCGCAATGAAATCGGGGCCCCAGCCTTGCGTTTCGTAAAAGCCTTTCGCATCGGCATCCGTCAATTCGATGCGCGTGAGCCATTTCACGTGTTTTTCGCCAAAGTAGCCCGGCACAATCACGCGCAACGGGTACCCGTGCCGGTGCGGCAGTTGGACACCGTTCATTTCGTAGGCGAGCAACGTGGTTGGCTCCATGGCTTTCTCCAGCGGGATGGTATCGGTGTAATTATCAACTCCGTGAAAGCGAACGCGCGCGGCGTTGGAAAACGGCGCGGCCCGTTCAAGCAAATCGCGGAGTGGAACACCTTTCCAGAGTGCGTTGCTGATCAGACCGGCGTCGAGTCCATTGCTAATGCACATCAACGTCGTGTGCTGCTCGCGAGCTGGGAAGCCTACAAGATCCTGAAAACGCCACGTGGCACGATTTTGCACGAGTCCATTCACTTCAAGATGCCAGAGATCAACATTCACCCTGGGATCGATCACATTCTTTGTTACGCAATAAAACAATTCGTTAGGCGTTATCGGCTCGACGATGCGGCCTTTGTATTGCGTGCCGTCGTAGCTGAACGTTGCAGCGCGATAAAGTTTGCGGGCCAAGGCTATACCGGAGCCGGCCGCTGCAACTCCAATTACGCTCACGACAAACGCGCGTCGCCCCATGGCCGGAGTAAATTCGTCGTCGTGCTTCGAGCCTGCCTGGCGTAGCCTTGGCGAAGACGGGATTTCTCGCGTTGCCAGGAGTTGAAAGCCAACGACGAGCGTTCGCTCGAACAGAAAAACGCACAGCGCGAAGCCTACAAGTGTGACCAGGCGCGCGACGCCGATAGGCAGGCCAACGTAGCTTGTGCCAAGGACTGGCCACAACGCGATTGCAAACACGACGATCGGCAGCAAAACAAGGATCGATATCGTCCACATCGCGGACACGCGCGCGGGATTGCGTCGAGCGAACAATCCGAAAATCAGTCCGCCAATCGCGCTCACTACGAGTTGGCCGGCGATTGTCGATCCAACGCCAAGTTGCTTCAGATGATTGTACCCTCCTACCTTGCCCATGAGGGAAAGGAACGGACCAGGGGAAATAAAAACTGAAAGGCGGTCGCCGATGATCACGAGCGGGGTCGCGACACCAAGCGCAGCAAGCAATAGCATCACCGTTGTCATCACGATCCCGCCGAGCAGTCCGGCAACCAGACCAGCGAAGATCGCCTTTGTTCTACTCATTCAGCGCGAATATGAGTTGTAGAGGCGCTTGTGCCAAGCGCCTGATGATTCGCTTCGGGGAATTCGCCGCAGAGAATCCCGCTATAATAATTCAGGGTGGTTCTTGGCAGTCCCAAGAATTTTCCGCACGCGCTCCATTACCATCGCGGACGTTACCTGTTTCATGCAGGCGTGATCAAACGGACATTGGCTCAACCGACGGTAATTGCATGGCGAACATGGTAAGTCCACGCGGACGACCGATTCTGGTCGCTCATAAGGGCCGACGCGAACCGGATTCGTGGGCCCGAACACGCTGACCATGGGCTTGCCGAGCGACGCCGCGACGTGCATCGCGCCGGAATCATTCGTCACGCAAACCTCGGCGCGCCGAATAAGCGCAGCCAATTCTGCGGGCGTTGTCTTGCCGGAAAGATCAGATGCGCCGGGTGCGGCCGCTGCGATTTGCCGGCATCGCGCTTGATCGCGTTTCGTACCCGCCAGAGCCACGGCCAATCCGTCCTGAAGGAACTGCCGTGCGACGGCTGCGAATCCTTCAATCGTCCAGTGCTTGGTCTCCCATATGGTTCCGGGCGCCAGGACGGCGAGCGCTTTTGACGCGGGCACGCCGTGCTCCTCCAAGAGGCGCTGCACATTACGCGCGGTTTGCGATGAGAGGTGAATAGTGAGGTCTGGTGGGTTGTCGTCGAGGCGCAGCAACGGTCCGAGCCAAAGGTAGCGATCGATTGCGTGCACATCGAGCGTCGGAATAGGAATGCGGTGCGTGTAAGCTAGCCATGAACCTTCGCGCGCGCCGCGCCAACCGTGTCTGGATGTGTTCTTGACGGGCCGATCAAATCCGACGCGCACCCGCGCTCCGCTGACAAGGGCGAAAAAGGCCGAGCGCGCCTGACCGTGCAGATCGATCACCAAATCGTATTTCACACGGCGGATTTGCTTGAGCAGATCGAGAAGCGCCAGCGCCGCATGCCATCTGCGGCCGCGCTTCGAGAAATCGTCTCGCGCAAAAAGCAGGACATTCGAGAGCGCCGGATGGCACCGCACGATCTCAGCGTTCTCCGGGGTGATCAACCAGTCGATCCGCGCCGCCGGATAACGCACGCGCAGCTTCACAAGCACAGGCAGCGTATGGACGACGTCGCCCAAGCCCGAAAGTTTGATCAACAAGATGCGCGAGAACTCTGCGGATTGCAGTCCCGAAGCGTCCGCGTTCTTTGTGCGTGCGTTTTCGATTTGGCCGATCAATTGGCAAAATTACATCAAACCCGCCCAGGCGGGCAAGCTGCCAGGCACCTATTCGTTGCGTCCGTCTCGCCCAATGGACTATTCCAGGGCTACGCGCACCAGCGTTGCGAGGATGCGAGCGCCGGCGGCAAACGTGCCGCGCAGCGTTCCTGAGACTTTTGATTCTCCACCGGTGCGCCGGCGGTGGTTTACCGGAAGCTCGAGAATGCGCAGCCCGGCGCGCGCGGCTTTCATCTGCATCTCCAAATTCCAACCATAAGTCTGCTCGCGCATGTTGAGTTTCGCGAGCGCGTCGCGGCGAATCGCGCGAAACGGACACATATCGGTGTAACGAACTCCGTAAAGCAGTCGTAGAAGCGCGCCGACGGTGCGCCCGGAGAGAACCTGCTGGAAGTTCATGCTGCCCAGTTCGCGTTGCCCTCGCGTGCGCGAGCCGATGACGAAATCGAATTTTCCCGCTGTGACTGGATCGACAAGCTGCGGCATAAACTCGGGACAATCGCTGCCATCGCCATCGATAAAAACAACGATGTCGCACTCAGGCGAAAGTGCGCGAACGCCAGCAGCGCATGCGCGCCCGTAGCCGCGCGGCGCCGTCACCACGCGTGCACCCGCTCCACGCGCATGCTCGGCGGTATGATCGGTGCTACCATTATCAATCACAATCACTTCGCCAGGTAGATCGGTCGCGAAACATTCGCGCACCACGCCTGCGATTGGTTCCTCCTCGTTCAGCGCCGGGATAATGACCGAGAGAAACACAATAGCGTAAGCGTCTCGTTTGCGCTTACCATTTAGCAAGCTGCAAATAAGGGGAGCGCCTACGATTGCCAACAGCGTCCTCGTGTTCTCGCTTGGAAAATTCTGCTCGACAAGTCCGTTGGATTTTTACCAAAACACCAGGTCATGAAAGCAAAATACTCAGCGATCTCTCTCATAATGACGTTCGGATTCCTCGCGTTTCTCCCAGTTATGCAGGGCGGTGTTGGAGCTCCGCCTCCCGATGGATGCTATCCCGGATTCACCACCGCGGAAGGGTGCAACGCCCTCAATAGTCTGACTAGCGGCGCCGGAAACACCGGCTTGGGTTGGTATTCACTCTTCGGCAATACTAGCGGAAGCTACAATACCGGCGTCGGCGCCGGCACGCTGGTGTTGAATAACGCCGACTCAAACACGGCGATTGGCGCCGCAGCGCTTCTGCTCAACACGACCGGCACCGGAAATACCGCCACTGGCACAGACGCGCTGGTGTACAACGGTACCGGAGCCAGCAACACCGCCAATGGTGCATTCGCGCTCTTTAGCAATATCGATAGCAATGAAAACAGCGCGTTCGGCAGAACCGCGCTCTATTCTCATGTCTCTGGCGATGGCAACAGCGCGTTCGGCAACCAGGCGCTCCTTTCCGACAGCTCTGGCGACAGCAATACCGCCATCGGGAATGGTTGTCTTTATTATAACTATACCGCCACCCACAACACCGCGGTTGGTTATCAAGCGCTTTATAACAATGATTTTAGCAGGACCGGCATGGGAGAGAAGAACTCTGCTTTCGGGTTTCATGCGCTGTGGTCCAACGACGAAGGGACCCGCAACAATGCGTTCGCCTCCACTGCGCTTTTAAATCACATGACCGGAAATTGGAACAATGCCGTCGGGAACGCCGCGCTTTACGCGGACCAGCGTGGAAATTCCAATAACGCACTTGGTGATAGCGCCCTTTCGAGCAATGTTTCCGGCTCCTACAACACCGCGATGGGCGATGAAGCGCTTATCTCTAGCATTGGCGACGACAACACAGCCATCGGCTACTTAGCAGGCTCGGATGTAACTGGCGATGGCAACATTTGTATCGGCTCGAGTTCGAACGGAGTTATGGGTGAGTCCGGCACAATCCGGATCGGCAGTGATTTTTCGGGGTATAACGCCTGTTATATCAGCGGCATCTCCGGAGCGAACGTCAATATGAGCACGGCTGCATTGGTCTATGTCGATGATACTGGAAAATTGGGAACTGTGCCGATGGCTGCTGGTGGAAAAAAGATGACTGTACCCGTTCCTCGAGGCGCCCACCGCCAAGCCATGCTCAATAAATCGGAGCAGCGCGAGGTCGCCCAATTTGAGGCGACGATTGCCGAGCTAAAGGCAACGGTGGCCCGGCAGCAGAAGGACTTCGAGGCGATCGTTGCACGGCAGCAGAAAGAAACCGAAGCTCTCGCGGCACAGGTCAAAGAGCAGGCAGCGCAAATCCAGAAGGTAAGTGCACAGCTTGAGATGAGCCAACCGGCGACGACAGTGGTTGCAAACAAACCCTGATGGTCCGTAATAACTCTGCTCGCTAAAAACTCGCGTTTTTAAACACGTTGTTCATCGCAAAACCAGCCACGCGCTGGTGAAATAAATCACTAGCGCAACAAAATCGGCCAGAGCGAGCGTGACGGGGCCGGCCGCAATTTTTGGGTCGAGCTTGAATCGATGAAGAAGTGACGGGACGCCTAAACCCAGCACGCAGGCGCTCACCAGCGAAACGGCGATGCTGCCGCCGATGACAAATGCGCCGGCAAGATCGTTGCGCCACATGAACACAATCGCGCTGACGACAAGGCCGCACGCCACGCCGAGCAACAACGCAGTCATCACTTCGCGGCGAAACGCCGTCGCGAGCCATCGCCAGGTCACGCGAACCGAGCGCAGCCCATGGATCGTCACGCTCATCGATTGCATACTGACGCTTTCGTTTAAACCCAGCACCATGGTGAGAAAAAACGCCAACACCAGACTACTGGCCAGTGTCGCTTCAAAAAAGCGAGCCAGAATCGCTGAGAGAGTGCCGCCGGTCACTGTGACCAGCAGCCACGGAAAACGAAACCGGAAACCGCGCCAAGGCGATGCGACCCGGATTTGTTCAATGTGAAACCCGAGCGCCTCGAAGAATTCCGCACCGATTGATTCGGCTGGGCGATGTCGGTCCTCGCTTTCCCCAGCCTCTAAAATTTCTTCGGCGAACAAGTTCGCGTCGATGATGCCAACGATGTGGCGCTGCTCGTCCACCACGGGAAATGCGAGAAATTTGTAAAGGACGAAAAATTCGCACGCATCGAGGATGGTAGCCGTCGAAGGAACAGCCACCACGCGGCGCACCATGATTTCGCTCAACTGCGTTTGGAGCGACGCGGTCAGCAAACGCCGAGTGGGCACCACGCCCGCCAGCCGCTCCTGTTCATCAACGACATAAAAATAAATCACTCGCTCACCCACGCCCTCGCGTCGAATCCGCTCCAGTGCGTCGCCGACAGTCATGTCCGCATCAAGCAACGGAAAATCCCTCCGTGCATGCTCGACAATCGGCGCATTGAAATCGGGAATGCCGGTAGCGATGTTCATCTCGCGACCCGATGAACGATCCCCTTGTTCTTTAAAATTTCACTGGCTTCGCTGAAGTAATCGCGAATTTCGGATTGGGTGCGGATCCAATCGATGTACCGGGCAATACCTTCGCTCAGATCGACAGTTGCTTTGTAACCGGCGGATCGCGCGAGAGTGGTGTCGCTGGTAAGGTGACGCATTTCGCCGGGCCGAAATTCGCCGTTAATCTCGGGCGCGATATCGATCTTCAAAATATGCGAAAGCTGTTCGGCGATTTCGCGGATCGGCGTGCCGTGGCCGCTGCCGATGTTCACCGGCAGTCCGTCGAGCTTATCGGTTTCCGCGGCAAGGAGATTTGCGCGCGCGATGTCTTCCACGAAAGAAAAATCGCGCGTTTGTTCGCCGTCTTCGTAAAGCACCGGCGGCAGATTGTTCAGCAACCGCGTGCAAAAAATCGCGATCACGCCGGTGTAAGGATTAAAGATCGATTGCCGCGGTCCGTACGTGCAGGAGTAACGCAGCGCAACTGTGGGAATCCCGACCTGTTTTCCCCAGAGCAGCACGAGTCGCTCCTGATCGACTTTCGTCAGGCCGTAAACGGTTTCACCGCCTACCGGCGCGTTCTCGGGCGTGGGAACGCTCTTCGTAATGGCGCCGCAGAAAGGGCAATGCACTTGCCAATCGCCCTTGCGCAGTTGCTCCACCGAACGCACAGAAGGAAAAACCAAGCCATGTCTCGGGCATTCGCCCGCACCTTCGCTGTAAACTGCCTGCGAGCTCGCCACGATAATTTTTTGGATCGGCAGGTTCTTTTCCCGAATCACTTCGAGCATTTGAGCCGTGCCGAGCGAATTCACATGCACAAATTTTGTGATCTCCGGCATGTATCCGCCGTAAGCCGCTTGGTGAAAGACGATGTCGATCTGGTCGAGCGCGGCTGTAATTGTGTCGCGATCGCGCAAATCGCCTTCGACGAATTTAGCCTTTTCGTTAATCCACGTTGGCCTTCCGCGACGATGTGTTTGCGGTTCAAGGTTATCGAGTGCCAGCACGTGCCACCCCTCGCGCACGAGAAGATCAACAACGTGCGAGCCAATCAGGCCCGCGCCACCGGTCACCAACGCGCGTTTTGCCATGCGTGTTTGTAGCGGCGGTCTCTTACCGTCGCAAATTGAGACGACGCGGAAAAAGCGAACCTACAGTTTTTTACGCGCGCTCAGCTCGCGCACAAACTTTCGCGTATGCGGGGCGATATCGGCACGAACATTGTCGCGCAGCACTTCGTTGCACAAGCGGCGTAAGCTCATGGCATCGTCAACATCGTACCCGGCAGGTAACAGTTTGACTTCGAGACCAAATTCTCGCGCGCGTCGCATAGTCTGGTCCAACACTCGTTCTGTGCTCCAATCGATTTGCTCGAAAAGCTCTCGGTGCGGTTTTTTGAGTCCGATCAAATAATAGCCGCCGTCGTCACACGGACCCAGCACGATGCGATCGCCATGCGTCTTCAGAAGCTCGATGGCTTTCACAAAGTTCTTAGCAGGCACGCTTGGGCTGTCGGAATCAATCAGACAAACCGAGTCGAAACCACATCTGAACAAATCTTCCGCGGCGAGAAAGAGACGTTCGCCAAAACCGACGCCTTGTTGCAATAGCAAACTGAAATCGGCTGGCAGAATATCATCATAAGTTGATTCGGTGCCGATTGGTGTGTAAACAGCTATCCCGCTGGCATCCTTGCTACATGTCACGCTCGAAATCGTGGCTGCTGTGTCGCGCAGGAAACATTTGTTTAGCTCGGCGGCTTCATCTGGAGTAAGCGGTGGGATGAGCCGCGTTTTTACTTGTCCTGCCTGCGGCGCTTTGGTCATCACAGCTAATGCGCAGCGACCCTGCGCATTTGGCATCGGACGAGTTAGATCGATTACCCGAAACGGTTTCATGCGCACGCACAAAAGTTTTTCACAAACATATATCACGATGATCTAACGAAATTCTCTTTGGTCTTATTCTTCTTAAAGCGAATAACCTTGTTCGACATTTAGACTTTGCCTTAACCCCGGGGTTAATTATGACCTGTTAATAAGACCTGCGGTCAATAGCGACAACGCTGGATTCTGCGGGACCAACAGAACTTATTCAGAGCTATTCGAAGTTGTTGGTATTCTTCTACGCGATCACTTAACAAAGCAGAAATGTTTATGAGAACTGGTCGTTTGCTCGTCGTGGGATTAATAGCACTGGGCGGCGCCTGCACCGCGCACGAAGCAAACGGTGGCGAGCAGCCCGCTCTTTGGAAAATTCAGAAGCTGCTTGCTTCAAAGAAATACGTCGATCTCACGCACGAATTTGCGCCGGGAATTCCACGCTGGCCCGGCTTTCCGGATGAAACGCGCAAGACGATTTATTGGTACGACAAGCGTCCAGACACTGTAGGCTCCGGTTTTTTCTCGGAATTGTTCACGCACGTGGGGCAATGGGGGACGCATGTCGATCCTCCGGCGCATTTCATCAAGGGACTGCGCACGGTCGATCAGATTGATCCGAAAGAAATGATCCTGCCCCTGGTTGTCATCGACGTGCACGCGGAAGCAGCCAGCAATCCCGACTACACGCTTTCGCTTGAACGCATAAAGCGGTGGGAAAAAGAGCACGGTCAAATCCCTACCGGCGCGTTCGTGGCGATGCGCACAGATTGGTCCAAGCGCTGGCCGGATGCCGCAAAAATGGAGAACAAGGACGCCAACGGCGTGGCACACTATCCGGGATGGAGCTTGGCCGCGCTGAAATATCTTTATGAAGAACCCAAGATCACTGCGTCAGGCCACGAGACGACCGACACCGATCCTGGAACGGCCACGAGTAAAGACGATTACTCACTCGAGACGTACATTCTGAGCACGAACCATTATCAGATTGAGTTGCTCACGAATCTGGACCAAGTGCCCGAATCCGGCGCGATTGTAGTTGTGAGTTTTCCAAAACCAAAGGGCGGTTCAGGGTTTCCCGCACGAGTATTTGCTATTCTGCCGTGAATAGAAACCGCGGATACGCGGATTTAGTGGCAAATCTGTGGCGACAGAGTTCGTGGTCGAAAATGTGCTTGGCTGAGTTGACCAAAAGTCGCGGCAGGAACGAAGGTAGGCGCTGAGGTCATGCATATCACCGACATTATCCGGGGGAATTCTCCCACGTTCTCTTTCGAGTTCTTTCCTCCGAAAACGCCGGGGGCGGCCGAGACACTCTACCAAACGATTCGCGATCTCGAAGCGTACATGCCGCACTTTGTCAGCGTGACTTATGGCGCCGGCGGTTCAACGCGTGATTTAACTCACGATCTTGTCGAGCGCATTCAACACACCACAAAGCTGGATCCAATTCCTCACCTGACATGCGTCTGCCACAACGAACAGCAGATCGAGGAGATTCTCCTTCGATACGCGAAGTCGGCCATCGGAAACATTCTCGCGCTCGGCGGCGATAGACCAGTTGGAATCGCTTACGATAAATCGCGGGACTCCTTCCAACATGCCATTGATTTGGTCAAATTCATTCGCCGATTCAACGAATCCGGCGGGCATCCGGACCACCGCGGTTTCGGCATTGGAGTGGCTGGTTTTCCCGAAGGACATCCAGCCACGCCAAATCGACTGGTCGAAATGGATTACTTCAAAAAGAAAGTGGACGCCGGCGCGGACTACATCGTCACGCAGCTATTCTTCGATAATCGCGACTTTCTCGATTTCCGCGAACGTTGTGCTCTCAACCACACTCACATCCCCATTATCGCTGGCATCATGCCGATTACCTCCATCAGCGGATTAAAACGCATGGCCGAGCTGGCGGGTGGCGCGCGCTTCCCCGCAAAGCTTCTGCGCGCTCTACAGCGTTGCCAAAACGATCCTGAAATGGTCAGGCGCGTCGGCATACATTATGCATTGGAACAATGCCACGATCTTCTGGATAACGATGTCGCGGGTATTCACTTCTATACACTCAACCGCTCGGATGCGACGCGGGTAATTTTTGACAGCCTCGGTATTCCGCGTCGTCGGAACGTACACACGACGAGCGCGTAGTTGAGCGAAACGTCTCCAGCACTTTCAAGCTGGCGAAATTTGCGCGAAGCCTGTGAAACGCGCACAATCCCGGAATGTCCAACGTCAGCCGCGCGATGTGCTATCAGGTTGGGGCGCTCGTGCTAGCGATTGCGCTGGCCATTGCGCTGTCGCGCTTCGTTCCTGTCGTCGATTTTATCGAGGCGCTGCAACAGCGCGTGATGAGCTGGGGCGCTTGGGCGGCGATTTCCTACCCGCTGCTTTTTGCGCTGTGTAATATCCTTTTGCTTCCGGGCGGCATCCTCGCCGTGGGGGGCGGTTTTTTCTTTGGTTTGTGGTGGGGATTTTTAATCGTGTTTGCGGGCAACGTCGTGGCCACCGCAATTTCGTTTGCGCTGAGCCGTTCGATCGCAAGGCGGTGGTTTCAGCGAAAACTCTCAGGCAACCCGACGCTCCGCGCATTGGGTCCCGCCGTGGAACGGGAAAGCTGGAAGATCATTCTCCTGAGCCAGTTGCATCCACTTTTTCCTACGAGCCTCCTGAATTACTTTTATGGCCTCACACGAATCCGATTTGGGAGCTACATGCTCTGGGCCTCACTCGGAAGAGTACCGGGTATTTTTTTGTACGCTTACGTAGGGACACTAGGGCAATTTGCAGTGCGCATCATGCGCGGCAAAAGTTACCCGCGCGTGATCGAGTACTGGATCTGGGGAGGAGCATTTGTCACGACGGTGCTGCTACTTGTCGTGCTCGGCCGCGTGGCGTATCGGGCTATCCAAACATCGCAGGCCTCGGGGAGCCCCGATAGTGAGAGACGAGAAGATAGTATCCAGAGCCCGATAATGTTCAGCTAAGCTATTTATTTACAGATCGTTACGTCTATAATGTTTAAACTGACAAAGGAGTATGATGTGGTAGTGGTTGGTAGCGGCCACGCGGGAATCGAAGCGGCACTCGCTGCCGCTCGAATCGGTTGCCGCACGTTGATGTTGACCCAAAATCTAGACACAATTGGTCAGATGTCGTGTAACCCAGCTATCGGCGGACTAGCCAAGGGGCATATTGTTCGCGAGATCGATGCTATAGACGGTATCATGGGCATCAATGCCGATGCAACGGGGATTCAATTTCGAATGCTGAATCGCAGCAAGGGTCCATCTGTTCGGGCTCCCAGAGTGCAGTGCGACAAAAAGGCATACCAGTTTCGCATGAAAGCGATCTTGGAACGCACGGAAAATCTCGATCTGAAACAAGCGACTGTTTCTCGCGTGCTTTCCCAGGGTGGGAGAATACTTGGCATCGACACCAACTATGGGTTGAGAATAGCTGCGCGCAGCGTTGTTATCACCTCGGGGACATTTCTGCGCGGTTTGCTGCATGTCGGCGAGAGCACCCAAACCGGAGGGCGAATGGCTGATGCGAGCTCGACGCTGAGCATAAATCTTCAGCAGCTTGGCTTCAAACTAGGGCGCTTTAAGACAGGCACCCCGTGCCGACTCAACGCGCGCTCAATCGATTTTTGTCGGTGTGAGATTCAATTAGGAGAGGACCCTCCGCCAACGTTCGCATTTCAGCATGAAGAAATCGCTACCCCCTTGGATGGCGAAATTTTTACGCTGAATTTTTTTCAGAACGGCAAGTTCCACGTGGAACAAATGCCATGTTGGATTACCCACACAACGCCGCAGACGCACGAAATTATTCGCGCGAACCTCAACCGATCACCGCTCTACACGGGACGGATTAAAGGCATAGGTCCGCGGTATTGCCCATCGATTGAAGATAAAGTAGTGAAGTTCTCGGACAAAACGTCTCATCAGCTCTTTCTGGAACCAGAAGGCCGGCATACGCATGAGTTTTACGTGAACGGGATTTCCACTAGCCTCCCGTACCATGTACAACTCGACTTGGTTCACAGCATCCCCGGACTGGAACACGCCGAGATTATGCGACCAGGCTATGCCGTCGAATACGATTATTTCCCGCCGACCCAGCTTTTTCCCACCTTGGAGACCAAGCTAGTCGCCGGTTTGTATTTTGCTGGCCAAGTTAACGGCACCTCGGGGTACGAAGAGGCAGCAGCTCAAGGCTTGGTCGCCGGAGCTAACGCTGCTTTGAAGGTTCAAGACCGGTTGCCATTTGTCTTGGATCGGAAGCGAGCGTACATCGGGGTCCTGGTAGACGATCTGGTCACGAAAGGAACAGAAGAGCCATATCGGATGTTTACAAGCCGGGCTGAGGATCGACTTTCTCTGCGGCACGACAACGCTGATCAGCGCTTGACTGAAAGTGCATTCACCGCAGGCCTGGTCGGCAGGGCGCACTACGCTCGTTTTCAGGAGAAAATGCGCCTCATTGAACAAGCGCGATCCATAGCTACTGGAACGAAGCTGCGAGGAATTCCGATCTCCCAATTGTTTAAGCGACCGGATTTTACAGTACGGAGCTTGCCTCCTGAGATCGGTTCCTGTGTGCCCGCTGCCGTTTGGGAATTAGTGGAGACGGATTTAAAGTACGAGGGATACGCCGCCCGGCAATCCGAGGAGAATCGAAAGGTCGAATCTAGGCAGAAACAAATTATCCCAGACGGGCTTGATTATAGCAAGATTGCTGGGCTCCGTTCTGAAACAAGGCAGAAACTGGCAGTTTTGCGTCCGACTTCGCTTGGCCAAGCGGCGCGTATCAGCGGTATTACTCCAGCAGATATTGCCATAGTTTCTATTTGGTTGTCCAAGAATGACTTACAATGTAACTGCCGCAGTAGCCGCCGATTGGTTTTATAATCTGATGCTCGCATCGGCTGTCGTAGTGGTCGGAAGTTATCTATTGGGATCGATTCCGTTCGGCTATCTGGCCGGAAGAATCGGAGGAATCGACATCCGAAAGGTTGGTAGTGGTAATATTGGCGCGACCAATGTCGTGCGCACCCTCGGAAAGCGATATGGGTATCCGGTTTTCGTTCTGGATTTCCTAAAGGGCTTCGGCGCCGTCAAGATTTCGATCGCCATCGCAACGGAGGCGCGGCTGGAATCGGGTTCGCCGGAAATATTTGGAATCCTCGCAGCGATCGTTGTTGTGATCGGACATTCTTTTCCGCTCTGGCTAAAGTTTCGGGGTGGAAAGGGCGTTGCCACTTCTGCCGGGGCCCTTTTCGGGCTGCTGCCGCTCGCGACGGTGATTGCTGTGGTCATCTGGGTATCGGTCTTCTGGTTCACGCGTTATGTGTCGGTGGCCTCAGTGATAACTGCGCTCGCGCTGCCGCTCGTCATTTTGATTCTGACTCGATTAAATCAAATCCATGGGAAAGCGCTGTTTTACTCGTCTCTCTTTATCGCCGCGGTCGTGATTTGGCGGCACCATTCGAATCTTTCCCGGCTCATGCACGGCAGAGAACCACGTTTTACGAGGGAATGAACCTCCACCATATAGCAATCCTAGGAGCTGGCGGTTGGGGAACCGCATTGGCGTGGTTATGGGGAAAAGAGGGGCGGCAAGTTTCGCTTTGGGGGCACAACGTCGATCGCGTCATAGGCATGCAAAAAACCCGGGAAAATAGCGACCATCTTCCTGGCCTCAAACTTCCTGAATCAGTGCAGATTACACCCGAATTGACGAATTGCGCGGAGGCGGATCTGATCGTCTTTGTTACACCATCAACAGCTCTGCGCGAGATCGCGGGCCGTCTGCGAAAAGTGATTGGCAACGGTGGAACCACGTTCTTGAGCTGCACTAAAGGGATTGAGCATCGTAGTGGGATGCGGATGAGCCAAATCTTGCAGGTAGCTTTCCCGGAACACAGAGTTGCAGTCCTATCGGGTCCGAACCTCGCGGTGGAAATCGCCCAGAACCTTCCCACTGCGACAGTGATTGCTTCCAATGACGTGGATTGCGCGACGAGCCTACAAAGCGTCTTGGGAAGCCCGCGGTTTCGTATTTACACCAGTAGAGATGTCGTCTCTGTCGAGCTGGGCGGCGCGTTAAAAAACGTGTTCGCCATCGCGGCAGGAATTAGCGATGGACTGGGACTAGGCGACAATTCCAAGGCGGCGCTGGTCACTCGATCATTGGCCGAACTGGTCCGGCTTGGGGTTGCCATGGGCGGAATCGCGAATGGCTTTTATGGGTTAAGCGGTGCTGGCGATCTCATTTTGACCTGCTACAGCCAGCGCAGCCGCAATTACACTGTGGGCAAGCGCTTGGGGCAAGGCGAACCACTCGCTCGGATCACGGCTGCTATGAAAATGGTGGCCGAAGGGATTCCCACTACGAGAAGCGCTTGGGAATGCGCGCTCCGACTGAACGTCGCCACGCCTATTATCGACGAGGTGTATGCTGTGCTCTACGACCAGAAGAAACCGACTGCCGCGCTGGAAGAACTGCTCAGGCGTGAGCAAAAACCGGAACAACCCTAGTGGTGCACTTTACAGCCCGCCTCCCGAAACTACGGATTTCGCGCCGCATATTTTTCACATAATTCAGCGATGACCGCCGGGTATAGTTCGTGTTCCGCGACCTGAATCCGGGTGTGTAAACTTTCCGGTGTGTCCTCTGGGAAAATGGCTATCTCCTGTTGAGCGATGATCTGTCCGTGGTCGATTTGCTCGTCCACAAAATGCACCGTGCAGCCCGTCACAGTTTCGCCGGCCGCGAGAGCTTTTTTCCATGCCTCGAGCCCCGGAAATTTCGGCAAAAGCGATGGATGGATGTTAATGATACGCCGGGGGAACGCCTTGAGCATTGGTGCGTGCAACACGCGCATAAAGCCGGCGAGAACCACAAGATTGACGCCGGCGTCGCGCAATATCTTCACCAGCTCCTCTTCTGCTTCTGGCTCCAGGCGCGTGCGAAATTGGCCGCGCGGCAGATACGCATTCGGAACAGAAAACTCTCGCGCGATATCAAGGATCGGTGCGTGTAGCACATCGGAAATCACAACACGCGCTTCCGCGGCGAGGTCGCCCGAGCGAATGCGCTCGAGAATGGCCCGACAGTTACTTCCTTTTCCAGATCCGAGAATTCCAATTGGCAGCCGTTTCATTTTATCCATCCTGCGTCTTACCCATTGAATGGACACGAATCACGCTCTGTCACACGTTTCAGCTCTTGGTTTTGCATATTTGTTCAATCAAGCGCGACGTTGAATAGCCTGCCTCAAACCGAATAAGGCGAATCTCTGCGCCGATTTCCTTCAAGAGTGTCCGTTCCTCTTCGTCCAATGTTTCGGAGCTATAATCGCCGCCTTTGACATAAATCGCAGGCCTGGCTGCAGCAAGGAACCTTGTCGCCCGCATTTCTGGGAAAACCGTGACAAGATCTACGCACTCCAAAGCGGCAAGAACCTCTGCGCGATCGCTCTCATTCATGATCGGACGCCCGCTTCCTTTCAACTCGCGGATCGAACCATCACCGTTTAAGCCGACTGCCAGAAAATCACCGAGCGCACGCGCAGCTTGCAAATGACGGACATGACCGATGTGCAGCAGATCGAAACAGCCGTTTGTAGCCACCAGCTTCTTCCCAGCAGCACGCAATTTCTTGCTACGATCGGAAAGTTCCTCAAGATCGACGATTTTTGGGTTCATCTTTTCGTGGTCATAACTTTTGGCGTCATCGCCGTACTGTGCAGCAAATATTTGCAGTTGGCCTTTGATTGATTTGCGCGACCTTGTGAAAAATGGCGGAAAGAGAAACCAAGCGCAACACGCGAACATTGAAGGCGCGCGATGGCTTCCAGATTTCTAGAAAATCGGTTGTGCGTCTTGCCGCAGACGATCGAGTAAAAGACGCCGCCGATAGCGTAGGGCTGCCGCGTGTCCATGGTCCGCCAATCCTGTTCGCCATCGCACGCGATTCACGCTGCATCTTCGCTAGCTGGAATATCGATTGGTTGTCGGTGTTTGAAAAAGCGATGCCGGTGGACAGGCAAGTCCATCTTCGGATGTATCGCGCAGACGGTCTCGAAGAAAAACGTGTAGCTGTCGAGCCGATGGCGGGGATGCATTATGTCACAACACCGGAATCGTATGGCTCTTTTCGCGTTGAAATAGGATACTATCAACCCGCCGACATCTGGCATTCAGTCGCGATGTCGAATGACATTGTTATGCCTCCCCATGGAAGTACCGACACTGCGGATGTGGATATCGTTACGATTCCGTTTCACCTCAGTTTTCAACAGCTTGTCGATTTGCTTGGACCAGCGAACGACAGCGAGTTGGCAGTTGTCATCTCGCAATTTCAAAAGCGCTCATTGAGCGGCGAGGAGCGAACGCGACTGAGCGCAGAGGAGAAAAGAGTTCTTCGCAGGCTAGAAGTTTCCCTACCCGAAATCGCAGCAGCGCGGCGCGCTTTCGACGGGGCCGACACCAAAAAGCTTGCAAGGCGCACCGGCGCGCTCCTAGGATTCGGCGCGAGCAGCCCGAGTCGCGGATTCGCCGATACCAGCTGGAGTTAGCGCGCCTAACGAATCACCGCGTCAACTGAATGCCTTCTGGCATTTCGGGCGGCGGCGCATTGATGCGGCTGTGGTGCTTTCCGTAGCTGAAGTAGAAGATCAGGCCGATTACCAACCAAACGAGTAGTCGCATCCAATTCGTCCAGCCCAGGCCGTAAATCATTGCGCCACAAGTGATGATTCCGAGCGTCGCAACGAGTGGCGCGGCCGGTACTCGAAAGCCGCGTTCTAGTTCGGGATTTCGGACCCGCATGATCCAAATGCCTGCGCACACCAGGATGAACGCGAATAGCGTTCCGATACTCGTCATTTCGCCAACGACGTCTTCGGGAATGAACGCCGCAAAAATGCCCGTGAACACGAAGAAAAGCATGTTGGATTTATACGGTGTTCTGAATCTCGGATGCACATCGGAAAAGATTTTCGGCACCAGGCCATCGCGACTCATGGAAAAAAACACGCGCGATTGGCCAAGCAGCATCACCAGAATAACTGATGAAAAACCCGCGAGGATCGCCACCGTCACTGACTTCGACAGCCATTCGAAACCGGTCATGTATTTCGTGATGGCAAACGCAACCGAGGCTTCACGCCCGGCGGTGCGAAAATCCTGGACTGTGGCGATACCGCTGAGCACGTAGGAAAACAGCACATATAAAATGGTGCAAATGACCAATGAGCCGAGAATACCAATCGGCATATCCCGCTTGGGATTGCGCGCTTCCTGCGCCGCGGTCGACACCGCATCGAACCCGATGTACGCAAAGAACACAACCCCTGCGGCGCCGAGTATGCCGAGAATTCCGCCGTAAGCGTGCTGAATTCCTTGCGGCGTGACGTAAGTCGTTGGCGCCGGAATCAGCGGCGTGTGGTTGGCAGGATTGATGAACCGCCACCCGATGCCGATCACGAGTAAGACGATAGTCACTTTCAGAATGACGATGAGTCCATTCACGAATGCTGATTCTTTAGTGCCGCGAATCAGCAACAGGGTCAGCAGCAGCAGAATGAACACTGCAGGTATGTTCATGACGCCGTGCACACCAGTCGCGATATCGTGCTCGAACGGCGAGTGCGACCATTGGTACGGTATTCGCAAACCGAACCAATCGAGCACGCGGTTGGCGTACGCACTCCATGCGATCGACACGGTTGCCGCGCCGACTGCATATTCGAGGATCAGGTCCCATCCGATGATCCAAGCGACAAATTCACCCATCGTCGCGTACGAATAGGTGTAGGCGCTACCAGCGACCGGAATCATGGACGCGAATTCGGCATAGCAGAGTCCCGCGAATGCGCTGCCCACACCTGCAACCACAAACGCGAGCACAACCGAAGGCCCGGCGCGGTCCGCAATCGCGGCCGCAGTTCGAACAAACAGGCCGGCGCCAATGATTGCGCCAATGCCCAGCATCACCAGATTAGTCGGACCGAGGGAGCGCTTGAGCGTGTGTTCGCCGATTTCCTGCGCTTCGCCCATCAGGCGATTAAGGGGCTTTCTCGCGAATAGATCTGCCATGCGTTCCTTCCCTTGTTGGAATCGTGAGTTTCTATGTCAAATTGAACCACTTGTCTCAGCGGCAGGCTGCGGTTTTGTGCCGAAAACCTTCCAGAGAAAATAAACAGGCACGCCAGTTAGGACGATCATCAAGCCCGGCCAGGTAGTAGCCGTCTGATACATGAACAGCACCACGAGAATCACGGCCGCTCCGACGATGTAAAGAGCCGGCACGATCGGATAGCCCCACGCTTTGTACGGCCGTTCGGCATCGGGTCGTTTCCAGCGTAGCAAAAACAGACCAGCGATCGTCAAAATATAAAAAATGAGCGCGGCGGAAATTACGTAATCGAGCAAATTGCCGTAGAGATTGCCATAACCAACTACATTGCCGGCACCATCTGTCTTAACGGTCCGCGGCAGAACGAGAATACCCGCCCAAATTCCCTGAATGATCAGGCCCCACGCTGGAACATGCTGCTTGTTCAATTCACTTACGCGGCGGAAGAACAATCCATCACGCGCCATCGCATAATAGGCGCGGGCGCCAGCGAGAATGAGTCCGTTGTTGCAACCGAAAGTGGAAACCATGATCGCCACCGCCATAATGCTCGCGCCCGCCCCAGGAAAGATAACGTTGGCGGTTTCAGACGCGACGCGGTCGCTCGGCGCATTCTGGATCGCGCCGAACGGCAGCGCTGCCAGGTAAGCGACGTTTGCGAGCAAATAGAGTCCGATCACCAAAAACGTGCCGAACGCGAGCGACAACGGAACGTTGCGTCGCGGATCTTTCACTTCGCCAGCAGTGAAAGTGATATTGTTCCAAGCGTCCGCCGAAAAAAGCGAATTGGTTTGCGCCACGCAGATTCCCACGAAAAGTCCGAATACGGTCGCGGCAGTTAGACCTTGGCCGACCTCTTGCAAGCCGCCGCGCAACGTCCAGAACTGGCTAAAATTTTCGGCACCTGCACCGGATCGCAGGCCGACGATGATGCCGAGCACGATAAGCGCGATCAGCGCGCCAGTTTTTGCCGTGGTGAAAACGTTTTGCACCAGCTTTCCCACTTCCAAGCCGCGTGTGTTCGTGAATGTGAGAAAACCGATCAGCGCCAGTCCGACGAGCTGCGCAGTGGAAAGCGACAACGCATAGCCGCCGAAACGAATCGGCGCGATTAGATAATTGCTTTCTGAAACCCACGGAAGGAGCACACCTGTGTAACGGGCGAATCCCACCGCAACCGCAGCGATCGTCCCGGTCTGAATAACAAGGAACAGCGTCCAGCCGTAAAGAAATCCCCAAAGCGGCGAAAAAGCTTCGCGAAGATAGACGTACTGGCCGCCGGCCTTTGGCATCATCGCCGCCAATTCCCCGTACGATAGCGCGGCCGTCAGCGTCAGCAGTCCCGTCACGATCCAAACGACGAGCAACCAACCCGGCGAACCGACCTGTCGAGCAATGATTGACGAAACGATGAAAATTCCCGAGCCGATCATCGAGCCAGCCACGAGCATGGTTGAGTCGAGCAAGCCGAGTCCTCTGACGAATTTCTGATTAGCTACAGGTGCTTCGGTAATTGCAGTTGTCATTTCAGCCTGTCGGAGTTGGCGGGGAGTTAATCATGAATCGAGTGTGTCACGCAATGCCAAAAATTTGGTAGGGTGCGTCACTCGGTGCGCGCCGTGCCGCGACTGCGTCGGGACCCGTCCTACCGGCGCGAGCAGCGGATCGAATTCTAAATGAAACGCAAAAAATGTTTACGCGTAAAAAAGAACTGTGCTAATCTCCCGCCCCGTGCCGACCTCAAATCATCCCTCCTTCGTGCGGAAGTTTTTGTCGATTTCCTGCGTTGCTTTGGCACTGATTGTCGAATTGGCTGCCGCGCCGCGGGGCGCTTACGCGCTGGGAGCCCCGCAGTTTGAAGCACTACCGCTGGTGCGCTCGCGGCAAAATCATTTACTCGTGCGCGCCTTTATCAATGGCAAGCCAGCATGGCTTACGGTCGATAGCGGGGCGCCGGTAAGCGTAATCACTTTGCATCGTCGCGAGTATTTTCGGCTGAAACCAACCACGGCCGAATCGAAGTTGCCGGCACGTGTTCAGATTAACGGAGCGTTCAATAGCGTAGCGATCGCACGTGAGCTGCGGATCGGAGCGCTGACTCTGGTCGATGAACCGGTGGTTACTGTGGACCTTGGCTACTCTGCCCGCGCAGCGCGACGCGCTCACGAACAGGAAATCGACGGGATCATTGGAGCTGACATTCTTTTTCCGACCAAAGCGGTACTGGATTGCGAACGGCAGTTACTCATTTTGAAGACCGATCCCGAAGTCCTTGGCAGCTTTCCCCGGTTCGACCGGCGCGGATTGCGAGCTGTGCCAATTCAGGTCAGCGATGATTATAACCTGTATGTTAATGGTTCCGTTAACGGAAAACCCGCCAAGCTCATGGTCGATACGGGTTCATTCGCCACGCTACTGCACCGATCTTTTGTCCAGCGAATACGAATTGCGACTCGGGAGACCCAATACAGTTCGTCGGCGGTGAATCTGAAAGAGCGCGGCGTGCGCGTGGCGCATATTCGCAAACTGTCGGTGGGCTCCGTCGATATTATCGGTAAGGAAGTGGGCGTTATTGACTTGGAAGGACTAATTCATGGCGGGTTATTGGAACCCCGCGACGGCGGGGCACCCGTCGCCGGTCTGCTCGGCGCGGAAACGTTGAGACGGCATCATGGCATCATCGACTTCGGCACGCGCACGCTCTATTTAAGATAGCGACTGCTCCGAACCGCTTCTGGTGTCATTCGAATGAAGTCGCCTGCCGCGCCGTAGGTTTGTCCGTTCATCTTGTCATTCCGAGCGAAGTCGAGGAATCTCTGATTTTCCTCATGAACGAAATAACACGCGCATTCGTTCTAGCCGCGGGTCTGGGTAAGCGGCTACGCCCTTTGACAGATGACTTGCCAAAGCCGCTCATACCGATTTTTCAAAGGCCGCTCATCACTTTTGCGCTCGATCATTTGTTAGACGTGGGAGTGGACAAATTCGTCATTAACACGCACAGGCGCCCGGAATTATTTCAAAGCTTTTTTAACCGAAGCGACTATGGCGGCCATCCGGTGACGCTTGTTCACGAGCCGGAACTGCTGGAAACCGGCGGTGGTATCAAGAACACAGAACGCTACCTCGGTAGCGATCCATTCATCACCTACAGCGGCGACATTTTGACCGACGTCAATCTACAACCTTTGATTGACGAACATTTCCGTCGCGGGAACGACGTAACGCTCGCATTGCGTGACACCGGTTTGGCGTCAGAGGTTGCTTTGCGCGACCACCGCGTTGTGGATATCGCGAATCGCTACGGGATTGCGGGAAGTATCGATTTCGCCAACGTCGCTGTTTGGAATTCAGCGGTTTTCCAGCGAATTCCCGCGCAGAAAAGGATTTCGTTTATTCCAATTCTCGCGGATTGGATAGGCCAGGGTGGCAAGATCGGCGGCTTGATGATGAACGATGGAAAATGGTTTAACATTAGTTCGCGCACGGAATATCTGGACGTGCATCGCAGAATTTTGCGGGAAGATTGGAAGCCGTATTACGTTAAAATCAGCGATTGGCCTGAGCGCATAGCCAAATCAGCCATTGTTGATGCGAGCGCGGAATTGCGCGGCTGCACAGTTGTCGGAGAACATTGCCGCGTGAGCGCAGAAGCGGTCCTCGAAGACACTATTTTGTGGCCTAACGCAGAAATCGCTTCCAAAAGTCAGCTTCATGGTTGTATTGTCCGCTCCAAAAAAAAGGTCAGCGGCATCCATCGAAACATCGACATTTAATTTTCCACTATGAGAACCGCGCTGCTTCTCCGACAAACGCGAGTGCATTTTCCGCGTCTGGATGTCGATCACATAAAGATCAGGCCAATTGAAAAAGGAGGATCGGACCGGAAATTTTATCGAATCCAATGCGGCGCGGATCCGGCAGCTGCCGCGCTGATCCTCGTTAAATACAATCTGGAGCGTGAAGAAAACCGGCACTACGTCCAGATCGCAAACTTTCTCAACGCGCACGGCATCCGAGTCCCTAAAATTTATTTTCACGATCCGGCGGAGGGCCTGATCTGGATCGAAGACTTGGGCGAGCGCGACCTCCACAGTTACCAACACGAGAGCTGGCTCGTTCGCCGCGCGTTCTACGAATCAGCGCTCGACGAGATTGTGAAGCTTCACAGCCTGCCAGAGTCGGTCTGCGTAGAAATGAAGGAGCATTTGCCGGCCGAGTTCAACGCCGCCCTTTACCGATGGGAACAGAAATACTTTTTCCAGAATTGCCTTGGCCGCTATTTCAGCGTCAGCGAATCAAAACGCAAGGAGCTGGCAGCGCTGCCCGGTCTGCGCGAAATCGCAAAACACCTTGCGAGTTTGCCAAGGGTTTTGGTGCACCGCGATTTCCAATCGCAAAATATCATCATTCGAAACGGCCAGGCTTACCTGATCGATTTCCAGGGAATGCGTCCAGGCTTGACCGAATACGATCTCGCCTCGTTGCTTTACGATCCATATGTCAAGCTTTCAGACGCTGAACGCGCCGAGTTGATCGTATATTATCGCGACCGGCAGCTAGAAAACGGAATCACTATTGACGGCGACTTTGATTTCAAGTTGCGGCTTTGCGCGATGCAACGCCTCATGCAGGCGCTGGGCGCTTATGGTTTTCTCGGCCTCGTCAAAGGCCAGAATCATTTTCTGCAATACATTCCGAATGCACTGCGATCGTTGCGCACGGTTGTGGCAAAGATCGACAATCTCCAGCCACTAGCATCTTTTCTCGCAGAAATCTGATCGCGAGACGCTCAACTCAATTGAGCGGCCTCGACTCCGGCTCGAACTCTAAACGGCCATTGTCACAGGCACGTCCCGACGGTAGCAGCGCTGTGACCGGCGCGCCGCGCAAGAAACGGCAAACGCGCTTGACGCCTATGCCCAGAACGCATTGACTATTGACTCGCCGACTCATGAACCTATCGGAAAAGCGATTTTCCCTGAAGCGCGCGTCCTCGAGAAATCACATTACCGTCGGCCTCAGTGGAAGGAGCGCGGTCTTGGCCGTGGCCATCATGGGATGGTGCGTCGCCATCCAGGGCGCGGAAATCCATGAGGCCGCTGAATTGGGCGATCTCGAAAAGGTCAAAGCGTATCTGTCGCAGGACCCGAAACAAATCGACCTCGTGGACGCCAAGGGCCGGACGGTGCTGGCCTGCGCAACTCACAGCGGCAAGAAGGAACTCGTGGAATTCCTGTTGGAAAAAGGCGCATCCGAAGACATTTTTGCCGCAGCGATTGTTGGCGATACTAACCAGGTTGCCGCTCTTCTGAAGGAGGACCCGAAACTGATCAACGCCAGGGACGGTGACGGCAAAACAGCCTTGCATTGGGCGGCGCTTTACGGTCAAAAGAAAGTAGTGGAATTGCTTCTGGCTGAGAAAGCGGACGTGAACTCGCTGGATGGGGACGGATTCACGCCTTTGCACTGGGCAGCGACATTCAACCAAAGCGACGCGGTAAAAGTGTTGTTGGCGAACAAGGCGGACACGAATCTCAAGGTCCAGAAGTATGGGTGGACGCCGCTGCGCCTGGCGGTGATCCATGGCCACATGGCGACAGCCGAAGCACTGTTGAATGGAGGCGCGGACCCCAACGTAAAAGATGAGGAAAACATCCCCCTCTTGCATCAGGCTATCATTCGCGGCAAAAAGGAGATGGTAGAATTGCTGCTGGCCAAAAAAGCGAATGTGAACACAAAGGACTCGGAGGGGGAAACGGCGTTGGACGAGGCGGAGGAACAAGGCAATAAGGAGATCATCGAGCTTTTGCGCCAGCATGGCGCGAAGGGAAAATGACCGCTGTCGCGTTGCCAACCTTTCCGTCGGACGCGACATGCAAGATGGTGCCGATGGACAAACGCATTTTTGCGTGACTTTGGCCTAACCAACGCTTTTTTCCGCGCGAAGAGCGATAGTCAACATTGCCAGCCATGAAAATAACTCCGCTGGTCAAGTTATGCATTTTGGCGGCCGTCGGAGGTGGCTTGTACGCGCTCTGGCACAAAGGTGTTCCGCGTCACGAAAAGGAACCGGAGGCGACGGGCGAAACGGAAGTGGCCGTCCATGTCGGAAAGATTTCTCTGGCGACGTTGCGCCACGGCGTGACGGCATACGGCACGGTGGAGCCTGAACCGGGAGTGGCGGGCAAAGCCCCGGCCTCCGCCCGCATCGCGTCCCCGGTGGCGGCCATCGTTGCCGACGTCAACTGCTTCGAGGGTCAGCAAGTCGAAAAAGGCCAAACCTTGTTCACCCTCAACAACAGTCGCAAGCCGGATGGGGCCGTCGAACAGGCACTGCTGAAAATCACCGCGCCGCTTTCCGGGACGGTGGTTTACGTGAACGTCAAGCCGGGCGAAGTAACCGACCCCGAAACACCGACGCCACTGGTCGAACTAGTTGACTTGAATCGCCTGATCGTTGCGGCCAATGTCCCCAGTTCGCAAATGCCGGCTGTGAAGTTGGGCCAGAAGGTGGAGATCGTCCCGCAACAAGGCGAGGCTCGCGACACCTTCGCCACAACTGAAACCGCTGCTCCCAACCCGGCGCCAGTCGCTCTGACGGGAACGGTGACGCTCGTTGAAGACCGGGTTGATCCTAAAACCGACATGGGACCGGTTGATATTTCCGTCCCGGCTGAAGCCCGATTGCGGCCCGGACAGTTCGTCCGCGTGCGAATCATCACCGACGAGCACCGCGATTGCCTCACAGTTCCGTCACGAAGCATCGTCAAGAATCAAAGCGGGGAATGGGTCATCTACCTGGTCAGCGGGAAGCAGGCTATCCAACAACCCGTCAAGGTCGGGTTTCGCGAGGGCGACATGGTGCAAGTGCACAGCCTCATCCTCCAACCGGGAGATAAAGTGGTCACGACCGGGGCCTACGGATTGCCGGAGAAAACAAAAATCCGCATTCTCAACGAGTGATTGGCGCAACCACCGCCGTCACCAGGAAATCGAGAGTATGAAGTCAGCCATCGGAAGGTTCGCGGTTCGGCACGCCATTTCGATTGTCTTTCTGGTACTGGCTCTCTGCCTCGGCGGCGGGTATGCGGCAAGGAAGATGGGCTCGTCCGTATTTCCCGAGACTGACTTTCCTCGCGTGGTCATCATGGCGGACAACGGCGTCATGCCCGCCGACGAAATGATGGCCACGGTCACCCGCCCCATCGAGGAGGCGATGAAAGACATCCTCGGCAGCGAGACCATCCGCTCGACAACTGGTCGTGGCACCGCCCAAATAGACCTCTTCTTCTCGTGGAAGGTGAACATGAGGGAGACGGAGCTCTACGTCCTTAGCCGCCTCGCTCAAATCCGGCATACCCTTCCCGCCACCGCCCAGACTGAAGTTTATCGGATGAACTTCTCGACGTTTCCGATCATCGGCATCAGCCTGACCTCTCCCGGGCGGGACATTTCGTCGTTGTGGGAATTGGCCCGTTACGACCTGAAGCCAAAATTTCTCCGCATTCCCGGCGTGGCGCGTGTGGAACTGGTCGGCGGACAGGCACCCGAGTATCAGGTGATCGTGGACCCGCTCCGCCTCGCGGGGCTCCGCCCGACCCTGGCCCAGGTGACCGAAACCCTCAATCGGAACAATTTGGTTTCCGCCAGCGGGCTGCACCAAGAGGACAACAAAATGTACCTGACGGTCGTGGACGGCCGGGTCCACTCCGTGCAGGACATCGAGAACCTCACCATCACCACCGGCCAGGGCCACCCGATTCACCTTAAGGATTTCGCCCGGGTTTTGCGCGGCAAGGAACCCACGTTCAGCGTGGTCACGGCGGACGGGGTGGATTCGGTGCTGCTCAACATCTATTCCCAGCCGGACGCCAGTACCTATGACATTGCCCGGCAGTTGCAGGAACGGCTTCCCGCGATCCGCAAGGACATGCCGCCGGATGTGAAACTGGCGTTCTTTTACGACCAATCCCTGCTGGTGCGCGACTCGATGCTCAGCGCGTGGGAGGCGATTATCTTCGGGCTGTTTCTTTCCATCGCCATTCTCTACCTATTCCTGCGGAGTTGGGGAACGACGTTGGTAGCCACGGTGGTGATTCCCGTCACCGTCTTGTTGACGATTCTGGTGATGAAACTCTGCGGCATGAATTTCAACCTGATGACACTGGGCGGCATTGCCGCGGCCATCGGCCTGATCATTGACGACGCGATTGTGGTGGTGGAAGCCATCTACGCCAAGATCGCCGCCGGCCTGGGCCGGCTCCAGGCGATCCCTGCTGGAATCGCCGAGATTTTTGCCGCGCTGCTCGGCTCCACGCTGACGCCCGTGGTGGTGTTTATCCCGTTGGTGTTTCTCAATGGCATCGTCGGCGTCTTTTTCCGCGCCCTGGCGCTGACGATGGTGGTGTCGCTGCTGACCTCGCTGCTTCTCGCGCTGACGCTCACGCCTTCGCTCTCCGCCTGGTTCATCCGCATTCCGGCCGGAAAAGTATCGCGCGACCCGCACGAGGTGGAGCAAGGTGGGTTTGTATTGCACCGGGTCATCCGCCTCTACGAATTTATCGTGCGGCTGGCCCTGAAACATCGGTGGTTCACGGTGGCCATCGGCGTTCTCGTGCTCCTCGCCACGGTTGTCTTATACCCGCGGTTGAAAACCGACTTCCTGCCCGAAATGGACGAAGGCGGATTCGTCATTGATTACGTGACGCCGCCGGGCACCAGTCTGGCGGAAACCGACCGCCAGATGCGCCAGGCCGAGGAAATTCTCAAGGCCACGCCGGAAATTGAGAGTTACTCCCGGCGGACGGGCGCCGCGCTGGGCATCCATCTGGTCGAGTTGAACACAGGCGACTTCCTGATCAAACTCAAGCCCAACCGGAAGCGCTCCACCGCGACTGTCATCGCCGACCTGCGGGAACAATTCCACGCCGCCCTCCCGACCGTTGAGTGGGATTTCCCCGGCATCCTCAGCGACCTTATCGGCGACCTCATCTGGTCGGACAAACCGATCGAGGTGAAAATTTTTTCCACTGACCTGAATTTTCTCACTGAGAAAGCCGAGGACGTCGAAGAACTGATCACTCCCGATCCCAAGACAAGAAAGGGAGTGGCCGGCGTGGTGGATACCTTCAACGGTTTGGTTTACACGGGTTCTTCAATCCACCTGCGGGTTCGCTACGCAGACGCGCAACGCTACGGCCTGAACGCCGACGACATCGCCAACGCCGTCAACATCGCCATGCTCGGTCAAACTGCCTCAACGGTTCTGGAAGGCGACCGCGTCGTCAGCATCCGCGTGAACATGGACCCGACTAGCACCAAACACCTCGACACGCTGCGCGAACTGCCGTTGCGGGCTGCCGACGGCACCATTTTGCAACTCCATCAAGTGGCGGACATCGTCGAGACGCCCGGTGAACTGGAGCTGCACCGCGAAGACATGCGCCAAAACATCGCCGTCACCGCGCGCCTGCAAGGTCGCGACCTTGGTAGCGCGATGGCCGAGATCCGCAAGCTCATCAGCGCAGACCCCAGCCTCCCGCCCGGCAGTATCGAATACGGCGGACTTTATCAGCAACAAGTGGAATCGTTTCAAAACCTCTTGGTCGTGCTAATCATGGCCATCGTTCTTGTTTTCACAGTGGCGTTGCTGGAGTTCCGTTCCTTCTACGCGCCGGTCGCGATCGTTTTCGGCGCCGTGCTCTCCGTGTTTGGCATTGTCCTCGCGTTGCTGATCACCGGCACCACGTTGAGCATCATCGCGTATCTGGGCGCCATCATCGGCATGGGCATCGTCCACAAAAACGGGATTCTCATGCTGGATTACACCGAACACCTGCGCGCCGGCGGAATGGAATTGCGCGAAGCCCTGGTGCAGTCGGGCCGCCGCCGCCTGCGTCCGGTTCTCATGACCTCCCTCGCCGCCGCCCTCGGCATGTTGCCGCTGGCCTACGGCATCGGTTCTGGCGCCGACATGCTCCGCCCCTTGGCGATCTCCGTCATCGGTGCCGTTTGCATTTCCGTGCTGCTTTCGCTGGTCGCCACGCCCACGGCGTATTATCTGATGCTGCAACTGCGCGAAGCCCGCGTCTTCAAGCTGCTGCGGCCGCGGGAATGAGATCGTCGGCCTCGGTCGCGAAGATCTCCCCGCATTTGCGGTCGCGATGGCCTCCTGGTTTCGATCATTCTGGCGTTCACCACGTCCTCGATCCTGTGCTATTAGGAAGTGCGCCTGTTTCGGTCTGTTATCGGGCTGCGATACAGATTCATAGTCGTGGCGAGCTGGGTTCCTGTAGAGGCGACCGTGTCGGCTGCGCCACCAAGTGCAGAAAGTCGCAATGATTGCAGGCGACACGCCTGCCGCTACAGCTTAGCAACTTGAAGATTCGGGGTGAGGGTGCGGCTATTTCAGTGCGTGATGGCGTCGCAATAGCAGCTCACGCCGTGCAAAGTGGGGCCGGCGCGGAGTTCCGCCGAGTTGCTGCGTGTCAAGGCTCCGGAGTTCTGTGTTGTGTTCTTGCTTGACGCGTAGTACTTCCCGCCAGCTTTTTGTTTCCGCCTAGGTGACGGTCGCATCTGGTACTGAAAAGCGTGAACGCTGAACTCGTGATCGACTGATTACTGAATCGAATCGTAACAGGCTGGTTTGTAGGTAGGTCACTCGGTCACTCGGCCTCAACACGCTGGTAAACCAGATGTAACGACCCGCATTGATCGCTGTTCCATTAAAGTTAGCCGTGATCGACGTCGCAAGCTGACAACCGGATGTTGTCAGGAGGAATGCTGCAAAAGAAAGGCCCCGGTCTTGTGAGCCGGGGCCTTCCAAGAGAGCGAGATGGGTTCTAAGGCATCCAAAAGTACCAGTTAGCCTGGCCGCAATCGCCGCCACTCTTATTCTGGTCGCCATCATGCACGATGAAGTAGACGCGATAGTGGTGACCACTGATCAAACCAAGCGTGTTGACATCCCAGCGGGCTTCGGTGCCATAGCCCTCGTCCGTCGGGGTGGGCGCCGGTATCGGATCGGCGCCTGCTCCGAGGTTCCAGTGGTTCACAACCGGGTCACCGTCCGGAGTGACCGTTACTACGTTTGGCGTCTGGGTTTCGTCCACCAACTTGGTCGCAGCTTTCCATGTTCCGAAGACCGCGGTCGGCGGGATGCCCGTGCCACCATACTGCCAGTCGCCAGCAAGGGGATTGGTCGAGCCCGGAGGCACGCTCAAGTCTGTAATGTACAGAACTGGATACATGGGCCGGGCCGACGTGTCGGTACCCCCCTGGGCCTCTGTCGCGCCGACATTTGGGTTCGTTGCACTTCCCGGGTCCGTGAGCAGGGGCGAAACCGTGTAATTCGTGGTGGTGGTCCCGCTTGTGGTCTTCACTGTGATCTGACGCACACCCAGCGTCATCGCGTGTTCGTCATTGTAGAAGAGCTGAATTGTCCCCAGAGAGCTGCAGCTGCCATTTATGGTGGAAATGGCAGAAGCTTTCATTACCGTGCTTTCGTTAAACGTGACGCTGGTACGCGGAGCGATACTTGGACATGGGTAAGGAGGCGAAGGGCAAACGAATGGGTAAGGAACAACGCTCGGGGAAGGGAAAATACAGGGCGTAGGCGTGGGCGTAGCTGTTGCGGTGGGTGTAGCCGTGGGTGAGCGCGTCGGGCTTGGCGTTGGCGTCGGTGATCGCGTGGCCGTGGGCGTAGCTGTAGCTGTTGCCGTAGGGGTTGGAGTAAACGTTGCCGTAGCTGTAGCTGTAGGTGTGAATGTAGCTGTGGTTGTCGGCGTAAATGTCGCTGTGGCTGTCGGCGTAAATGTCGCTGTGGCTGTCGGTGTCAATGTAGCTGTGGCTGTCGGTGTCAATGTCGCTGTGGCTGTCGGTGTGAACGTAGCTGTGGCTGTCGGTGTCAATGTAGCTGTGGCTGTCGGTGTGAATGTCGCTGTAGCTGTAGGTGCGAACGTAGCTGTGGCTGTCGCTGTGGCTATAGCTGTGGCTGTGGCTGTAGGTGCGAACGTAGCTGTGGCTGTCGCTGTGGCTGTAGCTGTGGCTGTGGCTGTAGCTGTCGGTGTAGGCGAAGCAGTCGGTGTAGGTGTCGGAACGTCGCAGTCAGCCCAAGAGGAGCCCTCAGTTAGGGCGTTGGGGATGCTATCGAAGAAAAGGGTATTATACTGTCCCGGGCTGGGACTGGGACTGAAGGTTATGAGAGCGGTGCCTCCGCCGAACTCGCTCGGAACGAGGATGCTGCCACCCAACCCTGTGAAATCGGTCGGCGGATATTGGTAGATCGCGTTAAGGTTTTCTTCCGCCTGGAAGTAGGCGCCGCCCGAGCAGAAGGCGCACGGAGCCGGCGGGATGACCACGACGGCTTCCGCACCTTTCCAATCGAAGACATCATAAGTAACGGTGTGACCGGAACGGTAGTCGATTGCGTGGATAGCACCGTTGTTCTCGTCGGCTGCCAGGATCTGGCCGCCCAAGGGTCCGAAGCTCATCGGCACTACAGCTGGTCCTTCAAGTTGGGTGCCCGTGCGGTTGATGAGCGCGGGAACTCCAAGGTGGGGTGGGTTTGGATCTACGCTAACCTCCCAGACGGCGCCGTTCTCACACGTCGCGATCATGTTGTAGCCAAATGTGCCCACATGGTCGAACGTAATCCCGGTGTGATCCGTTGTGTTGCATGAGAGCGTCGCAAACAGCGTGACTTTGGGGGGTACCCCCGAGACCTTAAAGATCTGCGTGCCTTGTGTGACGAAAATGTCGCGCGGCGTGAACGGCGCTGGCGTGGCGCTGGCGGACTCCAATGGAGCTATAGTCAGGTATTTTTCTGCGCAGGTAGCCGCCCCCGGGATCGTCGCGTAAACCGAGACATTCCCTACGCAGTCGATCCTATCGATGTTTTCGGTGCAGTATTCGGTCGCGATCACATCAGTCTTCGAAGCGGCCACGCCTATGGGCCCGGGAAGAAAGGCAAAGGGAGTTGGATTGGCGGCCGGCTCTGCCGGTGCAATCTCGCGGTCGCTCACGGGCGCGCGGATAGTGGCAAAGGGCTGTGGGTTGGCGGCGTAAAAGATTCCTGTGAGCGCTACCAACCCCGCGGTTGTTACAATGATTTTTGTTCCGAGAGTGATTTTTTTCATATTTTGAATTCTCGGCTTCGGGGGGATAGTTTTTATTTCACCAATTAAATTGGTGAGTCACTAGCTTCTTCGGATTTTTCGGCGTGAAGTTTCCGAAAAAATTTCATTTTTTCCTCCGTTCGAGGAACATGAAGTTGGGGGAACATAAAGCAGGGACTGCATTATCCGAAGCGCGCCGCCAAAGTCAAGAAATATTTTTCTTAGGTAGTGTCCTAATCTTTCTTACGCGGAAAATTCAGCAGCGGCACGGCGGCTCTGAAGCTTCAATCGACCGCCACGAGTTTACGGCGCGGTTACCGGACAAATGGATTGGTTCTGCGCTCTATTCCGATTTTTGTCGGTGGGCCGTGGCCCGGTAGAACTGTGACTTGGTCTCCGAGCGGGAACAATTTTTTCCTGATCCCGTTTATCAACAGATCGATATCGCCGCCGGGCAAATCGCCGCGACCGATGCTTCCGGCGAAAAGAACATCGCCGCCGATCAGCAACTGATCGTTTCGCAAAAAGAAACAAAGACTGCCTGGGCAATGGCCGGGCACTTCCAGAATTTGGAAATCCGCGCCGAGAAAATTTCGGTTTGGCACTTCTTCGATCAGAAAATCCGGTTCCACCGGTTCGATTTCGAGCTGGAACCCGAAGGTGCGAAAAAATTCGCGATCAGAAATCATCGGCGCGGTGAGCGGGTGACACCCGATTGGACAACTGAACTGGCGCTTGATCCTGGCAACATCCTGGACGTGATCGATATGCCCGTGTGTGAGGAGCAAAAGTTTGAGATCGACACCAAGCGAACGCACCCATTCGCAAGCGCCTTCGGGCGCGTCGAAGAGAATCCAGCCCTCTGGCGCCTTGACCAAATAGCAATTCGTTTCGAAAATGCCGCCGCAAAAGCTCTCGTAATTCATTCTGACTGACTTTATACAAGCGCGACTACGGCTGAAGGCGAGAGTTGTTACGAATTAATTGAATGTTCACTCGTTTCGATTGTCTGATTCCTACTCACATGGTCGCCTTGTTTGATCATCTTGCGTTTGATCGTGAAATCTGCCAAGGTGGAAAACCGCTTAATTACTGATGAAACCACTTTTGAAGCGATCCCTGGCTTTGTGCGCCGTCGTTTTAGCAGCCGCGGCTGCCCCTCGGCCGGCAATAGCGAGCTCGAAGGAAACGGTCGCCATGTCCGTGGGCCGCCTCTTGGAGGAAGGCCATTACACCCGTCAAAAGCTCAACGAGGAAATTTCGAACAAATTCTTCCAGACGTATCTGGAGTTGCTCGATTTCAGCCATCTGTTTTTCACTCAAAAAGACGTCGATGATCTGAATGCCAAATACGGCAGCTCGATGGCAGGGGACGTTCTGCTCGGCGCGCTAAAGCCCGCTTACGACATTTATGCCCTTTATACGAAACGCGTTGACGATCGGGTCGCCAAGATAAAAGAGCTGTTGAAGCAGCCGATTGATTTCAAGAGCAATGCGACGGTCGAGATGAGCCGTCAAAAAGCGCCATGGCCAAATGATGAAGCGGAAGCCGACCAGCTTTGGCGCGGTCGCATCGCAAACGAGCTATTGCAGGAGCATCTAAGCGAACATCCGATTGAGCCCGCCCCGCAACTGATTGCTCGCCGTTACGATCGTCTCGCTCGCACCGTCCACGAGCAGGACAAGGACGAGCAAATGAAACTTTATCTCGATGCGCTCGCCCAAGCGTACGACCCGCATTCGGAATATCTGAGCAAGGCCGACATGAAGAATTTCAGCATCAACATGGGCCTCTCGCTCGTAGGCATCGGCGCCATGCTCCGCTCGGAAGATGGGTATGCGAAAATTGAGAGCCTGGTGCCGGGTGGACCCGCGCAAGTGGATGGGAGACTCAAGGTGGGCGATCGCATCAGCGCCGTGGCGCAGGGCCCGGCTGAGTTTGTCGATGTTCGGGAGATGCGGCTCGACAAAGTTGTCGAGATGATTCGTGGTAAGAAGGGGACGCGTGTCCGGTTACTCGTCATTCCCTCGGATGCCACAGATCCGTCGCGTCGGAAAAATGTCGAGCTCGTGCGTGATGAAATTAAGCTGAAAGATCAGGAAGCCCGTGCCGATATCATCATTAAAAAAGACGAGAACGGCGAGCCGATAAAACTCGGATGGCTTACGCTCCCTTCTTTTTATGCCGACATGGACAGACATCAGAAAAGCACCACGCGCGATGTGCTGGCGTTACTCAAACGGCTGAAGAAAGAAAACATCGCCGGGCTGATTGTGGATCTGCGACGAAACGGAGGCGGCTCACTGGAAGAAGCGCTCTCGCTCACCGGCTTGTTTTTGAAGTCTGGCCCGATCGTTCAGACGAAAGATTACAATGGTTACATTAGAATTTCGTCTGATCCCGATAACGGCATCGCTTATACTGGTCCGCTCGTGGTTTTGACCAGCCGGCAAAGCGCGTCCGCCAGCGAAATTTTCGCAGCTGCGCTCCAGGACTACGGCCGCGCGGTGATCGTCGGTGACAAGAATACGTTTGGCAAAGGCACCGTGCAGACAATTCTTCCGATCAGCCGCTTCGCTTCGCTGCTGGGCAGCCATTCCGATGAAGACGGTGCATTGAAGTTGACCATCCAAAAATTTTATCGAGTCGCAGGTGGTTCCACTCAGCTGCATGGCGTGACTTCCGACATTATTTTGCCGAGCTTGAGCGATCTTCCGGAATTTGGCGAAGGCGCGCTAAAGAATGCGTTGCCCTACGACGAAGTGCCCAAGGCGAAATACACCAAATGGTCCGATACGCATTCGCTGTTTATCGATCAATTGCGGCGCCGCTCGGAAGAGCGCGTGAAGAACGATCCTGAATTTCATTACGTCATGGAAGACATGGATCGTTTGCGTCACAAGATCGATGAGAATCGAATTTTGCTGAACGAAGATGTGCGAAAGAAAGAAATCGCTGACGATAAACTCCGCAAGGAGACGCGCTCGAAAGAGCGCCTGGCTCGCAACCAGGAAGAGCCGCGCATTTATCGGGTGACTCTCGACACAGTTGATAAACCGAATCTCCAATTGGTCATGTATCCGGGGAAATTGGCCGAGGCGAAAAAGAATGGTGTTGCACCGAAAGTTGATCCTGAAGCAGCTCCCGATGCGGATTCGGATTTGATCAGCAGCGCAGGTTCCGACAGTGACAACAAAGAACCGGCTATCGATGCGGAGCGGGACGAGGCATTAAACATCCTCGCCGATCTTGCCGATTTTTCGCGCGGGCCGAAGACGGCCAGCGCGAACCATCAAGCGCCAACGAGTCCGCAATAGCGGGTTACCTATGGCGTCCGCTGTCTCAGCGGAAAGGGACTAGCGGGTGTGGCCGTCTGATGCGCTGAGACAGCGCACACTACAGCGATCGTCACATCTTACCGCCAGCAGGGGAATAGGGGCGGCCCAATTGTGGCGAGCAGTTTCTAAAACGAACTACACCGCGATTGGCTCCTTGATCGGCGGATGCGGATCGTAGCCGACGAGCTCGAAGTCTTTTTAAAGTCGTGAATATTCTTAATCACGGGATTCAATTTCATTCGGCATTGCCGCTGGAGTCGCCGTAGGCCTCGGCGCTGCACGGACATGCTACCAACTGTTCATTGGCGTTGACAGGGGTGCCGGGGACTGTGTCTCCGCCGGGGGCCACGATACTGGCATTGTTCATCGCTGTCCCATAGAACCATAGTCGGTTTACGTTCAGGGTTGGCCCGCTGCTCCAGGTGTTAGTTAACGGATTATAGATCTGCGTAATGTTGCGGGTGGTGGGGTGGCCGCCTCCATAGAGGTAAAGTTTCGCGCAGTACACGGTGCTGCCTGGTGCCGTTACTGCCGTTGGCACGTTCGCCCCGGTGGTCCACGTGTTGCTCGCGATATCGTAGATGTACAGCGTATTCAACTCGCTAGCGCCATTGTTACCGGCGGCAATGTATAACTTGGCGTTGATCGCACCGAATCCGGACAAGTACAGGGCCTGCAGCATCGGCGCAAGGGTGCTCCATGTGTTGGTGGCGATGTTATAGGCATAGAGCGTATTTGCGGCTACTCCGCTGCTATCGCTGCCTCCTGCGACATAAATAATCCCATTCCACAGGGCGGTGGCCATGTCGCTCAAGGCCACTGGCATCGGCGCCCCGGTGGTCCAGGTGTTTGCGGCGATATCGTAGATCCGGGTGGTATTGGTAACGCCCGAGGCGCCAAAGCCGCCGATGTTATAAATCTTGCCGCTATAGTACACAGCCTGTGAGAGGAAATGCTGATCAGGCGATGAAGCAAGGGCAGTCCACGAATTGGTCGCTGGGTTAAAACGCAGAAGGTCTGCCCGAATCGTGGTCCCGTCGTATCCGCCGCCGGCATACACAAACGTGCTATCGCTGACGGCAAAGATGCCGCGGGCGTTATACGGTACGGGAACCCTGTTAATCCAGCTACATGCCGGTGTCGTCGTTGGTGTAGCAGTAGGTGTCGGGGTTGGCGTAGGGCTTGAAGATGCAATGGTCCTAAATGTTCTGTCGCCGCCGTAAGTGGTGCCGCCGCTGTTAATAGCCATGATGCAGAAATGAAACGTAGTGCTCGCATTCAACCCAGAGATGTTCGCACTGACACTCTGGTACGTATTCCCGCTCTTGGTCTGGGAGGCAGTCGTGGAGCCGTAGGTGGTCGTGGTGCCGTATTGAAAATGGATAGTGGTTGTTAATCCATGCGGATCGACCGAGCCGTTGAGGGTAGCTGAAGAACTGGCGACGTTCGTTGCCGGGTTTGTGTTGACCACAGGCGGCCCGGTTGCGCTGAGCGTAGTAAAGGTTCGGTCCGCGCCGTAAGTCGTCCCGGCACTGTTAGTGGCCACAATCCGAAAATGGTAGGCGGTGCTGGCGCTCAAGCCGCTGATGTTCGCACTGACACTCTGGTAAGTGTTCCCAGTCTTTGTCTGCGAGGCAGTGGTGGATCCGTAGCTGGTCGTTGTCCCGTACTGGAAATGAACAGTCGTGCTCAATCCATGCGGATCCACTGAGCCGTTGAGCGTGGACGAATAACTGGCCACGTTCGTTGCCGGATTAGTCGAAACAACTGGAGGCCCGGTTGCGCTAAGTGTAGTAAATGTCCTGTCGCTGCCATATCGGGTGCCGCTGCTGTTAATCGCCACGATGCGAAAATGGTAGGTCGTGCTGGCATTCAACCCAGAGATGTTCGCACTGACACTCTGGTACGTATTCCCACTCTTGGCCTGGGAGGCAGTCGTGGATTCGTAGCTGGTCGTTGTCCCATATTGAAAGTGAATAGTGGTGGTCAGCCCATGCGGATCCACTGAGCCATTAAGCGTGCCTGAAAAACTGGCGATGTTGGTTGCCGAATTCGTTGTAACAACTGGCGGTCCGGTTGCGCTAAGCGTAGTGAAGGTCCTGTCGCTGCCATAGGTGGTTCCGTTGCTGTTGGTAGCTACAATCCGGAAATGATACGTGGTACTCACACTCAAGCCAGAGACGTTCGCCGCGACGTTTTGCACGTTGTTGCCAGTGAAATTCTGGTTGGCTGTGACGGAGCCGTAGTTAGTGGTAGTTCCATACTGGAAGTGAACAGTCGTGGCTAGCCCGTGAGGATTGACCGTCCCGTTGAGCATGGCCGAAGAATTGGTCACATTGGTCGCCGGATTAGTGACAACGGGCGGGGTCGGAGTGGGTGTGGGTGTCGCTGTAGGAGTAGGAGTCGGCGACGGGGTACCGCCTCCCGACGACACGTTTATTGTATAAGTGAGGTTGTAGGGGTTTTGTGCGCTGGTGTTCGTGCCATCAAGGACATCGACCCGAAAAGAGTATGGGCCAACAGCGCTAGGGGTTCCTCGCACAACTCCCCTTGCCTGATCGAGGACCGTCCCAGGAGGAAGCGCTCCCCATACTAAATGCCAGTTGTGATAAGATGGAGTTCCTCCATCGGCATAGAGGCTCGCTCCGTAACCCAGTCCCGGTCTTGCGTCGGGAAGGGCAAAGGTGCTCCGGTTCAACTGTTCAAATACCGCAACGGCAGGAGGGTTCGTATAATCATCCGTAACGGTGAAAGAGAACATGGCATGGGCAGTGGTCGATCCATCGGAAACCGTCATGTCGAAATTGTGGGCACCGGAAACCAGCGTTCCTCCAGGGAGGAGGTGGAAAATACCGGTCAACGGATCGATCGTCGTTCCGGCCGGAAACGTCGAACCGGTAGAAACGGTCCAAGTGTATCCCGAAAACGGAGTACCTCCCTAAGCCAGGATAGTGACCGGGGGAACGTAGGAGACTGGAGGGTTCAATGGGTGCCCGTTTCCGTCCGTGTGATAAATGGTGCCGTCGAACAAATTAGCGTTTCCAGGGTATGGGATCGTAAGTTGTGGGTAGGCGGCGAGTAAATGGGGGAAGGCGAGACAGCCCAAGCCGAGAAGAAGCGACCGGCCGATTGATTTTTGTACGCGTAGAAGTGTCATATTTCTTGTTTGGGGCTGGACTGTTGGCTGCATTAACTGCAATCCAGTCCCGCGCGGAACCCGAGGCGCTTTGAAGAAGCGGACTTACTTCGGTTGACCCGGGGGCTCCAGTTGTTTTTCATTGAGAGCCTTGCTCGAGAGACGGGTCGCTTGGATTTACGCGCGGCAGGCCAAACGGATAGGGCTTCGGTGGCCGCGCATTGTGCGAATCCTGCAGTTCGTTGTCAAGCAAGAACGCGGTTCTCCAGCAACAAAAGCGTGACGGACAACAAAAAGGCACTTCGTAGGGCGCATTCATTAATGATCTGCTTCAGCATCCCTCTCCGGAAATCGCGACCCGAAGTTCCGAAAAAGTTTTGCGGTTTTCTGTTAACGTGTGCAGTCTGGGACTAGCGCTCGTCGGTCGGCTAATCGAAAATTGTGAAATCCTGTGATTTTCTTGTGGAAATTTGCGTTTGGCCGGTCGGCTGCTAGCACAAACTGAGTCTTACACCGCAATTGGCGCCTTGATCGGCGGATGCGGATCGTAGCCGAGGAGCTCGAAGTCTTCGTATTTAAAATCGTGAATATTCTTAATCGCGGGATTCAATTTCATTCGCGGCAAAGGTCGAAGATCGCGGGAAAGCTGTTCGCGCGCCTGCTTAAGATGATTGTTGTAAAGATGCAGGTCGCCAAATGTATGGACGAAATCGCCCGGCATGAGATCAACAACTTGGGCCACCATCATCGTGAGCAGTGCGTAGCTTGCGATGTTGAACGGAACACCGAGGAAAAGATCGCAGCTGCGCTGGTAAAGCTGGCAACTTAACTCGCCGTTTTGGACATAGAATTGGAAGAGTACGTGGCACGGTGGCAGGGTCATCTTGTCGATCTCGGCCGGATTCCATGCGCTCACGATGAGCCGCCGGCTCTGCGGATTTGATTTGATTTGCGTGATGACATTATCGATTTGGTCCACTCGCGCGCCGTTTGCCCCGCGCCAATCCCGCCATTGCGCACCGTACACGCGACCGAGCTCGCCGTTTTCATCGGCCCACTCATCCCAGATCGTCACGCCGTGCTCGTTGAGGTAACGAATGTTGGTTTCGCCGCGCAAGAACCAGAGCAGCTCATAAACGATCGATTTGATGTGCAACTTTTTTGTCGTGAGCAACGGAAATCCTGGTCCATCGTCGCGCAAGTCAAACCGAGTCTGCGCGCCGAAAACTGATAAAGTTCCCGTCCCTGTGCGATCTGTGCGGGATTGACCTTTCTCAAGCACCAGCCGGAGCAGATCGTGATATTGGCGCACGCGAAAATTTTATCGTGGTCAGCGCGTTCGCGAAACAGAATTTTCTTTCAGGATTTTTTGATTGAAGCGATCTAATGCTCGGAAGCTTCTGTTTTTCACCTTTGCCGATCGTTTAGGATCAAATTATCGCTTTGGGCGTTCACGATTATTCGCCGACTGCCGCTGAATTTAATGCGGGAAAGTCTGTCGTCCGGGCGATACTGGGCGGCACAGGCAGGTACATGGGCGCGCGCGGCCAATTGATCAGTACGCGGAATGCAGATGGCTCATATACGCAGGTGTTCACGCTGCTAAAGTGATGCGTGGGTAACGCGTTGAATTGTGGTGGTTCGGATTCTGTCCGCGGCAAGCTGCCACAAACTACAAACTAGCAGCCGTGCTCCCGAGAGAAAGAGCGCCGCGCTGACACACAGTGAGCGACTGCCACCGCTGCAATCGAGATGAATTGGCTCAGGTTAGCGGGCGTTGCATTTCCCTCTGATTAGTGCTAGTTTCTGATCAACAAGAGCTTAGGGTGCAGCACGCGCGGCTGGCCCATTGCTTGCTTTAGGTTTTGTTGGGCGAAGTCTCCGCCGCGGCACATTTGTCCGTCGACCGACTCGACCCAGAAAGGATTTTCAATTTATGGCTAAAGTTTTAGGTATCGATTTGGGCACCACTAACTCCTGCATGGCCGTGATGGAGGGTGGCGACCCGGTAGTTTTGGAAAACAGTGAAGGCGCACGCACGACGCCGTCGATCGTTGCATTTACAAAAAGCGGCGAGCGGCTGGTCGGCCAGGCCGCGAAGCGTCAGGCGATCACTAATCCGCAGAATACAATCTTTTCCATCAAGCGGTTCATGGGCCGCAAGTTCGATGAGGTGCACGAGGAACAGAAACGTGTGCCTTACAAGATTGCGAAGGCCGCGAATGGCGACGCCCACGTCCAAGTAGAAGTAAACGGACAGCTCAAGACTTTTTCGCCGCCGGAGATCTCGGCAATGATCTTGTCCAAGATGAAAGCCGACGCAGAAGCGAAGCTGGGCGAAAAAATCACGCAGGCGGTCATCACCGTGCCGGCGTATTTCAATGACTCGCAACGCAACGCGACCAAGGACGCGGGCAAAATTGCCGGCTTGGAAGTGCTGCGCATCATTAACGAGCCCACAGCCGCATCGCTCGCTTACGGTTTGGACAAGAAAAAAGATGAGGAGATCGCTGTTTACGATTTGGGCGGTGGCACGTTCGACATTTCGGTTCTTGAAATCGGCGATGGCGTTTTCGAAGTAAAAGCGACCAACGGCGATACGCACCTCGGCGGTGACGACTGGGATGCGAAAATCATGGATTGGATCGTCGCCGAATTCAAAAAGGAGACCGGCATCGATTTGACCAAGCAGCCCGACGCGATCCAGCGGATTAAAGAAGAGTCTGAGAAAGCAAAAATCGCGCTTTCGAGTTCGCAAGAATACGAGATCAATCTGCCGTTCGTCACAGCAGACGCGAGCGGGCCGAAGCACATCCAGAAAAAATTGACCCGCGCAAAACTCGAGCAACTCACGGACGATCTGGTTCAGCGAACAGTTCCGCCCGTGAAGGAGTGTTTGAAGGACGCGAAAATTGCTGAGCGCGACGTTGACGAGCTGGTGTTGGTCGGCGGCATGACGCGCATGCCGAAAGTCATCGAGACTGCGCGGAGCCTCATCGGTAAGGAACCGCACAAAGGCGTGAATCCAGACGAGGTCGTCGCGGTTGGCGCGGCGATCCAGGGCGGCGTGCTCAAGGGCGAAGTCAAAGACGTGCTGCTTCTCGACGTGACGCCGTTGACGCTGGCGATTGAAACCGCCGGCGGCGTGGCTACGCCGATGATTCCGCGCAACACAACGATCCCGACGCGGAAGTCGCAAATCTTTTCGACTTACAGTGATAATCAGCCAGGTGTGGAGATTAAAGTCCTGCAGGGCGAGCGCCCGTTGTCGCGCGATAACAAACAGCTTGGCGTCTTCCATCTCGACGGTATTCCGCCTGCGCCACGCGGCGTTCCGCAGATCGAAGTCACCTTCGACATCGACGCAAACGGCATTCTGCACGTGGGCGCGAAAGACCTTGGCACCGGCCGGGAGCAAAAAATATCGATCACAGGTTCCAGTGGCTTGAACAAGGAGGAAGTGGAGCGCATGCAGGGCGAAGCCGAAGCGCATGCTGAAGAAGACAAGAAGGCAAAGGAAGCCATCGAGATCAAGAACAACGCCGACATGCTGGCGTATCAATCCGAGAAACAATTGAAAGAACTGGGCGACAAGATTTCCGGCGACAAGAAGAAGCAAGTCGAGGACGCCATCGCCGCGGTGCGCGACGCGATCAATCGCAACGACACCGACGCGATGAAACGGACGTACGACGAGTTGCAGAACAAGTTCCAGGAAGTCAGCGCCGATCTTTACAAGCAAGCATCAGCGCAAGCAGGTCCGCGCCCGGGTCCGCAACCCGGACCTGGAGCACAACCGCGCGGTGGCGCGGAAGAAGGCGCCGGCCCCGCTAAGCGGGGCGAAGGCGATGTCGTCGATGCCGAATTCGAAGTCGTGGACGAAGACAAGAAAAAGTAACCGAAAACAATTTGCTGACGATTGTCGGAGGATCGACGGTCGCCGGCTTAACCCAAAAAACAACAACCAAAGGAGTAAGAACAAACGCTTATGGCAGCAGTTAACGTAAAACCGCTTCGAGATCGGGTGCTGGTGCAGCCGATTGAAGAGCAGGAAGTAAAAAAAGGCGGGATCATCATCCCCGATACCGCCAAGGAAAAACCACAAGAGGGGAAAGTGGTCGCTTTAGGCACCGGTAAAATCGATGACAACGGTAAGAAGATCGATTTCACGGTGAAAAAGGGCGACAAGGTGCTGATCTCAAAATACGGCGGCACCGAAATCAAAATCGACGATCAGAATTATCTGATCATGCGCGAAGACGACATCCTCGGCATCATCGGGTAATCCCGTCGCTCAACTCTCAACCATCAGTTATCAACTAAAAAAATATGGCAGCTAAACAACTACAATTCGATGAAAACGCGCGGCACACGTTGCTGCGCGGTATCGAGAAATTGGCGAAAGCCGTGAAGGCCACGCTCGGCCCGAGCGGTCGCAACGTCATTCTCGACAAGAAATTCGGCAGCCCGACGATCACCAAGGACGGAGTGACGGTCGCGAAAGAGATCGAGCTCGAGGACCCGTATGAAAATATGGGCGCCCAGCTCGTCCGCGAAGTCGCTTCCAAAACGTCTGACGTCGCGGGCGACGGCACGACTACGGCGACCATTCTCGCGGAATCAATTTACCGCGAAGGTCTGCGCAACGTCACCGCCGGCGCGAACCCGACTTCGTTGCAGCGCGGCATCATGAAAGCCGTCGATGCAATCGTTGGGGAGCTCAAGAAACTCTCCAAGAAAGTCAGCGACCGCACCGAGATCGCGCAGGTGGCGACCGTTTCGGCCAACTGGGACAAGACGATCGGCGAGATCATTGCCGACGCGATGGACAAGGTTGGCAAGGACGGCACGATCACGGTCGAGGAAGCGAAATCGATCGAGACCACGCTGGAAGTGGTCGAGGGCATGCAGTTCGACAAAGGTTATCTGTCGCCCTACTTCGTCACCAACGCGGAGGACATGGAGGCCGTGCTCGAAAATGCGTACATCCTCAATTACGAGAAAAAAATCTCGAGCTTGAAGGACCTGCTTCCCTTGCTTGAGAAAGTGGCCAAGGCCGGCCGTCCGCTCCTCATCATCTCGGAGGATGTGGAAGGCGAAGCACTCGCAACTCTGGTCGTGAACAAACTGCGCGGCACATTGCAGGTCTGCGCGGTGAAAGCGCCCGGCTTCGGCGATCGTCGCAAGGCGATGCTGGAAGATATCGCGGTGCTCACCGGCGGGCGTCTGATCAGCGAAGATCTCGGCATCAAGCTCGAGAACATCAAGCTCGAAGACCTCGGCAGGGCCAAGCGCATTACCATCGACAAGGAGAACACCACGATTGTCGAAGGCGAAGGCAAAAAAGCCGATATCCAGGGCCGCGTCGCACAGATCCGTCGTCAGATTGAAGAGACGACCAGCGATTACGACAAAGAGAAACTGCAGGAGCGCCTGGCGAAACTCGCGGGCGGCGTGGCAGTCATTAACGTCGGCGCTGCGACCGAGACCGAGATGAAAGAGAAAAAAGCGCGCGTCGAAGATGCGTTGCACGCCACGCGTGCAGCGGTCGAGGAAGGCATCGTCGCTGGCGGCGGTGTCGCGTTGCTGCGTGCGCAGAAAGCGCTCGACAACATCAAGGACCTCGAACCCGATGAGAAAGTCGGCGTGGCCATTGTGCGCCGGGCCGTTGAAGAACCGACGCGCCAACTTGCCGACAACGCGGGCCGCGAAGGCGCGCTGGTTGTCGAGGAAGTGAAGAAGCGCAAAGGCAACGAGGGCTACGACGTTTCCGCCGATGAATACACCGATCTGGTGAAGGCGGGGATTGTCGATCCAACCAAGGTCACGCGCACGGCGTTGCAAAACGCCGCGTCGATCGCGGGCCTGTTGCTCACCACCGAAGCATTGGTCACGGAGATTCCTGAAAAGGAAAAAACTCCTCCGATGCCTCCGGGCGGCATGGGCGGCATGGACTACTAGACCGAGACAACAAATGAACTACAGCAGCCGAGCTCGAAAGGGCTCGGCTGTTTTGCTTTAGCTTTGCACAAACTCTCTACTCAACTTCCGATCGGACGCGCCATCATTCATCGTCCAACCGGTCGAATCGTCGGCCCCGTTACTCCGATCTATGCTGAAGACTGGCCGTTTCAAATAATCGCCGATTCGGAGATTCTCTGGAGATACATGGATCTATGGAAGTTCGAAGATCTTGTTCGCACCTCCACATTATATTTTTCTCGCCCTGACAAATTGAAGGACCCATTTGAAGGACGGTTTTCGCCCGGGAATCTGCGACAGCGCTCGAGATCTGACGAAGCCTTTCGGCAGGCTTACAATATTGATGATCGCGATACTCGAGACTATCCCGCACTTCACAGAAAGCTCGTTTTCATCTCATGCTGGCACCGCAACAGGCGAGAATCATTTGAGATGTGGCAGGCATACACGTCTTCATCCGATAGCGTCGTTATTGCTAGCTCCGCTAAAGCGCTTCGCAGATTTTTGCCCGAAGAACTGATGAAATATGCGGTTAAGTACGCGCCGCTTGATTTTCCTCGAACTGAGTTCTCTCACAACGCTTTATTCTATTACAAGCCGTCAGCTTACAGTTTCGAACGCGAGTATCGGCTTTTACGTTCACCTCAAGAAGATGAAGTCTTTTATTTTGATAAGCCCGAGGATGAATTTCGTCGGATTCCAATTAGGGGGAAGAAAATAATCCATCGGGTGATTACACATCCGAACGCCACATGGGAAACAAAGTTGAAGGCCGAAGAAGTACTCCGTCGGTATTTGCCCTGCAAAAGGCGCGAAGACTCTGGGCTGCAGTTTTGAGTGAGTGATCATTTTGAAACGACAATTGTTGAAGCGCCTTTCTGAAGTGGCAGCCGTCGCGCTTGTCCTCGTCGGGGTGATAATGTTCTTAGCGGTTGCCACTCCTGTTCGTTATCGATTTGGACTCTGGCGAAGTGTTCCGATTTTGGACCATCGATTGTTGCCGTACCTATCGGCAATATTCGCCGCTGCGTTCGGGGCGTTCTTCGGATCTCTGTCGGCCTTCTATTTGGGTCGTGTTCACCAGTGGAGTGATCGTCGTGAAAAGCGCCATGCAGCTTTAATCGCTGCGCAATACGCACTTATCTCACAGTGGGATATTGTTGAGGCAATACGCGTTCAGCATCTCGAACGTCTTCGTAGTGACACAAGCAGGTTTACTAAGCTCAAGCTCTACTGGTTTCCGGTGTCTCCAACCTTCGTGCCATTTGCGGATCTAACGTTCGTCCTTGAAACGAAAGAGCCAAATATACTTCACGAAATACATCTCGCTGAACAAAACTATCGCGCTTGCGTCGACGCGTTACAGTTGCGAAATCAAGAGCTCCAAAAGTTCTATGAGAACCCGCGCGTATCGCATCAAATCCGGGACTTTGAGAGCGGAGCCGGAGTAGCCACAGCTGGTCAGAAAGACTTGATTTTTCTGAAACAATCGACGGATGCGCTCTATCTTTCTGTGGATCGGACGTTGCCTAGGCTTGTAAGTGCGATCGAAAAACTGGAGAAGGTGATTAAGTCGATGTTCCCTGGAAAACAAGCGCTCCGGATGATTCCTGAGTCTCCGCCAGTGGCAACCGAGGGTTAGCCAACTAATGTCTGAAATCCACCAGTAGTCTGTTGGGCCAGAAGATGAAGAATTCTCTTCGGGACACGATATCGATCGTAGGTCCACCCGAATTGAGACGCATGCGCGACGCGGACTACTAGCGATTCGTCCGATAGACTCTTCAGCCCAATGCATCGCGATTTCATTTCCCGAATTGGATTGTGACGCGTTAAGTACAGCCAGTTGGCGGTGTCCCACGGTAGCCCCGGAAATATGGTGGGGCGGCAAATACCATTAGCTAATCGGCAGTCGCAGCCGTATGCTGGCTCCTTAACAATCGCAGCGTCAATCGATCGCGCAGGTGTGCGGGCCCTTCTCTCTGCACACAAAACAGCATCATGAATGCTATCGCTGCTCATAAAGATGAGCTTAAAAAATTGTTCGAGAACTTGTCGGGCGACACTGCCATCTCAGGGATAGGTTTCGTGGCGTCCCTGGATGCTTATATCACGCGCCTCGATACGAATCGCTCAGACATCAGCGCCCGCGTCAATCCGCCGCCAGCGCGAATAAACGGAGAATTAACATGGAACCAATTTTGACTCAGAACTGCGCGCTCTACTACGCGCAACATAAAACTTCAAAAGGCCGTGCGGCGCTTTTCAAGAAGTTTCGCGCGGCGGCCCGCAAGCGGGGGCCGGATGTTCGGCGGCAGCTGACCTTCGGCGACTTATTCATCGTGCCACGACTTCGTCAGGACAACGGTCGCTGAGCCGCTTCATTGATTGTCATCATGGATCCCCTGACTTTCGCAAGTTCACAGAACGAAGAAGGCGATTTTGCCGCAGAGCGACGTTGGGAAGACGAAGGTGGCAATCCGGGAGAACTTCAACAGTTACTGTGTGATGATCGGAAGGAAGACGCCACAACCGGTCCGGCGCGAGGCACGCTGAAGGCCATTCTGCTACGAGGTTAACGGCACATGCACCAAATCCAATTCCGCGAAATAATGCGAGACGCTGAAGTCGCATATGCAATTCATCCTATCGTGCGCAAGTACCTCCTAACTGTAAACGACACGACCAAAGCCCTAATCGCATGCGGCGTGCCGCGGGCTGCCAATGTAGCTCGAATTACGAATGCCTGGATATGACCGCGGCTGATTTAACAGAGCGCAAGAGTGTCGCTAAAGGAGGGAGCGCTTCGGCTGTCGAAGCTGCAATCCCTGTCGATAACTCGGTGTCCAAAACTAATTGACGCCAATGAGACGCTCAAAAAGAAGCGGCCCGATCCGCAACGCCCGTGGAAGGGGCGCGACAGTCCGATCCTCTGATAAGGAAGTGATGCTACATCTGTCGCGTTCTCAGATTTTCAAAGATTACGAACGGGCTTTTAGCGAAGCGATGGGTTTACCGCTTAATATTCGAGCACACAATTCATGGTCGCCTGCACACCATGGCAAAACGGAACACGATTCGTTTGCCGCGATTCTGGCTCGTTTCAACAAGGCTCGCGCTGCATGTCTAAGGGCCCAAACCGATGCGTCCCGAGAACTGGCCTCGACGACGCGCACCGTCACTTGGTTTGCGGGACTCTCAGAAAGTGCAGTGCCAGTGTATGTGGGTGACCACATTCTCGGTTTTCTCGAGACGGGCGAAGTACTGCTCAAGAATCCGACAAAGAAACACTTCGCAAGTATCACGCGGCAGCTCCGCGCGTGGGGCTATAAGACGGATTGGAAGCAACTTGAGCGGGCCTATTTTCGGTCGTGCGTTTTATCGCCTGTCCGGTACCGCGCGATGTTGCGGCTCCTGAGTCTTTTTGCGCAACACCTTTCGATCTTGTCGAATCAACTGGCAGTACGGCGCGAAAACGATGAGTCCACAAATATGACGCGAGCGCGAAAATTTATCGAGGACCATCAAGCGGAGCCGCTGTCGCTCGGACGGATCGCGCACGTGGCTAATATCAGCAGGCATTACTTTTGCAAGATGTTCAAGAAAGCGACTGGGATAAATTTCACCGACTACCTCTCGAGAGTTCGAGTGGAGAAATCGAAGACGCTTTTGCTCAATCCCAATTCGCGAATTAGCGAAGCTGCCTTCGCATGCGGGTTTCAATCCATGACGAACTTCAATCGCGCGTTTAAGCGAATCGTCGGTCGCTCTCCCACGCAATTTCGCGAATCACTCCCGAAGCTGCGACGCTCGGTGTAGGGCGATTTCAGGTCTTAATCAGCGGCGGCGGGATATCTTCCGTTATACCGGTGTCAACGCCGCGCCTCAGTTTGCTGTGGCGCACACTATAGGCGAAATAAATCGAGAGCCCGGTCGCAAGCCAGAAAAAGAAGCGACCCCAGGTCTCGAGCGGCAAGCTTAGCATCAGCGCGAAGCAGAAGACCACGCCGAGAAACGGAAAGACCGGCACGAAGGGAACACGAAACGGACGCGGACGTTCTCGATTCGTCCGGCGCAGCACGATCACGCCGAGGCAACCGAGCACGAAGGCAAAAAGCGTGCCGATGTTCGTAAGATCAGCAAGCGACCCGATATCCACAGTTCGGTTCAACGGATGCTCCGGCCGACTTGCTCGACGATCTGCACGTACGCTTTCAGAGCAGCCGACGGATTGTTGTCCTTCCACGCGACACAGCCTTCCGTCTTGACGGTTGGATTCAGTGGCCGGAACACAACATTCTCGTGCTCGAATTTTTTGGCTTGCTCTGGCACGAGAGCAACACCCAATCCTGCGGCTACTGCGTGAATCATAGTTCGTTCAAGGTCGACGTCCTGCAAAACCTTGGGGATAAAGCCCGCGCGGTCACAGGTCTTGGTTAACCAGTCTCGATAGGAAGGGTAGCTCGCTTCCGACATGCCAATGAAGAACATCGGCGCAAGGTCTTTGAGGTTCACGACGGATTTGCGCGCCATAGGGTCGTTTTTCGGCAACGCAACGACGGTTTTATAAGACGCAATCGTCCGAAATTGCAGGCCTCGCATCTCGATGGGCTCGTGTAATCCAGCGAAGCCGAGATCAATCTTGCCGGCCTCGATCGCGCGAAGCTGATCACCGCACGACAGGTCGAAGAGATTAACCGAAATGGTGGGAACCGATTGACGAAAGGAAGCGAGAGTCTTCGGCAGAAGATCGTAAAAGAGATTGCTGACGTAACCAACGTTGAGCGCGCGAACGTCGCCACTGTGTAATCGCCTGACCGACTCGACAGTTTCGGCTGCGAGAGCAAGAACGCGTTTGGCGTCAGCAAGAAATGAGCGCCCCTCGTCTGTCAAGCTTACCTGTTGCTTTGTCCGGTTCAGAAGCCGGACACCGATCTCCTCTTCCAAATCTTTAATTTGCCGCGTGAGTGAAGGCTGCGCGGTGTGCAGCTTTCCGGCGGCTTTTGTGAAGCTAAGCGCCTCCGCCACGGCGACGAAGTAGCGCAGATGACGAAGTTCCATCGGGCTAAGAATCTAGGGTAAAGCCACTCGACGCGTTAATGCAAAAAAAGAATTTCCGATTATGGCAGACGGCTCGCCCAAAGGCAGACGGCCATACTTTAAAAGTATTACGTGCTACCAACAAGATATTGGCCGGACCACGACCGGAGGCGTATCGATTGCACGCCGGCTGATGTTTGGAATGCTGGACATTAATTTATGAACCGAAACGCTTCCGCTGTTTGGAAAGGAACCCTTCATGAGGGCGAAGGTACATTAAGTACCGAAAGTGGCGTGCTCTCCGAAACCCAGTATTCTTACCGAAATTCTTTTGTCGATGGTATCGGAACCAACCCGGACGAACTGATCGCCGCATCGCTGGGCGGATGTTTTTCCATGGCCCTGTCTAACGAGCTCGGTCTTGCTGGTTTTCATCCCGAGAACATCGAAACCACCGCGACCGCGACGTTGGAAGATTTAGCCGCGGGTTGGACGGTCACGCACATGCAACTCGACGTCCATGCAAATGTTCCGGACGCCTCTCAAGCGCATTTTATGGATGCGGCGCTGGCGGCAAAAACAAACTGTCCTATGGCCCGCCTGCTTAAAACAAATATCTCAATGACCGCGAGTCTCGACCCGTGACATCAAATGCGCCGATTAGCCAAGGGAATCTAATGCCGGCCAGCGGCAGAGGAAACTCGTTGGAGCTGGCCCTGGAAGTATCGGAGCTTCGCTACCGCCGGTTATTCGAAACCGCGCAGGATGGCATCCTGATTCTCGACGCCGACAGCGGCAAGATCATCGATGTAAATCCATTTCTCCTCGATTTGCTCGACTATCCGTTCGAAAGCATAATCGGCCTCCAGCTCTGGGAGATCGGCCTATTCGAAGACATCGCAGCGAATCAGGCCGCGTTCGAAAAGCTGCAAACAGAGGAGTACATCCGGTACGAAAACCATCCGCTCCGCACGAAGGCCGGCAAACAGATCCAAGTCGAGTTTGTCAGTAACGTCTACTTTGTCGGCTCAGCCAAAGTGATCCAATGCAACATCCGCGATATCAGTGTGCGGGCTGAATTTCAGGCGGCGTCCAAGAGCCACGCCGATACACTCGAGCTCGCAGACAGAGCAAGAGATGAAGTGATCGCTGTGCTCTCCCACGAGCTGCGCACTCCGCTCGCGGCTATCTCCTCAATGATCGACGTGCTCGAGCTGGGTCACGGTGAGATCGGGATGCCTGACAAGAAAGATTTGCCGCCGCAGTTCGATAAGTCCGCCTTGGCATTCATCCGCCGCAATGTTCAAAGTCTCGTGCATCTAGTCACCGAGTTGCTCGGCTTCACCCATATCGCGAACGATGCCTTGGGGCTGGAGTTCGAGATGGTGGACGCGCACGAGGTGATCCGCTTTGCACTCAAGAATCTCGAGAGCCAGCAGAAAGGGACGGCGATTGGAATCGACCTCCGGTTGGAGGCTCCGCATAGCTATATCCGAGCCGATGCGGACAAGCTCGAACAGGCTCTCTCGAATCTAATTGGGAACGCGCTGAAGTTCACGCCGGAAGGCGGCAAGGTTTCGATCGTCACGCGCAATGAGGAAGGCGGCAGGCTGGTTATCGAAGTGAGCGACACCGGCATCGGCATTCCGGCAGACGCACTCTCGCGGATTTTTTCGCCGTTCGAGCAAGGGGATTCCTCCATCCACTCGCGTTTCGGCGGTCTCGGTCTCGGTCTTTCAATTGCGCGTACTTTAATAAAAGCGCACGGCGGCACTTTGGAAGTGGAGAGCGAGGGATCAGGTCAAGGCGCGAAGTTTACCGTGCGTTTCAAAATAGACGATTCGCTTTTCGATCTCACTGCCCAAGATCCTCTTCAGCTCGAAAGCAGTCAGCCTTGTGGCGCGAAGATCGCCGTTACCGCATGCACCAACTCGGCAAACCCCAAATTGTAATCCTATGGCGCTCACCATGACTCAAAACGGCGCTCTCTATGCCCTGCGACATGGGGCGACATGGGACGCTTTCGAAATTAGGGCCTATTCGAAATCTGCCCAATACACGAGTGCAAAGAAAATGAAAACAACAAGTGAGCCGCTTTATCTTGTTTCCCTTGGACGACCCGCTGGCATCCCTATTGCTTAAATTTCAGAGCAACAAACATACTCCTATCTATGCTTTTACAAAAAACACTACACATGAGCCAATCCTTGGCAGAATGCAAAGCCCGTCTTGCCAGCATCCAATCGTATCGTCGGCAGTTCCTTATGGCGACAAGGGCAACCGTAACTTCATCTAAGACGGCTCATTTCAGCTTTCGCGGTCCGCTCGGTTTTGAGGCTCACACCGTCCTCCTGTCGGTCGAGAGCGACTCGCCCGATCAGTATACGTTTGAGTCCGTGGGCGGGAATATCAACCTGATGGGAATCGTTGACTTCGCTGAGATTCGGCCAAACTGCACGGAGGTCACGCTTGCAGTTCAATACGAGATCAGGAACAAGTTGCTTGCCTGGCTCGACCGGCGCTTGCGTTTTCTCGATACGTTTGTGACTGCCGAACTGCGCAGCATCCGCGCGCTGGAAAACGACAGGACGGGTTTCCGCATGTGGGATGAGTTGGAACGCAGGACCGCTGCCACTCAAATCGGTACGCTGAGCCGCTGGAACAAAGGCGAGCAAACAGCGTGAACCACAGTTCCTTCATTGCTAACGGAGGGAACTTCACGCTTCTCGATAAAGCGAACGTGCGGCCGGAGCGCCTGTTTTTCCGGTTGCCACTCGATCGCATCAATTGGATAACCAGTTCCTTTCTCATTGGTACGCTGGCTCTCACATTGACCGCCGTCCCGCTCTATCTCTGGTTCTTCGGGCTTGATTGGTTTCAGGTCGTGCTCTTCTTTGCGGTGCTTGCCGCATGCGGATTTAGCGTCACGTTAGGTTATCATCGGCTTTTCTCGCACATTACCTTTCAGGCAAGCTGGCCGATCCGGCTTTTCACACTTATTTTTGGCGCCGCTGCGTTTGAAAACTCGGTTTTGATGTGGGCGAGCGAACATCGGCGTCATCATAAGCACGTGGATCACGACGATGATCCGTACTGTATTTCGAAAGGGTTTTTTTACGCGCATATCGGATGGCTGCTTTTCAAGCTGAAGACCGATCAGCCGTACGACAACGTAGCCGACCTGCAGAAAGACAAGCTCGTTTGCTGGCAAGATCGACACGTCCAATGGATCGCGGTTCTGGTCAGTTTCGGCATCCCGGCAATCCTCGGGTTTCTGTGGAATGGGTGGCGTGGAGCACTCGGCGCTTTCTTGATCGCGGGGGTTGCACGAATCGTTGTGCTGCAGCACTGCACATTTCTAATCAACAGCGCCTGTCACACGATCGGACGACAGCCGTATTCAACCAGGTGCAGCGCGCGCGACTCTTTCTTACTCGCCCTTTTCACCATGGGCGAAGGCTATCACAACTACCACCACGAATTTCAGCATGACTACCGTAACGGAGTGAAGCCATGGCAATTTGACCCAACCAAGTGGCTCATCTGGACGCTGTCGAAACTAAGACTTGTTCGAAATCTGCGCCGCGTCCCGGCAGATAAGATTGAGTCGGCAAGCACAAACCAGAAACGCGAGTTGCTGATGTGCGGGCCCTCCCTGATCGTGAGATTGACGATCGCGGCTTTCGTTTTTCTAATACTCGGCGTCACAAGTGTTATTCACGCTGAGAGGCCTGATTCGACGGCGGGGACATCGAACGCGGGCACACGCAAACTGTTTATCGATCCAAGCTCCACTTCCGTTGCCCTGCGGGGGAAAGCTAGCCTGATTGTCAGTCCGCTTGCACATCGAGACGGAAATTATGTGGGTGACTATCAGCTCAAGGTGAGGCCGTATTTTTTTAAGAGTGAGAAAGGCAGTTTACTCCTGGCGGCATCCGATGATGCGGTTCGGAAACTCCAGACGGGAACAGCCATCAACTTTACCGGTAAGGCCGTCACGCACAAAGACGGCAGAACTCATATCGTACTTGGGAGGGCAACACCGTCATCAGGTAACCGCGGGGGCGTCACATTTTCAATCATAACAGACGACGCAAAGATAGTCTTCAACACTTCCTATCACTTCGGGACATAGCCGTTCAAATCCACTTTCCTTGTAATCGACTACGGCTCAGTCGGTCCTGAGGCAGATCCGGGTGGAATAACTCGAAGCATCATGAATTCGGAATGCGCATTCGACCACCCGTCCGCTTCTCACTTCGTTTCGAAAAATCGGTCGACCACGATGGCCTTGAGTTGGCTTGCAGTGCGTCCACATAGACGAGCGGCTTTGCGGATACCAAAACTCGCAGGAACGCAGCTTTTAGTTCAGTTTCGGAACAGCCCCGGCGCGCTAACTTTCGGGGGGACGCGGCGCACTTTTGACGACCATTCGCCGCGGCGAACGGGCCCTCTCTATAGACCAGTTGGGCGACTTGTCAATCGCATATCGGCGGCCGCAAATGCCTGCCATGACTTCGTTAGAATGGAGCCAGTCGCAATCCGGATTTTCGCGCTGATCTCTGGCGCGGTCCCGATTTGCATCGACCAGATACGCTGCCAGCCATGCTTAAGAAGTATTACGTCTAGCTTACAAAGGTAATTATATACTTGACACATTATTTGATAAGTGTAAATTGACGGCATGAAAGCGAAGAATTTCGATCACATTCCCGAAACTTTGACAGGCGCAATTCGCTACTTTGGCAGCATGGACAACTGCCA